>Ga0302319_10008267_pt1 | contig 20284 bp, 13 predicted proteins | sample Bog_T0_2_FD_203319 | JGI IMG/M metagenome (GOLD analysis project Ga0302319, IMG submission 203319) | Peat permafrost microbial communities from Stordalen Mire near Abisko, Sweden - Bog_T0_2 | ecosystem: Environmental > Terrestrial > Soil > Wetlands > Peat | place: Sweden: Abisko, Stordalen Mire... | reverse complement strand
GCCGCAGTTGGAATCCCAAGGCAACTTCCTGCGCCTGCTCGCCCGCCAAGCAATCGAGGATCCCCTTGAATGGCTCGCTCAACCCGCGCCGCCACCACCAGGTTGAACTGTAACTGCGGTTTTTAGGTTAAAAAGAAAGGTCCGCCATCCAAGGCGGGCCGGTCAAACTTACAGCCAAAAAATAATTTCTCCACGGCGGGTCAACCATCCCTGCTGCATCTTCCTCGTCAGCAACTCCGCCGCCAGCCCTACGAACACCTCACGGCTACCACCCAGAACCCCCCCTCTCTGCCATTTGAATAAATGGCGGAGAGGGCAGGGGGAGAGGATGGGGCTGATCTCCCCATCCTGGAGCCTCTCTAAACAGCCCCCTTTACTGGCCGGAAAGATGGCTCTACATCAACCCACGCTATCCTGCCGCCCGCGTCAGCGCCCTGCCACCCGCGCCCCCATCATCCGCCGGTGCCGCGCCAGCGCCAGCAACCCCAGCCCCGCCAAACCTTCCGCCCACGTCGCTGGCTCGGGCGTCGGCGCAGCATTCACATCCAGGTTCAACGACCACGACACCAACGTCGGCGAACCGCCGCCGCTGCCCAAATTCGCCACAAACAACGTCCAGGTCCCGTCCGCCACACTGCCGTCAAACGTCCCCAGCACATTGGCCGGTTCATACAACCCGCTCAACACCGCACTGCTCGTTTCATTCTGGATCGGATTTTCACTCAGGTCGGACAGCGTAATGTTCATCCCCGCGCCCGAAGCTCCAAAATCATTCACCCCCACCCCAGGTTGGTCCATCAAAACCGTCAGTGTCCCGTTGGGCGACGTTAAATACGCATACAGGTCCCCGTTGTAGCCGCCGGTGATATCCAGCCCCACCGTGATGTCCGCCACCGTCGCGCCGGGATCGGCCAGGCTGAACGTCTCCACATCCGACACCCCGGACGGATCCCCCTCCTGAATCAACAGGCCCGGCGCGTAGTTCGTGCTGTATTCGGGCTGCGCCTGCGCCCCCGCCGCCGTGGCGACCAACAATACTGTGATTAAAATCGTTTTCATGCTCTCGTATACTCGTTATTCATTGGGTTCCCACACCTGATTGCACCATCAAGGCTGCCATTCCAGCCGGTAATACGCGGCCGCCGGCACCACCCCGCCCTGATCCATGAAGGTGTCATTCACATTGATCAGGCCGTTGGCCCCCAAGGAATTCGTCGCAATGTTTACCCAGCCGCGCCCAATCACCAGGTTGGTGGACCGCTGCACCTCATAGCTGAAGCCAGGTATCCCGTTGAACGTCGCCGTGATCGCATTCACCCCGTAGTACAAGTTCGCCGGGGCTTGCCGGCTGATGACAAATGGATTGACCACCACATTGATCAGGCCCGTGTTCGTCGCGCCCTGGCCGTCGGTGATGGTGTAACTGATCTGATCATTCACGTTCAGATTGTTCGTATACAGGATCTGCGCGCTGTTCGTGAGCAGGTTTACCCCGTTGGTCGTCACCAGGTTCAGGCCGGTCAACGTCACCGGATCCCCGTCCGCATCGCTCCAGTTCGTGACCACATTGGCCCAGAAAATATGCAGCTTCAGGCCCGCCATGCGGGCGAGATTATACGTCGCCGCCACCTGCGGATGATTCGTCACCACCTGCTCCAGCGTGTTCGTGAAGCCCGCGTAGGTGCCGTCACCCACATACTCCACCGTCACCAGATTGGTCCCGCGCGGTAGCAGCGCCGTCACCCCGCTCGTCGCCACCCCGCCGTTCAGCGCGTTCGTGCTCAACGGCACATTGTTCGTCAGGAACACAAAGCTTCCCGTGGCCTCCGCCGGCTGGGTTGCCGTGAAGCTAACGCCGTCCTTGAAGCCCGAGGGATTCTCCGAGGCATAGAACGCATACTGCGTCACCGGCATAACCTGGCCGAACACATGGATGTGGGCCGTCCGGTTGCCCGCCGGATTCGCCGTGAAAGTATAACTCACCACGCCGCCGGCGGTGCCGGTGATGGTCAGCCATCCCGAATCACTGGTGGGCGTGAACGGCCCGTTCATATTGACCGTGCTGGGCAGCACCACGGGCAGACTGTCACTCCCGGCGGTTGCTTCCTCCCATTTGGCCGTCGGATCCACAAAAGTCCGGGGCAGCTCATAGACCGCTTCATTTGAGGGTTCGCTGATAAAGATGTCGTCTTCGTTATCCACCGCCAAGCCATCGGTAAAATTCAACCCCGTCGCCACCACCGTGGTAAGCGTCGAGCCGCCCGCCGGCAGCTCCTTGACGGTGTTATGGACCGAGTCAAGCATGAAGACATTGCCCGCCCCGTCCACCGCCACTCCCGTGGGCGCGGTCTCCCCCGTGGACGGCAGGGTGATCAGGTTGGTGCCGCCCGGCGACAACTCATAAACCTTGTTGTTGTTCGCGTTGACGACATAGACATTATCCGCCACATCCACCGCCACGCCATAGGCCGAATCCAGCCCGGAACCCACCAGGGTGGTCAGGCCGCTCCCGCCCGCCGGCAGCTCATACAACGCGTAGTTGCCGGGATCGGTGACAAAGAGATTGTCCGCCCGGTCCACCGCCACACCTGTGGGCGAGACCAATCCCGTGGTCACCAGAGGGACCAAGATGGAAGTGCCGTTCGCCTGTTCAAAAATCGCTTGATTGCCCTGATCGGTGATAAAGAGATTGTTCGTCCCATCCACCGCCACCCCAAAGGGTGTCAATAAACCCGAGGACACCACGGCGTTCAATGAACTGTCATCGCTTGCCAGACCATAAATCGCCATGTTCAATATATCGGCCATGTAGACATCTCCGATCCGATCCACCGCCAGCCCATAAGGATAAACTCCTGACTGACCCATCACCACGGCGGTTAACCGCCCGGCGGAGACATAGGTGTTCCCCGCCTGGGTGACGGTGAGCGTCATGCCGGCCATCGTCAGTGTGCCCACGCGCGTCGCGCCCGGGTTGGCATCATAGGTGAAAAATACATTCGTGCTGCCGGACCCGCCGGTGCTGCCGGAGGTGATGTGCAACCAGGCATTGTTCGCCCCGGCCGTCCACGGACCATAACTCAGCCCCACCGCCAGCACCACGCTGTCGCCGCCCGCCGCCGGCCCCTCCAGCCGGGCGGTGCTGCCCAGGGCGGGAATACCGGCCTGAGTGATGGCAATGTTCCGGCCCAGCAGGCTGATGTGGGCCGTCCGGTCCAGGCCGTTATCGGCGGTGAACGCGAAACTTACCACCCCGCCGCTGGTGCTCGTGATCGTCAGCCAAGGGGAGTCACTGATCGGCGTGAATGATCCGCCCAGATTGGCCGTGCTCGGTAGCACCATCAGCAGTTGATCGGTGCCGGCCGCCGCCGTTTCCAGCCTGGCCGTCGCATCCACAAACGCCCGCGGCAATTCCTCCACCGCCGCATTATACGTGTCCGCAATAAACACATCCCCTGCGCCGTCCACCGCCACCCCTTGCGGCACGTTCAATGCATATGTCGCCGGGGACACCAGCGTGGTCAGCGGCGCGCCCGCCAGCGGCAGCTCGTCAATCTGGTTGTTAAATGAGTCCGTGAAAAACACATTGTCCGCCCCGTCCACCGCCACACCCAAGGGTGTGAAGCCCATGCCCGGCAGGGCCGTAACGTTGGCCGACCCATCCGGCTGTTCATACACTTGATAGTTATTATCGTCCCCGATGAATACATTCCCGGCCACATCTACCGCCACGCTCGTTGGTGCAACCAGCCCCTGATTATAGGATGACAAGGTGGTCAGGGAAGTGCCCCCCGCCGGCAGTTCAAAAACCGATGCATAGCCCACTTCCGCAATATAAACATTGCCGCCGTTGTCTGCTGCCACCCCGTTCGGCGGGATCAAGCCTCCGTCGGTGGACGCCAGGGCCGTCAGGGTGTTGCCGCCCATGGGCAGCTCATAGACCTCTTGGTTCAGCGAATCCAGTATATAAAGATTGGTCGCGCTGTTGACCGCCACGCTCAACGGACAGTTCAATCCCTGTGCCCGGGACACCAGCGTGGTCAGGGGACCATTGCCCGCCGGCAGCTCATAAACCGCGTCATTCCCAACATCCCCAATGTAAACATTCCCCGCCCCATCCACTGCGATCCCCTCGGGTTCGCTCAGCCCATTGGTCACCACCGGCGTCACCACCCCGGCCAATGTATACGTCGCGCCCGCCTGCGTCACCGTCAGCATCAGCCCCGCGATCGTCAGCGTGCCCGTCCGCGTCGCCCCCGCGTTCGCGTCATAACTGAACAAAATGTTCGTGCTGCTCACCCCTGAGGCATTCGCCGCATTCACATGCAGCCACCCGGCGCTCACCACCGCCGTCCACGTCCCGTATGTCGGGCTCACCGACAGCACCACCCCGTCATTTCCGCCCGCCGGACCCTCCGTGCGCACCGTGCTGCCCAGTGCCGTCACGCCGCCTTGGAAAATCGGGATGGCCTGGCCCAACAAATAAATATGGCCCAGCCGGTTCGGCCCCTTGTTCGCGGCCATGGCAAAACTCACCACGCCATTATTGACGCCCAAAATCGTCAACCACGGCGAATCACTGCTCGGCGCCAGTGCGCCCGTCAAGTTCTCCGAGGCCGGCACCACCGCCGGCAGACTGTCGCTCCCCGCCAGCGGGCTCTCCACCACCGTCGCCGGCACCACAAACGCATGCGGCAGTTCTGAAATCTGCACCGTCCCGGCATCCGCAAAATAAACATCACCCACCGGATCCACCGCCACCCCTTCCGGACTGTTCAGCCCGGCGGAAACCACCGCCACCGGCGTGGTGCCGCCCGCCGGCAGTTCAAAAATCGCGCTGGCGGGCGCATTCCCGGGCACGAATTCGGGAAAATACACATTGCCCCCGCCATCCACGGCGATGCCAAAAATTAGCGCGCTCGGATTCAAGGCCGACGACGCCAGTACGTTCAGACCCGTTCCACTTGCCAGCAACTCCTGCACCGTGGGATTTTGGTCCGCGATGTATAGGTTGCCCGCGATGTCCACCGTCACAGCCGGGGGCTGGTTCAAATTTGTGTTCACCGTCGTGACCAGCGTGGATGCCCCCGCCGGCAGCTCAAAAACCCCTTCGCCGTCCGAACTCGCCACATATAGATCATCCGCGCTGTCCACTGCCACGCCCTCCGGGTGGAAGGTTGAATAGGGCAGGTCCAACGCAAAGTTGATCATTGTGTTCAGGTGCGTCATCCCGGCCGGCACCTCATACAGCGACTGTAGCGGGTTGTCCGAAATGAACACATTCCCCGCCGCATCCGCCGCCACGCTGGGAAACACCAAAACCCCCTGGGGCACCAAAGTGTCCAACGTGGTGCCGCCCACCGGCAATTCCGACACCGTCGCATTGCCCAGATCCCCAATGTAAACATTGCCTGTCCCATCCACCGCCACACTGCCGGGCGCCACCAGTCCGCTCGCCGCCGTCGCCAGTGTCGTCACCGCCGTCACCGGCGCATACGTTGCTCCCGCCTGAATGACGGTAAGCGTCAGCCCCGCGATCGTAAGCACGTTCGTGCGCGTCCCGTCCGTGTTCGCCGTGAACGTGAAAAACACATTCGTGCTGCCATATCCCGCCGCCGAGCCCGGGCTTAACTGCACCCAGGGATATTGCGCCGTCGCCGTCCAGCCCAGGGACGGCCGGGCCGCCAAAATCACGCTGTCCCCGCCCGCCGCCGGCCCCTCCACCCGCAACATCGTCCCCAACTCCGTGGCCTGCGCCTGCGTCACCGCCACGCTCTGCCCCAGCACAGTGATATACGCCGTCCGCGCCAGCCCTGGGTTCGCTGTGAAGGCAAAACTCACCACCCCGGCGTTCGTCGCCGTGATCGTCAGCCAGTCCGCGCTGCTCTTCGGCGCAAAATTCCCGCTCAGGCTCGCCGTCGCCGGCACCACCGCCGGCAGCACATCGCTCCCCGCCGCCGCCGTCTCCGCCACCGCGCTCGTATTCACAAACACCTTGGGTATCTCCTCCACCGCGCCATTAAAAGTGTCCGCCACATACACATCCCCCTGCGCATCCGCCGTCACCCCGTACGGAATGAAGACCCCGTTTGTGACCAGTGAAGTCTCCGTCTGGGTCGCCGCCGAAAACTCATCAATCGTGCCATTGGGGTAATTGACATTGCCGTCATTCGCCGAATACAGATTGCCCCCGCCATCCACCGCCAGCCCGTTCGGGGTGCTCAAATACGTCGTCGGCAGGATGGTGCCCGGCAGTTCATAGAGCCCGGGATTGGCGTTATCCACCACATAAACATTCCCCGCCGCATCCACCGCTACCCCCGAAGGGATGCTCAGCCCAAAACCGCTGGGAACCAGCGGCGTCGGCGTACTGGCCCCCGGCGCCAGCTCATAGATGGTCGCCGCCCCGGTGTCCACGATATAGAGATTCGTCGAACTGTCCAACGCCAGTTGCGTCGGCGTCACCAAGCCGGTGGCCAGCAGCGTCGTCAAACCTGACACCGTGACCGGCGTCGGCGTGCCCGCCGGCAGCTCATACACTGCTTTGGTCGTGAAGTCCGAGAAGTAAAGATTCCCCGCCCCATCCACCACCAACCCGCTGGGCGTGGCCAACCCCGTCACCAAGGTGGTCACGTTGGTTGTCCCCGCCGCCATCTCCTTGATTGCCCCATTGCCCGTGTCCGTCACAAACACATCCCCTGCCCCGTCCACCGCCACCGCATACGGCCCGCCCAAACCCATGATCAATGTGTTCAACCCCGCCTGGGTGTAACCCGCCGGCGCCTGCGTCACCGTCACCGTCAGCCCCTGGATCGTCAACGTCCCTGTCCGCGTCGCCCCCGAATTCGCATCGAAACTGAAAATCACATTCGTGCTCCCCGTCGCCGTCTGGTTGGCTGGGCTCAAATGCAGCCACGCCGCATTTGCCGTCGCCGTCCAGACCGTGCCCGGGTCCAGCACCCCCAGCACCACGCTGTCGCTCCCCGCCGCCGGCCTCTCCAGCACATTCGTCGTGCCCAGCACAACCGCCGGTATCGCGGTGAATTCCCCGCTGCCACCATCATCGCCGATGGTGCCCGCATCGTAAGTCTCATACCCACCTTCAGCGAAGCCATTCACATAATATTCATCCGTCGCCGTCTGAATGGCCAGGTCATATACCCCCCAAAACATCTGCGATGGCGACGTCATCAGGTAGGGTTGAAAGAAGAAAAAATTGTCGTCATTCACCAGGTCCAACCCAGTGATCACTTCCCCGTTGAAGGTTCCCGTGAAGTTGGTGATCACATAAGCCGGCGCATCATCATCCAATGTATAGTTGGTGTCGATCGTCAGCGACCCGCTGCCCGCCGCATACAGCGTGCTCCCGCTGAACGACCAATTATACGTATAACCCGCGTGTGCCGCCGGGCTTATGAGGGTGAGGAATGCCGCGAGCAGGACCGGAAACGTTGCCTTCAGAATAAAATTCATGGTTGCCTTCACTGGTTTTGCCTTCATTGATTGCCGCGCCACCTGTGCGACGACACAGTACACCTCTTAACTCCTCACGGAACACGATTTGGAACTCACACCTCTGGTAGGTCCGCTTATGATAGCCAGCCTTCTTCAAAAGTCAACCCAATTTTGTCACCGTCCGGACAAAATACGGTGCCTCTCGACACTGCCGCACGCCACCAACTTCGCCCGCTACCCCACCCGCTGCCCCAACCAAAGTCACCCGGCTGCAATTCCCCCTAAATTTCAGAATCTTGAATTTTTAGAATTTTTGCTATCCACAAATCTTCCCCGCACTGATCTGCGTCAAATCCGAAACCGCCCAGTCCGGCGCATTCGCCTTCAGCTCCGTCAGCGTGGAGCCCCCCGTCGCCACCGCCAGCACCTGCGCCCCGATGAACCGCCCGCACCAGATGTCCCACGGCGTGTCCCCCACCACCACCACCTCCTCCGGCTGCAAGTCCTTGCCCAGCAACCGCCGCGCCCGCTTGAACGCCGCCGCCGCGATCAAATTCCGGTCCTCGTCATCATCCGCAAACCCGCCGAACTCAAACTCCTCCCACAACCCGAACCGCCGCAGCTTGATCTCCGCCCCCAATCGAATATTCCCCGTCAACAACCCCAGCCGCGGCGGCTCCGGCAGTTCCCGCAACGCCCCCAGCAGCTCAAACACCCCCGGACACGCCTCCCCCGCCCGCTCCGCCAGAATCTTGTCCAGCCAGAACACGTAGCGGTCAAAAAACTTCTGGAAATGCGCCGGCGACTCTTCCAGCCCGTGCAACCGGAAAAACTCCCGCACCAGGCTCACATCCGTCCGCCCCGCAAACCGCATCTTCTCCGTGCCCTCATGCAGATTGAACTCCGTGGCAAACGTCTTTTTGAACGCCGCCGTCCCCGCGCCGCCCGTGTGAACGAGCGTGCCATCAATATCGAATAATACGAGCCGGACCATGCGCCGCAAACGTTACGCGCTGCCCCCGCCCATGGCAATCCCCTTCCGCCTCCCGCCGTTATTTTTTCTCATTTATCTCCAACCGCCCTGACTGACCCAATTGAAAATCCCTTCATTATTCACGCGCCAGGCCTTATCATCTTCCCCACCAACTCATGCGCGTCAAACCCGCCATAAAAAAAACCTCCTCGCGCTGCTCCTTATCGCGCTCATTGTGGCCGGCCTCTGGGTTTATACCGGCGTACGCTTCGGCCTCTGGCGGCCCCTTGAGTATGAGCAATACATTGCGCTCCCTTCCTCACTCCCTGTCGCCCACGCCCTCTGGCATCGTCAAATCCACGCCGGCGATCACATCGAACAAATCATCAAGCAATGGCAGCCTCATCAAATCGACCGGTTTGGACCTTGGGTCCAATTATACTGGTTTCCCGGCGGTCCATCGAAGGAATTCATCTCTTTCATCGGAATAAATGCCGTCGCCAAAGATGGAGTTTTGGTTCATGCATTTTTTTCCCGATGACCGACTGGCCAACCGGATTTTTTCAACACCCTGTCCCCCGCCGACGAAGTCAAATTCCATGCCGCCTTCAAGGTCTATGCTGATAACTTGGTGGCCGCCCGGGAAAAGAAACTCAAAGCCGCCGCCCCCGCCGGACCCGCAACTCTCCGCTAATCCCAGACCCCGCGCTCCCCAACACCGCTACGGCGATACGATAACCCGATAAAACTGTCGGGGCGCATTGCCCACCGGCAGGGAAACAGTGACAACACTATTGGTCGCGAGGACGGTACTGCCCACGTTGCTCCACACAGAATTGATGAGGTTGGTCGTGGCTTGAATTTGATAGCCCACATTTAAATACCCGCCCCAGTTAAAAGTGATTTTACCACTGGCAAACGCAGCGGAATTTAACACCGGCCCGGGAACCGGCTGCACCGTGACGTCATCCAGGCCGAAGGCGCCCGGATCATTGTTGAAATCAAATTCCAGCGTGGTGCTCGCGGCGGTGGCCGGGGCGACAAACTGCAGGTTCGTCCAACCGGCTGCGGGCATATTGGTTTCGGCGTAAACCTTCGCGTTGTTCCATTTCGCGATAAATTGGTTGTTCGTGGTGTTTCCCATGCTGTCTGGCACACAGGTCAACCAGAAGGAGATCAGATACTTTTGCCCCGCTGTGGTTTTCACGGCCTGGGCGAGTGAACCGACCGCCGGGTAACCTTCCCAGGCCCATTCCCCCAGATACCCGCCGTACAGCCCCGACCGCACAAACGCCCCATCCGGCTGACCGTCCAGTGCGGGCTGCCCCGCCACATCCGTGTCATCGCCGGCCAATGCAAAATCCAGCTCGGAACTGCCGGTCAACGTCCAATCAGTCAGGTCGCCCGTCTCAAATCCGCCGTTGCCCACATACAGGTCAAACTGGCGGTTCTGGGTCGTGCCCGCCGTCAGATTGTGCAGGACGACGTTGCCCGTGACATGGTTGATCAGGAAGTTCGTGGCGGTCGCATTGAGCCTGGCCGTGACCATGGTGTGGGCGCCCGCGTTCAGGCTGCCGGAACTGGCCGAAACCGAGAGCCAGGCGGACGTGTTGACGAGGCTCCAGCTCAAGGACTTCGCGCCGGTGTTGGTTAGCGTATACGTTTGCGCCGTCACCGTGAACGGCCCGCCATCCGCTCCGAATGACGTGAAGCCCGCTGATGGTGTCACCGACAACGTGTCCACCGGCGGTGCCAGCAGCGCCGCGATGAGATTGCCGCCGTTGGGCGTGCCCAGCCCCGTGCAGAGATCGTACCCGGCCACCGCCGCGTATTTTGTGGGGCTGGCGCTGTTGGTATTGTTGCCGGTGGTGATGTCGTGAAAACAAGCGTGGTAATTGGTGCTTTTGGCGATGGCATACAGCGCCGGATTGACAAAGCCGATGGGCGCCTGCCCATTGACGGCCGCCTGCTGGTTCGCCAGCGCCACCAAACCCGCCCAGAGCGGCGTGGCCAGACTCGTTCCCCCTTCCGGAAAATCGGACGATTCGCCGATAAAATCGTTGCCCCACACGAGGTTCAGGTTGTTGGCCACCAGCGCGACATCCGGCGAGTTGCGCATCGTCGTGGAGCCCTGGTTCGCGTTCATACTGATGCCCTGTTGCCAGATCGGGATGCCATATGTAAGACTGACCCCGCCGCCGGACGCCGTTTCAGGCGTATAACCTGACAGGATATCTACCGAGGCCGGCGTGAGCCAGGTGGTTTCCGCCGACCAGACGCCGGCCGCGGTCGTGGTCAGGGATGTTCCGCCCACGACCGTGATGCACGGGTCGTCGGCCGGTTCGTCAACCGCCCCCACGTACGCCCCGCCATCGCCGCTGGCCAGGAAAAAACTCTGCCCCTGCGCGGCGAACTGCTGGAATATCTGCACCGTCGAAAGATTGATATCAAACCCGTAGGAACAGCTCAGTTGCTGGGCCAGATCATCCGTGGCCATCTGATTCAGCACGTCGTTGATCTAGGCGGTGGTCGTTGCGTCCTGGATATAATTGGTCCCCATCGGCGGCAAATCCATCGGCGTCGGCCCTTCATAGACCAGCACATTATTCAACCCCGGCGCCATCGAAATCGCCATCTCAATGTCGCCCGTGACCTCGAAGGCATAATCAAGATAACCCGGGTAATCAATGTAATCCGCATCCGCAGAAGAATTGCCGTCCGCCCCGTCGATCAAAACCGGTTGCACGTTGACGTACGGCGAGATGCCTGCCTCATCTTCGTAGTCCATGATGTCCTGGGAACTGAAACCGAACAGCTCAAACAGCCCGATTGTTTGTCCCGTGCCGTCCAGCGAAACCCCCACCGCGTAGGCATTGCGGAAATCATAACCTTCAAAGGGCCCGGTATTGCTGCCCCCGCCGCCACCACCACCGCCCGACCCGCCTCCGGCCATTGGCCGCACCTCCGGGCCCGCCCGGCCCGCCATGCCCGCCGAATGCATCTTCGGATGTGGCCTCACCGTATTATCCAAACCGCTAATCGCCAGCACCGGTGCCTGCAGGTCCAATGACGGTTCCACATCCGGCGCAAAGACCATCCGGTTGTCCGTGGGATTCCTGTACGTCTGCAAGTGGACGTGGAACGCGTTTTCAATGTCCCCCACCGAGCCGCTCAACTGCACCAGCGTGCGGTTGGGATGCGTCTGAGTAACTGTCAAGTGATGAGCCCTGGCGAAGTCCAGCACCAATTGATAATCCGCCGCGCTCGGGGCGAATGAAGCCGCGAATGCATCCGGCTTTAGAAAATGGCGGAAGTTAGGGCTGGCCGGATCATAAACATCCTTGAGCAGATTCGTAAGCTGTTCCCGATTGCGCAAGGGCAGACCGATCACCACCTCCAACCGGGAACTGGCATCCAACCGCCCCAGCGCAGGCAGCCTCTTCGTAAGCTTGGGCACATGACCGCTGAGCACCTGCCGCTGTCCGACCCCGGATACCGGTGCGGCCAGAACCGCCGCTGCCCACATCAACGCCGCCGCCACCAAGATGTGTATTGTAATTCCCCTGACAAATCTCGATCGCCACCCGGCAAAAGTGCCCCGCCAGCCGGGCACGCACTGATAAGTTTTTTGGGACATCAATCCAATATACACGCGCGCCGCAAGTGATTCAAATGGAGGGTAGTGTCCTAATTTGAATTCTTTTTTACTGTTGTCCGGCCAATTTCACTTTTTAGAAGCCGCAACGATACTGGCTTGCACAGCGGTTTGGGCAGAAGTTACCGGCGGAATTTCCAGCACGTTCACATATTGCATTTCCCCCTTATCCTGATAGCTCCATGCGTAGCACCGCTTTGCTTTTGGGTGGCCTGTCAGGGCAAACGATTCAACGACGCCTTCCCACGCGGTCTTTTTCCTGAATCTTTCCACGATCACAACCGAACGCTCATGCGTGGCTTTGCAGCCGTGCATGGTTTCAATTGCCGTGCGTAAATTTTCAATTCGTTCGCTCATGCTTCTGCCATTTCGACAAGATTCTGGACTGTCCACGCGGAATTGGCAACGCCCGCTTCCATCGCTGGCGTGCAACGAATGGCCGTGTGATTTTTCACGAAGTTGTAATAAGCATAATGCAACGCAATCGCCGCTTTGAAATTTTCCAATTTCTTGCTGAAAGCGTTCGTTAGCCGGGACAGGCGACGGCAGTGCATCCGCAGCGTGTGGTTTTGTTTTTCAACGTGGCTTGTGGAAATCAGGTCAATTTGGGGATTGCCTGTAACGGGGAGCGTTCCGTCTTAATCACTTCGGGCGGAGAATATCGCCGTTGTTCCGCAAGCTCCGTGTGGCCATACGTTTTGATGATTGAACCGTAATCCACTTCGCTGCCAAAGGCGCGCTCAATTGCCCCGCCATACGCTTTTAGCGCATCGCTGGAAATCTGGACGCGGTGAGACAAGCGAGCCGCCAAATCCTCAATAAAGCAGTTTGCCATGTATTGCGTGCGGTCGCCGACTGCGAATGTCGGCACTAGCTTCGTGTCGGGGTCAATCGCAATCCATGTCCAAACGTCGCCGATGCCTTCGCCGGCCAGATTCAAGCGATGCGCTGTTTTCTGCTTCATGCCGATGAAGCCCCAAACTTCATCAACTTCAATCCGGCCACAATTCAGATTGCGGAGCTTTTCATCCATGATGCGCTGGCAGCCCTCGCCAATGCGAACGCCCAAACGCATGATCGTGTCACGATGGACGCCAGTGACGCGCTCAATGCTGCGGATGCTGGAGCCTTCGCAGAGCATGGAGACGGCCAGCACTTTTTTCTCGGTTTTCAGCTCATTTGCCATATCGTTAATTCAATGTTGACTTTATGTTAAACAAAAAGCAGGCTTAAGTCAATACTTTTTGTTTAACAAAAATGAAGATTGGCAGACCAAAATTGGAAAAAACGGAACAGAAAGCCCAAATAATTGGGGTGCGGCTCAAGAATGAAGAACGCGCTTTGATTGAAAAGGCCGCATCCAAGTCGAACAAAGGGCTTTCGGCGTGGACAAGGGAAACCCTATTGACTGCTGCCGCATTACAAATGCAATGAATTTGCTTGTTTGCCAGACTTAAATCATCTTAAAACCATGGCAGCCACCGCCCAAAATGAACACCAATAATGAAAATACGATTTCTTTGAGTCTTGAAGGGCTGGCGGCGGATAATAAACATGTCCGCCTAGACGACTTTTTAGATCAACTGCAATCCCTGCAAGATGCTCTGCATTGCGTTGATCGTGAAGCAAACGGAAAGACGACGCTTTATTACCGGGTCGTGGATTTGCGCCATTCTAGCCCGGCGACGATCAAAATTGAACCAGTATTGAAGGAGCCATATCGCAGGTCTGGGCTTGGCAGCCGTTACAGAAATTCCGTGCAAGTGGTTCATCATCGTTTTTTTGATAGCCTTGAATCCATCCGCTTCAACAGCGTAAAAATTGAAAACACCACAGAGGAAACCGTAGATGCTTTCATGGAATTGATTCAAGGACTGGGGAAATCCTTTTCCAGTGGATCTATTTATAACGGGAGTGCAAATGTGCCGTTAGATGTTGGCCTTTCTGAAAATTTGGAAAGCTTGATAAAGCCTGGCTTTGTTTCCCGTGGTAGCGTGACCGGGGATTTGCTTTCCATTTCTTTTGCCAGGGGGAATAGATTTTATTTATACCCCCAAATCGGCCCAACTTCCATTGCTTGCCATTTTAGCGAAGACATCGAAAAAAAGGCGCGCTCCTGCATTAAGCGAAAGGTCCGGGTGTATGGGGAAAAATGTTTTCGGCCCAATACCGGGCTTCCATTTCGAGTCAACGTGACCGAAATTGAGGAGTTGAAACAGCCGCGTACGTTCATCCAACTAAATAGCCGCAAAACGTATCGCGGCGAGGCGGCACATGAATCCATAGCAAGGGGGAGAAATGAGTGGTAAACTGAAACAATTGCCTTCGTACTATTTTGACGCCTGCGTTTATCTGGCATATTTAAGAAACGAAACCGCTCATTACGGCAAGTCGCGAATCGGTGCCATTGAGTCAATATGGAAGCAGAGCGAACGTGGCGGTGTCGTTGTGGTCACATCCGCCATAACAATTACCGAAGTTTTGTCACATAAACTGGAGGCTAAAGCGGAAAAAAAGTTTTCTCAAATAATCCAGTCAGGCGTTCATCAGTGCGAAGATGTAACGCCGCCAATTGCATCCAAGGCCAGGCAGTATAGGGATTATTACCATGCCAACCCGGTTAAATTGCCGGGCGGAACAGGTTCTCGTAGCGATTTGACTACGCCTGACGCCATACACCTAGCAACTGCTATAATTCTAAGCTGCGAGCAGTTTTTGACGTTTGATGGCGTATCGGAAAATAAAGACACGATTGGCCTGCTTTGGCTTAGCAACAAGGTCGCCACCGAAACTCTGATAATCACCCAGCCGCAACAGGTTCAAGGCGAGTTCGCTGAAATTTAGATTCAAATTAGGACACTACCAAATGGAGTTTTCCCGGTCTTTCCCCACTCCTCTCTTCCCTCTTCCCTCTTCAACTTTTTTTAAAAAACTTGTCACCACTGCCCCGCTCCCGCCGTCTCTAACCTCAACTCATACATCATAATCAATGAAAAAACTGCTGCTCCTCGCCGCCGTCCTGACACTCCCCTTTTGGCTCGTCGCTGCCGATTCCCCCCGCCAGTCCCTCAATTTCAATCGCGACTGGAAATTCCAGATCGGCGACCATCCCGGTGCCGATGCCCCCGCCTTTGACGACTCCGCCTGGTCCGCCGTCGGCCTGCCCCACTCCTTCAGCATGCCCTACTTCGAATCCCCCCGGTTCTACACCGGCTACGGCTGGTATCGCAAACACTTCACCGTCCCCGCCGACTGGACCGGCAAACGTATCTCCCTGGAATTCGATGGCGCCTTTCAGGTCGCCGAAGTCTCCCTCAACGGCCGCCCCGTCGGCGTCCACCGCGGCGGCTACACTGGCTTTACCTTGGATATCACCGCCGCCGTCACCCCCGGCGACAACGTCGTCGCCATCCGCGTCAACAACCTCTGGGACGCCCAGCTCGCCCCCCGCGCCGGCGAACACGTCTTCAGCGGCGGCATCTACCGCGACGTCCGCCTCGTCCTCACCGACCCCCTCCACGTCACCTGGTACGGCACCTTCGTGACCACCCCCAAAGTCTCCGCCCAGGCCGCCACCGTCGATGTCCAGACCGAGCTCCGCAATGACGGCGCCGATTCCAAAACCTGCGTCCTCCAGACCGACCTCCTCGACCCCGATGGCCGCACCGTCGCCACCCTCACCAGCACCCAGACCCTCGCCGCCGGCGCCACCGTTAACGTCACCCAAACCTCCGACCCCCTGCCCAACCCCAAGCTCTGGCACCCCGACCATCCCTTCCTCTACACCGCCCAGACCCGCGTGCAGGACGGCGACCTCCTCGCCGACACCTACGCCACCACCTTTGGCATCCGCTGGTTCCAATGGACCCCCGAGCAAGGCTTCTTCCTCAACGGCTCCCACTTCTACTTCGAAGGCGTCGACGTCCACCAGGATCACGCCGGCTGGGGCGATGCCGTCGCCGACAGCGGCTTCTACCGCGACGTCAAACTCGTCAAGGACGCCGGCTTTCAATTCATCCGCGGCTCCCACTATCCCCACAACCCCGCCTTTGCCGCCGCCTGCGACCAGCTCGGCGTCCTCTTCTGGTCCGAAAACTGTTTCTGGGGCATGGGCGGCCGCTCCCCCGATGGCTTCTGGAACGCCAGCGCCTACCCCGTCAAGGAATCTGACCGCGCCGCCTTTGATGCCAGCGTCAAGGACAGCCTCCGCGACATGATCCGCATCAACCGCAACCATCCCTCCATCGTCGCCTGGAGCATGTGCAACGAAGTCTTTTTCTCCGATAAAACCACCCTGCCCCGCGTCCGCACCTTCCTCAAGGAACTCGTCGACCTCACCCACCAGCTCGACCCCACCCGCCCCGCCGGCATCGGCGGCTGCCAGCGCCAGCAACTCGATAAAATCGGTGACGTCGCCGGCTACAACGGCGACGGTGCCCGCCTCTTCATCGACCCCGGCATCCCCAACCTCATCACTGAATACAGCTCTGTCCGCGCCATCCGCCCCGGCAAATACGGCCCCGCCTGGGGCAACCTCACCCAGGGCCCCGGCAACAAATCCCAGCCCTTCTTCTGGCGTTATGCCTGGCGCAGCGGCGAAGTCCTCTGGTGCGCCTTCGACCACGGCAGCATTGCCGGCGATGAAGGCCGCACCGGCATCATCGACTACTTCCGCCTCCCCAAACGCGCTTGGTACTGGTACCGCAACGAATATCTGCACATCCCGCCCCCCGCCTGGCCCGCCGGCGGCACCGCCGCCGCCCTCCGCCTCACCGCCGATCACACCACCCTCACCGGCTCCGATGGCACCGATGACGCCCAGATCATCGCCACCGTCGTGGATGCCTCCGGCCGCGCCCTCAGCAACTCCCCCCCCGTCACCCTCACCATCGAATCCGGCCCCGGCGAATTCCCCACCGGCCGCACCATCACCTTTGATCAAGACTCCGATATCGCCATCCACGACGGCCAGGCCGCCATCGAATTCCGCACCTACCAATCCGGCCCCACCGTCATCCGCGCCACCTCCCCCGGCCTCCGCGACGGTACCATCACCATCACCTCCGTCGGCGGCCCCGACTTCGTCCCCGGCCAGACCCCCGTCGTCCAACCCCGACCCTACGTCCGCTTCGACGCCGCCGCCGCCCGCGAAACCCGCCGCCCCGCCGCCAGCGTCTTCGGCCTCAACAACCCCTCCCTCGCCAGCAGCGAAGCCCCCGACCACCCCGCCAGCAACGCCAACGACGGCACCGCCACCACCAACTGGCAGCCCGCCGACTCCGACGCCAACCCCTGGTGGCAGGTCGACCTCGAACGCGCCGTCACCCTGACCCGCGCCCGGCTCACCTTCCCCGCCCCCGGCAACTACCGCTACAAAATTGAGACCTCCGCCGATGACCAGCACTGGACCCTCGTCACCGACCAGACCCAGACCACCGCCACCGACGCCGTCCGCACCGAAACCTTCCCCGCTGGCACCGCCGGCCACCTCCTGCGCGTGACCTTCGTCGGTCGCCCCGCCGCCCTCGCCGAACTCGAAGTCACCGGCCGCCTCACCGCCCAATAACAGCGCCACCACCCAGGGCTGAAAGCCCGTGAGTTTAAAGCCCGGGCTGAAGGCCCGGGAAAACGTTCCTCATAATACCCCCCTTCCTCCATTTGAATAAATGGGGGAGAGGTGGGGCTGATCTCGCCATTTTTCCGACCGCTGACCTCATTCCCTCGCCCCCCATCCCGTCTCATTTTAGCTTTTTAGCTTTTTAAGAGCCCCCATCTTCCGCCGCCACCACTGCCACATCAACGACTGGAACACCACCGGCGCGAAGCACAACCCCCAGAACCAGTCGCGCGCCCCAGGCTGGGTTATATCCAGCCACCCATGCCGCAGATAAAAATCCCGCGCCACGGGGTCATTCGCATGCGTCGCCAGCGCCAGGCCCCCCAGCGCCAGCTCATGCGCCGCCGCCATGCCGCCCAGCGCCGCATGCCAGCCCAGTGCGATCCCGCCCGAGGCGACCAACCCGATCGCCGCCCCCCCCAGCGCGATGCCCCCCGCCGCGATCCCGCCAAACGCGATCAATCCCAGACTAAATCCGCCGAAGGAAAAAATCCCCACGCTCATCCCGCCCATGCTGATCCCCCCCACCGCCACCGCCCCGCTCGCATACAAAACCCCATATGCCACCTCGCCAAACGCGATCCACCCCACCGCTGGTTGCATCTTCTTCTGACCCGGCGCCTTCCCGCCCCGGCAATGCACCAGCGGCAGACCCAAAAACGTCGCCCGGCTCCGATACTCCCACACCAGCGGCAACGGCTCCGTCGGAAATAACTCCGGATGCAGCCGCCGCTCCTCCTCCCGCATCCGCGCGAACCCCCGCCCATAACGCCACGCGCTCACAAACACAAACAACCCGTAGCCCAGCGTGATGGCCAGCCCAAGCGCGATCAACCACACCGGATGCCCCCGCCATACCGACCCCGGCAACAGCCCGAACAACCCCAGTGCCACCGAGAAAATCACCACCGCCGCGCCAATCGTCCAGCCATAGCGGAGCGTGAATGCGCGCTCGCGCGGCGTGTGCATCTGCTTCAAGCTCGTGCGCAGCCCCAGATAACCGCACACCACCCCCAGCGCCGGCCCCAGCAGCACCCCCAGCACCGAGGCAAACGTCGCCCCCGTCGCCATCGCCCCGCCCTTCGCCGCCGCCGTGGCCAGCGAAGCCGCCTTCGCCGACGACGCCAGCGTCAGCGGCAACGCCGCCAGCACCGCCACCGTGAACGCCTGCCCCGGATTCGTCCGCGTCAGCACCCCTTCCACCACCATCAGCACCTCCTCCTGCAACAACTTCCGCCCCCGCGCCAACCGCTGCTTCACCGCATCCTCCGTCAAATCCAACTGTACCGCCACCGTCCCGATCGATTGCTGCTCCCGATAAAACAACACCAGCGGCTCCCGATAAAGCTCCGGGATCCGTTCCAGCGACCGCCACAACAGCGCCGTCTCCTCATTCGTGATCGCCTGGGCCGAAGGCGGCACCACCGGTGACACCGCCCCCTCCATGGCCTCCATCGGCTCCGCCAGATGCACCGGCTCCCGGCCCTGCCGCCGGAACTGGTGACCGATTCGGAACCGGACCATCGTGCACAACCAGCTCCGCAACTTCGCCGGCTCCCGCAATTGCGCCAGATCCTTCCACGCCGCCACGAACGTCTCCTGCGCCAGATCCTCGCTCCGGCTCACGCTCCCCGTCGCACAATAAGCCAGCGAACAGATCAACGTCTGATACCGTTCGACGATCAGCCGGTAAGCCTCATGATTCCCCGCCCGGCAGGCCGCCACCAGCTCCGCATCACTTTGTTCCGCCACATTCATAATTTCAGAATTGATCATAGTCCCCTCTAAGCACCCGGAAAAGCCCCGAGGTGACAAGAAATCATTCCCATCCTCTCTCCCTTCTTCGCGCAAGCCCTTTTTCCCGGCACGATGAAGGACTGACATGGCCAAGGGCTAAGCCAAATCGCCCAAAAAATCCAGTCTGCCCCACCTTTTCCCCGTCTTTCTATGTATTTTTGCTAGTCCCCGTCTTCATCCTGTAAATCCAGTCCGCGATTGGGATTTGATTTACGGGCAAATTTTTGGTATCATTGCCGGCAACTGGGATGGCTTTATCTTTACAACTCGATGGCGAAGCTTGGTCCGCAGTTCTGGCCGAACTGGCTCAAGCCCTGGGACAACCGGGTGTGCCCGTGCGACTATGCCTGATTGGTTCTGCTGCGTGCCTTTTCGGCGGCATGGATGGTCGTACCTCAGCAGATTTGGACATCTGGAAACCCGTCAGTGACTTTGACCGGCTGGAATTGAAACTGGCGGCTGAAAAGGCCGGACTCCTCTTTGATCCCAAGCAAACCCTTGCCCCCAACCGGCCCTACTTGCAGTTGATTGAGCCAGGACTAACCCAATTGGGGGCCTTTGAACCCGTGTTCATTGAGCGCATCGGACGACTTCATCTGTTTCGGCCGCCGGCGGAGAACCTCATCGCCGCAAAACTCCTCCGCGCCGAAGTCAGCGACTTCCGGCAAAGCCGGAGGCTTGAGAAAGCGTGAACCGCTCAAAGCGGTTAAGAACGGGCGGCGCTCAAAGCGCCACCAGCTCCAGTTGTTCGAGGCGTTTGTCTTCCTTCTCCTGGTTTTGGATGTCC
>Ga0302319_10008266_pt1 | contig 20286 bp, 16 predicted proteins | sample Bog_T0_2_FD_203319 | JGI IMG/M metagenome (GOLD analysis project Ga0302319, IMG submission 203319) | Peat permafrost microbial communities from Stordalen Mire near Abisko, Sweden - Bog_T0_2 | ecosystem: Environmental > Terrestrial > Soil > Wetlands > Peat | place: Sweden: Abisko, Stordalen Mire... | reverse complement strand
CAACACATGATCGAGCGCTTCACCGCGATTACGGGCCGCTTGAATGAAGATATCCATCTGCGTCTTGACGCTCGACTGTCCGATGTAGTCGGCCAGGCTTTTCGGCCGCACCGCCCGATCGAGCACTTCGTCCTCTCGCTTCGCCGGCCCCGCAATGATTCGATCCTGTTCGATGCTCATGCGGGTGCTTTAGGCCTTGGCGGCCGACTTGAGCGCGCGACGGATGATTTCCGTGGTCGCAAGATCCGGTTCATCGACCGTCTTCAGCAGCCGAATCACTTCCGGCGGCTTGTAGCCAAGCGCAATCAGCGCGCTGAACGCCTCGCTTTGCGGCGTGGCTTGAGCTGCCACGCCCGGCAAAGTGTCGCTGCTCGTCGGCATCGAGAGCTTCTTCACGCTATCACGCATTTCAATGATCACCCGTTCGGCGGTCTTGCGGCCGATGCCAGGGATCCGGGTTAGCATGGCGATGTCTTCGGCCTCGATGATCCGTAGAAAGTCCTCGACGCTGGCGCCCGACAGGATGCCGAGCGCGATCTTCGGCCCTACCCCCGAGACCTTCAGCAGGCCGCGAAACAAGCGCCGCTCGCCCTCGGTGCCGAAGGCATACAGGATGTGCGCATCCTCACGGACCACAAGGTGCGTAAACAGCGCGACCGCCTCGCCGGCAGCGGGCAGTCCGTAAAACGTGGACATGGGCGCTTCCATTTCATAGCCGACGCCGTTCACGTCTACCATCAGCATCGGCGGTTGCTTAACCGACAAACGGCCCTTGAGAAATCCAATCACCCGCGGCTCGCCGCGCGCAACACCGACACCCGCACCCGGCCACGCAGCGCGTGGCACACCGCAGCGGCCAGCGCATCGGCTGCATCGGCTGACAACGGGCCGTCGAGTTTGAGAATGCTCTTCATCATGAGCTGAACCTGCGCCTTCTCCGCACTACCCGACCCGACCACCGCCTGCTTGATTTGGCGGGTGGCATATTCGAAAACCTCGGCGTTGCCGTCGGCGGTACCGCAAATCGCGGCGCCGCGCGCTTGCCCCAATTTGAGCGCGCTGTCGGGATTGCGGTTGACGAAAACCCGCTCGATGGCGATTTCGTGCGGGCGATACTGCGCGACCAGTGTCTGAACGCAGCGAAAAATCTCGCACAACCGATCGGCGAACTCGCCCTTCTGGGTACGGATGACCCCGCTTGCCACATAGGTCAAACGCGGACCGACGGCGTCCAGCACACCAAACCCGGTACGCTGCGAACCCGGGTCGATGCCGAGCACCCGCACGCCCGCCGCGCCGGGGTAGCCGCTCTTAGACTGCATGCTTCGGATCTGTCATTGGCGAGTATGATACCGGCAATAGGCGCTTAAACCCACCGGTCGGCCTTTCGCGCAATTCAAATGGAAACAACGACCTCCACCCGGATCACGGCCAGCGAGCGGCTGCATGCTGCATTCGCGGCGGTACGCGCGCTCGATCTGGACGGCGCTGAGGTGGGGCTGCGGCGCGGCGCGTTGGACGTCGCGGAAATTGTGCTCGGCCTGGATGCCGACGATGACGTCGTCATCGCGGCGATGTTGCAGCCGCTGCTCGATGCAAACCTGCTCGATCGAGAAGCCGCGGTTCGGCATTTCGGCGCCGATGCGGCGCGCTTGGCGCGAAACTTGAGCCAGCTGGGAGAGTTTGGCTTAAGCGTCGACTGGCGGCCGGAACAGGGCCTGGAACCGGGACAGGCGGAGGCGCTGCGCAAGATGCTGTTGGCCGTCATCGGCGACGTGCGCTTGGTGGTCGTGCGGCTGGCGGTACAGCTGCAGAAAATGCGCTCCGCGAAATCCTTGGATGAGCTCGAGCAGCGCAAGCTCGCCACCGAAACCCGGGAAGTCTATGCGCCGCTCGCCAATCGCCTGGGCGTGTGGCAGTTGAAGTGGGAACTCGAGGATCTCGCGTTCCGCTACCTTCAGCCCGTCGATTACAAACGCATCGCCGCGGCTCTTAAAGTGCGCCGCTCCGATCGCGAGCACTACATGGAGGACCTCAAGGCGCTATTGAAGCGGGAGTTGCAGCACGCCGGGGTCGACGCCGCAATCGAAGGCCGGCCGAAGCACATCTACAGCATCTGGCGCAAGATGCAGGCCAAGCAGCTCGCTTTCGAGCAATTGATGGACATTCGCGCCGCCCGCGTGCTCGTCAACAGTGTCGCCGACTGTTACGCCGCCTTGGGTGTGGTGCACTCGCTGTGGCAGTTCATCGCCGGGGAGTTCGATGACTACATCGCGACGCCCAAAGACAACCGTTACCGATCGATTCACACCGCGGTCATCGGACCGGGCGCGCAAGCGGTCGAGATTCAAATCCGCACGCACGAAATGCATGCCGACTCCGAGCGCGGCGTCGCCTCGCATTGGCGCTACAAGGAAGGCGGCCGCGGCGACCAAGCCTATGAGCGCAAGATCAACCAATTGCGCTCGCTGTTGGCGCCCGCCGAGGGCGGCGACTTGGCGCGCGATTTTCTCGACCGCATGCGTGTCGATCTGTTTCAAGATCGGATCTATGTGGTCTCCCCCAAGGGCGAGATCGTCGACGTTCCGGTCGGCGGCACGCCGCTCGACTTCGCCTATCAGGTGCATACCGACTTGGGCCACCGAACCCGCGGCGCGAAGGTCAACGGGCGCATGGTGGGCCTCGACTACGCGCTAAAAAACGGCGAAACCGTGGAGATCATTACCGCCAAAACCGGCCAGCCATCGCGCGATTGGCTGTCCGCTCAATCCGGGTTTCTGGCGAGCCCACGACATCGCAACAAGGTGCGCGCCTGGTTCCGCAAGCAGAACGAGACCGACAACAAGGCCGAAGGCCGCGCACTGTTCGATCGCGAGATACAACGCTTGGGGATCGCAAGTCCGCCAATCCCCGAGTTACTGGGCGAACTGAAGTTACCGAGTTCCGAAGCCTTGCATGAGGCGATGGGATTGGGTGAAGTCAGCACCGCCCAGGTGGCAGGCGCGATTCAGCGAATTCTGCATGCCCGCGAGAAGCTTCCCGAGCAAGTCGCACGCTCGCGCGGTGCAACGGCCGCGCGCGAACCGGATATCGATGTCCAGGGCATCGGCGATTTGCTATCCACCTTCGCGCGCTGCTGCAAGCCGGTACCACCCGAAGCCATCATTGGCTACATCACCGTGGGCCGAGGCGTCAGCATTCACTCGCAGTCTTGCACCAATCTTGCACGGCTCAGCATCCGGTCGCCGGCGCGAGTTCTGGCGGTTGCCTGGGGCAAGATGGGCGCAAACGAATTTCCAGTCGACATCGAGGTGCAGGCTTTTGATCGGCGCGGACTGGTGCGCGATGTCAGCGCCGCGCTGGCGGACGACAAGATCAGCATCCGGGGAATGAACACCGTCACCGACAAACGGGACAATGTCGCTCATATGCATATCGCGATTTCGATCACGGGGCTGCCGCAGCTGTCGCACGTGCTGGCGCACATTGCGCAGCTGCCGAACGTCATCAGCGCGCGGCGCAAGAAATAGACCGCGCCTCAGCTGCCCGCGGGCTGGTACTCGAGAATCTCGCCATTCTCGAGTTCGACTCCGGTCAGCGCCAACAGGAACGCCCAGTGGCTGACCAGCAGCGTCGTATCTTGATCCTCGCGGGCGGCCATCAACACCCGAAATTCGTCGGCGCGCTGCTGTGTCTGCTCCGAACTCTCGACGCCCTCATGCCACCACGTTGCAGGCAGGTGTTCGAAATCGTGGTGCGGAAACCGGGTCGCAAGCCGCGCCGGCGCCGTACCGATATCGCAAGTGAAAGCGGCTTGTTCGCGCACCTCCCGCATGATGCTTACCGGCACCTGATGCACTTGCAAAATCGGTTGCGCCGTCTGCAGCGCCCGCGTGTACGGGGAAATGATGATGCGCGTCAGGCGTGTGCCCGCGAGCTCCCTCGCGGCGGCGGCGGCCTGTTCGAGACCAAGCGGCGTCAACTCCGGGTCTTCGATGCCCGGATCGACGCGAGTTTCGTTGAAGTGCAGATTGAAAAAGCTTTGCCCGTGGCGCAGTAAGAACATAAGCCGCTAACGATTGATGCTGTCGATCGCCTTCTTGTCCACTGCTAATGCAGCCTCGTGGATGGCCTCGGAGAGCGTCGGATGCGCGTGAATGGTGAGCTGGATGTCTTCGGTACTTGCCGAATATTCCATGGCAAGCACCGCCTCGCCGATCAGTTCGCCCGCCATCGGTCCTATGATGTGCACGCCGAGCACTTCGTCGTCGTCCTTGGCCGAGACGATCTTCGCCAATCCATGCGCGGCTTCCATCGCGCGAGCGCGGCCGCTGGCAGAAAACGGAAAGGTGCCGACTTTATAGGGCCTGCCGCTCGCCTTGACCTGTTCTTCGGTTTGTCCAACCCAAGCGATCTCCGGAGCCGTATAAATTACCGACGGAATGACTTTATAGTTCACTTCGGCAAAGCGGCCGGCGATCAGATCCGCCACCATGACGCCCTCCTCCTTGCCCTTGTGCGCCAGCATGGGTCCGCGCACCACATCGCCGATCGCCCAGACGTTGGCGACGCCGGTGCGGCAATGTTCATCCACCTCGATGAAGCCGCGCTCATCGAGCTTCACGCCCGTGCCTTCCGCCAGCAGGTCCTGCGTGAACGGTCGGCGGCCAACGGCTACCACCAGCTTGTCGACCTGCAATGTATGCTCGCCTTGCGCATCGGAATAGACCACATCGACCCCTGCGCCGCCCACTTTCGCGCTCGATACTTTCGCGCCGAGCTTGATATCGAGGCCCTGTTTCTTAAAGTGACGCTGCGCCTCTTTGGCAATTGCACCGTCCGCAATCGGCAGAAATTGTTCCATTGCCTCGAGCACCGTGACCTCGCTCCCGAGGCGCCGCCATACGCTGCCGAGCTCGAGGCCGATAACGCCGGCGCCGATCACACCGAGTCGCGCCGGAACGGCATCGAACTCCAGGGCATTCCACGAATCGACGATGGATTTGGCGTCATGCGGCACGTTTTTGAGCCGCACCGGGATCGAACCCGAGGCGAGCACCACGTGCTTCGCTTGCAGAATCTTCTCGGTACCGTCCGCGCTCGACACGCGCACTTGGTTTCCGGGCAACAACTGACCGTGCCCCTGAATCCCGGTGACGCCATTGGCTTTGAACAACGCCACGATCCCGCCCGTCATGGTCTTGACGATTGCGGCGCGGCGCTTTTGCATCGTGCCGAGATCGAGCTTAAGGTCGCCGATCTTGATCCCATGAACAGCAAACTCATCCTTGGCGCGCTGAAATAGCTCGGAGGATTCGAGCAACGCCTTGGAAGGGATACAACCCGCATTGAGACAGGTCCCGCCGAAGGCATAGCTGCCGTCGGTATTCTTCCATTCATCGACACAGGCCACCTTGAGCTTGTTCTGACCCGCCCGAATCGCAGCAGGGTAACCGGCCGGGCCCGCGCCAATCACGATGACGTCGTAAGCCTCACTCATATGCCGAGCACCATGCGCGCCGGATCCTCGAGGCATTGCTTGACCGTCACCAGGAATTGCACGGCTTCGCGTCCGTCGATGATCCTATGATCGTAAGTGAGTGCGATGTACATCATCGGGCGAACGACAATCTGCCCATCGACCACTACCGGGCGGTCTTGAATCTTATGCATGCCGAGAATCGCGCTCTGCGGTGCATTGACAATCGGGGTTGAGAGCAGCGAGCCGAACACTCCGCCATTGGTAATGGTGAACGTACCGCCAGTAAGCTCCTCCATCGTGATGCTGCCGGCGCGCGCGCGCGCTGCGAAAGTGACGATGGATTTTTCAATATCGGCAAAGCTCTGCAGATCCGCATCGCGCAATACCGGCACGATCAAGCCGCGATCGGTAGACACCGCGACGCCGACATCGAAGTATTCGTGATAGACGATGTCGCTGCCTTCGACCGACGCGTTGACCGCCGGAAATTTCTTCAGCGCTTCCACGCAGGCCTTGGTAAAAAACGACATGAATCCGATTTTCGCGCCATGCTGCTTCTCGAACGCATCCTTGTAGCGCGCGCGCAATTCGTTGACGGCCTGCAAATCCACTTCGTTGAACGAGGTCAAGAGCGCCTGGGTGGCCTGTGCCTGCACCATGCGCTCGGCGATTCGTGCGCGCAGCCGGGTCATCGGCACGCGCTGCTCCGCGCGCGCGCCGCGCGCTATGGGTAGCGGCGCCGCAGCGGGCGTCTTGGCCGGTGCGGCCGCGTCCTTGGTGGACAGATAATTCACCACGTCCGACTTTGATACGCGGCCATCGCGGCCCGAGCCTGACACCGCCTTCGGGTCCACTTTGTTCTCTTCGACGACGCGCTTGGCCGCCGGGCTGAGTTTCCCCGCCACCGCCTCGGTCGCCTCCTTGGCCGTGGTCGCCGCGCCGTCGGACGCCATGATGGCCGGTGCGCTGGCGCCTGGGAGGGCCGTGGCGCCCTCATCGAGCAGCGCCAGCACCTGGCCGCTGGTCACCGAGGTACCGTCTTTGAGGGCAATCTCCTTGAGGACGCCTGCCGCCGGTGCCGGCACCTCCAAAACCACCTTGTCGGTTTCCAAATCGACCAGATTTTCGTCGCGCGCGACCCAATCCCCGGGCTTCTTGTGCCAGGACACAATTGTGGCGTCAGCCACCGACTCGGGCAGCTGCGGCACGCGAACTTCGATAGTCATTAACCTGTCCTGATTTGAATTACGGGAAGACGCATCGTTTGTCGAGAAGCCTCTTCCGGCGGCACGCCCTGCAGCGCCGCCACGACCAGATTTTTTTGCTGCTCGTCGTGCAAAGCGTGGATGCCGGTTGCCGGAGCCGCGGCGCCGGCGCGTCCCGCATACAGAAGCTCGTCGTTCGGGCCGAGTTTCGATTGCAATCGATGGCGGATTTGATACCAGCCGCCCTGATTCTGCGGCTCCTCCTGGCACCAGACGATCTCGCGGGCATTTTCATACTTGCGCAGAATCGCTTCGTATTCGTCTTGGGGGAAGGGGTAGAGCTGCTCGAGGCGCACGATGGCGACGGAATCGATTTTGGCATCGCGCCGCGCCTTCAGAAGATCGAAATACACCTTGCCGCTACACAGCACCAGGCGGGTCACGGCGGACGGCTTTATTTCGTCGATCTCATCGATGACCGAGTAGAAACTTCCGGTGCTGAGCTCTTCGAGACGCGACACCGACAGCGGATGTCGCAACAAACTCTTCGGCGTCATGACGATGAGCGGCTTGCGCAAATGACGCACCATCTGCCGCCGCAACATGTGAAACATCTGCGCCGGCGTCGACGGCACGCACACTTGCATGTTGAACTCGGCGCATAGCTGCAGGAAACGCTCCAGGCGGGCCGAAGAATGCTCGGCCCCCTGGCCCTCGTAGCCATGCGGCAAGAACAAGGTGAGCCCCGACAACCGGCCCCATTTGGCCTCGCCGGACGTGATGAACTGATCGATGATGACTTGCGCGCCGTTGCAGAAGTCGCCGAACTGCGCTTCCCATATCGTCAAGCAATGCGGTTCGGTGGTCGAGAAACCGTATTCGAAGCCCAACACCGCTTCTTCGGAGAGCACCGAGTCGGTGACGGTAAAGGTCGGCTGGTTGGTCGCGAGATGTTGCAACGGGGTGTACAGGCGACCGGTTACTTGGTCGTGCAGCACCGCGTGGCGGTGAAAGAACGTGCCGCGACCGCTGTCCTGGCCGGTGAGCCGAACCGGATATCCTTCCTGCACCAGGCTTGCATACGCCAAGTTCTCGGCGGCGCCCCAGTCGAGCGCGAGGTCGCCGTTAACCATTCTCTCGCGTGCCTGCATGATGGCAAGAACGCGCGGGTGCAGAACCCAGTCCGACGGATAGGTCGTGATCGCCTTGCCGAGCGCACGTAAGCGGCTCATGTCGATAGCGGTCTTCACCGGCTCCGACCAGTCCGCGCCCAAATACTCGCTCCAATTCACGGTGAACTTGTTGCCGATCAGTCCGAGTGCGGCGCGAGCCTGCGGTTTGCCCTCATCGAGGCCGGTACGATACTGCTCGATCATGGCGGTTGCTTCTGCGGCGCTCAGCACACCCTCGGCCGCCAGTTTTTCCGCGTACAGCTGTCGCGCGGTCGGTTTCTTGCGAATGACCTGGTACATGAGCGGCTGCGTCGCGGCGGGTTCATCGGCCTCGTTGTGCCCGAGCCGACGATAGCAAACGAGGTCGATCACCACATCCTTGTGAAACTTCATGCGATATTCGAGCGCAAAGCGCGCGACGAAACACACGGCCTCGGGATCATCGGCATTGACGTGGAAAATCGGCGCTTCGACCATTTTCGCCACGTCCGAACAATACAGCGTCGAGCGCGCATCGCGCGGATCGCTCATCGTGAAGCCGACCTGATTGTTGATGATGATATGCACGGTGCCGCCGGTGTAGAAACCGCGCGCCTGCGACAGCTGCAGGGTTTCCATGATCACGCCTTGGCCGGCGAACGCCGCATCGCCGTGAATTTGCACCGGCAACACCTTGTCGCCCGTGACGTCGCCGCGTCGCTCCTGGCGCGCGCGCACTGAGCCCTCGACCACCGGGTTCACAACTTCGAGGTGCGACGGATTGAACGCCAGGGCCACATGCACATTGCCCGACTCGGTCTTCAGGTCGGCGGAAAAACCTTTGTGATACTTGACGTCCCCGGAGCCGCGCAGCTTCGCCAGATCGTACTGGTCTTCGAACTCGTTGAACAAATCCTTCGGCGACTTGCCGAGCAGGTTCACCAGCACATTGAGGCGGCCGCGGTGCGCCATGCCGACGATGGCCTCCTCGATGCTCGCCTTGCCGGCCCGCTGCACCAGCTCGTCGAGAAGCGGAATAAGGCTATCGCCGCCCTCGAGCGAGAAGCGCTTCTGGCCGACATACTTGGTATGCAGGTACCGCTCCAGGCCCTCGGCGGCGGTCAGCTGCCAGAGGATATTCTTCTTCTCGGCGGCGCTGAAGCGGCGCTGCATGCGCGCCACTTGGAAGCTGTCTTGCAGCCACAGCCGCTCGTCGGTGTTCGATATATGAGCGAACTCCGCGCCGATGGTCTCGGTGTAGACAAACTTCAGGTCCGCGAGAATGTCCTTGAGCTTGGCGCGCTCGGCGAGCGCGGCGTTGCGACTGCCGGTGAAGAACTCGGTATTGAGATCGGCATCGGAAAGACCAAAGTACTCGGGGTCGAGCACGTAGGGTTTGGCGCGCTCCTGAAGTCCGAGGGGATCCAAATTGGCGACCAAGTGCCCACGGTTGGCATACACCTGGATCAGCCGCGACACCGCACCCTGTTTGGCGCTGGCCCCGCCGGCCTGATCACTCTGTCCCCCGGTCGTGGGTTTCGGGGCTGATTTCAAGCCCGCCAACAAGCGTTGGCGAATCGGCGCGTGGGCCACCTCGCCGCTGACGCCGCCCTGCAAGTGGCGAAAGTAGGCCGCCCAAGTGGCGTCGATTCGACTGGGGTCTTTGAGAAACTGCTCGTACAGATCCTCGATGTAGTCGGCATTGCCGCCGGAGAGTGCTGTCGTGGCGAATTGCTCGGCGAGTGTTTTACTCATAATGAGGAAGCCGAAAATCTCAAGGACATCAAGATGATGGGTGGTGCGGGGCGGGTTTGCGACTAACCCTTAGTTTAGCCCAAGGCGGCACAATATGGAATGTGACGCAGTCCGGCAGATCTAGAAAATGGGCAGTTGCGTTTGGCTCTTGAGCAGGGTCACTTCGTAGCAAATGAGGCTCGCGTAAGCGAGCAGAATCGCGCACAACACCCACTCGACTCGCAGCAAGCGCATAAAGCGGTAACGGGCCAGGAACACCATCACGACGATGCTGATGCCGGTCATCCCCATTTTCAGCGCCGCAAACACCGCGACGCTTTTGTACATCAGCGCCGCCATGATGGGATTGACTTCATCGGCGCCGGCGTTGAGCAGCAGCATGGTCAGAAATGCGTCCGCCGCGCTCAATATCACGACCGCAACCGATACCGCCAGCAAATGTGCGCCGTGCCAATCGAGAAAATAAAGGCGTGCTCTGTCGAGCCGGCGCCGGGGCGGCGCGCGACGCCGCGGGTTGAAGTTGCCATAGCAAACCGACCACCAGACCCGGCGACGTCGGTCGACCTCGTGACGCGTATGCGTCTGCGCAAGCTCCGAGCCGTTTGGTCGATTCATCGACACACTATCCCGATACATGCGCCTGCGGTGCAAGCTCAATGCGTCATAACGAGCCGCAGTATCGAGATACTGTGCGCCAGCAGTCGAAGGCTTTGACTTATGCCGCGCGATAGTGCGACACGTATCCGATTTCCCGCTCAGATCCGGGGTCGGCCGCGCGCCCTCCGCAAGCTGGTAGCATAGGCGATAACTGCCCCGCAGGTGACACGCAATGCCTACCGGCAAAACAACTAAACGCGGCGTCCGGCCGGCTTCGCGCGGTAGTTACAACATTCGCGAAGTCGCCCATGCCGCCAAGGTATCCGTCGCAACGGTTTCCCGGACGTTGCAGATGCCGGATGTCGTGGCGCCGCTCACCCGCAGCCGCGTGCAGGCGGCGATCGATCGGCTGGGCTATACCCCAAATGCTCAGGCGCGAATGCTGCGCACCGCTCGAACCCACATCGTCGTCGCGCTGGTGCCGGATATTGCGAACCCCTTCTTTGCCGAAGTGATTCGCGGCATCGAGCAAGTTGCCCATCAGAATCGCTATTCGGTCCTATTGGGGGACACACAAAATAGCCGGATTCGCGAGACAGCCTACGCGGATCTCTTGGCGACCAAGCAAGCGGACGGTTTGATCACGCTGCTGCCGCATATCCCCAAGGTCTGCGTTTCCGGGACGCTGCCCATCGTTAACGCATGCGAGTACGTCAAAGACAAATCGATCACCAGCGTCTACGTAGACAACATCGCCGCAGCGAAGGAAGCCGTCGACTATCTCATCACTCTCGGGCATCGCGAGATTGCATTTATCACGGGTCCGATGGAAAGTCCGATCAGCATCGATCGGGATCGGGGGTACGAGCAAGCGCTGCAGGCCGCCGGCATCAAGCGCGACCGTAAATTGACCTCGAGCGGGGATTTCTCGGTTGAATCCGGGATTCGCGCGATCGAAACGTTGCTCGCGCAAAATCGACGGTTTAGCGCGGTTTTCTGTTCCAACGACGAGATGGCCATCGGCGCGCTGCAGGCGCTAAAGTCCAAGGGCCTGAAGGTTCCGGAACAGGTTTCGATCATCGGCTTCGACGACATCCGTTTCGCGCGCCACATGGATCCGCCGCTCACCACGGTCGCTCAGCCAAAAGACGAGTTGGGACGCGAAGCCATGAACCTATTGATTGAGATCCTGCGGGGCGATAATGTGCCGGCTCGCAAGCGGATCCTGCCGACTCAATTAGTGATCAGAGGATCGACCGCGCGCTGCGCCAACAAACCCAGCCGGTGATATCATGGTATCGATTACATCCAGCAGTACATTTCATCCGGCACCGATGCAACTGAGCATTCTGACTGCCGCTCTCCAGGAACTGACGCCGCGCCCGGTGCGCGACGCCGATCCCGATCGGGCAATCGAGGAGTGGCTGGATTTCTCCCGCGAGATCGGCTCGCCGAACATTCAATTATCGGCCGCGCTGCATCCTGACGAGTCGGATATTCCCCCCGAGGCCATGTTGGACCCGGTGGCCAATACCTTGGACCTGCGAGCGCCGTTCGACGCTCGTCGCGCCGCCCGGGTGGCTGCGGCGATGCGCGACACGGGCGTCGGCCTCTCGGATTTGGGGTATTTCGACAATATGCTCGCCGCGGACGCGCAAGTCCGCAAAAAAAAGCACGACTTCATGCTGCGGGTTTTCGATGCGGCGGTGTTGCTGGGCAGCCGCGCCGTATGCGGGTTCGTCGGCCGCAATCCGCAGCTGGAAATGGACGCCAACCTTGTCATGTTCGAACAAGAATTCATTCCGCTGCTGCGCGCCGCCAAAGCACGTGGACTCACCTACCGCGTCGAGCATTGCCCGATGCCGGGATGGAACATCACCGACAAATGGCACAATAACTTGGCCTACGCGCCCGGCCCTTGGATCGCGCTGCATCGGATTTGCGAGCGGCACGGAGTCGGCGACCAGTTCCGCATTCACTATGATCCTTCCCATGCCATTCTGATGGGGCAGGACACGCGCTCGATTTTCCAGTACCTGAAGGAGGAAGGCTACGCGTTTCTCATCGACGGCTTTCACGTCAAAGGGCAGGTGATCGATTCGCGGGGAATTGCCGCGTGGGGATACGGCGGTCAAACCATGGAACGCGGCGACTGGCGCGGCGCCACCCCGTCGCCGAATCCTGCGGACCAGGGGAATGCCTGGAAAAAGCAGACTGTGTTCGCGGAGCATGAATTACCCGGCACGGCGCGCCACGACCCGCTCGCCTACTTGCAAAACCGCAGCGTCGACTGGCTTGATCATCAACTCGCGGCGCGGGAATTGCTGCCGATCGATCCCGCCAAAACGTTTCTGGTGCTCGAGCACGAATACCCTAAAGCGCGGCTGCAGGACCGCGCGCGCTTGGCTCCCATCCTTGCTGGCTCACTGGCATTCGTGCGCGCAATCGATGAGGCTGCCGCCGCCATGTATTCTCTGCAGCATGATGTGTTGGGTTCCCAGGGTATTGCCATCCAGGGAGTCGGCCGCGAAGCGTATCGCAGCTAGATATCCAACTAGAGGCTCACCCAACGGTTGTCGTTGCGCGCGGACTCAAGCGCAGCTTCCACGAACCGCATGCCGCGTACGCCGTCCTCGATGCCGGGAAAGGCCCCCGCAGGGGCTGCGCCCAAGCGAATGGCCTTGGCCACTCCGCGATAGATGTTTCCCATGGCGTCGATGAATCCTTCCGGGTGACCCGGGGGAAGTTTGCACGCGGCGCGGGCCGCCGGTTGATTGGAGGCGTGTCCCGGCGTTATCACCGCAAGCGGCTCGTTCTCGCGCAGGTATTCCAGCCGGTTGGGATTTTCTTGAGCCCATTTTAGGCTGCCGTTGCGTCCATACACCGCGATCTTGAGATTGTTCTCTTCACCGGTTGCAATCTGACTGACGCTGAGAACGCCTTTCGCACCGTTGTCGAGCCGCAGCAGTACCGACCCGTCGACGTCCAACGGATTATCCGCATACAGGGTATTGATGTCGGCCAATGATTGCGTGACGCGCAATCCAGTGGTGTATTCAACCAAGTTGAATGCATGCACGCCAATATCGCCGATGCAGCAGCTCTGGCCGCCCATTTTCGGATCCAGGCGCCACACCGACTTCCATTTGGAACGATCGTGAATGATGGGGTTGATCCAACCCTGGTGATACTGAACATTGATTCTCTGCACCGCGCCGATCGCGCCTTGCGAAATCATGCCGCGCAACTGGCGCACCATCGGATACCCGGTATAGGTATGCGCGACGGCGAACACCAAACCGCGCGCCTTGACCAGCGCCGCCAATTCCTCGGCCTGTGCCGCCGTGGTGGTCACGGGTTTCTCGCACACGACATGAAACCCTCCCTGCAGAAGCTTGGCGGCCATTTCGAAGTGCAGATAATTGGGCGTGGCGACGGTGACTAAGGACATTCGGTCGCCGGCGGGGCGGGTGTTCTCCGCCGCAATCAAATCCTCAACGCTCGCATAGGCACGGGCGGTATCGAGCTCGAGATCCGCTGCGAATCGCTGGCTCACGGCGCGGTCGACGTTGAACACGCCGCCGACCAATGCATAGTCTTCTCCCATATACGCCGCGATCCGATGCACGATGCCGATCAACGAATCCGGGCCGCCGCCCAACAAGCCCCAACGAATTTTTTTTCCGGTCATGGGATATCGTACCTGACGTTCTCATTCTTGAACGACAGTGCAAAGAATACGAAAATCAACGCGGCGAAACCTGCCGGATACAGCCATATGATCTGCCACTGATGCCTGCCATCGACCGCGTACCAGTCGGTGATGAGGCCAGCCGCCCAGAATCCGATCAGCATGCCGACGCCATAGGTCGCGAGCGTAATCATGCCTTGCGCAGCGCTCTTGATTTCTTTGCCGGCCTTGGCGTCGATGAAAATCTGGCCCGATACGAAGAAAAAGTCGTAACACACACCGTGCAGCGCGATTCCGACCAGCAGCAACGCCACCAGGCTGTTGGCGTTACCGAACGCAAACAAGACATAGCGGGCCGCCCATGCCAGCATGCCTACCAGCAGCGTGGTTTTCATGCCGAAACGATTCAGAAACAACGGAATCAACAGCATGAACAACACCTCCGACATCTGCCCGATGGTTTGCTTGCCGGTGGGATTGGCGACGTGCAGCTCGGTGAGGAATTGATTGGCGTGCTGGTAATAGAAGGCGAGCGGAATGCAGATGAGGATCGAAGACACGAAGAAAACCAGGAAATTTCGATTATTGAGCAGCGTCAGCGCATCGAGCCCGATGATGTCGCGCAGCCGCACGCCCTGCGCCGATTTAGCACCGGGAGGCGTCTGCGGCAGGCTCAGACTGTAGAGCCCGAGCACGATGGACGCGACGCCACACAGCGTAAAGGTGTTTTTCAACATGCCGGCGGCAATATTTTCGCGTGCGTCCCAGGAAAATACGAAACTGATCATCAAGCCGACCACGATCCAGCCGATCGTCCCCCACACACGAATCTTGGCGAACTGTTTCGACGGATCCGCAAGTTGTCGGAAGGAAATTGAATTTACCAACGCGAGCGTCGGCATATACAAAATCATATATAGCAGCAGGCACGGGTAGAACGCGGCGAAATGCGTGGATCGGGCCAACAAGAACATCAAGATCCCGCCTGCCAGATGCAGCACCGACAGCAATCGTTCCGCGTTGAAGAACCGATCCGCCATGAGACCGACTATGAACGGTGCGAGAATGGCGCCCCAGGACTGCGTGCTGTAGGCCATGCCGATTTGCGCGCCGCTGGCATTTAAGTTCGCAGCCAGAAAGCTGCCCATCGTGACGAACCAGCCGCCCCAGATGAAGAACTGGAGAAACATCATTGCGCACAGCCGGGTCTGAATGCGCATTTTTTATCTACCTAGGTTTCGCCTCGCAGGCGCCAGCGTTTATTTGCGGTTATCCTAAGGCCTGGCACTTAAGCGGTCAATCTGTAACGCATTACATCCGGGAGCCCTACTGGCACCCGTGGCTTGGCCTAGCGCGAGGTCACCAAATGCGCGACGAACTCACTCACCGGCATGGCGGCAAGCCGGGCTCGATCGGTAAATAGCGCTTTGATGGATTCGGTCTGCGCCGGGCTGAAGTGAGCCGCGACACTGGCCTCGAACTTCCCGACCAATATCGGCATGCCCTCTTCGCGGCGTTTGCGATGGCCGATGGGGTAATCAACCTGCACGCGTTCGCTCGCGCTACCGTCCTTGAAGAACACTTGCACGGCGTTGCCGATATAGCGCTTGGCCGGATCGTAGTATTCCTGCGTGAATGTGCTGTTCTCTCGCACCTGCATTTTTGCACGCAGTGCATCCACCCTTGGGTCGTGGGCGATGGCGTCTTCGTAATCCGCCGCGGTAAGCCTACCGAACAACAGCGGAACCGCAATCATGTACTGGATGCAGTGATCGCGATCGGCGGGATTCGCGAGCGGACCTGTCTTGTCGATGATGCGCACCCCCGGCTCCTGGGTCTCGACCGCGACTCGCTCGATCTCGCCGAGTTTGTCCGCAATTTGGGCATGCAGGGTCATGGCGGCTTCGACGGCGGTTTGCGCATGAAATTCCGCCGGGTACGATATCTTGAAAAGCACGTTCTCCATCACGTAGCTGCCGAAAGGCTGCGGCAAGGACAGCGCCTTGCCCTTGAACAACACATCCTGAAATCCCCAGGTCTTCGCCGACAGAGCCGAGGGGTATCCCATCTCGCCCTTTAGGGCAAACAGCGCATGACGTACCGCGCGGCTGGTCGCATCGCCCGCGGCCCAACTCTTGCGCGAACCGGTGTTCGGTGCGTGCCGATAGGTGCGCAGCGCTCCGCCATCCACCCACGCGTTCGACACCGCGTTGATGATTTGCTCGCGCGTACCGCCGAGCATGGCCGTGACCACGGCGGTGGAGGCGACGCGCACCAGCAGCACATGATCGAGTCCCACCCGATTGAAGCTATTCTCGAGCGCAAGCACACCTTGAATCTCGTGCGCCTTGATCATCGCCGTGAGCACGTCGCGCACCGCAACCGGCTTACCCGAGCGCGACAGATAATCGGCCACCGCGAGAATGCCGCCGAGGTTGTCGGACGGATGTCCCCATTCGGCTGCGAGCCAGGTGTCGTTGAAGTCGAGCCAGCGAATCATGGCGCCGATATTGAAAGCGGCGTTGATGGGATCGAGTTCGTACGCGGTACCGGGAACGCGTGCGCCATTCGTCAAAATTGCGCCCGGGACCACCGGTCCCATCAATTTCGTGCAAGCCGGATATTTCAGCGCTTGGAACCCGCACGCCAGCGTGTCCATCAAGCAGTAGGCGGCCGTTTCATAGGCGAGCTTGCTGCCGATCTCGAAACTCAACGCATAATCGGCGATCGCCGTGAGGATTGCGTCGGGCGCGGGCCGTTCCGCGGACTTAATATCGTGCGACATGGGAACCAGACTCCTGTTTATGGGCGCTTTGCCAATGGCACGAAAGGAACATTCTCGGGGCCGATGTAATTCGCGCTCGGACGGATGATTTTACCGTCCTCGCGCTGCTCGATGACATGTGCAGCCCAACCCGACGTGCGGCTGATCACGAACAACGGCGTGAACATCGCGGTCGGCACTCCCATCAGGTGGTAGGACACGGCTGAAAACCAATCGAGATTCGGAAACATGTTCTTGATCTCGTGCATCAGCGATTCGATTCGCTCAGCGACCTCGAATCCCTGCAGGTCGTTGGCTTCGCGCGCCAGATTGCCAGCGACGGTCTTGATGACCTCATTGCGAGGATCCGCAATCGTGTACACGGGATGGCCGAAACCGATGATCACTTCTTTGGCGGCCACGCGCCGCCGGATGTCCGTGGCTGCTTCTTCGGGGGTCTGATAACGGTTCTGGATTTCGAATGCCACTTCATTGGCGCCGCCGTGTTTCGGACCGCGCAATGCTCCGATGGCGCCGGTTATGCAGGAGTACATATCGGAACCCGTGCCGGCAATCACGCGCGCCGTGAACGTCGAGGCGTTGAATTCGTGCTCGGCATAGAGATTGAGTGAGGTATGCATCGCCCGGACCCATGAGGCGGAGGGCTTGCGTCCATGCAGCAAATGCAAGAAGTGCGCGCCAATCGAATCGTCATCGGTGCGCACGTCGATGCGCTGGCCATCGCGCGAGAAGTGATACCAGTAACAGAGCATCGAACCCAAGCTGGCGAGCAGCCGGTCGGCGATGTCGCGAGCCCCGGCGTTCGTGTGCGCACCGGCTTCGGGAACACAGCAGCCGAGCGCCGAGACACCGGTGCGCAAGACGTCCATCGGATGCGCCGCGGCGGGGAGTTGTTCGAGCACGGCGGCCACCGCGGGCGGCAAGACGCGCAGCGACTGTAGCTTGGCTTTATAGGCTGCGAGCTCGGCTCGATTCGGCAGTTTCTCGTGAACCAGCAAATACGCAATCTCTTCGAACTCGCACTCCGCGGCGATATCGAGAATGTCGTAGCCGCGGTAATGCAAGTCGTTGCCGCTTCGACCGACCGTGCACAGCGCAGTGTTGCCCGCGGTCACGCCCGACAATGCCACGGACTTTTTTGGTTTGAAGGCGGCGACTTGGCTTTGAGCTTCGGGCATGTGTATCTCCTAAATTTCGCTATTTCTCTTTACCGACGGCAAACAACTCATCGAGCTTGGCTTCGTACGCGTGGTAATCGAGGTACTTGTACAGGTCGGCGCGAGTTTGCATGAGCTCCAGCACGTTCTTCTGCGTGCCGTCGCGGCGAATCGCTTGGTAGGTTGCGAGCGCTGCCGCATTCATGGCCCGATAGGCAGAGCAGCAATGCAGCACAATGTCGACTCCGACCGAGCCTAATTCGTCACGCGTGTACAAAGGTGTTTGCCCGAATTCGGTGATGTTGGCCAAGATCGGCACCTGCACCGCCTCCTTGAACCGTTTGTACATGGCAAGCTCGGTGATTGCTTCCGGAAAAATCATGTCGGCGCCGGCGTCGACGCAAGCGACTGCGCGCTCAATGGCCTTATCGATGCCTTCGACCGCAAGTGCATCGGTCCGCGCCATGATCACGAATTGCGACTCACCGCGCGCGTCCACCGCCGCCTTGACTCGGTCCACCATCTCTTGTTTTGAGACGATCTCCTTGCCGGGTCGGTGGCCGCACCGCTTGGCTTGCACCTGATCTTCGATATGTAGGCCGGCGGCGCCGAACTTGATGAAGGATTTCACGGTGCGCGCGATATTAAAGGCCCCACCCCATCCGGTATCGGCGTCCACCAAGAGCGGCAGCGAAGTCGCATCGGTGATGCGGCGAATGTCGATCAGCACATCGTCCATCGAACTGATGCCGAGGTCGGGAACGCCCAAGGAGTTGGCGGCGACGCCGCCCCCCGACAGGTATAAGGCTTTGAAGCCGCTGGCCGCCGCCATTCTCGCGGCGTAGGCATTGATGGCACCCACCACTTGTAGCGGGCGCTCGTCGGCCACCGCCTGACGGAACAACGCGCCCGGCGATGCGCTTGGACTCGTCATACCCTGCCCACCACCGGAATCAATGCACCCGTCACTGCTCGAGCCTCGTTCGACACCAGAAACGCGATGACCTCAGCTGCCTCGGACAGCGTAACCCAGCGGGTAAAGTCGGCTTTCGGCATATCCTGACGATTTTTGGGCGTGTCGAGCGTACTTGGCAGTATGGCGTTGACCGTGATGCCTTGATCTTTGAGCTCATCGGCCAGAGCCTGCGTGAGTTGAGCGACGCCCGCCTTGGAGGCAGCGTATGCACCCATGCCTGCCGCGGCCTTGACAGCCCCCATTGCGCCGACGTTGACGATGCGACCGCTGCCCGCTTGCAGCAGGTACGGCAGCGCCGCCTCACAGGACGCCACTGCGGTGCGCAAATTCAGCCGATACATCGCATCCCAGGTCTCGAGCGTTCCGCCGACGAGCTTCTCCCAACGAAAGCCGCCGGCGAGATTGATCAAGCCGTCCAGGCGCCCGCTGTCTTTCACGATCCGCTGCATCACCGCGCGTGCGGTATCGCCGTCGGTCAAATCGGTGCCGCCGTAATGCAGCGCAGCCGCTGGCGGCGCGATTGACGGCTCATGCGCGTGATCGATCAGCGCGAGTCTTGCGCCGTAGGCGCTCAAGGTCGCAGCGACGGCCTGACCCAGAGCACCGTTACTGCCGGTGACCGCGAGGATTTTGCCTGCTAAATTCATTGTTTAATTATCCTCGATTCCTAGATGCAACCAGAGTGACCAAAGCGCTCAAAAGGGTTGAGCGGAAATGCAACACGGCGCAAGCGCAAGCCTCAGGCCTGCGCGGTGCGCCGGAATTCGCCCGGAGATGCCCCGGTCCATTTGCGAAATGCACGGTGAAATGCACTGCGTTCCGAGAATCCCAATTCCAGCGCGATGTCCATGACGCTCCTGGCGGTGTGACTTAAGTAGCTGATCGCGAGATCGCGCCGCAGCTGATCCTTGATGGACTGATAGGACGCACCTTCTTCGTGCAAGCGGCGGCGCATGGTCGCCGCGGTCATATTCAAGTCCATGGCCAGCTGGTCGAAATCCGGGACCTCGCCGGGCAGAAACTGGCGTAGCCGGCGGCGCACTCGCGCACTCAAGCTGCTGCCGTTCTTGTACTTCAACAGGATACTCTCCGGCGCGGTCCGCAAGAACTCCTTGAGCGATCGCTCATCTTGCAGCACCGGCAGATCCAGATAGCTCGAATCGAAGGCGATCAGGGTGTTTGACTGCTCGAATCTTAAATCGGCGCAGTACATGAGGCGATACTCCGCACTGTGGCCGGGTTCGGCGTAGCTGAATTCGGTGCGCAGAATCGGAATACGGCGGCCGATCAGCCAACACGAGACGCCGTAAAGCAGCATCAGTAACAGTTCGTGTGCAAACACACGCTGCCCCGCGCCGGCGGTTCGCTCGTGCAGAACGATCCTGGCCTCTTTGGCGCCACGTTCCAATGTGCCCGAAATGTCATCCAGGATCAGCGCGTAAAAGCGCAAGCTCCGCTCCAGTGCCTGCCCCAAGGTCTTGCAGCCA
>Ga0302319_10008265_pt1 | contig 20286 bp, 23 predicted proteins | sample Bog_T0_2_FD_203319 | JGI IMG/M metagenome (GOLD analysis project Ga0302319, IMG submission 203319) | Peat permafrost microbial communities from Stordalen Mire near Abisko, Sweden - Bog_T0_2 | ecosystem: Environmental > Terrestrial > Soil > Wetlands > Peat | place: Sweden: Abisko, Stordalen Mire... | reverse complement strand
GGCTCTCGCGGACAAGGGGCCGGGGGACGGCTTGAAGGATATCAGCTGAGAGATCGAAAGCCATTCAAGGTCGACTTCAAAGACCAAATTGCGGTTTATGCTCTCTTTGCAGAGGACCGGGAACCGGTCTACGTCGGCCAAACCGGGGCTGGCGAGCAGCGACTCTTGCTCCGCCTGCGTCAACACTCCCAGGGCCCTTTGCGGGACCGTTGGACCCACTTCTCGTGGTTTGGACTCAGGGAAGTCAACGACAGCAATGGGAAGCTATCTGAGCATCAGAAGCCGGAGAGCCGATGCGGGGGCACGAATTCCGAAGCTCTCGATGAGACGGAATCTGTTCTTCTCCAATTGCTTGAGCCGCGCCTTAACAAACAAGGTCCACGGTGGGGCAAAGAAACGCAAGAGTACCTTCAATATATTGAACAAGAATTCGGAGACGCGGTGTCTGCAAATCCCGAAATCCAAGAACTCCATGAAAAACTCGATGCGATCCAGCAACAGATCAAGAATCTTGGCGGTAACTAATGTCCTATGACGTCATCATCATCGGCGCCGGTCCCGGTGGTTATGTCTGCGCGATCCGCGCCGCGCAACTCGGCCAGAAGATCGCCATCGTCGAGAAGCGCAATACGCTCAGCGGGACTTGCCTCAACGTCGGCTCCATCCCTTCGCAGGCGCTACTGCACGCATCCGATATATCCGAAGTGGGTTCTCATGGCCTCGCCGCGCTTGGCGGCGTCGGCGACAAACCGAAGCTCGATTTCGCGACGATGATGAAGCACAAGGACGAGACGGTCGCCGTCGTCGGCGGCTTCACGTCCGCTGGATCGACGACGAAGGCGACGAGGTGGACTTCGGCGCGGATGCGCTGCGTCGTCGCTCGGAACGGTAAGCGGAGATCCTCCGTGTGGCTAGTTGAGCGCTCGGGTAGGCCTGAGAATGAGAACAACCCCGCGGCGTGAGCCGCGCGGAACGGAGTAAGGTGGGTCGAATGGGCAAGAGCGCGTATGAGACCGACTTCTACGGCTGGGCCAACCAACAGGCGGCGTTGCTGCGTTCGGGCCGACTTTCGGCAGCGGATATCGAGCATATCGCCGAGGAGATCGAGAGCATGGGCAAGTCGGAGAAGGGCGAGCTGATCAGCCGGCTCACCGTCTTATTGACCCATCTGTTGAGATGGCGCTACCAGCCGGCCGGTCGGAGTTCGAGCTGGAGCGCAACCATCAAGGTTCAGCGCCACGGCTTGGCCCGCCATCTCGACGACAACCCAAGTCTCAAACCGCTATTGCCGAAGGCGCTGGAAGACGCATATCAGGACGCCCTGATCGTCGCCGCCGATGAGACGAAACTGGGCGAAAGCGCCTTTCCGTCTGTCTGTGATTGGACGCCTGCGACCGTGCTCGATCCCGAATTTTGGCCGGAGGCTTGATTGCGCGAGCGGGACAGAAGTCAAACGGACCGATTGATTTGTATTGCGCAGGCGAAAGTCGGCGAGAACGTTCTCGAGGTCGCCTTCGACGATGGCTTTGAAGGCGTGGTCGATCTGCGACCGCTCATCGCCAAAGGCAAAGTCTTCGCATGGCTGGAGACGCCTGCCCATTTCAACGCCGTGCGCGTCGACGAATTCGGCCACTCGCTCTCCTGGGTGGACGACCAAGGGCAAACGATCGATTTGAGCGCGGATTCGCTGCGCCGCGACGGCGGAAGGCAGGCGGAAGTTCATCGGCTCTTGGCGGGTTGAGGAGAACTCGATGTCGTTCGACGCGAACCTGCCACCGCTCCAGGCCCATATCTGCGTGAAGGGCGGCGACGCCGCGATCGCGTTCTACGAGCAAGCATTTGCGGCGCGCTGTCCCTTCTTGCAGCGAGCCGAAGACGGTCGACGCGTGCTGCACGCCAATATCGAAATGTTCGGCGGCGAGGTGATGCTTCACGACGAATTCCCGGAGTTCGGCGACGAGGTGCTGAGCCCGCTGACGCGCGGCGGGGCGTCGATGACGATCAACGTCAATTTGCGGGCGCCGGCCGAGGTCGATGCGATGGTCGTGCGAGCCGAAGGCGCGGGCGCGACCGTTACGATGGCGGCGGCCGACATGTTCTGGGGATCGCGCTATGCGCGGGTGCGCGATCCTTTCGGGCACGTCTGGGCGTTCAATGCGGCGCTGAATACGGCGGGCGCGCGCGAAAATGTGGGGCCGGTGGAATGACGACGGGGTCGCCGTGCGTTACGCACGGAGGCTGCGTCGAACGCATACTGAACGCTCGGGCGACCCCGAGACTGGAACCACCTGCGGAGCGCTCGTACCGGGCGTCGCGCGCAGCTCAAAGGGGATGTCATGAGCGAACTCACGTGTCTGAAACTCTCCATCCTGCTCTGGGTGGTTCATGTCGCTACGCAGGCGGCCTTCGCCGGCGGGTCGGTGGGCGTCGACTTCCTGGGCAGCACCCGGGACAAAAGGCCGGAGCCGCAGGGCGTGAAATATCCGCGCGCGACGCGGGCGCTCGCCAACTATCTCGAAAATTTCCTGCCGTTCCTCGCCGCCGACCTCGGCCTCATCGTCACCAACCAGACCGGCGGCTGGGGCGCGACGATATGGATCCTCGCCCGCATCGCCTATCTCCCGCTCTATGTGATGGGCGTCACGCCCTGGCGCTCGATCGCTTGGGCGGTCGGGGTCGTCGGCCTGGTGATGATGTGGCTGCGATTGGTGTTTTGACTTCCCCCCGCTCCCTCGGTCGGCGAGCGGCTTCTGAAAGAGACAGGTGAGTCCCTATGTCCTATGACGTGATTATCATCGGCGCCGGTCCCGGCGGTTATGTCTGCGCGATCCGCGCCGCTCAACTCGGCCTGAAGGTCGCCATCGTCGAGAAGCGCAAGACGCTCGGCGGGACCTGCCTCAATATCGGCTGCATCCCGTCGAAAGCGCTGCTGTACGCTTCCGAAATGTTCGACGAGGCGTCGCATGGGCTCGCCCCGCTCGGCGTCATCGTCGACACGCCGAAACTCGATTTGGCGGCGATGATGAAGCACAAGGACGAGACGGTCGCCGCCAACGTCACCGGCGTCGCCTTCCTGATGAAGAAGAACAAGATCGATTGGTTGCAGGGCGAGGCGCGCATCGCCGCGAAGGGCGAGGTCATCGTCAAGAACGACAGCGGGGCCAAGTCCTACGAGGCCAAGCACATCGTCATCGCCACGGGTTCGGATGTCGCGAAGCTACCCGGCGTCGAGATTGACGAGCAGCAGGTGGTTTCGTCCACCGGCGCCTTGAGCCTCTCCGCGCCGCCGAAGAGGCTCATCGTCGTCGGCGCCGGCGTCATCGGCCTCGAATTGGGCTCGGTGTGGCTCCGCCTCGGCGCCGAAGTTACCGTCGTCGAATTCCTCGATCGTATCCTGCCGGGCATGGACGGCGACGTCGCCAAACAGTTCCAGCGTATGCTGGAGAAGCAAGGGTTCAAATTCCGCCTCGCGCACAAGGTCACCGGCGTCGAAAAGACGTCCACAGGCGTCAAGGCGACCATCGAGCCTGTCAACGGCGGCGGCGCGCAAACGCTGGAAGCGGACATCGTGCTCGTCGCCATCGGCCGCCGGCCCTATACGGAAGGGCTGGGGCTGGAAGCGCTGGGCGTCGCCATGGAGCGCGGTCAGGTCGTTATCGACGAACATTTCCAGTCCAATGTGAAGGGGATCTACGCCATCGGCGACGTCGTGCGCGGGCCGATGCTCGCCCATAAGGCCGAGGACGAGGGCGTGGCGCTCGCCGAATTGCTCGCGGGGCAGAAGCCGCACGTCAATTACGACGTGATCCCCGGCGTCGTCTATACCAGCCCGGAAGTGGCCGTCGTCGGCAAGTCCGAGGAAGACCTCAAGGCGGCCGGAATCGCCTACAACGTCGGCAAATTCCCATTCCTCGCCAATGGTCGGGCGCGCGCGATGCGCCACACCGACGGCTTCGTGAAAGTGCTCGCCGACGCCCGGACCGACCGCGTGCTCGGCGTTCATATCGTCGGCTTCGGCGCCGGCGAGATGATCCACGAGGCGGCGGTGCTGATGGAGTTCGGCGGCTCCGCGGAAGATTTGGCGCGCACCTGCCACGCCCATCCGACGATGTCGGAGGCGGTGAAGGAAGCGGCGCTGGGGGTGGCGAAAAGGACGATCCATATGTGAGTTCGACGGGGGCTTCGGCGCGGACCGGGGCGGGAAGGGCGCCTTCGGTCTACGCATTGGCCCGACGGCGCCCTCCTGCTTTGGGGTTACGGGGTGTTACGGGGACAGGATACGCAATACCGCATCTCCAAGTGCTCACCCGCCTCTTCGCTTCGCCGTCTTCGTGTGGCCACGGCATGACAGGCAAGGCCTTGACATCGCCTGTCGTCGACCAAATCTGTCACGGCGCGCGTCGGGGCGGCGGGAAGCTGCGCTTGGCGGCCAGGGCCCCTCACCCCCGACCCCTCTCCCGAACGGGAGAGGGGAGTCCGAATACTTCCGCAAAGGGTCGAGACCGGCCCTCAATCCATCCAACCGACGAGGCGCCGAGCGAAGCGGAGGGCACTCGGAAACAGAGATCGACAGACAGGCTACGCTACCGCTGCGACGTATATACACGTATTGACGAAGGCCGCTCCCAGCGCTAATATCTCTCGAAAGCCAGGAGCGCCGTCGATGTCGATCACCCGCGCCTTCAAGTCCGGAAACAGTCAGGCCGTTAGAATTCCGGCGGAATTGGCTTATGACGACATGAACCAGGAACTGACCATCGCGCGGCATGGGGACGTCATCGTCATCCAACCGGCGAGCAAATCGATGCAGGACGTCGTGGACAAACTTCGTTCGATGCCGAAGCCGCCTGACATCGAAGTCTATGTCCCGATCGAACTCCCGGACCGCGAAGGCCTTTAGCCTTGGCCTATATGATCGACACCAATGTCGCCATACACGCGCGCGACGGGTCCGAGACGGTCTTTGCCAAATTGCTGTCGCATGCCGGCGAGGTCGTCATTTCGGCGCTGAGCCTCGCGGAACTGCAATGGGGCGTCTATTCGCAGACCGAGTTTGCGGCGTTGCGGCGCGTGCGCTTGCAGGAACTCTTGCGTGCCATCCCTGTAATCCCTTTCGGCCGCGAGGCGGCGGAAGCCTACGGCGTCCTGATCGGTCAGATCGGCTGGTCCCGCTCTCGCCAGATGGACCGGCTGATCGCGGCCCATGCGCTCACCATTCCCGCCGTCCTGGTCACGGCGAACATTGCAGATTTTTCAACAATTCCCGGCCTCTCGGTCGAGAACTGGATTGTGCCGTGAGCCGACGGAGAACAGACATGCGCCAAAGGGAAACCGAGACCTCGATTGCCGTTGCGCTTGCGGGAGTCGCGCTGTTTCTCGCCCTCTCCCCCGCCCACGCCGATCGGCTGGCATTGTGGAACATCGTCGGCGGCAAATGCGCTGTAAATGCGCAGGCGGGCCAGGGGGCAGCGCCTTGCGTCGACTTCGACGCCAAGGACGGCGTTGCGCTGCTCAAGGATTTGCATGGCGTCGCGCAGGAACTGGCGATTCCGACGGCGCGCGTCACCGGCATCGAAGACCCCGCGGTGCTCGCGCCCGACGCGCCGAACTATTTCGCCTACGCGTGGCGGGAGCGCGGCGAAGTCGAGAAGCTGCTGAAACACCCGCTGCCGCGCGAGGCGGTCGGCGTCTCCGTCAATTCCTACTATTCGCGCAGCCAGGATCAGCTCCACCTGCACGTCAATTGCATGGACAAAGGCGTGGCGGCGGCGCTCACGACCTATCTCCCCGCCATCGACGACACGTTTAGGCCGATGACCGTCGCGCTCCAGGGGCGCACCTATTGGGCGCGCAGGATCGACGGCGAAGAGCTTGGGGAACGTTCGCCGTTCCAGATGCTGGCGCAGGGGATCGAAGGCGCCAAAGACAAGATGGGCGCCTGGACGCTGATCCTGGTCGGCGCGAATTTTTCCGGCAAGCCGGGCTTCGCGCTGCTCGCCGACCACACGGAAATGTTTGGCGGCGGCCATGCCGAGGACCTGCAAGATCAGAATTGCGCCATTGCTCCGCCCGGCTGATTTGATTTTTGCATGACAAACTGCCGAAGCGCCTCCCCGTCGGCGCCCAGGATGTGTTAGTTCCTCTTTCGGGCGTATGAGGGGGATTCGGGATGCGGGGCGTCTTTGTCTTTGGGTTGGCTTTGGTTGCGGGGTTTTGCGGACAGGGGCCGGCGTCGGCGCTGGTCAGGATCGACGTCGATCTCGGCAAACAGCGCATCCATGTCGCCTCCGACAGCGGCGCGAATTTCGACTGGCCGATTTCTTCCGGCGCCTTCGGGCTCGATACGCCGCGCGGCGTGTTCAGGCCCCAGGCGATGTTCCCGATGACGCGTTCGTTCGCCAAATACAATTACGAGCCGATGCCGTTCACCATCGTGTTCCAGGGCTATTACGCCATTCACGGCACGCGTGAAGTCGAATGGCTCGGACATGCGGTGTCGCATGGCTGCGTGCGGCTGGCGCCCGAGAACGCGTCGACGCTGTTTTCGCTGGTGCAACACGAAGGCGCGACGATTCGCATCGACGGCGTGGCGCCGCTCGAGCCGCCGCCGCCGCTGGGCCACGAATCGCTCAATCGTCCCGGAGTCTGACCCGAAACTTTTGGCGCCGCCCTTGCTGCTCATCCAACAGGAATAGCAGCCGCGCCGTTTGTCGCCCCATTTCGAGACAGGGGCGGCCCGGCGCACAGGAGAGCGATATGCGTGGCGTTACGGCGATGACTATGGCGGTGGGCGCGTTCTTCGGCGTCCACAGCGCAGCCCAGGCGACGGTGCGAATCGACATCGATCTGACCCATCAGCACATGCACGTCGCCTCGGACAGCGGGGCGAGCTACGACTGGCCGATCTCCTCGGGACGTCCGGGCCACGCCACGCCACGCGGCGTGTTCGGGCCGCAGCGCATGTATAAGATGATCCATTCGATCAAATATGACAACGCGCCGATGCCGCATGCGATCTTCTTCACCGGCGGCTACGCGATCCACGGCACGACGGCGATCGGCTCGCTCGGCCATGTCGCCTCGCACGGCTGCGTGCGGCTGCATCCCGACAATGCGACGGTGTTGTTCGATCTGGTGCAACACGAGGGCGCGACGATCCACATCGGCGGCGACATTCCCGGCGGCGCAGTCGCGGCCAACCCGCACAAGGCCGGCCATCGTCTCGCCTTCGCGCATCGCAAGCGCTTGATGGAGCTCGGCTATGCGCCGGTTCACCATCCCCGGACGCTCAAGCAGTGGCTGCGCAATCCGGTGGGCAACCGCTGAACCCGCCTATGCTGAATTGACCTGTCGCGTTTTGGCGCAAATTGCGTTATCAGGCCGCACATGGGCGGCCTCGCGGGGGCCGCGATTCTCGCGAGGAGGCCTTTTTGCGGCGTAGAGACTTCTTGGCCGGCGCGGCCGGTCTGATGGGCGGCGCGCTTGCGTCGAAGCTGGCGTTCGCCAAAGTGTCGACCGAATTTACTTTCGATTTGGCCCCACCGATGGACTCCAAAGAGAAGTTCATCGCCTGGGCTGTGGCGCAGCGCGGCGAGGATCCGCAATATCTGGCCGAGCGCTTCGATCGTTTCGTCGCCATGGTGCGCAACGAGGACATCTGGGACGACCGTCACAAGCGGGCGTTCCTGCTGACGCCGCGCGAAAAATTCGTGCTGCAGCAGAATCTCTCCCGCGCCTACGAGCACGCCTTCCTCGATATCGGCTTCGGCGTCACCATCTCCGGCCCGCATATCGTGGGACGCATGACCTCGACGATCGACCCCAAGAAGGGCGAAAAGGTGCTCGAAGTCGGCACCGGCTCGGGCTACCAGTCCGCCTATCTGTCGCACCTCACCGATCAGGTATTCACCATCGAGATCATCAAGCCGCTCGCCGAGCGCACGCGCGCCACTTACGACGCGCTGGCCAAGGACGGCTACAGCGAGTTCGGCAAGATCACGTCGAAGAACGCCGACGGCTATTACGGCTGGGAAGAGAACGGCCCGTTCGACAAGATCATCGTCACCTGCGGCATCGACCACGTGCCGCCGCCGCTGCTGCAACAGTTGAAGCCGAATGGCGTCATGGTGATCCCCGTCGGTCCGCCCGGCGCGCAGCGCGTGTTGAAGGTCGTCAAGTCTCAGGGCGCCGACGGCGCCGTGACGGTGGCCCGCTCCGACATCTACGGTGGCCGCATCGTTCCGTTCGTCCCCTTCACCAAGCTCGAAGGCGACTCGATCAAGGGCACGCACAATCAGTAGTAGCCGAATCCCCTCTCCCCTTGCGGGAGAGGGCTAGGGTGAGGGGTCGTCGGAGCGCAGATTCGCGTCGAGAACCCCTCATCCGGCCTTCGGCCACCTTCTCCCGCAAGGGGAGAAGGCTCCAATCACCGCGAGACATACCAGATGCATTCCGAAACCGACGCGAGCGGCGACCTCGTGCTCGACCGTCATCGCCGTCTGGCGCTCTATCTCGCCGTCGGCCTCGGCGCGGGCGCGATCATCGCGTTGCAGATCGACATCATGCGCGTGTTCGCGGTCGGCAACTGGACGCATTTCGGCTCGCTGGTCGTCTCGCTCGCCATGCTCGGTTTCGGCCTCACCAGCGCGGTGATGGCGGTCGCCAAGGATTGGTTCTCGCGTAATTGGCGGCTCGCGGCTGGGCTCGGCCTCGGCCTGATGGGTCCGCTCGCCGTCGGCGCCAACCTGTTCATCCAGCAACTCGGCTTCAACCCGATCTATCTGGTCTCCGACCCGCATCAGAAGTGGAAGCTGCTGGAGATCTTCCTGGCTTCCCTCGTGCCGTTCCTCGGCGGCGCGGTGTTCCTCGGTTCGGTGTTTCTCAAGAGCAACAAGACCTTCGGCCGCGTCTATTTCGCCGATCTCGCCGGCTCGGGTCTGAGCGGGCTGGTTTTCCTCGGTGCGATGTATGTGTTCCCGCCTGTGAACCTGATCGCCGCGCCGCTGATCCTGTGGATGGCGGCCTGTACGGCCTGGACGTTCCTACCCGGCGCGCGCGGGGCGCGCATTCCCTTCGTCGTCGCGGCCATCGTCGCCTTCGGCGCGCACTTCGTCGTCGCCCCGGCGCTGTCGCTGTCGCGTCTCTCGGTCAACGACTACAAGGGCGCCTCCTATGCGCGCCGCCTGCCGGAAGCCAAGAAGGTTTTCGAGAGCTATTCGCCGTTCGGCTTCCTCGAGGCCTATACGACCTCTTATCTGCATTTCGCGCCGGGTCTCTCCGACAACGCCGGCTTCAATCTGCCGGAAATGCCGGCCAACGCCTATATGGGCCTGTATATCGACAGCGATGGCCCGATCGGCGTGATGCGCCACCTCTCGGCGAAGGATTCGGCCTACTTCCGCTATTTGCCGATGTATTTCCCCTATGTGATCAAGAAGGCGCCGAAAACCTTCATCACCCAGTTCGGCGGGGGTATTTCGACAGAAGTGGCGTTGCAGGTCGGCGCCAGCTCCGTCACCGTCGCCGAGGGCAATCGCGCCATTCTCGCGGCGTTCCGCGACCCCGTGTTCAAGGATTTTACCGACGACATCCTGTCGAAAGTTCGGGTGATCGACTACGAGGGCCGCCATTACCTCGAACACACCGACGAGAAGTTCGACGTCATCGACTTGTCGCTGGCGGATTCGACCGGGCTCTCCAATCCCGGCGGCTTCGCCATCGTCGAGAAATTCCCCTACACGCAAGAGGCGATGCAGACCTACATGAAGGCGCTCAGCCCCGGCGGCGTCCTCTCGGTCACCATCTGGAACAAGGAAGAGCCGCCAAAGTCGGTGTTGAAGCTCTATGCGACGATGGCCGCGGCCTCGCGCGCGCTCGACGGCGACAAGATGGCGGACGCGTTCTTCGTCTCCTCGTCCTATCTGTCGACGGCGACCGTGCTCTACAAGCGCGGCGGGTTCACGGCGGACGAGATCGCCGCTTTGCGCGCCCACACCAAGGCGATGTCGTTCGACGAGATCTATTCGCCGGGGCTGTTCTTCGACGGCTCGCAGACCGAACGCGTTTTGACCGGGTATGTCGCGCAGTTCTTCTCCACCGGGGTCAACGGCCCGCCGGGTTCCGACCAAGCCGGCGCCGATCCGACCGCGCCCGACGACGGGGCAGGGCCGCCCGGCGGCGGCAGAGACGAGGGGATTCTGCCCTCGACGGTGATGGGACGCCTCGCCTGGCATAGTTTCGTCACCGGCGACTGGCAGCAGATCGCCGACCGCTATGTGTTCGACACCCGCAAGCTCACCAACGACGCGCCCTACTTCGCGGCTTACGTGAAGACCAAGGATTTGACGCAGGTGCTGTTCGACCCGGACCGGCTGGAGCCGCTGCAGGACGAATGGGGCTATCTGCTGATCTGGGCGACGCTCGGCGTCGCCTGTCTGACGGCCGCGGTGTTGCTGGTGATTCCCGTGCTCTGGGGCTGGCGCTCGATCTTTGCCAAGACGCCGGGCAAGGCGCTCAGCGTCGTCTATTTCGCCTGTCTCGGCGCCGGCTACATCATGGTCGAAGTCGGGCTGATCGCCCATTTCGTGATGGCGCTGGGCAATCCCACCGTCTCGGCCTCGATCCTCATCACCGGCATGCTGGTGTTTTCCGGGCTCGGCGCGCTGGTCTCCGAACGTATCCTGGCCATGAAGCGGCGGGTCATGCCGGTGCTGTTCTCAGCTATCGGCGGGCTGCTGTTCCTCTACGCCTTCAAGCTCGACACGGCGTTCGACGCCATCGGCGCTTTCCCCTATTCGGCGCGACTGGCGTTCAGCTTCCTGTTCATCGCCCCTCCGGCGTTCCTGATGGGCTTCCCGATGCCCACCGCGATGACGACGCTCGGGCGGCTCGGCAAGGAGCACCTGTTCATCTGGGCCTGGGGCGTCAACGGCTGCTTCTCGGTGATCGGGGCGGCGGCGGCGCCCGTCATCGCCACCAACTACGGGTTGGGGGCGGTGATCGAAATCGCGGGCGTCGCCTATTTGCTGGCGATCCCGGCGTTCTTCGGCGTGCTGGCGGCGCCGAAGAAGGGGTAAGCGGAGGGGCGGCGTCTTGCCGCCCTTTGTGCCCCGCGAAAGCGGGCGTCCGACGCGCGCGGTGAAAAATTGCGGCAGGTCTCAACACGGGCGCCGGGCCGGGAACTGTCGGCGAACCCTGAGATCCTCGCGTACTTGGCGACCGCGACCCCTCACACCCTGGCCCTACGGTCGCGGGCCGGCGCGTCGCGCGCACGATTGACGGCCATTGCGAAGGGAGCGATCGCGACCATCTATGCGGAGGGGTGAGTCAGAAACGCCAGGATCTGTTCCGGCGCCCCGGACGTGTCGCGCTCATGCGAGAGGGGGGCGGCCGGGTCCCGCATAAAAGGATCAACACCATGCCAGACCATACCGCACCGAAGACGAAGACCATCAAAATTCCCGGGCCGGACCATCCGATTACGATCGAACGCAACCCCCGGCGTGTCGTCGTCAAGATCGCGGGGAAGGTCGTCGCCGACACGCGGAACGCCTTGACGCTGCGGGAGGCGGATTATCCGGGCGTTCAATATATCCCGCGCGCGGACGTGGACCTGTCGTTGCTCGAACGCACCGACCACGCAACTTACTGTCCCTACAAGGGCGAATGCGCCTACTACAGTATTCCGGCCGGCGGCGAGCGTTCGACCAACGCCGTTTGGACCTATGAGGCGCCTCACGCGGCGGTGGCGGCGATCAAGGACCACGTCGCTTTCTACCCCGATCGTGTCGACGCCATCGAGGAACGGCCGGGCGACTAGCCGCGCTCCCCGTAAACCAGATCGATCGTAATCTGGCGACGAACCGACCAGGAGTTGGCGCGGATGCCCGTAGCGCCGTGTGAACGTTGGCGAGGGACCGCCGACCTACATCTCCGCGCCCTTGACGGCTGCCGGATTGAAAGTGCTTCTCGAATTGTCTTCCCGCAAAACTTATCTATTCTGTATACGGTGACAGCTTCGTGTGCTCAGCCGGAAGGGCTCGCGAGCGACGCCAGGAAATGGCGCCAGATTGTCGGCGTCGCCAAATCCCAGGGCGGGGGCGACGTCGAACGGGCGTCGGGCAGTTGCGACAGGCGCCGGGCGAGTTCCAGAGCATCCTCGCGCTTGCGGTCGACATGATAGCGACTGAGCGCGTCGATGAGGTTTTGTCGCGCGGCCGGATCGGGTTCCGAGCGCGCGGCCAAGGCGTCCAACGTCAATTCCTTGAAAAAGATCGCGCGCGCCGCCGCGACGAGGCGCTCGGCGCGCTCTCGCGTAAATTCGCCGTGGATCTCGGCGTTGCGGATCGTCGCCTCGACGTTCACGAACGCCTCGGTCAAAGGCAGGCAGCCGAGGCCCTCCGGTCCGTGGAGCTGAGCGACGTCGGAATCGTCGACGAGTTCGCCGGACGCGTAACGCCGATAGACCTCGCCGACGCCGATCATGCCGAAGGGCGCGCATTCCATCGCCCTGAGCGCGCCCAGACTCGCGCCGCCGAGCACGGCGACGCCGTTCTGCATCGCCCACAGGATTTCTTTGTGCCAAGGCGCGGGGACGTCCTCGTAGCGTCCGTCGACGAGGCCGATGCCGGTCGCGCCCTCGATCACGGCGCGGGCGATGTCGCCCTGTCCGGCCGGCGGACGGCAGGTCAATTCGGGAAAGTCGGTCAACGCGCCGTCGTGGACGAGACCGTACAGGCTCGGGCCGACGAACAGCGTCTTCACCGCCGCGCCTGCGCGAATTTGACGACGCGAGCGCCGTAGGGCGCCGTGCGGTCGCCCGGGGGGCTCTCGAGTCCGGTTACCAGAACGCGGGCCACCGCAAACCCGCGCGCGCCCTGTTCCAGCGGAACGGCGATGACCGAGGGCACGCCGACGCGTGCGAGATTGCCGAGCAGTTGGGGCAGAAGCCGGTCGGGCTCGACGCCGGCGCCGGCCTCCAAGCCTTCGATCCGTCTCGGGATGGAGCGAGGGTAGACGAGCAGGTCGGGATGCAGGGGTTCGTAGTAGCGGCGCGGGTTGAAATCGTCGCGGGCGGCGGAAATCGTGGTCAGTCGCGTCTGTGCGGCTTCCGTGAGGGCGCGCAAGGCTGCGCGCAGCGGCGTCGGATGGCAGCCCCAGCCGCTCGACAGGTCGAAATGCTTCCAGTCCGTTTCGCCGCCGTCGGCGATCGGCGACAGGAACGCGCCGTAAACGGGAACGCCGGTGTCGCAGCTGGCGTCGAACAGTCGCATCTGCAGGCCGGCGCGATCGACGCGAGCGATCAACGCGTCGACCACCGGATCGTCGAACGAACTCGGGTCGACGCAGCGATCCCGGATCTCGTCGTCGGTTCGCAGCAGCCATAGCGTAGACGCGTCGCGTTCGATGCGCTCGCACAATCCGTGCAGCACGGCTTCCCAGATCGTGTTGCCCGAGGCCAAGCCGTCCGAGGACTGCCAATAGCGGGCCGCCTCAGGGTTTTCGGAAAAGGCGACCGCTTCGTAGGGGACGAGCGTTTTCACTCCCGTCAGCAGGTCTTCGCCTTCCAGCCAGTTCGTTTCGTCGTTCTCGCCGAGCGGTTCGGCGCCGCCGCGAAGCAAAATGTCCGCCGTTTCTGTCGCCCAGCCGGCGGCGCGGAACTCGCTGCGCGTGCCTCGCCGCGATGGCAGGTCGTCGCGTTCCGCCGTGGCGACCTCGACCGCCTCCATGACGGCCGAAGCCATCGCCGAGGGGTCGTCGACGCCTTTGCCTTGGGATTGCGCCAGCGTGCGCGAGTTCGGACGAATCGCCGACCACACGGGCACGCCGAGATGGTCGAGCCCGGTCAGCCGCGCCAGACGGGTAATCCCGAATTCGGCCAGCAGCCTGCGCATATGCGCGACCGTCTCCGACGGAGGTCGGCAACGGTCGCTATAGTGCGAGCCGAAAGTCTGGACTCCGAACGCCAGGACGCTGTCGCGTAAACTGCGCGCGCCGGAGCCCTCGGTCACGACGCTATTACTTGGGTCCGAACCACATATGCGCTGCGGCTTCGGGGCGGAAGACCACATGCGCGGCGGCATCGGTGCGGAACACGACATGCGAGGCCGCTTCCGGGCGAAGTTTCAGCGTCGCGCCTGGGGCGCAGCCAGCGACATCCGCGGCTTCGAGCTGGTTGAGCTCGGAGTTTTGATTCGCGCCCTGGCTTTCGATCATGCTCGATTTGCTCATCTGACACGTCCTTTCAACGGTGGTGTACGCGATGGAAACGAAAAGCCCAATCGTTGCGTCCCCCTGCTTCGGGCGTCGGCTTCGGAATTCACGCTCTGGGCCGGGCGCTCCGAAGCCTGGGGTTGCAATAACTTGCTGAGCCGGCAGACGAGAATTGTGCATCGTCGGCTTCGCTCCGGCAAGCGCGTCGTGAGGGGGGGGACGTAGACGTGCAACGCATCTTGTCACGCGCGGGTGTCTGCGAGCCCTGGCGGGTCGGTCGTTTACTTTCCGTTAACCCTCGGAAGTGCTAACATGGCGCCGCGTCATTTCCGGGCCAAGCGAGGCCGGTATCCAGCGGGTGCGCATCCTCATGAGGGAGCCGTCTCGTGAATCCATTGCGATCGACATTGGCGGGTATTGCCATGGCCTGCCTCGCCGGCTGCGTGTCTGCGCCTGAGGCGACGATGGCGCCGTCTTCGCCCGGCAATACGCCGAAATTCACCAACGCGGGCTCGGCGAACGTCGCGCTCGCCGACTTCCAGAACTCGGCTTTTCCGTACAAGGGCATGGTTCCCCCCGACGATTCGAACGCCAAGCCGCGGCCGTTCCTGGATGTCGACGGGGTCGCGCATAGTTCGCCGCGCGGCGGCGTGCTCCGAGCCGATCAGACCTACAACGACCCGCGGGTGCTGATCGCCGCAGCGCCCGATTTCGATCCCAACAGCGCCGGCGCGCTGGTCGTGCTGTTCCACGGCAATCAGGCGACGCTGGCGCGCGACGTCGTCGAGCGCCAGCAGGCGCCAAGACAGCTCGCGCAATCGAGCCTCAACGCGGTGTTGCTGGCGCCGCAGATGGCGGTCAACGCCAACGATTCCAGCGCCGGCAATTTCTGGCGCTCCGGCGGCTTCGCCGCTTTCTTGAGCGAGGCCGAGGCCAAGCTGGCGCAGATGTACCCGCAGGCGTCGCGCGGGACCTTCCACAACTGGCCGGTCATCATCGTCGCCTACAGCGGCGGCTATCTGCCGGCGGCGTTCTCGTTGCAGCATGGCGGGGCGGGCGACCGGGTGCGCGGCGTCGTGCTGATGGACGCCTTGTTCGGCGAGCCGGCGAAATTCGCCGACTGGATCGAGAAATCGTCGAGCCAGGCGTTCTTCGTTAGCGCCTATTCCGCCTCGACCAGAGAGCAGAATCGCGCGCTGCAGGCGCGGTTGCGACTCGATGGCGTTACGACCGTCAACGGGTTGCCGGATTCGCTGCACTCGGGCGTCATCGCGTTTGTCGACGCCGAAAACGCCAGCCACGACGACTTCCTCACCGCCGCCTGGACCCGCGATCCTCTCAACGACGTGCTGAGCCGCATGGGAAGGTGAGAGGCGGATCCGTTCTCCCGCTTGCGGGACTCCGCGTACGCTCGGGGTCGCGCGAAGCGCCGGATGAGGGGCGTAGCGCGCACCCGCCCCCTCACCCCAACCCTCTCCCGCAAGCGGGAGAGGGAGTCACGCCTTCCCCGCGGTCACGAAATAATTGACATCACAATCCCGCGACAGCGTCCATTCGCCGCGCAGCGGGCTGAACACCAGACCTTGCGGTTTGATATCGGTCATGCCGGCGGCCTTCAACGCGCTCTCGAGTTCCTTGGGGGTGACGAACTGTTCCCAGCGATGGGTGCCCGGCGCCACCCAGCGCAGCACATGCTCGGCGGCGACGATCGCCAGCGCGAAGCTCTTCAATGTGCGGTTGAGCGTCGACAACACGAGGAAGCCGCCGGGACGGACGAGCGAGGCGGCGGCGGCGACGAAGGCGGGAAAGTCGTTGATGTGCTCGACGATTTCCATCGCCACGACGACGTCGAACTGCGCGCCCTCCTTCACCAAGTCTTCAATTACCCCCTCGCGAAAACTCGCCGGGGCGCCGGTCTCCTCGGCGTGGGCGCGGGCGATGGCGATCGAAGTCGGGGCGGGATCGACGCCGGTGACGTGGGCGCCGAGCCGCGACAGGGGGTCGCTCAGCAGGCCCGCGCCGCAACCGACGTCGAGAATTTCGAGCCCTTCGAGCGGGGCGGCGCCGCTGCGGCGGAAATGCCGGGCTATAGAATCGCGCAGCCATTGCAGGCGGACCGGGTTCATGCGGTGCAGCGCGGCCATCGGCCCGGCGGGGTTCCACCATTCCTCAGCCATCGCGTCGAAACGCCGCACCTCGTCTTCGATGATACTCGCCGCCGCCGCCATTTCCGCAGTTTCCCTTCATCTCACGCGGCGTTGACCGCTCGGATGCGCGCCTTTATACGCCGCGGCGACCCGCGGCGCGAGCCGCTCCTTATCCATCCGGAAACTCATGTCCCGTTTGGTCCTGAAATTCGGCGGCACCAGCGTCGCCAACGTCGAGCGCATCCGCAATGTGGCGCGCCATGTCAGACGCGAGGTCGAAGCGGGGCACCAAGTCGCTGTCGTCGTCTCGGCGATGTCCGGCAAGACCAACGAACTCGTCGGCTGGGTGCAGGAAGCCGCGCCGCTCTACGACAAGGCCGAGTACGACGCGGTCGTCGCCTCCGGCGAACTCGTCACCGCCGGCCTGCTCGCCATCGTGCTCAAAGACATGGGGCTGAACGCCCGCTCCTGGCAGGGCTGGCAGATTCCTTTGCTGACCGACGACGCCCACGGCGCGGCGCGCATCGCCGGCATCGATGGAACGAAGATCATCGAGGGGTTCGGCCAGGGTCAGGTCGCGGTGGTCGCCGGCTTCCAAGGCCTGCATGCGGAGACACAGCGGGTGACGACGTTGGGTCGCGGCGGCTCGGACACTTCGGCGGTCGCACTCGCCGCGGCGCTTCAAGCCGACCGTTGCGATATCTATACCGATGTCGACGGAGTCTACACGACCGATCCGCGCATCGTTCCCAAGGCGAAGCGGCTCGACAAGGTGTCGTTCGAGGAAATGCTCGAGATGGCCTCGCTCGGCTCGAAGGTGCTGCAAGTGCGCTCCGTCGAAGTGGCGATGGTTCACAAGGTCAAGCTCTACGTGCGGTCGTCGTTCGACGACCCCGCCGCCGCTCGGTCCGGCACATTGGTTTGCGATGAGGAGGATATCGTGGAACAGCAGGTTGTCACCGGCATCGCCCTCTCGCGCGACGAGGCGCAGATCACGCTCCGCAATGTCGCCGACAAGCCCGGCGTCGCCGCGGCGATCTTCGGCCCGCTCGCCGACGCCAACATCAACGTCGACATGATCATCCAGGTCGTGTCGGACGACACCACGACGACCGACATCACCTTCACCGTGCCGGCGGCCGAATTCAAGCGCGCGATGGCGATCCTTGAGGAGCGCAAGGCCGCGCTCGGCTATACCTCGCTGTCCGGCGCGCAGGACGTGGTTAAAATCTCCGCGATCGGCGTCGGCATGCGCTCGCACAGCGGCGTCGCCGCCCTCGCCTTCAAGGCGCTCGCCGACAAGGGCATCAACATCCGCGCCATCACCACGTCGGAGATCAAGTTTTCGGTGCTGATCGACGAAGCCTACGCCGAACTCGCGGTGCGCACGCTGCACACGCTGTACGGGCTCGACCAGAAGGCGTGAGCCACAGGGGGCGGCCTCAGTTCTCGGCCGAGGCCAGTGAGGCCAGCCGACCGCGGGCCGCCGTGAGACCGGAATTGACGGCGCGTCCGTAATAGTTGCGAGCGCGGGTCAGATCGGCTGCGGCGCCGATCACGCCGAACCGCGTCAGCATCGCCGGATTGTAGGAGTCGCCGAGCGCCATCATCGCCCGGGCGTCGCCGAGATCGGCCGCGCGCGTGAGCCACTGCCGCGCGGCGCCGATGTCGCCCTTGGCGAGCGCGACCAAACCCTGAGTGCACGCGATGGACGCCTCAGAATCCGCGACTGCGAACGTGATGCCTCGGGTCAGCGCGGGCGGCGCTGCAACGACGGCGGCTTGCGCGGCTGTCGGCGCCGGCGCCAGCGCTACGATCGGCAGGACCTGAGCGACGGCCGGTTTGGAAGTCGCCGCCGCGACGATGAACACGGGCTGTTCGACGAGCGGCTTGTTGGCCACTTTGTCGGGTTTGACTTGCGGGCCGAACAGGAAGCCCAGTCCGGCCACCGCCAGGACCGAGACGACGCCGGCGGCGACCTTGAAGGTCAAAGGCAGCCTTTGGGCGTTTCTCATGGTTGGGCTCCTCGAACCTGGGTGAGACTCTGGAACAATTTGTCGGGGTCCGTCGTTCCCGCGCGCGCCAGCGCACGGAACGCATCGAAACCCGGGTCGGTGCTCAGTGCGCGCTCGCCGACCCACTGGTCGGCGGCGGGCAGCCGCGGCCAGTCGAGAGTTGCAGCGAGATTGACGTCGCGCCACGCCGGGTCGGAGCCGGGCGCGGTTTCCTTGGCCAACCGGTCGAACAACGCCTTGACGAAGTCCGCGGCGCGCGCGGCGCGCGGCGAATCCACAGCCGCGTTGACGGCGACGAGCGCCACGCTGGCGGCGAGTGTATCGACCTTGGCGTCGCCGTCGATCAACTGCGGACGCTCGGCGGAGGTCAGTTTCACGGGGGTATAGAAACTCGCCAGGGCCGGCGTCATCGGCAGGGCGACGAGATGGAAACGTCCCCCCTTGCCGAATTGCGCCAGCGCTTTCATGGCGCCCGCGCCGACGACGACAACAGCGTCGATCCGGCCACGCGAGAGCTCCGCGAGCCCGTCGCCTATGCTGTCGCTGATGGGCTGCGGCTTGACGCCGAGTCTTGCAAACAGCGCGCTCGCCACCGCTTCGTCGGCGCTGTCGGGTAGGCCGACGGCGACGAAATGGCCGTCGAGATCGTGCGCCGAAGCAATCGACTTGGCGGCGATGATTTCGATCGTCTCGTTGGCGAGCCGCGCCACATAGGGCGTCTTGTCCTTCCACGCGCTGGCGTCCCCGGACGTGAGCGCGTCGAGCGGAGCCACGGCAAAATCGACGGCCTCCCCGCCCGCGAGTTTCGCCAGCGCCTTGCCCGACGCCTTGCCGGTGGCGACCTTGGCGCGCAGGCCCGCGGCTTTGACCACGGCGACGATGTCGCCGGCCATATGGGCGGAGCAGGCGTCGTCGATATCGACGGAAATGACAAATTCGGCGTTCGGAGTCGGTTTGGCCTCCGGCGCGACGGCCTGGGCGGTGGGCTTAGGCTTAGGCTTGGGTTTCGCGGCGGGAGCGGCGGCGTCCGTCGTCGCGTCGGGCGTTTCGGCGGCCGCGTCCCCCTTGGGTTTCGCGTCCGGGTCTTCTTTGCCGACCCCGTGCCACAGCACGCGCTTGCCGTTCTTGTAGACGGGGTGATCGTAGGGAACCATGCCGGGCGGCGCGCCCTTACCGGCGGGCGCCGGACTCTCGCTGGGTGACGGGGCCTCATCGGGCGTCGCGGCCTGGGCCCAACTTGCGGCCGAGCCGCCCAGGCCAAGCGCCAGGGCTGCCGCGCAAGACGCCGCCATGCGCAAGTTACGCAAACTGTTCGGCGTTCGACCCCACCCCCCACGAGGCTGCCGCGAACGCGCGCTTACGCCGTTGGTCATTCCGTCACAATCGATTAAGAATGCGACCTTCTCAAGGCGACTGAGGGTCGAGGCTCCGCAAGCCCGCCAGCGCCTCGTCGAGGTCGGCGTCGGCGATGCGCTCCTTGGCGCCGGTTGGCAAACGCACGATCCAGCCGTGGACCGGGCGACGGTAGATGGCGGCGAGCGCCGAGCGGTAGAGCGCGAGCTGGGCGATTTCGCCGCGCTTCGCGCCGCCGTCGCCCGACTTGAAATCCACCAGCCACACGGCGTCGTCGGCAACGGCCAGACGATCGATGCGTCCGGAGAAAGCGAGGGGTCGCAAGGCCGAGATGGCAACCTCGCCGCGCGAGTTCGGACCGAACAGCGCCGCAAGATCGGGATCGTCGATGAGCCTGAGTACGCGCTCGGCGATTTCGGCGCGCTGCTCGCCCGGCAACTCGCGCCCATGCGTGTCCAGGTAGTTTCGCGCCACCCTTTGACGTTGCGTGGGGGGCAGTTCGGGCAAATGTTGCAGCAGCGCATGGGCCAGCCGGCCCGCTTCGCGGCGCAGCCGCCGCG
>Ga0302319_10008263_pt1 | contig 20290 bp, 15 predicted proteins | sample Bog_T0_2_FD_203319 | JGI IMG/M metagenome (GOLD analysis project Ga0302319, IMG submission 203319) | Peat permafrost microbial communities from Stordalen Mire near Abisko, Sweden - Bog_T0_2 | ecosystem: Environmental > Terrestrial > Soil > Wetlands > Peat | place: Sweden: Abisko, Stordalen Mire... | reverse complement strand
GATCCGGCGGTCCGCCGCCCCCGCCCCCGCCGCCGCCCGCCGCCGGCGACTTCGGCGCCGCGGCTCGCAGGTCGCGGTAGTGGTCGCGCCAGATGAGGCGGTAGATCGGGATCGCCCGCGGGATGTCGCGGACGCCCGGGATGAAGGGGATGAGGATGAAGGCGATGCTCAGCACGCCCATGATCATCATCACCAGCGCGTCGGCGTTGTCCGAGGTCGAGAACGGCTTGATCTGGTACCAGAAGGTGTAGAGCCACAGCCAGACCTGTCCCGGGTAACTGCCGGTCTCGTTCATCATGCCCCACTGCTCGCCGAGCAGGTGCTGCTGCTGCGCGCGGATCGTCAGCTCGCCGCCGTCGGCCATGAACAGCAACGACTTGGTGTAATCGGTCTGGTAGAACTGGTTGCTCGTCAGCAGGTCGCCGTCAAAGGCGCCGGACTGCCCGAGCGTGAGCAGCGCGTTCATCATCGTCGGGAGCGGCCCATAGTTTCCGTGCGCGATCAGCACGCTGTCGTTGGCGGCCACCGTGGCCTTGGCGAGCGCCGACGAGTAGGCCGTGATCCAGATCGCCTGCGTCTTCGCCGGCGTCTCACGGTACTTGGCGGTCGCGGCCCTCAGCAGCGGGTCGCCGGGGATGGTCGCGAGCGGCGCGTAGACGTAGTCCTCCGCCGTGTTGATCGGGTGGCTGACGCCCAGCCACTGCTGCAGATGAACGAACCAGACGATCTGCCCTTCGCCGTTGTGGTTGTAGGGCGGACCGTAGGTGGCCGTCCCGCTCGTGCCGTCGAGTTCGCTCACAGCCGTGTTGAGGAAGTCGACGGGCAGATCCCGAGACCACTGCGCGACGGTGCTTGGCTTCTCGTCAGGCGAGGAGAAGAAGACCGTCAACAGCAGCGCCAGCGTGGCGACCACGCAGATCGCGACGACGAGCTCCTTGATCAGATCGTAGGGCTTGTACGGGCCGTCGTAGTGGCGGGCCGCATCGTTGAGCTCGGCATTCGACAGCCGCTTGCGCTTCACTGCGCCGGCTCCGCGGCGTCCACGGCCGGCGCAGCCACCGCGACGGCGCCCGCATGGACACCGAGCTCGGGAAGCGGCAGCGGCGGCACGATGCCGTGACGGCGCACCAGCAGGATGTGGGCCGAGACGAGGCCGATCACGACCACCGGCAGCAGCAGCACGTGGTAGGTGTACATCTGGCCGAAGTTCAGGACGTTGAAGAAGGCCCCGATGCCGGTCGAGTTCAGCCCGTCCTTGGCCTGCGTCGCGATCCACTGCGAGTCGAAGTTCTGCTGCGAGACGTAGCCGGTGAACGCGGCGGCGATCGCGACCAGGAAGCTGATCGCGCCGCTCATCCACACGCGGCTGCGCCCGCCGCGCCAGGCCGCCATGAAGAACTTCCCCCACAGGTGGATGACCATGAAGAAGAAGAACAGCTCGACCGACCACAGATGGATGCTGTTGAAGAAGTGCCCGATGCCGGTGTAATGCCACCACGCGGGGCCCTTCAGCCCGAGGATCGTGCCGGAGCCGATGATCACCACGAGCGCGGCGATGGTCAGCACGCCGAAGATGTAGATCCACGAGGACATGTAGGTCGGCTGGCCGTCGGGCAGCAGGCGCTCGGGCGGCATCGCCCGCACGCCGGCCTCGCGCAGGCGTACGGTCCACGACTGCTTGGGCGCCGTGCTCACGAGCCGTCCCTGCGCCGCTTGGAGCCCGGGAACGGCAGCGCGATCGCGGCGGCGAAGACGACGATCATCAGGACGATCACGACCAGGTTCGCCGCCGACATCTGGAAGAAGCCCCAGTGCACGTAGCTGGCGGGGTGGTTCAGGTTGATGATCGCTGCAAACGCCACGTTCCGCGCAGGCTAATCAGCTGTGCCCGCCACGCCATCAGCAGCCAACACTGGCGGGCACTACGTAGTTTCCCGCGGTCCGGTCCGCCCCAGGGCGGGGCGCCGCGAGCCGGTGTGGCGCGTTGCTGGCGGCTACCGGGGCCGCCGACTGCGCGCAGGTCCGCCCGAAGGCTGCGTTGCGCAGCGTTCGGCGCCGGAAACGGCTTGCACCGGGCATTGCGGCACAGCACGCGCGGTCGCGGCGGCGCTGCTCCGCTGTCCCCCGGCCGGGCCACGTTCGAGGACGGTCCCCGGCCTGCGCCCGAGGAGGCTCCGCCGACCGCACCCGCGGAAGCGCCGACTCGACGACGACGTAGGGCACAATGAACTTCGTGTCCGCCACCGAGGACGCGCCGGACCGCGCTGTAGACGTAGCGCTGCGGGACGGCTCGACGCTGCGCGTACGGCCCGTCGCGCCCGCCGACGCGCCCGCGGTGCGCTCCTTCTTCGAGGCGCTGTCGCTCGAGTCGATCGGCCTGCGGTTCTTCGGCGCGCCGAACGTGGACTGGATCACGAAATGGGCGGTGGACGTGGACTACGCCGACCGCTACGCGCTGGTCGCCACGAGCGGGCCGGCGCAGGACGTCGTCGGGCACGGCGCCTACGTCCGGATCGACTCAGAGCGCGCCGAGGTGGCGTTCGTCGTGGCCGACGAGTGGCAGGGATACGGGATCGCCACGATCATGCTCGGCCAGCTGGCGGCGGCCGCGCAGGAGCACGCCATCAGCGTCTTCACCGCCGAGGTGCTGCCGCGAAACCACCGGATGATCGACGTGTTCCGCCACAGCGGCTTTCCCGTCGAGCTGCACGTCCGCGGCGACGTCATCGACGTCGAGTTTCCGACCTCGCTGTCGGCGGAGGCGCTGGAGCGCTTCGAGCAGCGCGAGCGCACGGCCGCCGTCGCCGCGCTGCGCAGCTTCCTTCAGCCATCCTCGGTAGCGGTGATCGGCGCCTCGCGCCGGCGTGGGACGACAGGCGGCGAACTGCTCCACAACCTCCTCGCCGCCGGCTTCAACGGCGCCGTCTATCCCGTCAACCATCACGCCTTGAGCGTCGCCGGCGTGCGGGCCTACAGCTCGATCGCGGAGGTCCCCGAGCAGGTGGAGCTGGCGCTCGTCGCCGTTTCCGCGCCGGGGGTGGCCGATGTCGCGCGAGAATGCGGGGCGGCCGGGGTGCGGGCGCTCGTCGTGCTCTCCTCCGGCTTTGCCGATGCGGGCCCCGAGGGCTCACGGCGCCGGCACGAGCTGCTCGCCGTGTGCCGCGAGAGCGGCATGCGCCTGGTCGGCCCGGACTGTCTGGGGCTGCTCAACACGGCGGCGGACGTGCGGCTGCACGCGACCTTCGCCGGCGCGATGCCGCCGCGTGGAAACGTCGGCTTTCTCTCGCAGAGCGGCGCCCTGGGCATCGCAATGCTCGAGCTCGCCGCCCGCCATGGGCTCGGGCTCTCCTCGTTCATCTCAGTCGGCAACAAGGCCGACATCTCCGGCAACGACCTGCTCCAGTACTGGGAGGAGGATCCCGGCACCGGCGTGGTGGCGCTATACCTCGAGTCCTTCGGGAACCCGCGGCGCTTCGCCCGGATCGCCCGGCGCGTTGGCGCCACCAAACCGATCGTCGCGGTCAAGGGCGGGCGCTCGACGGCGGGCGCGCGGGGAACGAGCTCCCACACCGGCGCCCTGCTCTCCTCCTCCGATGTCACCGTGGACGCCCTGTTCTCGCAGGCCGGCGTGATCCGCGCCGACACGATCCACGAGCTCTTCGACGTCGCGGCGCTGCTCTCTGCCCAGCCGGTACCGGCCGGCCGGCGCGTCGCGATCGTCTCCAACGCCGGCGGTCCGGCGATCCTCTGCGCCGACGCCTGCCGGGCCGACGGCCTGGACGTGGTCGAGCTCGACGCCGAAGTGAGGCGGCGCCTGGGCCGCCAGCTGCCGGCGGATGCGTCGCTCGCCAACCCGATCGACATGCTGGCCGGCGCGTCGGGTGCGGACTACCGGCGGACGATCGAGGTGCTCGCCGGCTCTGGCGCCGCCGACGCGATCCTGGCGATCAACGTGCCGCCGCTGCTGGCGGGCGCCGGCGACGTCGCGCGCGAGATCCAGCAGGCCGCCGACGCGGCGCCGCACGTCACACTCGTATCGGTCTTCATGGGCACCGACGCTGGGGAGGCGCAGCCGTCCGCGAAGCAGGGCCAGGTGCCGCGCTTCGGCTTTCCCGAGGACGCGGCGCGGGCGCTCGGGCACGCCGCCCGCTACGGCAGCTGGCGCACCCGCCCGCCCGGGCGGGTGCTCGAGCCGCTCGGCTGCCGTCCCGATGAGGCTGCCGCGATCATCGCGGCCTCGCTCGGCGCGGGGGAAACGTGGCTGCGACCGCAGGCGGTCGCAGCGCTGCTTGACTGCTACGGGCTGCCGCTGCTCGCCACGCACGTCGTGCGCGGCGCCGGCGAGGCGGCCGAGACGGCCGCGCAGCTCGCCGGGCCGGTCGCGCTGAAGGCGCTCGTCGGCGGACTCGTGCACCGCAGCGACCTCGGCGCCGTGCGCCTGGATCTACGCAGCGGCGCCGAGGTTCGCCGTGCGGCGAGCGAGATTCGTGCCGCCGTCGCCGCCGGCGGGGAGCGCCTTGACGGCTTCGTCGTCCAGCCGATGGCGCCGGCCGGCGTCGAGCTGCTGGTCGGCGTCGCCCACGACCCGAGCTTCGGTCCGGTGATCGTGTGCGGGCCCGCCGGGGCGACCGCGGAGCTGATGGGCGACGCCGCCGCGCGCATCACGCCGCTGACCGACAGCGATGCGCGAGAGATGCTGCGGACACTGCGAACCTTCCCGCTGCTCTCCGGCTACCGCGGCTCACCGCCGTGCGACATCGACGCGATCGAGGACGTCCTGCTTCGGCTGAGCGCGCTGGTCGAGGCGCATTCGGAGGTCGCCGAGCTCGATCTGGACCCGCTCGTCGCCGCCGGCGACGGGGCCGTGGTCGTCGATGCCCGCGTGCGGCTCGAGCCGCCGCCGCCGCCACGGCCGCTGTCGGCGCTGCGCGCCTAGCGGCCGCCCCGCCGCTGGCGCCGTCACGCGAAATGCGCCGGCGGCAGTGGCTCCCGCGCGCGGCACCCGCACGCCGCATCGGGGTTTTGCCACCGTCGCTTGTCGCGTTTAACCGGTCGCTGGACGTTCGGGGGTCGGCTAGCTTGATTCGATGGCTACGCACCTCCAGCTTGCCGAAGATCCAAGCGCCGGCGCGCGCGAGCGCCACGACGAGGCGGCCATCCGGGTCATCCTGGCCGAGGACCACGAGGTGATGCGCCGCGGCCTGCGACGCGTGCTGGACGCCGCGGGCGACATCGAGGTGATCGCCGAGGGCGACGACCTCGCCGCGGTCATGCGCCACGTCCAGATGCAGCGTCCGAACGTGCTGGTTCTCGACCTCAACATGGGGAGCGGCTCGGGCATCGAGGTCATCCGCCGTCTGCGCGAGGGCGTGCCGGCGACCGAGATCGTCGTTTTGAAGATGGACGAGAGCGCGGCGTTCGCGCAGCACGCGATCGACGCGGGTGCGATCGGCTTCGTGCTCAAGGACACCGCCGACGCGGAGCTGCCAGAGGCCGTCCGCCGTGCCGCGCGCAGGCGGGAGTACGTCAGCCCCCGCGTGGCGCCGCGGCTCCGCGCGCGTCGCGAGGCGACCGGCGACGGGCTCCACCAACACTGAGGCCGGTGCTCAGGAGGCGGCGTGCGAACGCAGTCGCTCGGCGCCGGCCGCGTGCAGCGGCAACTCGGCCCGCACCAGCGTGCCGTCGGCGCCGGAGTCGAAACTCAGTGTCCCGCCGAGCAGATACACGCGCTCTCGCATACCCTCGAGCCCGAATCCGGACGTGGAGACCTGCGGGCTGAAACCGATCCCGTCGTCCTGGATCTCGATCGAGACCTCGGTCGGCGATGCGCTCACCGCGATTCGGGCGTTGTGTGCACGCGCGTGGCGAACGACGTTCGTCAGGCCCTCCTGCACCAGCCGGTAGACGGTCGACTCGATCTCCGCCGGCAGGCGCCCGGCGCCGCCCGCCTTCTCGGGCAGCTGCAGCGCCACCGTGATCGCGAGCTCGCCGTGATCGCGGCGGCGCTCCAGCAGCGCCTCGAGTGCCGGTCGCAGACCCAGCTCGTCAAGCGCCGCGGGCCGCAGGTCGGTGATGATGGCGTGCAGGTTCTCGATCTCCTGCTCGACCTGCCCGATCGCCTCAGCGACGACCAGCGCCGTCCGCTCGGCGTCGCCGCTGCGGCGCGCCGAGGACAGCAGCAGGCGCAGCGCGCCAAGGCCCTGCAGCGTCTCGTCGTGCAGCTCGCGCGCCCAGCGGGTCCGCTCCGCGTCCGCCGCGGCCATCGAGCTGCGCAGGCGCTCGGACTCCACGCTTCGGCGCATCGCGACGGCGTTCGCGGCGCTCGCGGCGAACGCGCTCAGCAGTAGCTCGTCCTCGTCGGAGAACGTGGCGTCGTCGGCGCGGTCGAACGCGGCGAGCACGCCGACGGCCTCGCCGCGCGACTCCATCGGCACGAGCAGCGCCGTCCGAGCGCCTGGTACGCCCAGCTCGCTCGGCGCGGTCCGCAGCCGCACCGCGACATCGGAGATCCGCTCGGAGCGGCGCCGCTGGAGCACCTCGCCGGAGGTCGACGCCGAGATCGGCACGCGGTTTCCGCGCACGTCGGTCGCCTCGCCGGCGCTGGCCGTGACGACGAGGTCCGGCCCGTCGCACAGCATGATCACGACGCTGCGCGCGTCGACCAGCGCGCGGCCGCGCTTGACGATCAGCTCGAGCACGCGATCTAGCCCGGTCTGGCTGCCGACCGCGATCGTGATGTCGCGCGCGGCCTCGAGCCCGCGAACCGCCCGCTCCTGCTCGGCGCGGCGGCGCTCGGAGACGTGGTAGAGCCTGGCGTTCTCGATCGCCGTCGCGGCCCAGTCGGCGAGGATCATCGCGGCCGCCTCATCCTCCGCGGTGAACTCGCCGTGGTCCTTCTCGGTCAGATAGAGGTTGCCCCAGACCGAGCCGCGGATGAGGATCGGCACGCCGAGGAAGCTGGCCATCGGCGGGTGCCCATCCGGAAAGCCGTAGCTCTCTGGATGCTGGCTCACGTCGCGCAGGCGCAGCGGCTTGGGCTCCCTGATCAGCGCGCCGAGCACGCCTCGCCCGCGCGGCAGGTTCCCGATCGCGGCCCGCGTTTGCTCATCGATGCCGGCCGTCAGGAACTGCTCGAGCGATGCGCGGCGTTCGTCGAGGATGCCGAGCGCCGCGTAGCGCGCCCCGGTGACCTCCCGCGCCGTTGCGAGGATCCGGTCGAGGACCGCCTGCGGATCGAGTTCGGCTACCAGCGCACGCCCCGCGTCCAGCAGGCGACTGAGGTGGCGTGAGTCGAGGGACTCGCTCATCAGGGACCGTTTCTCAAGGATAGCCACCCGCCGGAGCGGACCCGCGCTGCGACGCGATCGCGCGATCCCTCGGCCGTTTTCCCGCTCAGGCCGCGGCGGGCAACTCGCCGCCGGCCTCGTCGCCGTCGAGGATCGGCGCGAGCCAGCGGCGCCCCTCCGCCGCGCTCCAGCCCTTGCGCGAGGTGTAGTCGTCGAGCTGGTCGGAGCCGATGTGCCCGACGCCGAAGTAGCGCGCGTCGGGATGGGCGAGATAGATCCCCGAGACCGAGGAGCCCGGGTTCATCGCAAAGCTGTCGGTCAGCGTGATGCCCGCCCGCGCCGGCGCCTGCAGCAGCTCGAACAGCGTGCCCTTCTCGGTGTGGTCGGGCTGGCAGCCGTAGCCGGGTGCCGGGCGGATGCCGCGGTAGCGCTCGGCGATCAGCTCCTGCGGCGAGAAGGACTCCTGCGGGGTGTAGGCCCACGCCTCGCGGCGTACCCATTCGTGCAGCCGCTCGGCGAAGGCTTCGGCCAGGCGGTCGCACAGCGCCTTGAACAGGATCGCGTTGTAGTCGTCGTTGTCGCGCTCGAACTGCTCGGCGTGCTCGTGCTCGAGGTGCCCGGTCGTCACGGCGAAGGCGCCGACATAGTCCGCCACGCCGAGCTCGCGCGGCGCGACGAAGTCCGCGAGCGCGAGGTTCGGGTGGGCGGCGTCGCGAAGCATCTGCTGGCGCAGCGTGTGCAGCATCGCGAGCGGCTCGCCCCGCTCCTCGTCCGCGTACACGGCGATGTCGTCGCCAATCGCGTTCGCCGGCCACAGCCCGACGACGGCGTCGGCGCGGATCCAGCGCTCGGCGACGATCCGCTCGAGCATCGCCTCGGCGTCGCGGTAGAGGCTCCGCGCGACCTCGCCGACGCTCGGGTCCTCAAAGATCCGCGGGAAGGTCCCCTTCAGCTCCCAGGTGCGAAACAGTGGGGTCCAGTCGACGTAGCCGGCAATGTCGCCGAGTGAGTAATCGCCGAGCGTGTGCAGTCCGAGCATCGGCGGCGTCGTCGCCTCGTAGGCGCTCCAGTCGGTGCTGAGGCGGTTCGCGCGCGCCGCCGCGAGGCTCGAACGCCGCGAGGACCGCCGCTCCGAGGCGCGCCGCTGGACGATCGCGCGGTACTCCGCCGCCACCTCGGCGACGAGCGCGGGCCGCTGCTCGTCGCTGAGCAGCGCGCTGGCGACGCCGACCGCGCGCGAGGCGTCGGGAACATAGACCGCCTGCCCGAGGTTGTAGGCGGGATCGATCTTCACGGCCGTGTGCGCCTTGCTGGTGGTGGCGCCGCCGATCAGCAGCGGCAGGCTCATCCCGCGGCGCTCCATCTCGGCGGCGACGTTGCACATCTCGTCAAGCGACGGCGTGATCAGGCCTGAGAGCCCGACCAGGTCGGCGTCGCATTCGACGACGCTGTCGAGGATCTTGTGCGCCGGCACCATCACGCCGAGGTCGACCACGTCGAATCCGTTGCAGGCCAGCACGACGCCGACGATGTTCTTGCCGATGTCGTGCACGTCGCCCTTGACGGTCGCCATCACGATCCGCCCGGCGCCGCGCGACTCGCGCCGGCTCGCCTCCATGTAGGGCTCGAGGTGCGCGACCGCCTGCTTCATCACGCGCGCCGACTTGACGACCTGCGGCAAGAACATCTTGCCCGCGCCGAACAGGTCCCCGACGACGTTCATCCCCTCCATCAGGGGGCCTTCAATGATGTCAAGGGGGGCTGCCGCCCCCAGGCGAGCCTCCTCGGTGTCAGCCACGATGAACTCGTTGATGCCGTTGACGAGCGCATGCACGAGACGCTCGCGAACCGGGCGCTCACGCCAGCGCAGGTCGGGCTCGGCGCGCGCCGCACCCTCCGCGCCGCGGTATTGCTCGGCGATCTCAAGCAGCCGCTCGGTCGCGTCGGCACGGCGGTTGAGGATCACGTCCTCGACGCGCTCGCGCAGCTCCGGCTCGATCTGCTCGTAGATGGCGAGCTGGCCGGCGTTGACGATCGCCATGTCGAGCCCGGCCGCGATCGCGTGGTAGAGGAACACCGAATGCATCGCCTGGCGCACCGGCTCGTTGCCGCGGAACGCGAACGACACGTTCGAGAGGCCGCCGGAGATGTGCACGCCGGGCATCCGCGCCTTGATCTCGCGCGTGGCCTCGAAGAAGGCGTTGGCATAGTCGTCGTGCTCGGACATGCCGGTGGCGATCGCGAAGATGTTGGGGTCGAAGATCAGGTCTGTGGGGTCAAGGCCCGCCTCCTGCGTGAGCAGCGCGTAGGCGCGCTCGCAGATCGCGACCTTGCGCTCCGCCGTGTCGGCCTGGCCCTCCTCGTCGAAGGCCATCACGACGACGGCGGCGCCGTAGCGGCGGACCTTGCGCGCCTGCGCGAGGAACGGCTCCTCGCCCTCCTTCAGGCTGATCGAGTTGACGATCGCCTTGCCCTGCACGCTCTTCAGGCCAGCCTCGATCACGCTCCACTTCGAGGAGTCGATCATGATCGGCACGCGCGCGATGTCGGGCTCTGAGGCGATCAGCCGCAGGAACGTCGTCATCGCCTGCTCGCCGTCGAGCAGGCCGTCGTCCATGTTGACGTCGATGATCTGGGCGCCGCCGTCGATCTGCTGGCGGGCGACCGCCAGCGCCGCTGTGTAGTCGCCCGCCAGGATCAGGCGCTTGAAATGCGCGGAGCCCGTGATGTTGGTGCGCTCACCGATGTTGATGAAGCTCGCGACGGCGCCGCTCACAGCCGGACCCCGATCACGCGGCCACGAACGGCTCGAGGCCGGACAGGCGCAGCGCCGGCACGAGCACCGGAACGGCGCGCGGGCGCAGGCCGCGCACGGCGTCGGCGATCGCGGCGATGTGCGCCGGCGTCGTGCCGCAGCAGCCGCCGACGATGTTGACCAGGCCGCTGCGCGCCCACTCGCCGATGTTCCCGCAGGTCTCCGCCGGCCCCTCGTCGTAGCCGCCGAACTCGTTCGGCAGGCCGGCGTTGGGGTGAGCCGCGACGAGCGTATCGGCGACCGCTGAAAGCTCCGCCAGGTAGGGGCGCATCAGCTCGGCGCCCAGCGCGCAGTTCAGCCCGACCGCGAACGGCTCGGCGTGGCGCACCGATGTCCAGAAGGCCTCCACCGTCTGGCCCGACAGGGTTCGGCCCGAGAGGTCGGTGATCGTGCCCGAGATCCAGATCGGCAGATCGGCGAGGCCCTCGTCACGCAGGTCGAGGATCGCCTTCAGCGCCGCTTTCGCGTTCAGCGTGTCGAAGATGGTCTCGACCATGAAGATGTCGGCGCCGCCCTCATACAGTGCGAGCGCCTGCTCGCGGTAGGCGTCACGGACCTCGTCGAAGTCGACGGCGCGGGCGCCGGGATCTTCGACGCTCGGGGAGATCGACAGCGTCCGGTTGGTCGGCCCGATCGAGCCGGCAACCCAGCGGGGGCGGCCGTCGCGCTCCTCGAAGCGGTCGGCCGCCTCGCGCGAGAGGCGTGCCCCGGCGACGTTGATCTCGGCCACGTGCGCCTGCATGTCGTAGTCCGCCTGCGCGATCGAGGTCGCGGTGAAGGTGTTGGTCGTGATGATGTCGGCGCCGGCCGCCAGATACTCGCCCGCCAGGGTGCTGACCACATCGGGCGCCGTCAGGCACAGGATGTCGGTGTCGCCGCGCAGCGAGGTCGGATGCGCGGCGAAGCGCTCGCCGCGGAAGTCCTCCTCGGTCAGCGACAGCTCCTGGATCTTTGCGCCCCAGGACCCGTCGAGGACGAGGATCCGCTGTGCGGCAGCCTCGTGCAGTGCGGCGATCCGCGCCGTCCGTTTCGCGTCCCGGCTCGTGGCGGCGGGGGCTGCCTCGTGGCGCGCGGCGATCTTCGCGTCCGCGCTCATGCCGGCTGGCGCTCCCGCGCCCGTGGCGTCAGATCGGCAAGGCGGCAAACGGCGCCGATCACCTCCGCCTGGTTGAGCGTGTACAGGTGAAACTCCTCGAAGCCCTCGCGGCGCAGCTCCTCGATCTGGCGCACCGCGAGCATCGCGGTCACGAGTCGCCGCGCGTGGAGGTCGTCGTCGAGGCCCTCGTAGCGCTCGGCGTGGGACGCCGGGATCGTCGTGCCGCAGCGCTCCGCCATCCGCGCGAGGCCCGCGATGTTGTTTGAGAACATGATCCCGGGAACGATCGGGATCGCGATGCCGGCGCGGGAGACGCTCTCGCGCAGCGCGACGATGCGCTCGTTGATCAGGCAGAACTGGGTGATCGCGCGCGTCGCGCCGGCATCGGCCTTGCGCGCGAGCAGTTCCAGGTCCTGCTTCTGCGAGCGCGAGTCCGGGTGGGTCTCCGGATAGGCGGCGACCGACACCTCAAACGGCGCGATCGCGCGGATCGCCTCGACCAGCTCGACCGAGCCGCCGTAGCCCTGCGGGTGTGGGACGAACGCCGATCCGAGCTCCGGCATGTCGCCGCGCAGCGCGACGATGTGGGAGATCCCGTTCTCCCAGTAGTCGCGGATCGTCGCGTCGACCTCCTCGCGCGGGCAGCCGACGCAGGTGAGGTGCCCGGCCCGCGGCATCGCCGTGCGGGCGCCGATCTCGCGTAGCGCTTCGAGCGTCGAGGAGCGGGTGCTGCCGCCCGCCCCGTAGGTCACCGACACGAACGACGGCTCAAGCGGCGCCAGGCGCTCGAGCACCGTTGCAAAGTGCTGCTCGGCCTCCGGCGTGCGCGGCGGAAAGAACTCGAATGAGACCGAGACGCTCATGCGACGGCGGACCTCGCCGCCTCGCCGCGTGGCTGCGCGCGAAGCAGCCAGAGGCTCACCGTGAGCTGCTGGCGGCCTGGCGGGCGAAGCGTTCGCTGCGTCTCGATCTCGAGGTCTCCCTGCGCGGCCCACGCCCGCATGTCCCGCTCGTCGATCCCGAGGTGGCGATGGCCGTGCTGTTCGCGCAGGAAATCGAGATGGTGGGGCGCGAAATCGGCGACCAGCAGCCGCCCGCCGGGGCGCAGCAGGCGCGCGGCGTCGGCAATCGCCTCGCCGGGCTCATCGAGCAGGCGCAGCACGTGATGCATCACGGCGACGTCGAAGCTCGCGGCCTCAAACGGCGGGCGGTGCAGATCGCCCTGGCGCACGGAGGCGCGCGAGAGCCGGGCCTGGCCGAGCTTGGCCCGCGCGGCGGCCACCATGTCGCGGCTGACGTCCAGCCCGACGCTGAGCTCGCTCACCGGCGCCAGCAGCTCGAGCATCCGCCCGGTTCCGGTGCCGATGTCGAGCAGGCGCTCGATCGGCTCGGCGGCGCCGATCAACTCGAGCATCGCATGCTCGACGTCGGCTTCGGCCACCTGCAGCGAGCGCAGTGCCGCTGCCTCGTCGGCGTGGCTACTCAGGTAGCGGGCCGCCGCGAGCACGCGCGCCTGGCGCACGCGCTCGAGCGCAGCCGCGTCCGCTGCGATCACCGGGTCGCCGGCCGGCACCTGCTCGGCGAGCCGGCGCACCAGCTCGGCGCCGCCACCGCCGTCACAGACGCGATAGAAGACGTGCGCCCCCTCCGGCGCGCGTTCCAGGATGTTGGCGTCCAGCAGCAGCCGCAGATGCCGGCTGGTGCGCGGCTGGCTCTGCCCGATCACGCTGCTGATCTCCGTCACCGTGAGCTCCGCCCGGCTGAGCAGGACGGCCAGACGCAGCCGCGTTGGCTCGGCCACGGCGCGCAGCGTGGCGACCAAGCCGTCGAGGCTCGGGAGCGGGGCGGACGCTCGTGTGGATTCGGGCATGAGTGCCGGGAAGTCTATCAGGGAGCTGGTGCGCACATATCAAGATATATGCATGGATGCTAGGTGTATGACCCAGCCCGCGAGGGCGCCCCGTCGCGGCCCCGCCGGGCGCTCACGAGCGGTACTTCCAGCCCTCGCGCCTCACGAGCGTTACTTCCGCCCTCGCGCGCTACCTCGCGCGCTACCTCGCGCGCGCGAGCGGTGCCTACGGCCCTTGCGCGCGCCCGGTTCGCCGGGGCCGGCAGCGCGCGACTCGCACGCGGGGCGGCGGGCACGACCGACTGCACGCCGTGAAGCGATGCCGCTCCGCTCACGCGGGCACGGGGCGAGCGTCCTGCCACTTCTGCAGCGTCGCCAGCGCACCGGCGGCGACGCGGTAGGTGAATGCTTCACGGTCGTTGGCATGGGGGAGCGGCTCCGCCGGCACCTCCACCTCGAGGAACTCGCAGAGCGGTCCCCAGCCCTCGGTCACGTCCCAGACGAGCAGGCGCTCGGGCGCAATGGCCGCCCTGACGGCATCCTCGTGGCGCGTCATCGCCGCGATCATCGTCGCCGGCGTCTCGCCGGCGCCGCCCGCGAAGGTGCCGCGCTCGATCCAGAACATGCGGTCGATCAGCCTCAGGTAGCGCTCCCAGCGCGGGTCGACCTTGGCGCGCGCCGCCGAGAGGTTGTGGATCAGCGTGTCGCCGAAGCACATGTCCCAGATCGTCTCGCGGAAGCTCGGCTCCCAGCGCTGCGGGTCGCGCACGCTGAGCAGCACCTTCGCCTGCGGGTACGCCGCCGCCAGCTCCGCGTAGAAGAAGCCACCCGGCCAGTCGACGGTCGCGACGCTGGCGCCGAAGATCTCCTCCCAGTCCGCCTCGCCGTCCAGCGCGCGCTCCCACTGCGCCACGCGGTCGAGGTCGGCGATCACATCGACCCAGTGGTAGCAGGGCCCGAAGCCCAGCCGCTCGAGTGCCAGCTTCTGGGTCAGCGTGCCGGTTCGCGGCAGCCCCGCTCCGATTACTTGCATTGGCCGATCTCCGTCCACGTAGGTGTGCCGCCGGTCGAGGCCGGCCGGCGCTGGCTGGGACGGCGGCCGCTCCGCCGTCGGCCCGCATTGTTACGGATTATTTAGAGATCGTTGGCGTCACTTGTTAAAGTGCCTGTGTGCCCGCCTTGTTCGAGGACGAAGCCGCGAAGGGATTGCCGGCCAAGCCCAGGGAGTCTCCGGTGAAGGTGATCGGTGCCGGTTACACGCGCACCGGCACGGTTTCGCTCGCCGCGGCGCTCGAGTTGCTCGGCGTCGGCCCCTGCCTGCACCCGCGCACCGTGCCTGCGAGCGACGAGCTCCTGCGTCGTGCGCGCTCCGGCGAGAACGCGACGGCCCCCGACTGGACGCAGGGCCTGGCCGGCTGGAACGCGGCGCTCGGCTGGGTCGGGGCCCGCTACTACCGCGAGCTGATCGACGTCTGGCCGTCCTCGCTGGTGCTGCTCAGCGTCCGCGATCCAGACGCCTGGTATGCGAGCTATGCGGGTTGCCTGCGTGCGACGCGCGAGCTGGCGATGGCCGGAGGTCCGCAGCTCGCGGCGGCCGAGGAACTGGCCCTGGACGTCCTGATGATGCCCCACCGGCCGCTGTGGACGGACATCCTCGACGGCAGCTGCGAACGCCGCGACGAGGCGCTCGGGCGCTACCAGCGCCACAACGAGGAGGTCTTGCGCACAGTGCCCGCCGAGCGCCTGCTCAGCTTCGATGTCGAGGACGGCTGGGAGCCGTTGTGCTCGTTTCTCGGCGTGGCGGTGCCCGACCTGCCGTTCCCGCACCTCAACGACGGCGCCGAGCTGCAGGCGAGGCTCGGCCCGAACGTTCGCCGGGCCGCCGCCTCGCCGCTCGTCGGCCCCTCGACGCCGCACATCAGCCGGCTCACGCACGCCGACCCGGAGCGCTCGTTCACCCAGTCCGAGGTGCTCGACGCACTCGGGATGGCCGACGACCCGTTCGCGCAGCGGATCTTCGCGAGCTGCGGCGTCAAGCGACGCCACCTGACGGCGCTCGAGGATCACGCCGGCCAGAACCTGCAGGGCCGCACCGCTGCCGCGGAGGACCATCTGTTCGAACTTGCCGTGCGCGCCGTCGACAAACTCGACGTGGATCCGCGCGACCTCGACGTGGTCGTCAGCGCGAGCCTCTACTCGCTCGGCGGTCCGACCCTCGCGCACCGGCTCATCGAGCACTACGAGATGAACCCCGCGACCGACAAGTACCACGTCGTCGGCGTCGGCTGCGCCAGCGCCGTTCCGCTCGTGCGGCTCGTCGAACGTACGCTGCATGACCGCGAGGGCAGTCGCGGCCTGATCGTTGCGGCCGAGAGCATGAGCGGGCTGCTCAGCCAGTCGGCCCCGGACGATCCGCGGGCGAAGATCGTCGGCTCGGCGATCTTCGGCGACGGCTGCGCAGCGGCGATCGTAGAGCACGGCGCGCAGGCGCCCGGCCCCGCCGTCGCCGCCTCGACCGTCCACCAGCTCGCGGGAACACTCGACGTCGTGCACATGGCGCTCGCCGACGACGACAGCCACCTGTACCTCGCGCGCGAGCTTCCCGAGGTCGCCGCCGCGGGGCTTGCGCGGCTCGTCGACGATTTCCTAAAGCCGCTCGGCCTGACGCGCTACGCGATCGACCACTGGCTGATCCACCCGGGCGGACGGCGGATCCTGCTGACCGTGCAGGAGGCCCTCGGACTTCCGGACGACGAGTTGGCGATCAGCTACGACGTGCTCGCCGACCACGGCAACGTCGGCACCCCGTCGATCTTCTATGTGCTCGAGGAGACGATGCTCCGCCGCGCCCCGGCGAGCGGGGACCGCGGCCTGATGATCACGATCGGCCCGGGTATCACCGTCGGGCTGATGCTGCTCGTCTTCTGATCAGGGGACCCTCAGGGCGCCTCGCCCGGGCCCGCCTCGATCGCCTCACGCACCGCGTCAAGGCGCGGCTGGCAGTCGAAGGCGGTGAGCAGCCAGCTCGCCCCGGCGCGCTCCCAGGCGCCGGCGTCGCCGCCCGTGGGCAGCTCGGCGACGAGGTCGAACGGCGCGTGCTCCGCGCCGCGCAGCGCGTGCACCTCCGCCGCGAGCTCTGCCAGCGCGTCGGGCCCGGGAAGCTCGATCGGGAAAAGGCCGTCCCAGCGCGCGGCGCGTTGCAGCGGACGCCGCCGCGGCCAGCGGGACGCCACCCAGACCGGGATTCGCGGACGCTGCAGCGGCGGCGGCTCAAAGCCGCCGGACCACAGCGCGTCCAGCTGCTCCAGGCCGCGGTCGAGCAGCACCGCGCGCTCGCGCGCGTCGACGACCTCGCCAAACGGCTCGAGCTCCCCGTTGCGCTCGCTGCCGAGGCCGACGCCGAGCGTGAGGCGCCCACCGCTGAGGCGGTCGAGCGTGACCGTTTCGCGTGCCAGCTTCTGAACCCGCCGGCGCGAGAGCGGCGTGACGAGCGGCCCGAGCCGCACGGTCGCTGTGGCGCACGCGATCGCGGCCAGCGACACCCAGGGATCCGCCACCGCCACAACCGGCGGCGCGAACGCGACGTGGTCCCACAGGAAGAAGCCGTCCCAGCCGCGCGCCTCGGCAGCGGCGGCGAGCTCCGCGAGCACGCGAGGCTCGACCAGCTCGTCGAACGGGGCCACGAAGATGGCGCGCCTGGCACTCACAGGCTGGAGCCTAGCTGGAGATCCGCGCGACGTCCCCGGGCCGGCGAACACCCGGCGAACGCCGCCGCTCGCAATACTGTCGGGGCCGCACCACTCAAATCGTGCCGATAATCGCTCCTGACATCGACAGCGATCGGCTCGCCGGGCAACGCGGTCGCTTTGATCACGCTCGCGCGGCCGGTTCGCGATGAGGCGCCGCCTGCGCCAGGCGCCCGCCCGGGCGTCCGCTCGTGCCGCGGCGCAGCCGCGCCGGCGGCGCCATCCGCTGCGACGCCACATGCTCGGGTGCATCGTGATCATCGTCGCGACGGCGACCGCGATCTCGGTCGGGGCGATCAACGTCGTCAGCACGATCGCCGCCGACTTCGCGCTGGGAGGCACGCCGCTTGACTCCAAGGACCTGACGCCGGCGCAGGCCGGGCAGGCGCAGACGATCCTTGTGATCGGCGACGACCACATCGGCAAGACGACGACCTATGCCACAGGCGCCGAGCAGGACATCAATGGCGTGCATCTGCTGCATGCCGACACCTTCATGCTGGTGCGGATGGATCCGACCCAGGATCAGACCTCGATCCTCTCGATCCCGCGCGATCTGCTCGTCAGCTTCAACTGGAAGGGCGTCCCCTACGACAACCAGAAGTTCAACTCCGCCTACTCGATCGGCCGCGACGATCTCGTCAAGCAGGTCGTCCTCGCGACGCTGCCGGGGATCACGATCAACCACGTGATCGACTTCAACTTCGCCTCGTTCCTCGGGCTCGTCGACGCGATCGGCTGCGTCTACGTAGACGTCGACCAGCGCTACTACAACCCGCCGGGGGACAGCTATTCGCCGATCAACATCCAGCCGGGCTATCAGCGGCTGTGCAGCAACCAGGCGCTCTCCTACGTCCGCTACCGCCACACCGACTCGGATTTCGTGCGCGTCGCGCGCCAGCAGGACTTCATCCGCGACGCCAAGGAGCAACTCGGCGTGTGGGGCTTCCTCAGCAAGTTCTCCGCGCTCGCGAAGGCGTTCGGGAAGGCGGTCTGGACCGACATCCGCAGCTCGCACGCGATCGCGCAGCTGCTCTACCTCGCGGCGTTCTCCCAGTCGCGGCCGATCCGCGAGGTGCCCTTCCAGGTCGCGAACCCGGCCTACCAGATCAACACGCCGCAGGGCCCGGAGGAAGCGGTCCTCTCCACACCGCAGCTGATCCAGGCGAGCATCCGGAGCTTCCTCTACGAGGCCCCCAAGGCGGCGCTGCCGGCCTCCGGCGGCGGCTCGAGCACCACGACGCACTCCGCCACACGCCATCACGTCCATCACACCAGACACGCCGCGCGCCCGACCGCCGCGAGCGAGGACCTCTACGCGATCCCCGCCTCCGTCGGCGCGCAGGCGCTGACAATCGCGCCGGAGGTGCCGTTCCCCGTTGACGTGCCTGGCCTGCAGACCGGCCCGGCGAGCCCCAACGACTTCCACCCCTACACGATCCGCGACGAGCAGGGCCGCCTGCGCTACGGCTACCGGATCGACTGGTCGGCAGGCTCGGAGGGGGAGTACTACGGCATCGAGGGCACCAACTGGACCCACCCGCCGCTGTTCGCCAACCCCAACGGGACCGAGAAGATCGGGAGCCGGACCTACATGTTCGTCGACGACGGCTCCGCCTACCACGACATCGGCTGGCTCGAGCACGGCGTTCTGTACTGGGTGTCAAACAGCCTCAACGAGACGCTCAGCAACGCCCAGATGCTCGCGATCGCGCAGTCGGCGCAGCCGATCCGCTAGACGGGCCAGCGGCCGATCGCGGCGTCGAGCGCCTCGAGCACCGCCTCGGGCTCGAGGCCGTCCACCTCGATCGCCACCGTGGCCGTTTGCGCGAAGTGCTCGCCGCGGGCCGCGAGCTGGCGCGTGAGCGCGGCCGCGGTCCCCTCGCCGTAGCGCGGACGGTGCGGGTCTGAGTCATAGCGCGCCACGAGCGTCGCGAGCTTTGCCTCAAGCCACACGGCCACCACGCCCGGGCCGCGCAGCGCCTCGCGGCAGCGTTCGTCATCGATCGTGCTGGCAGCGGCGGCGATCACCGACGGCTGCGCCCGCGCCAGGGCCTCGAGCAGGATCGTCGCCTCGAGCCGGTGCAGCCACGGCGCGCCGAAGCGTTCCTGGAGCTCGCGCACGGTCACGCCCTCGCGCGCCTCGATCTCGCTGTCGCTGTCAGCCAGCGGCAGGCCGAGCTTCGCCGCAAGCAGCCGCCCCACGGTCGTCTTGCCCGTGCCCATCAGGCCGATCAGCACGATGTGCTGCTGCGGCGGCGGAGCGGCGCTCATCGCGCCAACGTTATGCGAGCATCCCCCGCGTGGTGGTCGAGCCCCTGCCCGAGGCCTTCGCGACGCTGGACGCCGAAGTGCGTGAGCTGCTGGACGACCGCAGCGCGGTGCTCGACGCCCACACCCATCTCGGCCTCGACGAGGACGGCCAGACGCTCGAGCTCGACCGGCTGCTCGGCTTCCTCGATCAGGTGGACGCCGGCGCCCGCGCCTGCGTCTTCGCGCTGCACGACCCCGATCGCCGTCCCGCCTACCGCACGCCCAACGACCGTGTGCTGGCGTGGGCGGCCGCCGCGGAGGGCCGGCTCTACCCGTTCTGCCGGCTTGACCCGGCTGATGACCCGATCGCCGAGGGCAAGCGCTGCCTCGCGCTCGGTGCGCGCGGGATCAAGCTGCACCCGCGGGCCCAGGCATTCGGTTTCGACACGCCTGCCGCGAAGGCGATCTTCGAACTGGCTCGCGACGGCGGCGTGCCGATCCTGATCCACGCCGGTCGCGGCATGCCGCCGATGGACGCCCTCGCCGACCTGGCGCAGCGCTTCCCCGAGGTGGCGCTCGTGCTCGCGCACGGCGCGATCGCCGACCAGGCGATGTTTGCCACGCGCCTCGCCGGCCATCCCGCCGTGGTCTATGACACCTCGATCTTCTCGCCGTTCGACCTGATCGAGCTGTTCGCCCGGGTTCCCGCGGAGCGCATCGTGTTCGCCTCTGATGTGCCCTACGGGCGGCCGATCGCGGGCCTCTTCGCGACGCTGCGCGTGGCCGCCTACGCCGGGCTCGACGCGCCCGAGCGGGCGCTCGTCGCCGGCGCCACGATGGACGCGCTGCTCGCGGGGCGCGCGCCGGCGGCGCCCACCGCTCCGCGCGTGCCCGCGGTGCGGGCGGTCAACGGGCGCCTCGCGCGCGCCGGCGCCTACCTGCTGATGGGGTTCGGGGCGGCGATGGGATCGGGCCCGCCGCCCGACGCCGCGCGCGTCATGCCGATGGTCGCGCTGGCCCGCGCGGTGTGCCGCGACCCCGACCCCGGCGCCGCCGGCCCCGCGCTGGGGCGCATCGACGGCCTGCTCGCCGCCGCCGAAGGGCTGGCCGCACAGGGGAGCGACCGGGCCCTCGCGGCGATCGGCCTGGTCATGGCGGCGGGCGTGATCGCCGCCACCGATCAGAGCCGATGAGCTGTTCGGGTCGGTGCATGCACCGACCCGCCGGGGGGTGCATGCACCCCCC
>Ga0302319_10008261_pt1 | contig 20292 bp, 22 predicted proteins | sample Bog_T0_2_FD_203319 | JGI IMG/M metagenome (GOLD analysis project Ga0302319, IMG submission 203319) | Peat permafrost microbial communities from Stordalen Mire near Abisko, Sweden - Bog_T0_2 | ecosystem: Environmental > Terrestrial > Soil > Wetlands > Peat | place: Sweden: Abisko, Stordalen Mire... | reverse complement strand
CTTTGAGCCGGCGGCCATCGCGATCATCATCGCCCACGTGGTGGCAATGGTGCCGTTGAGTTTGATAAACCCGTGCTGCCAGAGAATCTGCTGATCGGAAGTAAGATCCACTCTAGGTACCTTCTTTCACGCGTGTAACGCGGACAACGCCGTAGCGCGCAAAGATAAATCCCGCGGTGCAGGCTGCAATTCGCCGCCAGTCCCCCCGTGCGGCCCACCAGAATCCCGCAACTACAATTGCTGTTCGCAACAGAAAGCTGACCAGGAACCAAAGCCCCGCCTGGCTTGACGACAACCCTCTGCGGACGGTCCACCAAAGTCCTCCAAAGAAGACAGTCCCAAGAATCAGACCGGCAAATATCGCCAGCAGCAGGCCCGGTACTTCATTCATCGCGCATCGCCTCATCCTGCTGCGCTACCCAGTGCCAGGCATTTGCACAGCCGAGCATTAATCCCGCAACCAGCAGCGCCAGCGTCCAGGAGAAGGGCGCCGGATGGCTATGATCCAGCCAGACGCCGATCAGCACGCCAGCCACAGTCGGTGTCGCGACAGACCATCCGATAAGCCCCGACATGCCGAGACCAAACCAAACGCCCTGGGTGCTGTCGCGTTGCCCACGGAGCTTGCGCGCCGCCTCCGAGGCAACCTTGCGGCCGAATAATGTATCTTTTTCATCGCTCATGTTGCAACTCCGCGAAGCGCCCGACAAAACCGCTTTCCATCTTCGCCACCATGTCTCGCACAGTTCGCTCCTCCTGATCGAGCTTGAGAAACCTCCGTTTGACCTCATCGTGCAGTTGGCTCAGATCGGTTCCGCCAATCGCGTGGCGAACGGATATGAGCACGTCGGAGCCGGTCTTGACTAAGACTCCTTCATCCACAGCAAGGTAGACGGGACCCGCCTCCGTCGTATAAGTAAGAAGTCCCGGCGCCAGAGCCGCTACACAGTCGAGCCTGTGCTCAAGGAGGCCAAGCGACCCCACGCAGGTCTCAGCGACGATGCTACGCACAGCCTGCACATCGGCGAAGACCTCGGTAGGGAGAAGAATCTTAAGATGCATGGGCCGCCTCTGCCGCCTTTGGCTGGGGCTTTACAGCTTCGCCGATTGCGCCAATCATGTACAACGCGCTTTCGGGATAATCCTTGAATTCGTCTTTCAAAATCCGCTCGCAGCCATCAAGGGAATCTTTGAGACTCACCATCTGTCCCTTAATCCCACTGAACTTCTCCGTTGCAAAAAACGGCTGCGTCAGAAAGCGTTCGAGGCGCCGCGCCTTGCCCACCACTTTGCGATCCTCCGGCGAAAGCTGCTCCATACCGAGCATCGCCACAATGTCCTTCAGGTCTTCGTATTGCGCCAGAGTCTTCCGGATCTCCTGAGCCAGTTCATAGTGCTTCTCGCCGACAATCCCAGGCGTTGCCATCTTAGAACTCGATTGCAGCAGATCTATAGCGGGATAAAGCCCCTGGCTCGCCCGCTTTCGTGAAAGCACAATAGACGCCGAAAGATGCGAGAACACATGTACCGCCGCCGGGTCTGTCAGGTCGTCCGCCGGCACATACACCGCCTGTATAGACGTGATCGCGCCCGCTTTGGTGTTGGCAATCCGCTCCTCGAGGCCTGATAATTCCGTGGCCATCGTCGGCTGATAACCAAGCCGCGAAGGCATCTGCCCCATCAGGCCGGAAACTTCCATTCCCGCCTGAATAAACCGGAAAATATTGTCGATCAGCAGCAGCACTTCGCGATGCTCGTCGTCACGAAAATACTCGGCCATCGTAAGCGCCCCGGCCGCCACGCGAAGCCGGTTGCCCGGCGGCTCGTTCATCTGGCCGTACATCATCACCATGTCTTTCAGGACACCGGCTTCCTTCATACCGGCATAGAGTTCTTCACCTTCGCGGCAGCGTTCGCCAATACCGCAGAAGATGCTCACGCCCTTTTGATGACCGAGCATGTTGTGAATCATCTCCGTCAGCAGGACAGTCTTGCCCACCCCCGCGCCCCCGAACATGCCGCCCTTGCCGCCCCGCTCGATCGGGACCAGAACGTCAATCGCCTTGATGCCGGTTTCAAAGACTTCCGACCTGGTAGAGCGCTCCTTAAGCGGCGGCGGTTCGTTGTGAACGTTGCGCCATCGCAAGTTGGTTGGCTCCGGCCCGCTGTCGATTGCACGCCCGAACACATCGAACATGCGCGACACAATCCCCTTGCCCACCGGCACCTGAAGCTGCTTTCCGGTGTCCTCCACGCTCATCCCCCGCGCCAGCCCCTGCGTTGCGGTCAGCGCGATGCCTCGCACTCTCTGCGCATCCAGTTGCTCCAGCACCTCCATGACAATTTTTCCGTCGGAGCCTGCGCGCAGCACCTGGTACACCGGCGGTAGCAGATGCTCGAAGCGAACGTCCACCACACCCCCGCGAATCGAAATCACCGACCCGAAGTTAGCCGGCACTTTATACTTTCTCCCGGGGCGAATCGGCGCAGCCGCCCTCAGGCAAGACTTCGGGCATGTCGAGCCGAGCAGCCCCTATCCTGCAATCCGCCATCCCGTAGTAGATGTCGAATCGATCCGGCTGGCCGATATCGTCGCGGCGATCGATCCCTGTCGGGAACACTACGTTGGCTACCGTTCCATTGCGTTCCTGTGGCAGCGTCGGGGTAAGCACCGGCTCCTCGGAACGGTATCGAATGATTTGGGGATGCTCCTGCGAAAGTACCATCACGCCGGCGGAATAGCAGAGCGGATGGTTGCCAGTCGCCGCCCCCGGCATCTCACTTACACCGTGGTAAACGATGAGCCAGCCATGCCGTGTGAGCACCGGCGGCGTGCCTCCGCCGATCTTCAATCGCTCCCACGGCTCAACCGGCGTTGCCAGCCGATGGTGAGATGTGAACACGGCCGGCCTCGCGTGAAGGGCGCAATAGGAGATCCACATGCTTTCCCGGTCGGGGTCCACCGAGCGCGGTCCCATATGGCGGGCTGTCTCGCGCGCCCGCGTGCCGTCGAAAAGCGGACGGTGAATGAGCGCCATTTCCATGTGCCCGGCCGGGTTGGGTATGGCAACGGGAAATAGGCTGGCGTCCTTATCGTCCACGCCATCGAACTGAATGGCTTCACACGGACCAAATACTGCCAGCCCCAGGCGCTTCCAGTGGAAGAGATCTTCCGAGACAGCCAGCGCGATGCGAGGACCCTGCGCCGAATTGGCCGCGTAGGCCATCGCATATTGCCGCAGCGGCTCGATGAAGGTAATCCGCGGATCTTCGCAACCGCCTCCGCCATTGGGCCGCAATTCATACTCGGCTTCAGGTTCCAGTACAATGCCCAGCCGCTCCACGCCTGTGGGGTCGCCCTTATCGTTAAAAAGCACCCGAGCAATGCCGATTCGCGAATAATTACCTTTCGCCACCAGCCGGGGAAACAGATACAGTTCACCGTCCGGCCCGCGCACGGCAGCGGGATTCAGTACCCCTTCCGCCTCATGCGCATTCCCCGGCTGAGGCTCCATCATCATGCCCAGCCGCTGCAGTTTCAGACAGCTCACGCGAGACAACCAATAACCGTTTCCACCACCCGCTTGGTTTCATGCGGCCCGCGGACGCACACCGACACCACGCCCGTTTGCTCCGCCGGATAATCGTTGCCGCCAGGAAAGATAGCATCCCCGACGAACATCATTTCCTTGAGCGTGATCTCAAGAATATCTCTTAGCTTGCCAATCCCATAGGCCTTATCGATTCCGTGCCTGGTTACGTCAATCGAAGTTGCCCCACCCATCCGAACCGAAAACTCGGGGATAAGCTTGTCCGCCAGTGCCTTGATCTTTTTACGCTTCGCATAGTCCGGGTCCCATTTCGATTTCTCTTCCAGCGGGGCCTGCTGACCCAACGCCGAGTAAGTAATCTGGCTTCCCCGATCTTCAATCGCCTCGCCCCAAAGCTTCTCTACGTTGACACCAGACTCAGCCAGGGCCTTATTCAGCGACGCCACGATCTTTGCTTTTTCCGCGGCCGTAAAATCCTCCGAGTAGATCTTTGTCCAGTCGGTCGAATAGCGATAGAACTTCGTCCCGCAGGTCGGAAGCAGCGACAGATTCTTCAGCATCGCGTCGTGCGGAAGCGGAGACAGCACCTGCTTTTCAAACTGGGGCCAGCCGCCGCCCGAGATCACAGCTACCTTAACAATGCTCAGCAACTTCCCGAGCAACCCCGCCATTTCTTTATCGACGGTGCTCTTACTCTCCGCCAGCGTACCGTCCAGGTCGAATACGATCAGTTTCTTCATTCCGGTATCGCAATCTCCAGTACCGTGATTGCCGAACTGTCCGGCAGGCAGGTACATGTTCCAATCGACGCCGGCATCAGGAATACATCGCTTTGTCTCACCGGGTAGTTGTCGCCGTCATGCACGATTTGCCCCGCACCCGCGATGCAGACGAGGATACTCGGTACGCCGGGTGCGCCCACAAGAAACGGCGAATCTCCGCGCAGTCGATTCAGCGCGAAATAGTCGCAGTCGAAAAGTTTCTCGCGATCTAGCGGCGCGGCATCCTCCTCGACCGGCCTCACCAGTCCGGCATCGCACTCGGTGTAGTCGATCGCCGCCAGTGCAAGATCTGTCTGAAGCGGCCGCGGTTTGCCGGTCTTAGGATCCACATGGCCCCAGTCGTATAACCGATAAGTCACATCGCTGTTCTGCTGGATCTCGAACACCGTAACGTCGCCGCCCAGACAGTGAACCGTCCCGCCGGGTATATAGACCGCATCGCCCGCAGCGGGATGGAACGAAGCCAAACGCTCCGGGACCTTATCTTCGTCCAGCGCGCGACGCAGATCGCCCTCGGTCGTATCGTCCGCAAGACCCGCGTAGATCCGGCTCTTCACGCCGGCCTCCAGCACGACCCACGCTTCGGCCTTGCCGCCGTTGCCATCGGGGTGTACCTGAACGGAAAGCATCTCCTTCGCGTCCAGAAACTTCAACAGCAAAGGAAACCGCGTGAAACGGCCAGCCAGGCGGCCGAGCATGTCTTTGGGAAAACGTTCGATGAGTTGCTCGATGGTTCGGCCCTTAAATTCCCCCGAAGTTACATGGCTGGTGTGGTCGTCGCGATCGCTGAGTATCCACGCCTCGCCAACGGGACCCTCGGGCAAGTCCGCCGAAAGCAGATTTGCCAGCTTTCTGCCGCCCCACAGCCTGTATTGAAAGATCGGATCGAACTGAAGCGGATACATTATTTCCTCATCTCCTGACCGGCGGCATAGCCGCTCATCTCTTAACAAATGCCAGGTCGTCGCTCATCACATACATCCCGATGGCTGCAAACATCATCGCCATCGCAAACCAGAACTTCCAGTCATGATGCGCGCGCCTCCAATAAGCGGTGTGGGGCGCGGTCATACCGGCCACTTCCAGTTGCGAATTTCCGGCATGTCCTGGCCGTGTTTATCGATGTAATGCTTGTGTTCGATCAGTTTGTCCTGCATCGTTTGCTTGAGATACACGCCTCTCGATCCCAGATTCTCCAGCCGGTCGACCACATCCTGAACCAGATGAAACCGGTCAAGGTCATTCTGGACTCGCATATCGAAGGGCGTCGTAATAGTTCCTTCTTCCTTGTAGCCGCGCACGTGCAGGTTGCGGTTGGCGCGTTTGTAAGTCAGGCGATGAATGAGCCATGGATAGCCGTGAAATCCGAAGACTATGTGCTTATCTTTGGTGAACAGCGAATCGTAGTCGGCTTCGCTGAGTCCGTGCGGATGTTCGGAGCAGGATTCCAGCTTCATCAGATCCACTACATTGACGACACGAATCTTCAGGTCCGGCAGGTGCGCGCGAAGAATCGAAACCGCCGCGAGGATTTCCAGCGTCGGCGTATCTCCGCAGCACGCCATAACCACATCGGGCTCGGAACCCTGATCGTTACTGGCCCACTGCCAGATCCCAATACCTTCGGTGCAGTGAATCACCGCCGCTTCGATGGTGAGCCACTGCGGCAGCGCATGCTTCCCGGCCACCACAACATTCACGTAACTCCTTGTACGCAGGCAATGGTCGAACACAGAGAGCAGGCAGTTCGCATCCGGAGGCAGATAACAGCGAACAATGTCCGCCTTCTTATTGATCACGTGGTCGAGAAAGCCGGGATCCTGATGGGTGAACCCGTTGTGATCCTGCTGCCATACGTGCGATGCCAGCAGATAATTCAGCGACGAAATCTTTCGACGCCACGGCAACTCGTTCGTAACCTTGAGCCACTTCGCATGCTGGCTGAACATGGAGTCGATAATGCGAATAAAAGCTTCATAGCTGTTGAAGAGCCCGTGCCGGCCGGTTAACAGATAGCCTTCCAGCCAGCCCTCGCACTGATGTTCGCTCAGCATCGAATCGAGCACCCGCCCGGAGGGAGCCAGGAAGTCGTCCACCGGCAGCTCCGGCGCATCCCACTGACGGTCGGTAACCTCGAAGACCGCCGCCAGCAGATTGGAGAGCGTTTCATCCGGTCCGAAGATGCGGAAGTTTCGCTGCGCGGCGTTGGCTGTAACCACATCGCGCAAAAACTTTCCGAGCACCAGCGTGTCCTGCCCGTCCACGGCGCCCGGTGAAGGCACTGTGACCGCATGGTCCCGAAAATCCGGCATGCAAAGATCCCGCAGCAGAATTCCGCCATTCGTGTGCGGATTCGCGCCCATCCTTCGGTCGCCTTTCGGAGCCAGTTCCGCCAGTTCGGGAATCAGTGTGCCGTTGCTGTCGAACAACTGCTCGGCTTTATAGCTCTTCATCCAGCTTTCCAGCAGAGCGACATGTTCGGGATGCGCCGGGTCTACCAACAGCGGCACCTGGTGGGCTCTCGACGTCCCTTCAATCTGGAGCCCATCCACTACCTTCGGCCCGGTCCAGCCTTTAGGCGACCGCAGCACAATCATCGGCCAGCGCGGCCGCGTGTTGTTGTCTTTGCTTCGCGCGTTTTCCTGAATGTACCGGATCTGTTCCACGGCCTCGTCCACCGCGGCTGCCATGAGTTGATGCATCGTCGAAGGATCGTCGCCTTCTACAAACAGAGGCGTCCACCCGCAGCCGCGCATGAACTGATCGAGCTCTTCATGCTCAATCCGCGCCAGAACTGTTGGGTTGTTAATCTTGAACCCGTTGAGATGCAGAATCGGCAGCACCGCGCCGTCCGTAATCGGATTCAGCAGCTTATTCGATTGCCAGGCCGTGGCCAACGGACCCGTTTCCGCCTCGCCATCGCCAATAATGCACGCGACGATTAAGCCTGGATTATCAAACGCGGCGCCGAATGCATGGCTAAGCGAATATCCCAGTTCTCCACCCTCATGAATCGAGCCTGGGGTAGTAGGAGCCACGTGGCTCGAAATGCCGCCCGGGAATGAGAATTGAGTGAACAGCTTCTTCATTCCGGCCTCATCCTGGCTGATGTTCGGGTAGATCTCGGTGTAGCTGCCCTCAAGGTAGGTATTGCCTACCAGCGCGGGACCCCCATGCCCCGGACCTGCGATATAGAACATATCCAGGTCATACTTCTTAATCGCGCGGTTCAGATGAACATAAATGAAGTTCTGCCCCGGTGTTGTTCCCCAGTGCCCCACTACCAGAGGCTTTACATGAGCCAGCACCAGCGGCTCTTTCAGAAGAGGATTGTCATAAAGATAAATCTGCCCTACCGATAAGTAGTTTGCCGCCCGCCAGTAGGCATTCATTCGCTCCAGCAGTTCGCCGGTCAGGGGAGCAACGGCTTCGCTCGGGTAATTTGCTTTAACAACCATCGTCTACGCTCCCGCTCCGGCAGTAACAGCACGTGCCTTGTTCTCGATGCAACTCATCAGGTCTTTCCAGGATTCGACGAACCCATCGGCCCCCTCGCGCTGCAGGTGGTCGGCCAGCCTGTGCGCATGAATGCCGGCATGCGCGAAGCGTTGCAGAACATCCTCACAATCGCCGCCATCCGCCGCCAGGCCACCGGTCAGCTTGCCGTGGTCCGCAAAGGCATGCAGGGTAGCTTCAGGCATGGTATTCACTGTGTCGGGAGCGGCCAGGGCGCTCACATACAACGTGTCCGATGCCTTAGCATCCTTGGTGCCTGTGCTGGCCCACAGCAACCGCTGGGGTACAGCGCCTTTTGCCGCCAGATCCAGCCACTCGGGTGAAAACAGCAGTTCGCGATAAGCGCGATAAGCCTGCCCCGCAATCGCGATCCCCAGCCGGTCCTTCAGTCCCCTGGGCTCGCGACCCGTCACGGCCTTGTCCCATCGGCTGATGAAGAGGGACGCAACCGAATGAACCGCGGGATCGAGCCGCGCGTCGATCCGCCGCCGCACGCCGCGCATATAGGCGTGAGCCGCCTGCACATACTGGTCCGCCGAAAACAGCAGCGTCACATTGACGGCAATCCCATCGAAGATTGCGTTTTCAATCGCCTTAAGGCCGTGCGCGGTTCCGGGAATTTTGATAAACAGATTCAGGCGCTTCGCGGAATCGGTCAACTCCCGCGCGGCGACAAGCGTTCTGGCCGGGTCATAGGCCAGCAGCGGGGACACTTCCAGCGACACCCAGCCGTCGGTACCGTTAGTAGCTTCGTAGATCGGAAGAAAAAGGTCCGCTGCTCTCGCCAGATCTTCGATAGCGAGTTCGAAGAATAGTTTCTCGGCGTTCTCGGGACGGCCGCGAATCGCATCGTCGTAAAAGGTTGTATCGCGAATCGCGTGATCGAAAATGCTCGGATTCGAAGTCAGTCCGGTTACAGAGAAGTCGCCGATGTAGCGCGCGAGCGTGCCGCTGTCGAGTAACCCTCGAGTAATATTGTCGAGCCAGAGGCTCTGGCCAAGGTTGTGCAGTTGTTCTGTGGCTTTCATGCTTGCTCGAACTGAGGCAAGCGAAGGGCCGCGCGGAGTTGACGGAAACACGGCATAGCACCACTCAAAGCCTGACCATATTCAGCCACTTGACCGCAATGTGCCACTCCCTGGCGCGGCAACCCCTGTGTTTAGCGGTCAATTGAAGGGTGTTGCGCTTGCACTCCGTCGGTTGGTCACCGTTATCATGAAAATCCCTTTTCTGTCATCGCTCGCTATCGCCGTCACGTTTTGCGCGACCCTCTATTCGCAGCAACCGCAGCCGCCGCCGCCACCCGGCGTATCTCTCGCGGCCAACCAACTCGACGATCTGGTGGCGCCCATCGCCCTTTATCCCGATCCTTTACTCAGCCAGATCCTCGTAGCGGCAACCTACCCGCTTGAGGTTGTCGAGGCCCTCCAGTGGATGCAGCGCAATCCTGGGTTACAGGGTTCCGCCCTCAATCAGGCAGCCCAGCAACAGCCATGGGACCCAAGCATACAGGCTCTCGTCGTGTTCCCCGGTCTGGTGAAGCAGCTGAACCAGGACATCACCTGGACCACCAACCTGGGCAACGCGTTTCTCAACCAGCAGGGCGACGTAATGGACGCCGTTCAGCGCATGCGCGCCAGGGCTCAGCAGGCGGGGAAACTGTCTTCGTCGAGCCAGCAAACGGTCAGCACGTCCAGCGCCGACGGTCAACCGACGATCATGATCGAGCCTGCAAATCCGCAGGTGATTTACATCCCCGAATACGATCCCTATAGCATCTGGGGAACAGCTCTCTACTATCCGTACGCAGGCTGGGGCTATCCGCGCTACGGCCCCGGAATCTATTTCGGATTCAGTCCAATTATTCCGATCGGGCTTTGGTTCGGCGGCGGCTGGGGAGGTTGGGGCGGATGGGGCTGGAATCCCGGCTGGGGTGGCCGGCAGATCATCGTCAACAACAACTTCATTCATCGCTATAACTACAACGCGGGCCGAAATGGCAGCCTGAGCGGCAGAAGCAACTGGTCGCACGATGCCTCGCATCGCGGCGGCGTGCCTTACTCTACTCCCGCTCTTGCCAGCCGCTACGGAGGCGCCGCGCGCCAGAACCTGCAGGCGCGAGCCGCAACGGAACAACGCCAGACGACGCAGAACGCCCGGCCGCAACAGCAGCAGTCGGCTCAGCGACCGGCGGCACAACAGCAGAGCGCCCAGCGGCAAAACACCGAACGGATGGGTGATCGCCAAGTCCCCTCGAACAACGCAAGTGCCAATCGCAGCGCGTTCGGCGGGGTGAGGGAAGGCAGCGCGGTTCGGGCGCAGAGCGACCACGGATTCTCCAGTATGGGCTCCCACGCAGTTGGAGGCGGAGGTGGTGGCGCGCCGCACGGCGGTGGTGGCGGCGGACATGCCGGCGGCGGAAGACGATAGATCACACCTGGAACAAACCGAGAACAACCATGCAAACCAAATCGACTTACACATACGTCACGGCCGCTTTGATCGCCATCGCGCCATTCGCGCTTCATGCCGGACAGCGGACCTTCGCAACCGCCGACGAAGCCATTCAGGCAACCATCGAAGCGGCCTCGAACAATGACACAGCGGCCCTCCTGCAGATCTTCGGCCCCGCTGGAAAAGACATCGTTCAATCCGGCGATCCCGCCGAAGACAAAACCGCCCGCAGTGAATTCGCCGACGCCGCTCACCAAAAACTGGAACTGGAGCGCGACCCGCTGACACCCGACCGCGTATCTTTCACAGTCGGCGCCGACGCATGGCCTTTTCCTGTACCGGTGATTCGCCGCGACGGAAAGTGGCAGCTCGATTCCATCTCAGGCCGCCTGGAGATCCTGGCGCGCCGCATCGGCCGCAACGAACTTAACGCCATGGAGATATGCCGCGGCTACGCGGAAGCCCAGATGGAGTATGCCGCCGCGCCGCACGATGACGACCGTGTGCTCAGGTATGCCGAAAGAGTGGTCAGCACCACCGGCCACAACGATGGACTCGATAGCCTGGTCTCACCGGCGTTTGCCGCGGCTTCCGGCGGATCGAAGAAGGCTCAGGCATACCACGGTTATTATTTCCGCCTCCTGACTTCACAAGGTCCGGACTCGCCGGGAGGCGCTTTCGACTATGTGGTCCAGGGCAAGATGATCGGCGGCTTCGCGCTCGTCGCATGGCCCGCCGAATACGGCGTATCCGGCATCCGAACCCTGATCATCAATCACGATGGCGTGGTCTTCGAGAAGGATCTCGGGGCCGCCACCGCCACCCTGGCCCGCCAGCTCACTCGCTTCAATCCGGACAAAACCTGGCGGCCCGTGGAGCTTGAGTAGGCCGCGTCATGACTGCCGAAAGTCAGAGACTCCGCATCCTGCTGGTGGACGATGAACACGCGACGCTCGATATCCTCGGCGTCGCGCTGAAATCCGCCGGCTACAGCCTGTACTCCGCTTCAACGGGCGAGGACGCCCTGCGCAAGTATCAGTCGGCCCGGCCCGAACTGATTCTGGTCGATCTGTTCCTGCCCGACATGGATGGCAAGGATCTCCTGAAGCGGCTCCGGAAGTGGACCTCCGCGCCCATCGTCGCCATTTCGGAACGGGATGAGGAATCGGAAATCATCGCCTGCCTCGATGCCGGCGCCGACGATTACCTCACCAAGCCATTCGCCATCGGGGAATTGCTGGCACGCATTCGCGCCGCGCTCAGAAGGGCTTTCGGCGCCATACCCGGCGACATCTTCACGGCCGGAGAGCTCAAAGTGGATTTCAACCGGCGGGAAGTATTTGTCGGGCATGAGCCGGTCCGGCTGACCGCCACCGAGTACCAGTTGCTCAATGTTCTGGTTCGCCATGCCGGGTGCGTCAGGACCCACCATCAGCTGATTCATGAAGTATGGGGCGCAACTCAGTATCGAGACGCCGTTCATCTGCTGCGTGTTACGGTGAGCAACCTGAAACGGAAACTGACAAACGATTCCGGTCTTCTTCTTCCGATCGTCACCGAGCCAGGCGTGGGATACCGGCTTCGATCGGACTCTGTCTCAGTCCATCCCGTATGAGGAGAACGTCGGAAATCTCCTGCCTATTCGTCGATATCGGCGGGGTCCTCCTCACAAACGGGTGGGACCACCACGCCCGCAGGCGCGCCGTAAAGCATTTCAAACTCGACTGGGCGGAGATGGAAGAGCGGCATCGGCTCACCTTCGAAATCCATGAAGAAGGCAAGCTCAGCTTTGACGAGTATCTCAGCCTCGTCGTCTTCTATGAAAAGCGACCGTTCACCCGGCCGCAGTTTCGACGCTTCATGTGCGAGCAGTCGAAGCCCTTCCCGGACATGATCGAGTTGCTCCGGCAGCTCAAGGCAAATCATGGGCTGAAAGTCGTAGTGGTGAGCAATGAATCGCGCGAGCTCAACGCCCATCGCATCCGCACCTTCCGTCTGGAAACGTGTGTCGATGCCTTCATCTCTTCCTGTTTCGTGGGGCTCCGCAAGCCCGATTCCAGCATGTTCCGACTGGCGCTCGATATCTCTCAGGCCCCCGCCGCAAAGATCGTCTACATCGAAAACACTCCCATGTTCACTCAGATTGCCGAAGGCATGGGAATTCGAAGCATCCTGCACACTGACTATAAATCCACCTGCGCACAACTCGCCGCGCTCGGATTAGAAATCGAGCCGGCAAAATGAACACGCAAACATTGATCACAACCGCCAGAATGCTGGTGGCTCACGATAAAGGACTGCTCGCCATGGATGAAAGCACAACCACGTGCAACCTGCGATTCGCAGCCCTGGGAATCGATCAGACGGTTGAATCGCGACGTAACTATCGTGAGCTTCTGATCACAGCGCCGGGACTGGGCGAGTACATCAGCGGAGCGATTCTCTATGACGAAACCATCCGCCAGCAGAAAGCGGACGGGACTTCGTTCGTAAAGGTCCTTACCGACGCAGGTATCGTTCCTGGCATTAAAGTGGACACAGGCGCAAAGGATCTCGCGGGGAGCCCATGCGAAAAGATCACAGAGGGCCTTGACGGATTACGAGCGCGCTTCTGCGAATACTCCAGGATGGGCGCGCGCTTTGCCAAGTGGCGAGCCGTATTTACTATCGGACCGGGTACGCCGAGTAGAGGCTGCATCGAAGCCAACGCCCAGGCGCTCGCGCGCTATGCAGCACTGGCGCAGGAGGCCGGGCTTGTGCCCGTTGTCGAGCCGGAGGTGCTGATGGAGGGCGATCACGATATCGCCACCTGCCGCAGAGTCACCGAGCAGGTGCTTCATACGGTATTCGGCCAGATCTATACGCAACACGTGATTCCCGAAGGCATGCTTCTGAAGCCCAACATGATTCTCCCGGGCCTGGTCAGTCCGGTTCAGGACGCCGCTGACGTGGTGGCCGCGGCCACGGTCGCGAGTCTTCTCCGCGCCGTCCCCGCCGCCGTTCCAGGGGTTGTGTTTCTTTCCGGGGGCCAGTCCGCGGAACTGGCCTCGGTCCGCCTGAATGCGATGAACAAAACGAATGGCTCGCGCCCGCCCTGGGCTCTCTCATTTTCTTTCGGCCGCGCGCTCCAGCAGCCCGCTCTTAAAGCATGGAACGGCGATGAGTCAAATGTGCGGGTGGCTCAGGATGCGCTGATCCACCGGGCCCGCTGCAACCGCGCCGCCCGGCGTGGCGAATACACCGCCGCAATCGAAAGCGCGTTTCACGAGTGTGTGACTATAAGCTCATGAATGCCCGTCTCGCCTCATCTGGACTCGGGAACGGGGTTGTCTGATGGCCTCTTCCCGTTCGGACGCATTGGTAGTCTTCGGCGCCACCGGCGACCTCGCCCATAAGATGATTTTCCCCGCTCTCTACGCAATGGTGAAGCGGGGCACTCTCACCGTTCCTGTGATCGGCGTTGCGCTGCCAGCGTGGAGTCCGGACCGGCTTCACAAACGTGTAACCGACAGTATCGAGAGAAACGGCGGGGTCGATGACAAGCAGGCGCTCCGGCGTCTTCTCTCGCTGCTCAAATATGTGGGCGGGGACTATGCCTCTCCGGACACTTTCGCCGCTCTGAAGAAAGAGCTGAGCAGTGCGCGGCGCCCGGCCCATTACCTTGCCATCCCGCCCTCCCTTTTCGCTACCGTGATCGAAGGACTGGGCGCCGCGAACCTGGCTAAACATGCGCGGTTGATTGTCGAAAAGCCTTTTGGACGCGATCTCGCGTCGGCCCGCGAACTGAACAAAGTCGCGCGCGATGCTTTCCCGGAAGACTCCATCTTTCGCATCGATCACTACCTCGGCAAGGAAGCGATCATGAACATCGTTTACTTCCGCTTCGCCAATTCATTTCCGGAGCCGATCTGGAATCGTAACTTTGTCTCCAGCGTTCAGATCACCCTGGCGGAGAACTTTGGCGTCAAGGGCCGCGGGGCCTTTTACGAAAGCGCCGGCTGCATGCGCGACGTGATTCAGAACCATCTCTTCCAGATCGTCGCTCTTCTTGCCATGGAACCGCCCGCGGGCCGGGACTTCGGAGCCGTTCACAATGAGAAAGCCAAGGTCTTTCAGGCCATGCGGCCTTTGAAGCGCGCCGATTTGGTGCGCGGCCAATACGCGGGCTATCACAAGGAACCGGGCGTTGCGAAGCACTCCGACGTGGAAACCTTCTGCGCCCTGCGTCTTTTCATCGACTCCTGGCGATGGGAAGGCGTGCCCTGGTACCTGCGCTCCGGCAAGTGCCTTGCCGAAAACGCGACCGAAGTACTGGTGCAACTTAAGCCGCCGCCGCCGAAGTTATTCGCCGATTCGGATCCGCCAGACGGACGTTCCAACTACCTGCGCTTCAGGCTTTCTCCGAACGCGGCTATCGCCCTTGCCGCCAGGGTCAAGCTGGCCGGCAAAGAATTCACCGGCGAACAACGGGAACTCTATCTGTCCGAAGAACAGCCGGACGAGCAATCCCCTTACGAACGGCTGCTGGGCGATGCCATGGTCGGCGATGGCGCGCTCTTTACGCGGGAAGACGCGGTGGAAGCCGCCTGGGCCGTTGTCGATCCGGTTCTGAAAAGCCACTCAAAGGCCCGTCCGTATAAACCTGGCGGCTGGGGGCCTAAAGAAGCCGCCGCGATTCTGGCGCCCCACGATAAATGGGAAAACCCGGTGGTATGACTGGCATCGGCACTCAGAGCCTGCCAAACACTTTTTTCTTCACGTCCGGCCAAAACTCTTCCCATGCGTTGCCGCCCCAGTGGCCGGCGAATCCGAAAGCGGTCCGCTCCGCGAAATGGCCCGGGCCGGTTTCGCTGTCTGGTCTCCAGATGTTGGATATGCCAGCGGCAGCGGGAACGGCAATAAAGCGTTCATACGCGGGACGCATCTCGCCATTGGCATTGCGGGCGAAAAAGGTCCATTTGGCAGTACGCAGGATACGGCTCTTAAGAGGAGTTCCGGGCGCCGCCGGCACATAGCGCGGGTCTTCTCCGGTGGCCGCGCCCAGGCCCGCTTCAATTCCGTTACTGAGCAGGCCGGTGGCCATCGCATTGAAGTACCGCTTTTGAAACCCTGTCCAGTGCGTTCCCAATTCCCGAGGAGAATCGAGACCGGTGCCGATTCCGGCGCCGATCGCATCGCCAAGAATATTTGTGGGCGTCGCGGTGCTCTCAATTACCCAGCGCAGCCTTTCCGCGGGCGTGATGGGAACGCTCAAGGTATTAGAATCCGTCTGGGCGAACGCAAGGGCCGGAAGGAACAGTAAGACAGCCAGTTTCATATATCTTTCACAAGTCACGTTGATGGCCGTTTCCAATGCGTATAAGGGAGGAAGAATTTCACCTTGCGCCCGTGACTCAAATGACCATATAACGTCACTTCCGCGAAAGCCTGTGGGCAAGTTTAGGGTGCCGCGGCGAGTTCACCCCGTTTATTGCGGTTCGCGAATTGGCTATCGAATTGCAATTATCGGAGCCTTTAAAACATGGGGAGGTTGGCGCATGATCGCAATGGACCTGAAGCGAAAGGTGCTTAGCGAGAATGACCGCATCGCTTCGAAACTGCGCGCCGGACTTCGGGAAACCGGTACGCTGATGTTGAACTTCGTAGGTGCACCCGGCGCTGGCAAAACGGCCCTTCTCGAACGGACCCTGCAGATGCTGCCGGACCGCACCAGCGCTGCTGTCCTCACAGGCGATGTTCAGACAGATAACGATGCACTCCGTCTGGCGCGCTATCGATATCCGGTGCGCCAAATCGCCACCGCCGGCGCCAGCCATCTGGACGCCAGGATGGTGGAGAAACACCTTCGCAGGTGGCATATCGGCGAGGTTGATCTGCTCTTTATCGAAAACGTCGGCAATCTGGTTTGTCCCGCCGGTTACGATCTGGGCGAAGACGCCAAAGTGGTGGTGCTCAGCGTGGCCGAAGGCGAAGATAAACCTCTGAAGTATCCCGGCATTTTTCGCAAGGCCGAACTGATGATCCTGAACAAAACAGATCTGCTTCCTTACGTTCCTTTCCGGCCGGAACTGGCGCGCGAGTGTGCGCGGCGAATCCGGCCCCGCATCGAGATCATTGAAACCTCCGCTCTCACCGGATACGGTTTCGAACAGTGGCTCCTCTGGCTCAACGCGAGGATTGAAATCAAGAGGGCTTCGCCCGCGCGAACCGGCCCTGCAAGTTCCGCGTTCATGGCCAGGGCGTAAACAGGCATCGCAACTACTCACGATCCCGGTGCATAATTTTGACAGGACAACTGAATATGAAAGCAGCTGTTTTCATTCAGGGCCGCCAGACGACCGACCCCTTTCTTCAAATCAAAGACGTGCCGCGCCCTGAGTGGCAACCGGGATACATATTGATCAAGGTTATTGCGTGCGGGGTTTGCCGAACCGACCTGCACATTGTCGAACAGGACCTGCCACCGATTCAGCCCGAACTGATTCCAGGCCATCAAATCGTCGGAGAAGTTGTCGAGGGCGCAACGGCCGAACTGCCCCTGGGAACCAGAGTCGGCGTTTCGTGGATGGGCGGCGTAGATGGCGATTGCTGGTATTGCCGCCATCAAAAAGAAAATCTCTGCGACAAACCGGTCTTCACCGGTTACAGCGTCAACGGAGGCTACGCCGAATACGCCCTCGCGCGGTCCGACTTCGCGTACCCCTTGCCCGCCGGTCTCGACGACCAGCACGCTGCGCCTTTGCTCTGTGCCGGCATCATCGGCTTCCGCAGCCTGCGCGTCGCAGGAGTATTGCAGGGCGAGCGTGTCGGCCTCTTTGGATTTGGCAGTTCGGCAAGCCTTGCTATCGCCATTCTGCAGTCGTGGAAGTGTGAGGTCTACGTGGTCACCAGAGGCGAGCGTCACCGGCAGAGGGCGGTATCGCTTGGTGCCACATGGGTGGGCCCCGAAGAAAATAATCCCCCGGTCCAGCTCGATCGCGCCATCACGTTCGCGCCCAGCGGCAAAGTTGTCGTCAGCGCGCTCGCCAGTCTGCGCAAAGGCGGAGTAGTGGCGATCAACGCCATTCATCTCGACCAGATGCCCGCTTTCAACTACGACAAGCTGCTCTGGGGCGAGCGGCAGATCCGCAGCGTCGCTAATATGACGCGGCAGGACGCGCGCGACTTCCTTCAGATCGCCGACGCTTTGAAGATTCATCCGCGCGTGACCGCATTTTCTCTGGACGAAGCCAACAAAGCCGTTCTGGCCGTCAAAGAGGAGACGGAGGGGGGATCGGCCGTTATCGTCCCGTGAAGTACTTTGGCCTGCCCGCAATTTTGACGGCAAATTGACACAATCCGCATCATACTGAACCTGAGTTCTGTGATTCCCCGGAGGTCCACTCATGCCCAAAACGGTAGTCGGATTGTTTGATAGCGAAGCGCGCGGTGACGATGCGGTGCGCGATATGGAAGCCGCGGGCATTCCCAGGAAGGAGATTCAAACCCTGCAGGAGCCCGCGACCTTCAACGTCACAGGAGTGATGAGTTTCCCGCGCCTCGATTTCGAGACGGACATGAGCCGCGAATTGACCCGCATCGGCGCCACCGCTCCCGAAGCAAAATCCTATATAGAAGGACTGCGGCGCGGCGGCGCGCTTTGTTTCGCAACTGGTTCGGACGACGATATAGAGGCTGCCGGGCGAATCATGAACCGGCACGGCGCAACTGAGATCGAACAGGTCGATGGCGCCGAACCGCGGATGCCCGTGGTGGCTCATCGCAGCATGATGCCGGTGGACCATAGCGGCGTCCTCGCCGGCCGCGTGCGCCAGGCAGATGGCGGCGCCTGCGTTTTTGTCTGGTAGAGGCGATCCGAAAGTCGGCGCATGTTCAGCATCAATACGATTCTTGTTCCGATCTTCGACCCCGAAACCTTCCGGGATTCCCGGCGGCTCATGAATCAACTCGCCTGGCTGGCGCGCCGCTTCCGTTCGGAGATCGTTCTGCTGCACGTGGTCAGTTCCTTCGACTATCCCGCCGGCCTCCTCGAAAGCGGCAACGAAATCACCGAGCGGGATCTGAACTCCTTCGCCATCCAGCGGGCCGAGAGCGGACTGGCCGAGCTTCAGTTGCCGGAACTTGACGGAATTACGGTCACTCGCCTGCTGCTCAGAGGAAACCCGGCCCGGCAAATTGTACAAACGGCCCTCGACCGCAACGCGGCGTTGATCGCCATGCCGGCCAGCCGGGACAAAGCCTTTTACGAATTTCTGTCGGGATCGGTCACATCGAACGTCCTGAGCGAATGTGCCTGCCCGGTCTGGATGGGCTCGCATCTCGACGAACCATCTGAGCCGGAATCCGAGCCCGAATTTTCCATTCGTCACATCCTCTGCTCAATCGATCTCACACCTCATAACCGGCACACCGTGGCGTTAGCTGCTGAGATTGCCGCCGCCGCGGGTGCGAAGCTTACCCTGGTCCACGTCACTAGCGGCGTCGAGGTCTGGGGGCCCGGCGGAATGCGCGTTGACCCCGCGTGGAAGAAAGCGCTCACCGGCATCGCCGCTCAGGAGATTGCGAAATTACAGCAGGAACTGGGGACTAATGCCGATGTCATCATCGATAGCGGCAACGTCCCGGAACTGCTGAACCGCGCCGCCGATAACTCCGGTGCCGACGTCCTGGTCATCGGACGAATTCCGGGACGAAGTCACCTCGGAAACAATGGCCACGGTCACTCAATAGTTCGAGAGTCCTCAATTCCCGTTCTCAGCGTGTGATTTCGGAAAGCCTCTCGCCAGAACAGCACTCAGGTCCGGTATAATGGTCGGAAATTTCGGACGATCGACGCATGAAGATCCCTCGAAAGACCGCGGTAATATTCTTCCTGTCAGCCTGCGCGTACGCCCAGGACGAGCCTCTTGCAAAAGACACGATCATTCAGATGACAAAAGCCGGGCTTCCCGACGACGTCATCATAGACAAGATCAAGGGTGAGGCCAGGCCGCCCAAAGTGAGCGCGAACGACCTGATCTCGCTGAAGGCCGCAGGCGTGAGCGATGGCGTGCTCAGGGCCCTGGTTCGCCCTGCCCTGGCGGCGGATTCGCCCGGTATGACCCTAACCGTCGCGCTGGGACCGAACGACCCCATGGCCCCGCATGATCCCGGCATCTACATGTTGAAAAATTCGGAAGAAGGGGGTCGAAGACTGGTCCTGATGGAGCGGGCAGCCGCGGGGCATGAAAAGACCACCAACCTCTGGGCCTATATGTTTTCCTATGGCCTTGCGAAGATGAGCGTCAAGGCGCAGATTCCCGGTCCCCGCGCGGACTTGCGATCGACGGAAACGAGCCCGGTGTTTTATATGTATTTTCCCGCTACGGGGAACCTGGGCGCGGGAGACGCGATCACCAGCCCCTCGCAGTTTTCTTTGCTCTCTCTGGAAGAAATGAAGGATCATCGCGAGACTGCGGTGGCGAAGATGGGAATGGGCAACGTCAGCGAAGGTAATGACGACAAGAGAACCATCAAGCTCAATATGGAGAAGATTCGTCCCTACGCTTACATGGTCACTCCCGATGTCAGTCTGAAGGCCGGAGAATATGCCTTCGTGGCAGCAAGCGGAGTGGGTGGGTCCAACTCCTCCGGTGCAGTCGTCATCTTCGATTTTGGCGTTGATATCAAATAGCTGCCGGCGGCAAATCCATCTCGACAATCAAACCGCCTTCAGGCGCATTTATCGCGCAGATCCGCCCGTGATGGACATTTACGGCGCGAGATGCAATCGCCAGCCCGAGTCCCGCTCCCTCCGAATTGCCGCCGTCGGCTCGCCGAAACGGGAGGAAAATCTCAGCCAGCATATTCTCCGCCACCCCGGGCCCATAATCCCGCACTCGAAGCAGCACCCGCGAACCGATTACCTGAAGCGTAATGGCGACCGCAGTGCCTTCCGCCGTATGCCGGATAGCATTCCTGACCACGTTCTCGATCGCGCTCCGTAACAG
>Ga0302319_10008260_pt1 | contig 20292 bp, 15 predicted proteins | sample Bog_T0_2_FD_203319 | JGI IMG/M metagenome (GOLD analysis project Ga0302319, IMG submission 203319) | Peat permafrost microbial communities from Stordalen Mire near Abisko, Sweden - Bog_T0_2 | ecosystem: Environmental > Terrestrial > Soil > Wetlands > Peat | place: Sweden: Abisko, Stordalen Mire... | reverse complement strand
GCTCATGTTCTTTTCCTTTCGTTTGGTCGTGGAGACAACACAAACCAAGGATGTCATGGGCAGATTCTTTCAGCAGAGCTCTTTTTCTAACCCCGTTCACAGAACGGGGGGGTCCCTGCTCTCCACTGAATCTGAAGACAGCATAAACTTAGACTCGGTCCACACAAATGTAAAATTGTCGGAGGTTGATTGGCAAGGGAAGACCCGATCGAGGGCGTTGCGGCAAACCTACTGCCCGGAATGGGCCTGAAAAAGCCGCTGCGTATCTGATTTACGCCAACGCCGGGCCTTTGGCGCCGGTGTGGCGGATGTCTTGGGCTTCGCACAGATAAACCACATCTTCGGCTACATTGGTGGCATGATCGGCAATGCGTTCCAAGCTTTTGGAAACCACCATCAAATGCAGGCAACGGCCAATGGTGGACGGATCATCCACCATCTGTTGAACGAGAATCTTATGAATTTCCTTATTTAGGGCGTCCACCTCCCGGTCCCGCGGAATAATCGCCCGAGCGGCGGCGGAGTCGCGATGGACAAATGCATCCAACGAACTTTTGAGCATCTCCAAGGCCAGACCGGCCAGACCGGTCAAATCCAAATGGATTTTTAAGGGCGGCTCCAAGGAGAGATCCCGGGCGCGTTTGGCAATTTTGGAGGCTTCGTCGCCGATCCGTTCCAAATTTTGGGCGATTTTCATCGCCACCGTGACGAGTCTTAAACTGGTGGCCAGGGGCGCCTTCGTCAGCATCTGAATGACCAGGTCATCAATCTCCACTTCATACTGGTCAATGCGTTGATCACTATCCTTGACCTGGAGGGCCAACTGATAATCACGGTGCAACAAGGCTTGGAGCGACTGATTGACCGCCGTCTCAGCCAAGCTGGCCATGGTCAGCAGCTTTTGCCGCAAGGCGTCGATTCTCATCTCAAAATGATTATCCATAAGCAACTTTCAAGGCCTCAACCGAACCGGCCAGTCACGTAATCCTCGGTCTGTTTACAGGCGGGATTGGTGAAAATTTTTGCGGTGGCATCAAATTCCACCAGTTCGCCGATATAGAAAAAGGCGGTGTAATCCGAAATCCGGGCGGCCTGCTGCATGTTGTGGGTGACGATGACGATGGTGTAATCCTTTTTTAACTCCAAGATCAATTCCTCCACCCGGGCCGTGGCGATGGGGTCCAGTGCCGAGGCGGGCTCATCCATGAGGATGATTTCCGGTTTGATGGCGATGGCGCGGGCGATGCAGAGGCGTTGCTGCTGACCGCCGGATAGGCCGAGCGCACTGGCATGGAGCCGGTCCTTCACCTCATCCCACAGGGCGGCGCCGCGCAAACTTTCCTCGACGGCACCCTCCATATCAGTTTTGCCTTTTACGCCATGCAAGCGGAGGCCGTAGGCCACATTTTCAAAGATGGATTTGGGGAACGGATTGGATTTCTGAAACACCATGCCCACGCGTTTGCGCAGTTCAATCACATCCACATCCGAACTGTAGATGTCGTGGCCACCGATTTTCACGGCACCCTCAATGCGGACATTATCGATGAGGTCATTCATCCGGTTGAGGCAGCGGAGCAAGGTGGACTTGCCGCAACCGGAAGGCCCGATGAAGGCGGTGACGACGCGCTCGCCCAGGTTGAGGGAAATGTCCTTCAAAGCCTTGGTGGCGCCGTAATACAGAGCCAGCCGGTCGATGGTGATAAGGGAACGGCCACCGGCATCACCGCCGGATTTCATATCGACAGGAACAATTTTTGGCAGGGAAATTTCCGGCATAAATCTGGTCAATGAAGCGAGCGCATTTTGCGCCGCATGTTGGATCGGATCAGGATGGCCACGATGTTGAGGGCAAAGGTCAGCAGCAGCAGCACCAGGACGGTGGCATATAAAATGGGCTGGGTTTTATCAATATTGGGGGACTGGGTGGAGAGCACGAACACATGATAGCCCAAATCCATGAATTGATCCGTCAGATGGGTGGGCAGCGAGGACATGTAATAGGCCACGCCGGTGAAGAGAATGGGGGCCACCTCACCCGCCGCCCGGCTGACGGCGAGAATCCCGCCGGTGAGGATGCCCGGCAAGGCCTGGGGCAGGACAATTTTATAAATGGTTTTCAGCTTGGTGGCACCCAGAGCCAGACTGGCCTCCCGCAAGCCTGGCGGCACGGCCTTGAGGGCTTCTTCGGTGGCGACGATCACCACAGGCAGGGTCATCACGGCCAAGGTGAGGGAGGCCCAGATCAACGAGGGCTGGCCCCAAGCCTGGTAACTGTTGTGCAGGAGCAGATCCAAGTTTTTGCCAACAAAATTGATGAAAAAACCCAGCCCGAACAAACCGAAGACCACCGAAGGAACGCCGGCCAGGTTGTTCACTGCCGCCCGTATGATCTTGGTCACCGGCGAGGTGTTCGGCGCATATTCGGTCAAATAAACCGCCGTGATCACCCCCACGGGCAGGACAAAAATCGTCATGACGAATACCCGGATGGTGGTGCCCACAATCATGGGGAGGATGCCGGTGGTGGCGGGGTCAAAAAGATCCTTCTTGGGGATGGTGGAGACAAAACGCCAGGACAACCCGGGCAGGCCATGAATCACCACATTTGTGAGGATGACCACCAAAATGGCGAGGATGAGAAATGTCGCCAGGCCGGTCAGTCCCGTTAAAAAGAAGGAGCTATAGCGAAATTCTTTCGACCGGAAATCGGTGGTGGCAGGAGATGGTATCATCAGGATTTGCCCTCCAGCCGTTTTTTCAAGCGGTCCATAACCAAGGCCGCCGCCATGTTGGAAAAGAAGGTGACCACGAAGAGCATGGCCCCGATGAGAAACAGAATCCGGTAATGGCTGCCCCCATCCACCGCCTCACCCATTTCTGCGGCGATGGTGGCGGTAATGGTGCGAGCGGAATCAAAAATATTCCAGGACATGATGCTGGCATTGCCGCTGGCCAGCAGCACGATCATGGTTTCGCCCATGGCACGGCCGAAGCCCAGAACGATCGCGGCAAAGACGCCGGGAATAGCCGCCGGGAGGACCACCTGCCAGGCCGCCTGCCAGCGCGAAGCCCCGAGGGCCAGGGCCGCCTGGGTGTAACTGCGAGGGACACTGGTGAGGGAATCCTCCGCAATGGAAAATACGACGGGAATAATGGCAAAGCCCAGGGCAATGCCGGCCACAAAGGTGTTAAGCCGCGATTCGTAGCCAAAAACTTTTTGCATCACAGTGGCCATGACAATCAGGGCGAAAAAGCCCACCACCACGGAAGGAATGCCGGAAAGCATCTCGATGGCCGGCTTGATGATCTCCTTCAACCGGGGCCGCGACAATTGGGAGACATAAATGGCGGCGGCAAGTGACAGCGGGACGGCAAACAGCAGGGCCACTAAGGTGGCCTTGATGCTCCCGACAATCAACGGCACGATGTTATATTTTTGAATGTCGGAAACAGGCTGCCAAATATACACGGGCCGGTCATAACCTGACCATTGATAGGCCCGAAACAGATAGCGCCAGCCGGTCGTATTGACAGCTGCGTCCCGGTCGGTGGGCGCCTCCTGGTCGGCCTCCACCTTGGTTTCCATGAGCAATTGCTTGGTGTCATGATCCATGGCGGCAAACTGATCGGACGTCAGGCCGAGGTAGACCCGAAGTTTTTCCGGAAGAGTTTTGTCCATGTCCGCCACGGGAATGACCGACTGCCGGGCGGCACTGTTCATCTGCCCGAGCAGCAGGGGCATGGCTTCCCGGGTGACGAAGGCGAAGATGAGAAACACCATGATAATGGCGGTAAGGGAAACGAGAAAAATGAACTTCTCCGCGAGCCATTCGAACGGATGCGCGTGGTGGCCGCGCTGGATGCCCATCCAGCCCTGGGTACCCCGAGTATCGTTGTTGGGATTTTGGCTCACTCTAAAATCAGGCCGGACGAAGGGTGGGGTTCATAGGCCAACCGCCTCGTCCGGCATTAATCGTTTTGGTAACCGCAACAATCAGTTGCTGCGCCAAGACTGGGGCAACGGATAATAGCCCTGATCCTTCACAATTTTCTGCCCGTCATCACTGCGGATCCATTTCAAATAGGCGGCAATGTCATCCTTGTCCAGCGCAGGATTCACATAAACATACAGGTAGCGCCAGATGGGATAGGTTTGGTTTTCAACGTTATCTTCGGTGGGTTCCACGGCCGGGGAGGTGTCATCTTTTTTCACGCTGAGATGCTTCACGCCAGAACCGTAGGCCGCCCCGCCGTAGCCGATGGCACCGGGGTCCTTGCCCACGGCCTGCACCAACGCCGCCGTGCCCGGCATGGTTTGCGCACTGGCGGCAAAGTCCTGGCCTTTCAGGACGTTTGATTTAAAAAATTCGTAGGTGCCGGAGCTGTTTTCACGGCTGTAAATGGTGATGGGGAGGTCCGCACCGCCAACGTCCTTCCAGTTGGTAATTTTGCCGGTGAAAATCCCCGCCAGTTGATCGAGGGTAAGCTCTTTGACGCCGTTGCCCTCATTCACATAAACAGACAGACCATCCAAGGCGACCTTGTATTCAGTCGGGCGTTTGTTGAAAGCCATGATGCACTTTTGCAGTTCCGCCGCCTTGATTTGCCGAGAGGCGTCGCACAAGTCGGTGGTCTGGGCCTGCAAGGCGGCAAAGCCGATGCCGGAGCCGCCGCCGGTGACATCAATTTTGACATCCGGATGGAGGCCCATGTAGATTTCAGCCCATTTTTGCGCCAGAATCACCAAGGTGTCCGAGCCTTTAACGGTGATTTGCGCGGCGTGCACACACCCAACGAAGCTAAAGGCCAGGGTGGTTGCCAGAATTTGAAGTAGGAAACGTTTCATGTTTAGTTTTTTTGTACCGTCCGATTTTATCATTTTATTCTCTGAAAAGTCCATAGGAAGCCGACTCCAGGGCCACCCAAGGACGTTCATTTCAGAATGTTTATTCACATCTGCTAGGACGAAATGATTTTGAGCTTTGCCTGTTACAATCCGACGGCGTGATTGTTACGATTGCGTGACAACCACAGATGTGCCAAGCTAAATAACGGCAGAATTGGCTTTCCTGCAAGGCACTGGTCTGCGAGAGTGACAGACTGTTTACAAACTATTATGGACACATTAACGACCATCATTCTAAAACCCGGCGAGGCCGACCGCATTGTGGCGGGGCATCCGTGGATCTACGGCAGCGAAATTCTGCGGGTGACCGCCCCGACCCAGGACGGCGAACTGGTGCAGGTCAAGGATCATCGCCAACGACTGCTGGGCACGGGCTTTTTTAACGCCAAATCGAAAATCCATGTCCGGCTGCTGTCCCCGGACCGGGTGGACGTGAACGAGGCGTTTTTTGAGGAACGCATCCGAATCGCGCTGGCGGTGCGCAAGAAAAGCCTGCCCGGTGCCACTTCGTTCCGAGTGGTCAATGCGGAGAGTGATTTTCTGAGCGGTCTGATTGTGGACCAATATGAGGACGTGCTGGTGCTGCAAATCTCCTCGTTGGGGATGGATCAGCGCAGGGCGCAGATTGTGGCGGCGTTGCAAAAGATTTTCTCGCCCCGGGCCATCTATGAGCGGAGCGACATGGCATCCCGTAAATTTGAAGGGCTGGGCGGGTCGAGCGGCCTGCTGGCGGGCGAACTGAACGGACCGATCCAGGTGAACTTGAATGGAATCAAGTTTGAGACGGACCTGATCGCCGGCCACAAAACTGGAATGTACTTGGACCAGCAGTCCAATTATCAGGCGGTTTCCCAATACGCCGCCGGGGCGCAGGTGCTGGACTGCTTCAGTTTCCTGGGCGGGTTCGGGCTGCATGCGGCGCGGGCCGGGGCGACGCATGTCCATATGCTGGATCAAAGCGCGGATGCCATCCAAGCATCGCAACGCAATGCCGCGACCAATTCATTAGCCGAAAAATGTTCCTTTGAAGAGGCCAATGTTTTCGACTGGCTCAAGAACAACACGGCGGTCAAACCGCATGAGCGGGTCATCCCGCGATTTGACCTGATCATTTTGGATCCGCCGTCGTTCACCCGGAACCGGGCGGCCGTGCCGGACGCGCTGCGCGGCTACAAGGAAATTCATTTGCGGGCGCTGAAGCTGCTCAAACCGGGCGGCACGCTGGCCACGTTCTGTTGTTCGCACCATGTGGACACGGCGACGTTTCAGGATGTCATCCTCTCGGCGGCCTATGACACGCGGCATATTCTACGCCGCACGGCCATCTACAGCCAGAGCCCGGATCATCCGGTCATTCCCATGATTCCGGAGACAGAATATTTGAAGGGCTTTGCCTTCCAAGTGGTGAGATAAACCGCCACCGGGCCGGGTTCAATAAACCTTGCGGAGGCTGGAGGGAAGAATGTTCAGCTCCGTACGGTATTTGGCAACGGTGCGCCGGGCAATGTTGACGCCTTTGGCGGTCACCATCTTGACGACCTCCTGATCAGACAGGGGGTGGGACAGGTCCTCGTGCTTAAAAATATCGGCGATCATGTCCTTCACACTGGTGTTAGACACGTTTTCACCGGAGGCGGATTGCAGGCCGCTGGTGAAGAAAAACTTCATTTCAAAGATGCCCTGGGGAGTCTGCATGTATTTGCCGGAGACGGCCCGGCTGACGGTGGTTTCATGCACGCCCACGACCTCGGCGACCTGGACCATGGTCAGGGGATGGAGATGGGCAACGCCTTTTTCCATGAACTCCCGCTGCCGTTTGACGATTTCCCGCCCGATGTTCAAAATAGTCTGCTGGCGTTGGTGGAGGCTCTTGATGAGGAAGTTGCCGGCGCGGATTTTTTCACGGATATAATTTTTATCTTCAGCGGTGCTTTCCCCACGGGCCATCATGTCCTTGTAGACATTGCTGATGCGCAGGTGCGGAATCTGTTCGTCATTGGTGGTGACCACGAAGTCGTCGCCGACCTTGTTCACGAAGACCTCGGGCAGGACGAATTGTTGGGTGTCGGGCAGAAAGGCCCGGCCGGGGCGGGGCTCCAAACGACCGATGCGCGCCAGGGCATCCTGCACATCATCGATCTCAAGGCCGGTGCCGCGGGCGATCTCAGGGATCTTGCGTTTGCCGAGGGCCTCCATGAAGTCGCGCACGATACGGTATTCGAGGGATTCCTGCATGCCCGCCCGTTCCAATTGCAGCAGCAGGCACTCCTGCAAATCAAGTGCCCCAACCCCGGCGGGTTCAAATGTTTGAATGAGCTTGAGCAATTCGAGCACCTGTTCGGCCGGCACGCCGGCGAGGGTGGTCAACTCCTCCAAGGTGGCCTTGACGTAGCCATAATCGTCAATGTTGCCGATAATCAACTCGGCCAGGGCCAGCCGTTCCGGAGACAGATCAGCTTCCCGCACTTGATCCAGTAGATGTTGCGCCAGCGAGGTCCCGGCGGTCAGGGAATCGAACATGAACTGCCGGCGTTCCTCGTCCTCAGGCGACTGGCGGACGGGGATGTTGGTCTGGGAAAAATGTTCCCGCCAGTCTTGATCCATCTGGATGAGCTTTTCAAACTCGGCTTGAAAATCGTCCACGGGGACATCGGCGTTTTTATCGACGGTGGGGTCGACAATGACATCCTCGGGCGGTTCGGCGGGATCGGGGGGGGCGGCGATTTCATCCGAATCACGCTCGGATTTTTCGCGTAAATCGGTTTCTTCACCCGACATCTCCTCGAGCATGGGATTTTGCTGGAGTTCCTGTTCGACGAGGGCCTTGAGTTCAAGCGTGGGGGCCTGCAGCAATGCCAGCGACTGCTGCATCTGCGGAGACAAAATCAGCGTTTGGGTCAGCCGCTGCGATAATTGTAAACCAAGTCCCACGGCGTTGAGCATACTGAAAATAGCATATATCACAAATAAAATTGGCACGATTTTCGCTTTGTCATCAAATATTTGCGGAAAAACTGGATTTTGCCACGGGCTAATTGCATCTTGTGGACATGAAATTGATCCTTTCTACGCATAATGTGACACTGACCAAGGCGATTGAAGAACATGTCATCGCCCGGATTGAGAAACTGGAGCATTTGGACAAGCGGGCCATTGATGCGCGGGTCACGTTGGAGCACGATCACACCCGGGTGTCAGAGAAGCAATTTAGCTGTTCGATGCGGCTGGGCATGCGCGGACCTGATTTATTTGCCGAGGACCGGGAAAGCGATCTGTATGCGGCGATCGACCGCGTCACCAAAAAAATTCAACAGCAAATCCGCACACGGCACAGCAAAGTAAAGGCCAATACTCATAAGACTGCGGCAAAGCTGAAGAAGAGCAAGCAGGACGCCGGGGAAGCCGAAGAATAACGAAGCTGGAGCCGCCTGGTGATCATCCGTGCCCGCACTGTGTTGTGCCTGTCCCGGCCGCCCATATCAGATGGCGCGGTGGTGGTGGCGGGCAACCGCATTCGCGCCGTGGGTGCCTGGCGGGATTTGGAGGGGACGGCCCGGCGACAGAAGATTGATCTGGGCGACGTCATATTGATGCCGGGGCTGGTCAACGCCCATTGCCATCTGGATTATACGGACATGGCCGGCAAACTGCCGCCGCCAAAAACTTTCCTTGACTGGATTCCACTCATCACGGCCGGCAAATCAAGCTGGAGCTATTCTGATTATGCCCAGTCCTGGCTGAATGGCGCACACATGCTGCTGAAGAGCGGCACGACGACGGTAGCCGACATTGAGGCGATGCCGGATTTGCTGCCGGAAGCTTGGGACGCGACGCCGTTACGGGTATTTTCGTTTTTGGAAATGACGGGCATCCGCGCCCGGCGCGAACCGGCGGACATATTGCGGGAAGCGGTGGACAAGATGGAGTCACTGGCACCCGGGCGTCATCCCATAGGACTTTCGCCGCACGCCCCCTACTCCACCCGGCCGGAATTGCTGCGCCTGACCGCCCGGCTGGCCCACAAACGGCGCTGGCGGGTGTGCTCGCACGTGGCGGAATCCGAGCAGGAATATGAAATGTACATGTCGGCCCGGGGCGCGATGTATGACTGGCTGCGCCGGAATGACCGGGACAATTCAGATTGCGGCCTGGGTTCGCCGGTGAAGCATCTGGAGCGAAATCAATTGCTGAACGAAAATCTCCTGGCAGTTCATGTGAATTTGCTGGCGCGGGGTGATGCCGCTTTGCTGGGCCGGCGTAGGGTGAACGTCGTTCACTGTCCGCGCAGCCATGAATATTTCCGCCACCCAGTCTTTCAACGCAAACTGTTGGCGGCAGCCGGAGCCAACGTTTGCCTAGGCACCGACAGCCTGGCCACTGTTCGGAAAGCCGGCAAGCAAAGGCTGGCGCTCGACATGTTTGAGGAAATGCGGGCGCTGGCCGCCAAAGAACCAGATATGCGACCGGAGGAGATTCTCCGCATGGCCACGGTCAATGGCGCGCGCGCGCTGGGGCAGGCGGGAAAAATTGGCGAGCTGTCGCCGCGAGCCCTAGCAGATCTCATTGCCCTGCCCTTCGTCGGCAAACCGAAACAAGTGGCGGAGGCGGTACTGGCCCATGACGGGCCGCTGAGCGCAGGCATGATTGACGGACGCTGGATTATTCCGCCGATGCGGTGATCCGGAACCAACCAGCCATGTTTGTGCTCCTGTCAAATGCTGATGCAATTATGTTGCGTCAGACACGGGGTTTTCTAGAGTATTGACGCAACATGCCAGAGGATGCCAAAACACGCCGGGTTTTGATTCTAACGGCCATCATTGTCCTGACCGCAGGACTCTTCGTGGTGGACTGGCTCCGGCTGGCGGGATTGACCGGCCGGGTATGCTACGTGATTCCCTTGTTAATTGCCGGCTCATTAAAACGCCCCCGGCTGCCGCTGTGGCTGGCGGGGGGGTACACGCTAATGATTTTTTTGGGGCATCTTGGGCATGCGCCGGAAGCTGATGCCAGCCCGGATCTTACCAACCGGCTGATTGGCGTGGCCTTTCTCTGGGTAGTGGCCCTGATTGAATATCAACGGCTCCGGACGCTGGCGCAGTTGGAGAAGAGTGAAAGCTGGCTACACACGCTGTTTAAAATTCTGCCCGCCGGCATCTCGCTAGTGGGTCAGGACCGCCGTTATTTAATGATGAATCCCACCTTGGAGAAGTTGTTGGAGATAACGCCTACGGTGGAGGACCGGAGGTCGCAACTTGGAACGCGCCGTTTCCTTAGAGGTGACGGCAGCGTGATGCCGGAGGAAGACCTTCCCAGCGCACGGGCAATGCGGGAACAGCGGATCATCATGGACACCGAGGTGGGCTTTGCCAGGACGGACGGCGAAGTGCTGTGGTTCTCGGTTAACACCGCACCGCTGCCTGGGTTCGGGGCAGCGGTCGCCCTGGTTGACATCACCAAACGCAGGCAGGCGGAAAAGGCGCTGGCCGCGAGCGAGAAACGCTACCAGCGGTTGTTCAATGAAATGACCGAGGGATTTGCCCTGCATGAAATCATTTGTGACGCCACCGGCAAGCCGGCCGACTATCGTTTTCTCGAGATCAATCCGGCCTTCGAACGACTTACCGGTTTACAACGGGAAGCAGTGGTGGGGCATCTCCTCACGGAGGTCCTGCCGAATGAGGATCCGCAGTGGTTGGAACGTTATGGGCGGGTGGCGTTGACCGAGGAGCCGTCGCACTTTGAGTTTTATTCCACCGCCCTCAACCGTCACTATGAGGTGGATGCGTATTGCCCGGCCCCACGACAGTTCGCCGTATTGTTTCTGGACATCACCGCCCGAAAGCGGGTGGAGCACTTGTTGCAGGAGCAATATCTGGAACTTGAAAACCTTTATCATTCCCTTCCCATCGGATTGTGTGTCATTGACAGGCAGTTCCGATTTCTGAAGATTAATGACCGGTTGGCCGCCATCAACGGCCGGTCGGCCGTGGAGCATCTGGGCCGGAGCGTCTATGAGATGGTCCCGGATGTGGCCAATTCATTGGAGCCGCTTTACCGGCAGGTTTTTAATACGGGCGAGGCGGTCTGCAACATTGAACTGACCCGTATCTCCCGGACGACCCCGGTGGACAAGCGGAATTATCTGGCCAGCTATCATCCGTTAAAGGCACAAGATGGACATGTATACGGCCTCTGTTCGGTGGTGGTGGACATCACGGAACGCAAGATTGCGGAACAGGCGATGATGGAAAGCGAGGAGCGCTTCCGCTCGGCCATGCAATATTCGGGCATCGGCATGGCCATCGTCTCGTCCGCCGGCCGGTTTCTGGAGGTCAATCCCCTGCTCTGCGGCATTCTGGGTTATACCCGGGAAGCAATGATGGCCATGAGCTTCCAAAGCATCACACATCCGGAGGATTTGGCCGAAGATCTGGCAAACCTTGGGCGGGTGTTGAAGGGTGAAATTGAAACTTACCAAATGGAGAAGCGTTATCTCCACCAATCCGGTCATTATGTCTGGGCGCAGTTAAACGTTTCGGTCATCTGGCATCAGGACCACAAGTCATGTGATTTCGTCGCGCAGATACAGGACATCACCAGCCGCAAGCAGGTGCTGCAGGCGTTGGCGGAGAGCGAAGAACGTTTCCGCTCGGCCATGCAATACTCCGGGATCGGGATGGCGGTAGCCTTGGTCTCCGGACATTGGCTGGAGGTCAATCCGGCCCTGCTGGTGATTCTGGGCTATTCGCGCAAAGAGATGATGGCGGGTGATTTCCTGACCTTGGTTCATGAGGACGACCTGGCGGCCTGCCAGCGGGCGATCGACGGTTTACTGCGGGACGACAGCAAAACTTTTGAACTTCAGCAGCGGCTGCGGCATCGGGCCGGCCACCATCTGTGGGTGCAAACCAACGTTTCGCTCAGCCGCCATAACGACGGCAAGACGAGCTGCCTGGTGTTCCAGATGCAGGACATCACCGAACGCAAACAGGCGGCGGATGTGTTGTTCCAGTCCCGCGAAATGTTGCGGATGATTTTGGACAATATTCCCCAGCGAGTTTTCTGGAAGGATAGCGAATCGAAATACATGGGCGGCAATTTGCTGTTCGCGCTGGATTGGGGCCTGTCCAGCCCGGATGAACTGACCGGCAAGAAGGACAGCGACATCATTCCCAGCGGCATCATCGAGCTCTACCAGGCAGACGATCGGCAGGTGATGATGACCGACCAGCCCAAACTGAATTACGAAGAAATGCAGGTCCGCCCGAACGGGCAGACGGCGTATTTGATGACGAGCAAGGTGCCGTTGCATGACAAAGAAGGCCGGGTGATCGGAGTGTTGGGGACGTATGAGGACGTCACTGAACGCAAGGTGCTGGAAACACAATTCCGGCAGGCCCAGAAAATGGAGGCGGTGGGCCGTCTGGCCGGTGGCGTGGCGCATGACTTCAACAACCTGCTGACCATCATCTCCGGATACACCAACCTCCTGCTGGCGGAGCTGCCGGCGGATGATGGCAGCGTGGATTTTCTCACCGAGATAAAAAAAGCGGGCGAGCGGGCCGCCGCCCTGACGCGCCAGTTGCTGGCTTTCAGCCGTAAACAGGTGCTTACGCCCGATATCCTTGATCTGAACACCGTCATCACTGATTGTGAAAACATGTTGCAACGTTTGCTGGGCGAGGATATCGACGTGCAAACCAAACTGGCCACGGATCTGGGCCGGGTGCAGGCTGATGCCAGCCAGCTGGATCAGGTGTTGTTAAATTTGGTGGTCAACGCCCGTGATGCCATGCCCCAGGGCGGCATGTTGTTGATTAAAACGGCCAATGCCGTGCTGGATGAATATTACTGCCAGCAGCAGCCCGGGGTGAAGCCCGGACCTTATGTGCTGCTGGAGGTGAGTGACACGGGCGTTGGCATGGATGAAGCCACAAAGGCGCAAATTTTTGAACCATTCTTCACGACCAAAGAACCGGGTAAAGGCACCGGCCTCGGGCTTGCCATGGTCTTTGGTTTCATCAAGCAGAGCGGCGGTCACGTTACAGTCAGCAGTGAACTGGGCCGCGGCAGCACTTTTAGCATCTATTTGCCGGAAATCCGCGTGTCTGAGATTGGAGAAAAAGCGGGTGGAACGGACCGGGAACTGCCACCCGGGTCGGAAACCATTCTGCTGGTGGAGGACCAGCATGATGTGCGGACGCTTGCGCGGCACATGCTCCAGATGCATGGTTATCTGGTTTTGGAAGCCAATCAGGGGAACGAAGCCATTCGAATCGCGGAAACATATGCTGGTGACATCCACCTGCTGATTTCCGATGTGGTCATGCCCGGCATGGGCGGGCGTCAGCTCGCCGAGAAGATTGTGACCTTGCGGCCGGATATCAAGGTGTTGTTTGTCTCCGGTTATACGGATGATGCCGTGATGCGGCACGGCATCCACTCCGCCGCGACCAATTTTCTGCAAAAACCATTCACCAGCGACACACTGAATCTCAAGGTCCGGAAAGTTTTGGAACAATAAAGTAAGTAGCAGGCCGCACTCAGGTTGGAAGCGGCAGGGTGAACCAGAAGGTGTTCTCGGCTTCGGCATTGCTTTCAACACCAATAGTGCCGCCATGGGCCTCAACCGCGAGCTTGCAAAAGGTCAACCCCAAGCCGGTGCCATATTTCCGCTTCTCGCCCGCGACCTGGGCAAATTTTTCAAATATCTTTTCCCGGTAATCAGCCGGAATGCCAGGCCCGTGATCAGTGACCGACACACGCACGGCGGCGGCCTGTCGGGCGATGATAATTTTCACCTCATCTTCCGGGCCGGTGAATTTCAACGCATTGTTCAGCAGATTGGTAAGAATGCGGCTGACAACATCCTGATCATAGATGGCAAATACAGGCTCAGGCGCGCAGCAAGTCATGCGACGACCGGCCGCCAATGTGCTGAGCGAATCAATCACGGATTGCACAGTGACCACCAAGTCGCACCGGGTGTGGTTGAGCGGCATCCGGCCGGCCTCCATACGGCTGATATCCAATAGTTGAGTAACCATCTCGGTCAGTTTGCTGACATTATTAACCGCCATCTGCAAATATTTGGCGGCTTTTTCCAGCGACTGGGGGATGTTGATTTTGACCAAATCCAGGGACATCATCATGGCAAACAGCGGGGAACGCATGTCATGCACCACCATGTGCGCCAGATTATCCCGCAACAACTCAAGTTCCTGCAAACGTTGGTAGCTGTGTTGAAGCTCCAGTTTTTGACGGCGGAGTTCCAAATGTGTCCGCACCCGCGCCTCCACTTCGGCAAACTGAAAAGGTTTGGTAACATAGTCAACCCCGCCAACGGCAAAGGCCCGGACTTTGTCCATGGCCTCATGCTGGGCACTAATAAACATGACAGGAATTGGGGCCACTGTGGGATCGGCCTTGAGGTGTTCACAGACCTCAAACCCATTCATTTCCGGCATTTGAATGTCCAGAAGAATCAAGTCGGGCATTTCCCGGGTCGCCGCAGCCAATGCCAGCCTTCCACGAGGGAAAGAACGTACACGGTATCCCTGCTTGCCGAGCATTCCCTCCAGCAACTTGAGGTTGGCCACGGTGTCATCGACCACCATGATCTTGGGTTGGTTTTCCCTTGTGGACATAAATTAAGATGACTGATAGGCGCCAACATTTACGGACGGAGGGTGACTTTTGAATCGCATTGTTAGCATGAGGCCGCCCCGCAATTGATTTTCTGCGACCACTCCGCCGCCAAACAGAGCGATGATCCGCTGGGCCAATGGCAAACTGAGCCCGAGTTCTCCACCGGGCGCAAGATTTTGCCCACCGCTCAGCACCTGAAAAAATCCTGGCAGCAACTCCTCCGGCACGCCCTGGCTTTGCGTGGCAACGGACACTAATATTTCTCCAGCTTCGGTCCGACAGGAGAGCTCAACCGCTTCACCCGCCAGGGAAAATTTTACAGCAGTTTCAAACAACGCCTGCATGGCCTTCTGAAACAGTTTGGCGTCGCCGCTCACGTCGGGCAAACCTGAAGGCACCCCGGGCAGACGCACTTTACGGCTGGCCGCCAAGGCGGTCGTTTCATCCAATGCCAGTTTGAGCAGAGGTTCCAAGGAAATGGGCAGCGGCGAGAAATGCTCCGCATCCACCTCCATCTGGGTCAGCAAGAGGGCATCTTCGATGATGCGCAGCAACCGCTCCTGGGATTGTTGATAAATGTCGATAAGCTCGGAATTGGCTGCATTGACCGGGTAAGTGGCAAACAACAGTTCGGCCACACCGAACAGGCCGTGCAACGGAGTTCTCAGCTCGTGGGAAATCAGCCGGAGGAAATCATTTTTGGCATTGTCCAAAATGGACAGCCGGTCATTCGCCTCGGCGAGCTGCCTGGTTTTCAACCGCACCAGTTCATCCAACCGGGCATTATTCTCCTCCAACTCCCGCTGAAAACGCCGTAAATTGAGGTGGTTTTCCACCCGGGCCAAAATCTCCTCAATCTGAAACGGCTTCCCGATGTAATCCACCCCGCCGCAGCCAAAAGCTTTCACTTTATCCAGCATTTCATTCAAGGCGCTGATAAATATGACTGGAATTGGCGACAATAGAGGATCCGCCTTCAGGCGTTCGCACATTTCATATCCGTTCATTTCCGGGATATTGATGTCCAATAAGATTAAATCCGGCGGCTCCAGCGTTGCTGAGGTCAATGCCAGTCTGGCCCGGGGAAATGACCGTACCCGATACCCACGCTTACCGAGAATGCCTTCGAGGAGCTTAAGATTGGCAATGGTGTCATCCACCACCATGATGCTTATTTTTTTGTTTTGCTCGGCGGTCATTTTCAAGTCTGGGTTAATAGTCGCAGGAGCTGGTCATAATCATATTGTTCAGCCAAGGACCGGAGGAACCGGGCCAGCGCCGGTTCATACACGGAGACTTCCTGCAACAAGGTGCAAAAACCTTCCAAGTCCCCATTGGCAATGGCTTCATGCATGCTGCCTCGCAAGGCAGCAGGAAGTTTGGCCAGCCATACCGCCCGAACTTCCGGTTCCACCACCACGGCGTCCACCGGTTCGGTGGACGCGGATTCATATAAAAATTGTATGCCCAGATGCTGGTGCATCTTATCAAATAACTGACTTTCCTCCATTGGCTTGCCCAACAGATCCGTCGCGCCCGCCGCCAAAATTGCCCGCCGGCTTTCTTCCAATACCGTTGCAGTCAAGGCGATGATCACAGTTTCAGATCCACCGGACATCGCTTTGATGCGACGGGTGGCCTCAAAACCATCCACCACCGGCATTTGCAAGTCCATCAAAATCAATCCGGGCCGCCACTCCTGCCAGATTCGAACCGCATCTGCGCCATTGCCAACCTCCATAACCTGGCAGCCGATTAGCTGCAAAAGTTGCTTGATCCAATTTCGGTTGGTGGCGTGGTCGTCCGCCAGCAAGACCCGCACCGGCGGCTGACCGGGCAGCAACCCCATCACACGGCGCAGGTTGACCGACTGGACAGCGAACTCCTCATGGCCTTCCTGAACCGGAATTTGGAGTTCAAAACAACTGCCGAGGCCGGATTGACTGGTCACGGTGATGTCCCCGCCCATTAGGCGTGCATATTGCCGGCTGATGGCCAGCCCCAGCCCCGTGCCGGTGTTAAATTTACGCCCGCCGTCAGTCGGTTCAAATTGCTGGAATAATTTGGCCACATCTCCGGCGGCGATGCCAACGCCCGTGTCTGTAATCCGGGTGCTCAACCATAACTGCCGGTCCGCCTTGCGGCTCATACCCACCTTCAATTCCACCCGGCCATCGCCGGTAAATTTTACTGCATTGCTCAGCAGGTTGACCAGCACCTGGCGAAGTTTTCCTTCGTCCGCCACCACCAAACGAGGCAGATCAGGCGCCAACTGCAGTTCAAATTGCAATTCCTTTGCGTCCGTCCGCTGACGGAACATGGCGGCCAGATCAACCAGCAGGCTGGTCAGATTGAAGCAAATAGGTTGAACGGAAACCCGCCCGGCCTCAATTTTTGACATCTCCAGCACATCTTCAATCAAGGCCAGCAAATGCTGGCCGCTGCGACTGATGACCGTCAGTTTTTCGCGCGCCTCAGTGGAAATCGCCGGGTCACGATGCAGCAACTGGGTGTAACCCAGAATGGCGTTCATCGGAGTGCGAATTTCATGGGACATATTGGCCAAAAATGCGCTTTTGGCCCGGTTAGCCCCATCCGCCGCATCCTTGGCGTGGCGCAGCTCCGAATTTTGCAATTCACTGATTGTGATATCCGAAAAAATGGCCAGCACATGGGGCTCCCCTTCCAGTTGGATCATTTCCGCAGCCAGCAGCATGGTGCCAGTCACCCCGGATTTCCGGCGGAAACGGGCTTTGTATTGCGGTACCCGGCCGTGTTCCCGCAATAACTCTATCCATTCTGCGCGATCCGCCGGGTCCACCCAGATGCCCAGTTCCAAAGACGTCCGCTTCAGCATCTCCTCACGCGTATACCCCACCATGTTGACCAGAATGTCATTGAGCTCGACGTATTTGCCATCCGCCGGGCGGCTGATGGCAATACCCACCGGACAGGCGCGGAAAAAGGTCAGCAGACGCACCTCGCTTTGCCCCAAGGCCCGTTCCGCCCGCTCCCGTTCGGTGCGATCCATCAAACGGTGTAGGGTGATGTCATCCAATGCCAGCAGCACGGTGCCACGCCCACGCTCCAACGGGGTGACCCGCAATAAAAACCAGTGCGGTCCCGTGGGTAAATCCAAGGAATATTCCATTTCGAAAATGGCGGATTCACCGTTTTGAACGGCCTTGATTCCCGCCAGTTCTTTTTGTGCCTGCGACTCTCCGTCACGCGCCGCCTGAATCCGGTCCTCCAGATAATTGCCTCCGTCCTCCATCGCCGTACGACCTTGCAGCCGTCCCAGCCGCAACCAGGCTCCGTTAGTCAGCATCACCACGCCCTCGGCACTCAGCTCCGCCAGACCAATGGGTATGGCCATCAACATCGCCTGGTTGAAAACCGGCGTTTGCTGGCTATTGGCCTTGTCGATGTCTGACATTGGTTGCTAGTTTGCCCCGCGTTTTGCCGCCAGAAACTCTTCGTTCAGATCTATCTCTGGCTCAATGGGAGTGTTAAGAGAAATTGCCGGTGGCAGCAAGCCTCTTTTGCAAACAAAGATATTAATGTCCGTCGCACTGCTTTTACGCCATACTGGCCGGGCCACTTTTAACGCCATGCACATAACGTCCGCCATATTTGATCTGAGCGCCCCGGATTTGGAATCCTGTCCGCCGGAGAGCCTGCTGGAATTCGCCTTCATCGGCCGGTCCAACGTGGGCAAGTCCTCCCTGCTGAACATGCTCTCCGGGAAGAAGGATCTGGCCCGGGTATCCATCACGCCCGGGCACACCAAGACGATCAACTTTTTCACCATGAACAATGACTGGTATCTGGTGGATCTCCCGGGTTATGGATTCGCCCAGGTGGCCCGGGAAAACCGTGCCAAGTTCAATGATGCCGTCACGCATTATCTCACCAACCGGTCCAATCTCGCCTGCATCTTTGTGCTGATCAACTCGCGTCATGAGCCGCAAGGCATTGATCTGGAGTTCGTCCACTGGCTAGGCGACCAGACGACCCGGTTTGTGCTCGTCTTCACCAAAACGGACAAGGTGACCGCCACGGAGCTGCAAAAAAATATTGATCTGTTCAAGGAACAGATGGCGTTGTGGTGGGAGGATTTGCCCGCCATTTTCACCACCTCCGCCGTCACGCGTCAGGGACGCACGGAATTGCTGGCGCACGTTGAAACCATTCTGGCCAAAGGACTGGAAGATGAGTCGTGAGGTAAACACGGCCGGAGATAGTGGTCACGACGCCTTGCAGCAGTTGGGGTGGAACGAGGCCTTTGAAAAGGAGTTCGTCCCGTATCGGGCGCAGGGCTGGCGGCCGGCAAGGATAATCCGGGACAACCGCATCAGTTATGGGGCACTTGTGGCGGGCGACCATGGCTGGCTGGAACTGGAGGCGACGCTCAGCGGCAAGGTATATCATGACGCGGAGACAGAGGCGGAGTTGCCGGCGGTGGGCGATTGGGTGGCCCTGGAGATCTCCGAGCCGGGGCCGAAGGCGGTCATCCAGGCACGGCTGAGCCGACAGAGCTGTCTGTCACGGCGGGCGGTGGGCGAGAGCGAGCAGGAGCAGGTCATCGCAGCGAACATCACGACGGTGATGGTGGTCACGGATGCACATGCTGATTTCAACCTGCGGCGACTGGAACGGTTCTTCGCGGTCATTGCCCGGAGCGGGACGCGGGCCGTGGTGCTTATCAACAAGGCAGATCTTTACTCCGACACGCAGAATGAGAAGGCCGCGGCGGCGATCCGCAAGCTGCAGGCGGGCGCGGATGTGCATGTCATCAGCGCGAAGACGCGCAAGGGGTTGAAGGTGGTGCGCAGTTATTTGCAGCCGGGGACTACGACTACGTTCATCGGGTCGAGCGGGGTTGGGAAGTCAGCGCTGATCAACCGGCTGGTGCGGGATGATGGGCAATGGACGGGGGCGGTGAACGAGACGACGGGCAAGGGCCGGCACACAACGACCGCGCGGGAACTCAAGCTGCTGCCGGATGGCAGCATGATCATCGACAACCCTGGCATCAAGGAGGTGCAGATGTGGACGGATGAGAAGTCGCTGCGGGCGAGCTTCTCGGACATCGAGGCGCTGGCGGGGCGCTGTCAGTTTGATGACTGCAAGCATGGGACGGATGCAGGCTGCGCGTTGCGGCTGGCGGTGGCGGCGGGCAAGCTGGCCGAGGAACGACTGGCGGCTTATCTGACGCTCAATGAACAGATCACCGGACTGCGGCAGCGGCACAAAAAGCGGGCGCTGATCGTGGAGAAGCGGCACAAGCAGAACCGCAAGGACAAGTCCAAGGAATGGATCGCGTTCGGCGGCGAGCATGAGGATGATTACAAGCAGGCGGGACGGTAGGCGACGAGGGGTAATTATCAATACAAGCACAGAATTTTTTTAAAGGTTCTTATGCAAAACGTCAAAAAAACCGGGTTCCCAATTTTTTTAATGCCGGAATAGCCGGAAATCCCGTGCGACGGGCCTCCGGTATTTGTGTATTATTATATAATAAATATGTTCTCATTGCGCAACCAGCAGGCTTACAACATGTTAAATGTTTTTGATTGTCGTTTTATGCGTATGTTGTTATATTGTAAAAATCCCCGCCCAGAGGGCGGGGCCTCTGGGAAGGGCCACTGAAAGAGGCCAAAGCCCGGCCCCCAAAGGGGGCTGGGCTGTCCCGCGTTGTCTCCGGTTGTAAGTCATTTGCTGAATCGGAA
>Ga0302319_10008257_pt1 | contig 20293 bp, 22 predicted proteins | sample Bog_T0_2_FD_203319 | JGI IMG/M metagenome (GOLD analysis project Ga0302319, IMG submission 203319) | Peat permafrost microbial communities from Stordalen Mire near Abisko, Sweden - Bog_T0_2 | ecosystem: Environmental > Terrestrial > Soil > Wetlands > Peat | place: Sweden: Abisko, Stordalen Mire... | reverse complement strand
CACCGACGATGGTAGGGCCCGAGCGCGCCGGGCCCGACCGCCCGTCGCCCCGCGCTACGCCCCGGGTGGGAGGCGGCGGTACCAGAGCCGCCAGGGTGTGGTGTGGCGCTGCCACACCTCGGGGCCCTGGGCGTAGGGGGGCCCGGTGTGGCGGCGGTTGGCCGCCGACGCCTCGTCGACCTCGTAGGCGGCCAGGTACCGGGGGGCGCCCTGGTAGGGCGGCCGGATCTCCTGGGTCAGCTCGTAGCGGACGGCCCGGAGGGCGTGGCGCCGCTCGGCCACCTCGGGCAGGTGCACGCCGGTGTAGAAGTCGTTGAAGACGGCCAGGTCGTCGTCGGCGGCGTCGTCCGGGGGGTTCACACCCAACAGGTAGATGGCGAAGGGTCCCACCCGGGCCGGCGCCGTCTCGGCCACCTGGCGGTAGACCAGTGACCACGTCCGTCGCAGCCCCGGCCGGTCCGGCTCCTCGTCCACCCTGGTCCGGCCGGACGCCCCGCCCACGGGGCGGGTGCTCAGCAGCTGGGGCGGCCGGAACCCCCGCGCCGCCACGGCCAGCAGCTCGTAGTGGCGGCCGTCGCCCGGGTCGCCGGGTGCCTCCGCGGCGAACCGCTCGAGGGCGGCGGGATCGGCGTTGGCACCGGTCCGCAGGTCCCACCCCGTCCACAGCACGGGCGGCCCGTCGGTCACCGGCGTCTCCCGTCGCTGCACCGGCCCACGTCCACCCTCGGGTCCACCCCGTGAGGATAGCCATCGGGCCGCTCCGCCCCCCAGCCGGCCGGCCACGTGATCGGCGGGACCGGCCCCGGTAGCGTGGTCGCCGTGCCCGCCAAGGAGGTCCGAGCCGTCGAGGTGTCGGGTCGGACCGTCGAGATCTCCAACCCGGACAAGATCTACTTCCCGCAGCTGGGCGCGACCAAGTTCGACCTGGCCTCCTACTACCTGGCCGTGGCCGGCGCCCTGGAGGTGACGGCCTTCGGCCGGCCGGCCATGCTCCAGCGGTTCCCCGAGGGGGCCGGGGGGAAGTCCTTCTTCCAGAAGCGGGTGCCCTCCGGCGCTCCCGACTGGCTCCAGACCACGGTGGTGACCACACCCAACGGCACCACCTCCAACGCCCTGGTGGTGGCCGATGCCGCCCACGTCCTGTGGGCGGTGAACCTGGGGTGCCTCGGGCTGCACCTGTGGCCGTACCGGGCCGGCGACCCCGACCACGCCGACGAGCTCCGCATCGACCTCGACCCCCAGCCCGGCACCACCTTCGACGACGTCCGGGCCGCCGCCGGCTGCACGCGGGCACTGCTCACCGAGCTGGGCCTGGCCTCCTACCCCAAGACCACGGGCAGCCGGGGCCTCCACATCTACGTCCGGCTCGAGCCACGCTGGGACGCCTTCGAGGTGCGCGCCGGCGCGGTGGCCCTGGCCCGGGAGCTCGAGCGGCGGCATCCCGACCTGATCACGGCCCATTGGTGGAAGGAGGAGCGGGGACGGCGGATCTTCGTCGACTTCAACCAGAACGCCCCCCACAAGACGGTCTTCGGGGCCTGGTTCGCCCGGCCCCGTGTGGCCGGCCAGGTCTCCACGCCGCTGTCCTGGGACGAGGTGGACACGGTGGATCCCGAGGCCCTGACCATCCGGACGGTCCCCGACCGGCTGGACCGGCGCGGGGATCCGTGGGCGGACATGGCGTCGGCGCCCCAGTCGCTCCAGCCCCTGATGGACCTGGCCGCGAGCGACCGGGCCGCCGGGCTGCACGACGCCCCCTGGCCGCCGGAGTACCCCAAGCAGCCCGACGAGCCCCCCCGGGTGGCCCCGAGCCGGGCCCGGCACGCCTGACCGTGGAGCCGGCTGACGCGCTCCGTCGCATCGCCTACCTGTTGGAGCGCGACGGCGCCGAGTCCTACAAGGTCCGGGCCTTCCGTAAGGCCGCCGCCGCCATCGCCGGGATGCCCGTCGACGCGCTGGCCGCCATGGCCCCCTCCCGCCTGCAGGGGATCCCTGACGTCGGCAAGACCAGCGCCCAGGTGATCGCCGAGGCGGCGGCGGGTGGGGTGCCGGAATACCTGGCCCGGCTGGAGGCCACCGCGCCCCCGGCCCTGAGCAGCACGGCGTCCGAGCTGCTCGGACAGCTCCGGGGAGACTGCCACAGCCATTCGGACTGGTCGGACGGGGGATCGCCCATCCGTGAGATGGCCGAGGCGGCCCGCGCCCACGGGCACCAGTACTGGGCCCTGACCGACCACAGCCCCCGGCTGACCGTCGCCCACGGCCTCGACGCCGAGCGGCTGCGTCGCCAGCTGGAGGTGGTGGCCGAGCTCAACGAGGAGCTCGCACCGTTCCGCATCCTGACCGGCATCGAGGTGGACATCCTGGTCGACGGTGGCCTCGACCAGGACGAGTCGCTGCTGGCCGAGCTGGACGTGGTGGTGGCCAGCGTCCATTCCAAGCTGCGGATGGAGGCCCCGGAGATGACCCGGCGGATGCTCCGGGCCGTGGAGAGCCCCCACACCGACATCCTGGGCCACTGCACCGGCCGCATCGTCACGGGGAAGGGTCGTCCCCCGTCGAGCTTCGACGCCGAGGCGGTCTTCGCGGCGTGCGCCGCCACCGGCACCGCGGTGGAGATCAACTCCCGCCCGGACCGGCTCGACCCGCCCGAGCCGCTGCTGGAACTGGCCCTGTCCCTCGGCTGTGTGGTCACCGTGGACACCGACGCCCACGCGCCGGGCCAGCTCGAGTGGCAGCGCAACGGCTGCGAGCAGGCGGCCCGGGTGGGCGTGCCGGCGGAGCGGGTGATGAACACCCTGCCCGTGGACGACTTCCTGGCCTGGACGGCCGGGCACGGCTCGTAATGTGACGGCCGGGCACGGCTCGTAATGTGACGGCCGGGCACGGCTCGTCATTGGACGGCCGGGCACGGCTCGTACTGTGACCCGGCCCCGGTTGGACGGCCGGGGTACCATCCCCCGGTGGCTCTCCCCGTCGTGCCGCCGGTGGCACCGATGCTGGCCAAGCTGGCCCGCGAGCTGCCCGAAGGCGACGGCCTCCACTACGAGCCCAAGTGGGACGGCTTCCGGTGCATCGTCTTCCGCGACGGCGACGACGTCGTGCTCGGCAGTCGGAACGAGAAGCCGCTGACGAGGTACTTCCCCGAGCTGGTCGAGTCGTTGCGGGCCAACCTGCCGGACCGCTGCGTCGTGGACGGCGAGATCGTCATCGCCGGCGCCCACGGCCTCGACTTCGACGTCCTGTCCCAGCGGATCCATCCGGCCGACTCACGGGTCGAGCTCCTGGCCCGCACGACGCCAGCCTCCTTCGTGGCCTTCGACCTCTTGGCGCTGGGCGACACCGACCTCCGGGCCGAGCCCTATGCCGTCCGCCGCCGGACCCTCGAGCAGGCGCTCGGGCCGGCCCGGCCCCCGATCCACCTCACGCCGGTCACCACCGATCCGGACGTGGCCCGCGACTGGTTCTCCCGCTTCGAGGGAGCAGGCCTCGACGGCGTGGTGGTCAAGGACGGCGACCTCCGCTACCAGCCGGACAAGCGGGTCATGCTCAAGGTCAAGCACGAGCGGACCGCCGACTGCGTGGTGGGCGGCTTCCGGTGGCACAAGTCCGGCGGCGTGGTCGGATCACTGCTGCTCGGACTGGTCGACGGGGCCGGCGTGCTCCACCACGTCGGGGTGGCCTCCGGGTTCAGCGCCGCCCGCCGGGAGGAGTTCGTCGAGATCCTGGAGCCGTTGCGGCGCCACGCCAGCGACGGCCACCCGTGGCTGGCCGAGGGCACGCCCGCCGGGCGCGTCCCGGGGGGCCAGAGCCGGTGGAGTGCGGGCAAGGACCTCAGCTGGGAGCCGCTCCGGCCCGAGCTGGTGGTGGAGGTGGCCTACGACCACCTCCAGGTGGACCGGTTCCGGCACGCCACGTCCTTCGTCCGCTGGCGACCGGACCGCAGCCCGGACTCGTGCACCTACGCCCAGCTGGACACCCCGGTGCCGACCGAGTTGCAGGAGGTCTTCGGCACCCACGGGTGAGCACGGGAGTGACCGGTCAGCGCGCCGCCAGGGCCCGCGCCCGGTCGGCCAGTGCCGGGTCCCGGAGCAGGGCGCAGACGTCGTCGAACTGGCCGGTGGGTCCCTGCCACTGCAAGGTGGCGACCGTGTCGAGCACGCCCGGGTCCCGCCGCAGCGTGGCCAGGTCCCGGAACAGCTCGGCCCGGTCCCGCTCCTCGGCCAGCCGGGTGGCCAGGGCGGCCGCCCCCCGCAGCCCGCGGCGCACGTCGGGGTCCCACTCGGTCACGTTGTCGGGCACCTCGTCGAAGGTCCCGTAGTGGGCCAGCACCACCGAGGCCGACCGCCGGCCCCATCCGGCCAGTCCCGGAAAGCCGTCGGCGGAGTCGCCCACCAGGGCCAACCAGTCGGGGATGGACCGCGGGGCCACCCCGTACTTGGCCCACACCCCGTCCTCGTCGGTGAGGACCCCCTTCCGCCGGTCCAACTGCACCACCCGACGGCCCACGACGCACTGGGCCAGGTCCTTGTCGGGCGTGCAGATGAGCACCCGGTCGACAGTGGGGTCGGCGGCCGCCACCGAGGCGGCCGAGGCCAGGGCATCGTCGGCTTCGAGCTCGACCATCGGCCACACCACCAGCCCGAAGGCCTGCAGTGCCGTCTCCAGGAGCCCGAACTGCGATGCCAGCTCGGGCTCGATGCCCGCCCCGGTCTTGTACCCGGGCCACAGGTCGTTGCGGAACGACTCGACCACGTGGTCGGTCGCCACCCCCATATGGGTGGCCCCGTCGGCCAGCATGGCCATCAGGGACACGAGGACACCGCGGACGGCTCCGACCTCCCGGCCGTCGGCGGACTGACGGGGTGGCTGGCCGAAGTACTGCCGGAACAGCTCGTAGGTCCCGTCCACCAGTTGCACGTCCATGGCCGAAGTCTTGCAGTGCAGACTGGTGGCTGCGCAGTGGTGGTACCTGTCATCGAGCGGAGGAGAAGCGATGAGCGAGTCAACGCACTACCGGAAGCCGGGCCGGCTGACCCGGTCCCTCATGAACCCCGCCGTCGAGCTCCTGATGCGGCTGGGCATCAGCGTGTGGGGGAGCCGGATCCTCGAGGTGCGGGGCCGGACCAGCGGCGAGCCCCGCCGCACCCCGGTGAATCTGCTCCGTGTGGACGGCCGCGACTATCTGGTCTCCCCCCGGGGGGAGGGCCAATGGGTCCGCAACGTCCGCGCCGACGGCGGCCGGCTGGCCCTGCTGCTCGGCGCACACCGTGACGAGCGGATCGCCCGGGAGCTGCCCGACGGCGAGCGGCCACCGATCCTGCGGGCCTACCTCAAGAAGTGGAAGATGGAGGTGGGCGTGTTCTTCGACGGCGTGACCGCCGACTCGTCCGACGAGGAGCTGCTGCGGATCGCCCCGGACCATCCCGTCTTCCTCCTGTCCGAGCCCACGCCCTGAGCCTGCGGTCCCCGGCCCCGGGGACCGGGAGCCGCCACCGGCCCCTCACCCGGACCCGGGTGGCCCGACCAGACAGAACTCGTTCCCCTCGGCGTCGGCCATGACGGCCACCGTCCCCTCGTCGTACCGGTGGGTCTCGCCGCTGTGCCTGCCGCCCAGCGCGGCCACCGTGCCCATGGCCGCATCCAGGTCGTCGACCCACAGGTCCAGGTGGATGCGGGTCTTGCCCGCCTTCTCCTCGGGAACCGGCTGGAAGGTGATCACCGGGCCGCCGGCCACGGTCGGCCCCAGCCGCAACCACCCCGGGAGCCCGTCCACGGGCCGGGTCGGTGTGCCGAGGAGCCGTCCCCAGAAGTCGGCGACCCGCCGGGGGTCGACGCAGTCCACCGTGACCGCCGCCCACCGGGCACGGCCGTCACCCGCTCCACCCACCCCGTCCCCACCGGCCCCGTCCTCACCAGCCCCGCCCCCACCGGCCCCGCCCCCACCGCCCCCGTTCTCACCGGCCATGGGGCCCGAGGATATCCGTGCCGGTGCTCACCGGACCCTGGTGGAAGTGCAGGGGTCGGACGTATCCTGGCCGCTCGGGCTGTGGGGCGTCACCAGGCGACGCCCGGCGCGGCGGAAGGGGCAACGATGAGTGACACGGCACAGGGGCCGGGCTGGTGGATGGCGTCCGACGGCAGGTGGTACGCACCTCACCTCCATCCTTCCTACGCACAGGGGCAGGCGGCGGTTGACGCGGCAGCCGGCCCGATGGCCGTGTCACCCGGGGCGGGCGAGGCCCCGGGGCTGCCCCCGTACGCACCGGCCCAGACCTTCGGGTCCGGACTGCCCGCGGTCCTCTCGTCACGACCGGCCCGCCCGCCCCGGCGCCGGCGGCGCCCGGTGGTGGTGAGCGTGGCCGCCGCACTGGCCATCGCGCTGGTGGCCGGCGTGGTCGTGGAGACCCAGGGCCCCGGCACCACCGCCGACGCCGCCATCGTCCACGCCGTCGACACGGCCATGGCCGGCAACACGGCCGACATCGACGTGACCGGCTCGGAGACGGTCCAGGGCCACTCGGTCACCTTCTCCGGCTCGGGTGCGGTGGAGTTCGGGACCGACGCCCTGTCCATGAACCTGGGCCTGGCCAGCCAGGGCCAGCAGATCACCGAGCAGGCGGTGTACCTGGGGGGTGTCGTCTACGAGAGCCTTCCCCAGATCGCCCAGGTGTATCCGGGCAAGTCGTGGGTGTCCCTCGACCTCTCGTGGCTCACCCAGGCCACCGGTCAGGGGGTGGGTGGCCTGGGCGGCAATCCGCTCGCCATGCTCCATGCCCTGGCGGTGCAGGGGAACACCGTCACCGATCTGGGCACGACCACCCTCGACGGCTCACCGGTCCACGAGTACGGGGTCACACTCGATCCGACCGTGATCCAGCACGAACTGGCCCAGGCGAATCTGCCGGCATGGTTGCAGCAGGCCGTGTCCCAGGTGACGGTCGACTCCGGTTCCCAGAAGGTGTACGTCGGCAGTGACGGGACCCTGGCCGGCGTGCGGTACTCCGTGGTGGAGACCGTCGGGAGTGCGGGACCGGTCCCCGTCGACGAGTCCCTGACGTTCAGCCACTACGGGACGGCCACCTCGATCACCGCCCCACCCGCCGACGAGGTGATCCCCCTCAGCCAGCTGCTGCAGCAGGGCGGCTGAGGGAGCGCCCGGACCCGGAGGCGGCCGACCGCTCAGCCGGGCTCGACAATTCCCGGCTCCGGCGACATCGCTAGGGTCGGCACGTGATCATCGTCACCGGCACCGTCCGGGCCCGTCCCGACACCATCGACGAGGTCGAGGCCCTCAGCCTCGAGCACGTCCGGCGCTCCCGCCAGGAGCCGGGCTGCATCTCCCACTCGGTCCACCGCGACCTCGAGGACCGGCTCCGCCTGGTCTTCGTCGAGTGGTGGGCCGACACCGACGCCCTGCTCGCCCACTTCGGCGTGGAGGAGTCGGCCGGCTTCGTCACGGCGGTCGGTGCGCTGACCGACGAGCCGTCGGGCCTGTCGGTCTACGCCGCCGAGGAGGTCCCGCTCCGGGACCTGGCTCCGGGGTCGCGCCCGCCCGACGGATCCGGCACGGCCTGAGCCCTCACCCGTCGAGGCGCCCGAGCAGCCACCCCGGGCCCACCACCTCGGCGCCCAGGGCCCGGGCCTGCCGGCCGAGGGCCCGGTCCGCCGACACCAGGGTCACCGGTGCGGTGGCGTCGGCCGCCACGGCCAACAGGAGATCGTCGCCGCTACCGCCGGCATGGAGGACGGTGAGGTCCCCGGACAGGCCGGCCTCGACGCCGGCCCGGGCCGCCCCCTCGAGGACCACCACCACCGGTCCACTGATCCGGTCGGCGTCGGCCGCGGCCCGCACCCGGTCCACGAACGAGCGTGCCGCCCCGGCCCGGTCGCGCCACCAGCCGTCGGGACGGGAACCGACCACGTTGGCCGCGTCGATCAGGAGCACGGCGGGTCCGGGGTCCCGGGGGACGTGTCCGGAAACGACCGCTCGCTCCGGGTGACGCCCCGCTCGACGGCGGCGATGGAGGCGGAGATCTCCTCGCACTCACGCCGGAGCCGTTCGGGGTTGCGGGCCGCCAGGCCGACCGAGGCCAGCGCCAGGGGAGGGTCCTCCTCGAGCTTCCCCACCCTCGCCATTTCCTGCTGTCGCACGTCAGCCTCCGCCGCTCGCCGGGCCGCACCGGGATGGTAGCCCGGGCAGCCCCGGGTGCCGCCGGCGAGGATCCGGGCGGTACGCGGCACGGGCGATGACCCACGGCGTCGCCGGGCCGGTACCGTCCGGGTATGGCCGAACCGGACCTCCACGAGCGGGCGTCGTCGTTCGGGTCGGTGGCCGAGGCCTACGACCGGTTCCGGCCGGCACCCCCGGCGGAGGCCGTCGACTGGGTCCTCGGTACCGCGGGGGGCGTGGCCGCCGACATCGGTGCCGGCACCGGTGCGCTCACCCGGCAGCTGGCCCGACGGGCCGGCCGGGTCGTCGCCGTCGAGCCCGACGCCCGGATGGCCGGGGTGCTGCGGCGCCGGTCACCGGACATCCCGGCGCTCCGCGGCTGGGCCGAGGCCCTGCCGCTCCGTCCGGCGTGCCTCGACGCGGTGACGGTGTCGTCGGCCTGGCACTGGATGGACCCCGACCGGACCACCGCCGAGGTGGCCCGGGTCCTCCGTCCCGGCGGGGTCTTCGGGGTGATCTGGAACGGCGCCGACCGGTCCGTCGACTGGGTCGCCGAGCTCCTGGGGACGCGGGTTCCGTCGCCGGGGGACCGGGACCTGCGGACCCGCCACGCCTTCGTGCTGCCGCCCGGATCGCCGTTCGACGCGGTGGAGCGCAGGGTGGTGGAGTGGTCCCTGCCGGTGGGCCCCGAGGAGCTGGTCGGCCTGGCCGGCACCTACAGCGCCACCATCACCATGGCCCCGGACGAGAGGGAACGTGAGCTGGCCCGGGTGGCCGCCGCGGCGTCGTCCCTCGCCGCCTCGGGCCCGGTCGAGCTCCCGATGGCCTGTCGGTGCTGGCGGGCGGTGCGGATCTGAGCGGCGGCGCATCGGGTAGGTCCCGACCCAGAGCCCTGTCCACCCGACCGGCCGGCGGTGCTCGGGACCGCTCCCGACACCAACACGTGGCGTGTGAATGACATCCATGTGGTTCGACACGCCGTGACGTCCCGGCCCTGCCCGGGCCTTGTCAGGCCCCCACCCGCGCCACTACCGTGTACACGTAGTGGATACACACGAGTACGCAGTAGCACCACCGGAGGGGCTCGCCGAGCGCATCCGCAACTACCGGCTGGACCGGGATCTGACCCAGCGCGACCTCGCCGAGCAGCTCGGGGTGACCCAGCAGTCGGTGGCCCGGTGGGAGCAGGGCTCGCCCCCGCGCCGGTCGATGCTCCGGGTGCTCGAGTCGCTGCTCGACGAGCGGGGTCCCACCGGCCAGCCGGCCGAGCTGGCTGAGCTGGCCGACATCATCGGCATCCATCCCCCCGTCCGGGAGATGCCGAGGAACCGGGGCATCGAGGAGGGCCGGAAGGCCTACGTGCAGGGCTGCCTCAAGCTGCTCGAGCGCGGGGAGCGGCTGCCCAACCGGGTGCTCCTGCTCCTGGCCGACGAGCTCGGCTGGGCTGACGACGACTGATCGGCGACCGGCTGCTGTGGGTCACGACCGGGACGGGGCGATCACCGAGGAGCCGTAGCGCTCCAACCCCTCGAGGGACGCGGCCAGTGAGGTGCCCGGCACCGACACCCCGACCCAGGTGACGCCCAGCCCGGCCAGCTCGTCGAGGGCGGCCCTGTGGGCCCCGGCGTCGAAGTCCCCGTCCAGGCGGCCCCCGACGGGGGTGGCGAAGGCCACATCGATCTCCGAGCGGTCCCGGCCCTCCTCGTCGACGTACTGCCACAGCTCGTCGAGCATGGCGGACAGGTCCTCCACGGTCTCCAGGGGCGGTGTCTTGGTGGTGGTGGACAGGGCCCTCGGCGCCGGAAAGGGCGACCATCCGGCCCCGTACCGGGCCACCCGGCGGCGCGACAGCCGGCTGTTGCCGCCGATCCAGAGGGGCGGAAGGATCCGGGGCTTGGGGTTGGCGGTCAGCCCCGTGGCGTCGATGCCCATCCCCTGGAAGGAGAAGTCGTCCTCGGTCCACATGCCCGTCAGGACCTCGACGGCCTGGTCGAACAGGGCGTTGCGCTCCTCGAAGTCGATCCCGAGGCCCCGGTACTCACCGCGCAGGTACCCGGTGGCCACGGCCAGGGTGAACCGGTCCTCGGACAGCACGGACAGGGTGGCGACCATCTTGGCCACGAGGAGGGGATGCCGGTAGGGGAGCACCACGATGTTGGGGATCAGCCGGATCCGCTCGGTGACGGCGGCGCAGAAGGTCAGGGCCACGAAGGGGTCGAGAGCGTCGTGCCCGCCCGCCTTCAGCCAGCGGTCCGTGGGTGCCGGGTGGTCGGTGAACCCGATGCCGTCGAAGCCCGCGGCCTCGGCGGTCCGGGCGAAGGCCCCGACGGCCGCCCGGGTCGTCAGCTCCGGACTGGCCGGGTGGGTGACCATGGGATACGTGACGGAGAACTTCATGGCGGTCCATGCCTTCTGCCCGCCTCCACGGGTGAGGCCGGCGGGTCGGTGTCGTGGGGTGCGCCGGGGTGGCGGCGCGATGCGCAAGCACCGTAAGGCACGACGGCCCCGCCCTGCCACACCCGGGGCCGGTCCTCCGGCGCCGGCGCACCGTCCGATGCGCCGGCATCGGGCCGGCATCGTGGCCGGCGACGCACTTGTTACCCGGAGTCGCAGTGGGTAGCGTCGCGGCGTTGGCGGGAACGCCGGCTCCTGTGGCAACCGGGTCGGGCGGCTCCGGTTGCTGCACCAGCCGGTCGGCAGTCGGCAGGGCGCCGCGATGCCAGCGTGGGGAGGTCGGCATGGACACGGTTCGGCGACCGCGGCAGAGCCGCGACGAGCTGCGGGTGCTCCTGCTGCAGGCCGGCCAGTCCATCCTCGTCGAGGAGGGCCTCGGGACGGTGGCGGACGCCCTCAACTTCAAGCGGGCCTTCGACCGGATCGAGGCCGACACCGGCATCCGGCTGTCCAACGCCTCGGTCATCGGGCGGGTCTGGGACAGCCTGGCCGACTACCAGACCGACGTGCTGGTGCAGTTGGCCCGGGACACCAGCCGGTCCAACGTTCCCCAGGTGGCCGGCCTGGTGGCCGACACCCTGGACGGGCGCGACCTGTCCACCGTCGATGCCCGCGCCGCGGCCCTGTCCGAGATCTGCCGGGTGGTCGGCGAGGCCCTCGGTGACGCGCTGCGCTCCTCGGCCAGCTGGTCGGTGTGGATCAATCTGTGGGCCATGGCCACGGCCAGCAAGCTGCCCGACCGGCACCAGCGCGTCCTGGCCACACTCATGGAGAGCTATGACGCCATCAACGACCAGGGCGAGGAGGCCTTCAGTGGGTTGATGAGCATCCTCGGGTACCGGCTGCGGGTGCCGCTGACGGTGCCGCAATTTCTCAACGCGGCCGGGGCGCTGTCCGAGGGGTGCTCGCTCCGCGACCGGGTCGACTCGAAGATGCTGGGCATCGCCCGCCCCACCGGGCCGGCGGGGGAGGAGCAGCTGTGGACGGTCCACGGCATTGGGCTCCACGCCCTGGTGCTGGAGTTCTTCGAGCCGGACCCGGACCACTGAGTCGTGACGACCGGGCACCGGCCGTCGGGATACCCATCGGCCCCCGGCCCGGTGCGGTTCAGTTGAGCTCCGACAGGTCGACCCCGAGCCCTTGGAGGGAGCGGAGCCAGTCGGTGTCCCCGGCCCCCGCGTCACCGGGCGCGTCCCGGTCCACCTCGGTGGGCGCCCGGGCGAGCCCGTCGCCGGTGTGGTCACCCGGACCGTCGGTGCTGCCGTGGTCGTCGGGGGTGCTGTGGTCGTCGGAGGTGCCGTGGTCGCCGGCGAGGGTGTCGAGCAGGGTCAGCGGCGACCGGATGGCCTGGGTGAGGGTGTCGGTGGAGGGGAGGTCCGGGAATGTGTCCCGCACCTCGGACTCCATCCGGGCCCGGAACTGCGTGACGGTGCTCCACAGGGCACCGACCTGCCTGGCCACGCGGGGCAGCGTGTCCGGTCCCAGGACGACGAGTGCCACCACCACGACGACGAGCACCTTGGCTGGGCTGAGCAGGAACATCCGTGTGCGACCTCGGTTCGATGGGCCGGTGGGCGGGGCCGGGCGGCCCTCGTGGACCCCGGCCCGGATGGCCACCCCCTGTTCGGAGGTGGCACCGTCCCCGGATGCCTCCCCACGGGGACACGACGCCGGACGGGGACGCGGTGCGGTTGATGGCCGCTGCTGACCGACCGCTCCTCGGGGAGGTGCCGGTGGTCCAGGCCCCGCTGGCCGGGGGCCCGTCCACCCCGGAGCTGACGGCGGCGGTGGCGCGCGCCGGTGGCTTCGGATTCCTGGCCGCCGGCTACCGGTCTCCCGAGCAGCTCACCGGACTGATCGCCGCCACCCGGGAACGGGGCGCCGAGCGGTTCGGGGTCAATCTGTTCATCCCGTCGGCCCCGGCCGACCCGGCCACCGTGCAGCGGTACGGCCGGCACATCCAGCCGGCGTCGGAACGGCTCGGGGTGGCGCCGGGCGAGCCGGTCTGGGACGACGACGCCTTCGGCGACAAGCTGGACATCGTGGCGTCCGAGCGGGTGGGCACGGTCAGCTTCACCTTCGGGTGCCCGGACTCGGCCGTCGTCGACCGGCTCCACCGCGCCGGCTGCCGCGTGGCGGTGACGGTCACCTCGGGCCGCGAGGCCCGCGTGGCCGAGGGCGTGGGCGCCGACCTCGTGGTGGCCCAGGGGACCGAGGCCGGCGGGCATCAGGGGTCCTTCCTCGACCTGACCCCCAACCTGACCCCGCTGTCCGTGCTCGTGGACGAGGTGCGGGCGGCCTCGACGCTGCCCGTGGTGGCGAGCGGGGGGATCATGACCGGGTCCCGCGCCGCCGAGGTGCTCGGCCAGGGGGCGGTGGCGGTGCAGCTCGGGACGGCCTTCCTCTGCGCCGCCGAGGCGGGGACCTCCGCCGTCCATCGCACCGCCCTGTTGGAGCAGACGTATGCCCACACCATCGTCACCCGGGCCTTCAGCGGCCGGTTCGCCCGGGGCCTGGCCAACGACTTCGCCCTCCGGTACGGGGACTCGGCGCCCGAGGCCTACCCGGAGGTCCACCATCTGACCGCGCCCCTGCGGGCTGCCGCCACCGCCGCCGGCGATCCGAGCATCCCGAACCTGTGGGCGGGCTCGGGCTGGCGCGACGTCCGGCCCGAGCCGGCCGGTGCGGTGGTGCGCCGCATCGCCGCCGAACTGCGCTGACCCGAACTGCGCTGACCCGAACTGCGCTGACCCGAACTGCGCTGGGCTGACCGGGCTCGAGCGTGCGTCCCGGGCCCGGGCGGACGTCACATCAGATGACGGGTGGGGGTGTGCCCTCCGCGCTGGCCGACAGCGCCGGGTCCCAGTCGCAGATGGTGCAGGCGTGGAGGAAGACGGAGTGGGCGAACTCGAGGGCCGTGGCCCGGGGGTCGGGACTGGCACAGACGTCGTCCCACCGCAGGATGTACTCGCCGAGTTCCTCGTCCCAGTGGGCCGGGCCCGGGGCGATGGTCGCTCCGGCGAATCCCTCGGGAGCGGGGTGGGCGTAGGCGTAGAAGGCCGCGTCGGGCGTGCGGGCATCGCCCGGCCACCACCCGATGGCCACCTCCTGGGCGTCCATGGCGTTGCGCATGATGAACTCCTGGGAGGGCGGATCGGCCGGGAGTCCCGAGAACAGGCTCACCGCCAGATCGAAGGCGCCCCACCAGGCGTTGACCGGGGTCGACCGCCCCCGGAAGGGAGCCCGGAACGCCGACAGGACCAGGGCCGCCTGGGTGGCGGCGGCGAAGTAGGCGCGCACCTGCTCGGGGTCGTACCGCGCGTGCTCGTCGTCCACGTCGAGGCCCACCGTCCAGGGCACCTCCTGGGGGGTCATGCTGATGTGCACCGGCCCGACGAGGTCGGCCACGGCGTCGAGGACCTCCCGGGTGACCGCGCCCACCGCCCGGTCGGGGGCCAGGGGCACCCGCCCGACACCGCCGTGGCTGGCTTCGACCACCGCCTGGTGGGCCCGCAGGTCGAGGACGACCGCCACCGTCCCGGACCCGTCGGGGGCCGGCAGGGGCGGGGTCTCCCATCCCCTCGCCGTGAGGCGCAGCGCGGCGTGCTGGAGCTGCGGCTCCGGTGGCGCCAGGGCCACGGCGAGCTTCCCGAGCACCTGGGTGTGGGCGTGCAGGGTGTCACACGTCCGGCTCCACCGGTCATAGGAGATGGCGGGCCAGTCGGTGGGCATGGTCCGACGATAGTCACCCCGGCCCCTACAGGACCCGTGGGCCGCCGGTCCGGCCCGTGTGCCACGCGTCCGACATCGTCCAGGCGCGTCACGGTGTGGTCGGGCACCGCGCGCGTCCCCGGTGGTCGGCACCCCCGGCACCGCGTGGTCCACCCGTCCGGCGGCGATGTCGGCGGACCGGGACACCGGATCGCCCGCGGCACCGGCACGTCGCTCGCCTCTGTCGACGCGTGACCGTCGGGCCCTGTCGCCCCGGTCCGGAACAGTGCGCCTGACCTAGTATCACGGCATGTCCGAAACGACCGCGGCCGGCCCCACCTACGATCCGGAGGCCGTCCGCGCCAAGTACCTCGCCGAGCGCGACAAGCGGTTGGTCCCCGACCGCGCCGCCATCCGCGACCTGCGGACCGACGAGCACTTCGCCCGGTACCGGGACGACCCGTTCACGCCCTACATCCAGCGCGACCCGGTCGCCGACGCCGTCGACGTGGTCGTCGTGGGCGGGGGTATCGCCGGGGTCCTGGCCGGGGCCCGGCTGCGCCAGGCCGGCATCTCCCGCATCCGCATCATCGATCAGGCCGGGGGCATCGGCGGCACCTGGTACTGGAACCGCTACCCGGGCGTGATGTGCGACGTGGAGTCCCACATCTACATCCCCATGCTCGAGGAGCTCGGCTACGTCCCCTCCCGGCGCTACGCCTACGGCGACGAGATCCGGGGCCACCTCCAGGCGGTGGCCGACCGGTTCGACCTCGAGGACGGGGCCCTGTTCCACACCGGCGTGACCCGGGCCGAGTGGCGGGAGGAGGCATCGCAGTGGCGGATCACCACCGACCGTGGTGACCAGGTCGACTGCCGGTGGTACGTCCTGGCCGTCGGCATCCTCAACCTGCTGAAACTGCCCAGCATCCCGGGTATGGAGTCCTTCGGCGGGCGGTCGTTCCACACCGCCCGGTGGGACTACGCCTACACCGGGGGCGGGCCGCACGAGCCGCTCACCGGCCTGGCCGACAAGAGCGTGGCCCTCATCGGCACCGGGGCCAGCGGTATCCAGTGCGTGCCGCCCCTGGCCGAGTCGGCCAAGCAGCTCTACGTGTTCCAGCGCACGCCCTCGGCCATCGGCGAGCGGGGCAACCGGCCCACCGAGCCCGACTTCGCCGACCGGCTGGAGCCGGGCTGGCAGCGCGCCCGGATGGACAACTTCCAGGGCATCATCATGGGCCGGCCCGTGGACGAGGACCTGGTCGATGACGGGTGGACCCACGACTACGCCGCCACCCGCAACGTCCGGCGCACCGAGGGCATGACCATCGAGGAGTACCTGCGGACCGTCGAGGAGGTCGACTTCGAGGTCATGGAGGCGCACCGCCGCCGGGTCGAGGCGTTGGTGGCCGACCCGGCCACGGCCGAGAAGGTCAAGCCCTACTACCGCTACCTGTGCAAGCGCCCGTGCTTCCACGACGAGTACCTCCCGGCCCTCAACAGCCCGAACGTCACGCTGGTCGACTGCCCCGGTGGGATGGAGCGGATCACCGAACGGGGACCCGTCGTCGACGGGACCCAGTACGAGGTCGACTGCATCATCTACGGCACCGGGTTCGAGGCCGAGCTCACGCCGCTCTTCCGCCGGGTGGGCCACGACATCGTCGGCCGCGGCGGGGTCACCCTGGCCGAGAAGTGGGCCGACGGCGCCGCCAGCCTGTTCGGCATGATGACCCGGGGCTTCCCCAACATGTTCGTCATGCCCGCACCGGGCCAGCAGGCCGTGGTCACCGTCAACTACACGCAGCTGGCCGTGCTCGGGGCCGAATTCATCGCCGGCGCCGTGGCCCGGCTCGAGCAGCAGGGCGTCGAGGTGTTCGACGTGAGCGCCGACGCCGAGGAGGCGTGGACCAAGGAGATCGTCAGCTCGTTCGTCGACCCCACCGCCGTCATGTCCGCCTGCACGCCGTCACGGCTCAACAACGAGGGCCACCCCGAGGAGATGAACCCCCGCAACGGCAACTACGGCCGAGGCCTGGGTGACTGGTTCGCCTACCGGGACCTGCTCGAGCGGTGGCTCGAGGCCGGCACCCTGGAGGGCTTGGAACTGAGGGTCCGGTCGGCCGCGTCGTGAGCGGGCGGCAGCGGGTCGCCGTCATCACCGGCGGCGGGGGTGGGATCGGAGCGGCCGTCGCCGAGGAGCTCGGCCGCCGCGGCTGGTTCGTCGTCACCCTGGACCCGCTGGTCACCCTGGACGGCTCCGCCCCGCTCCCCGAACCCGAGGAGACCACCGCCGGCCGCATCGTGGCCGCGGGCGGCTCGGCCCGGGCCTCGTCGGTGTCGGTCACCGACGGGGAGGCCGTCCGGGGACTCTTCGGCGAGCTGGTCGAGGAGCACGGGGGACTCGACGCCGTGGTCAACGTGGCCGGCATCACCCGCCAGACCTACTTCGGGCGGGGCACCGAGGAGGACTGGCTGGCGGTGGCCACCGTGCACCTCGACGGCTACCTCAACGTGCTGGGTGCCGCGCTGCCGCTCATGGCCGCGGCCGGCTACGGACGCATCCTCGGCGTCACCTCCGGCTCGGGGTGGCGGGCGGCGGACGCCGGGGCCTACAGCTGTGCCAAGCGCGCCGTCGCCGCCCTCACCTGGCAGCTGGGCCGTCAGGCACCGCCGGGCGTGGTGGTCAACGCCATGTCGCCCATCGCCGCCACCCGGATGATGGCGTCGGCGCTCGAGCGGGCCCGGAAGGCGGGCCAGTCGGGCGGTGGCGGCATCTCCTTCCTGTCGGTGGCGGGACCCGAGGACCTGGGCCCGTTCGGCGCCTCGTTGGTCGACGAGGCGTTCGGGTGGTGCAGCGGCCGGGTGCTGTTCGCCGGGGGCCCGGAGGTGGCCGTGGTCGACGAGCCCCGGCTGCTGGAGGTGGTGCGCACCGACGGGGTGGTCTCGCTCGACCGGGTGCTGGACGAGGTCGTCCCCGGGGCCTTGGCCCGGGCCGAGGCCGCCCAGGCCAGTGCCGGTGGGGGCAACCCCCGGTTCGGGGCCATCTTCGACGAGCCGGCCGCCGCCGGATCCGCGGCGGGAGAGGTGCGGTCCTGTGCCGTGGTGTCGGACCGCCCCGGCCTGGCGGCCTCCATCACCGCCGCGCTCGAGGCCCGGTCCATCACCTGCCACCCGGTCGGGCCGGCCCGCGGCTTCGCCGCCGCCGCCGGGGCGCTCCACCGGGCGGTCGATGCCGCCGGACCGGTCGACGCCGTCGTCGTGGCCGCCGCCGGCCCGGAGCCCGCCCCGGGCGGTGCGGCCGGGTGGGAGCAGGTGCTCGCCGACCACCAGGGCATGGTCGGCCACCTGCACGCTGACGCCGGATGGGCGCGGGCGGTCGCCGACTACTCGGCTGCCGCCGATCGCCCGGTCCGCCTCGTGACCCTCACCGACGCCGTCACCACCGGGGGCCGGAGCCGGGCCCAGGCCTCGGCCCAGCAGGCCCGGGTGGCCGCCGGTGCCACGGACGGGCGGGTCACCGCCTTCGCCGCCAGCATCGAGGCGTCCGAGGCCGATGCCGGCATCGCCGTCGGTGCCCTGGTCACCCATCTGCTCACCCACGCCGAGGCGGGGGCGCTGGCCGGGGCCGAGCTGGTGGTGGGGCCGGGCTGGCTGGGCCTCCGCAGCCACCCCCGTCCCATCGGGAGCGTCACCTTCGGCGGGCCCGCCCTCCCGGCGTGGCTCGACGGCACCCTCCGCGAGATCGTCGGCGTGGCCCCGCACCCGTCCCTGACGGAGGCCCGGTGACCGCCCGGCCCACCCGGGTCGTCGACGCCCACGTCCACCTGTGGGACCCCGCCCGCCGCGACTGGTACCCGTACCTGGCCCATCCGCCCAAGGGTGCCGGCGGTGACCCGTCGGGCATGTACCGCCCCTTCGACGTCGACACCTACCGGTCCGAGGCGGCCCGGTGGAACGTCGAGAAGTTCGTCAACGTGGCCGCCGCCACCGGGCGTCACTCCATCGAGGAGACCCTCGAGCTCGGCCGGGCGGCTCCCGCCCGGGGCGGTCCCGACGCCATCATCGGCGGCCTGCCGCCCACCGACAGCGTGGCCGAGGCCATCGGGCTCCTCGACCGCCAGATGGGCGCGTCGCGTTTTCGCGGGGTCCGGCCCATGGGTGTGTTCACCGAGCCGCTCCCCGATGCCGGCGTGCTCGACGCCCTCCAGGAGCGGAACCTGGTGTTCGAGCTCATGAGCCATCCCGACCAGCTCCGGCCGGCGGCCGAGCAGCTCGGCCGGTTCGACGGCCTGAGCGTGGTGGTCGAGCACACCGGCTGGCCCCGGTCCGGGTCCGACGAGGAGCGCGACCTGTGGAGGACCGGGATCGACGCGCTGGCCGACGTCGGGGAGAACGTCGTCTGCAAGCTGTCGGGACTGTCCATGCCGTTGCAGTCGGTGAGCGTCGACGCCTTCGCCCCCTGGCTCGAGTACGCCATCGGTGCCTTCGGGGTGGACCGCTGCATGTTCGCCAGCAACTTCCCCGTGGACTCGATGTACGGCACCTTCGACGACCTCTACGGGGTGTTCGGCGCCGTCACCGGGGGCCTCGACGCCGCGTCCCGCGACAAGCTCTTCGCCGGGAACGCCGAGCGCGTCTACCGGCTCTGACCGGCGATCGCCCGTCCCGGCCCGAGGTGGCCGGCCGGTCCGCAGTCCGGCTCAGAGGGAGTCGAGGAAGGCGGACAGCGCGACGTTGACCACGTCGGGGGCCTCCTGCTGCACCCAGTGGCCGACGCCGGGGATCAGCGTCCTGCCCCGGAAGTCGGCGCAGCCGCCACCCGGGTCGGCGAAGGCGTCGACCCCGGGGATCATGCCCCGGACCGGATCGAGCTCGCCGGCGATGAAGCAGGACGGCTGGTCCACGGTGGCCCCGACGATGTCGGCCGACGCCTCCACGTCCAGCGGCAGGGCCCGGTAGCGGTTGAAGGCCCCGGTCATCCCCGTCCGTTCGAAGGCGGCCACGATCCGGTCGAGCTCGGCATCAGGCAGGAAGGGCAGCGGACCGTCGGGCGGGTCGGGCAGCAGCGGGAGCAGCTCGGCCCCCCGGGGCGCCTCGGCCAGCAGGGTGTTGGGTGGTGCCGCACCGGACAGCGCGAAGTACACCCGCTTGAGCGCGGCCCGCAGGTCCACCCCGAAGGCCGCCTCGGCCACGCCCGGCTCCTGGAAGTAGAGCATGTAGAAGAACCGGTCGGCGTAGATCTGGTCGAACAGGTCGACGAGGGAGACGGGCATCGGCGGCGTGTGGGGCACGCTGAGCCCGGCCACGGCCCGCACCCGGTCCGGGTGGCGGATGGCGGTGGTCCAGACGATGGGGGCGCCCCAGTCGTGCCCGACCAGGACGACCGGGTCGTCGTCCAGGGCGGCGGCCACGGCCGCCACGTCGCCGGCCAGCTCCCGCAGGGTGTAGCGCCCGACCTCGTCTGGCACCGAGCTGCCGCCGTAGCCCCGGACGTCGAGGGCGGCGACCCGGTACCCCTGGCCGGCCAGATGGGCCACCTGGTGGCGCCACGAGGAGGCGAGCTCGGGCCAGCCGGGCACGCACAGGACCACCGGCCCGTCGCCGGTCACCTCCACCCGGAGGGTGACATCTCCGTTGTCCACAAAGCGCTCGTCGGTCATCTCGCCACTCCCGTCACCCGTGGCCGCTGGTCGGGCCGCCGCCCATCTTGTCAGCCGACCGGTGCGGACGGCCGTCCGGCCCATCCGTCCCGTCCGCCGGGGCACGACCGGGTCAGGACCGGGTCAGGACCAGGGCGGGAGAAGTCCCGCTTCAGGAGCCGCTGCGAACTGCCGATACAAGGCGCGATGGGGAACGGATCCATGGGGCGCGCCTGGTCAGAACGTCGGCAGCTCGGTGGTGCCCGGTACGGAACCTGCGGGGGCCCAGGGCCCGGCCGGCCGGCCCCGG
>Ga0302319_10008255_pt1 | contig 20296 bp, 13 predicted proteins | sample Bog_T0_2_FD_203319 | JGI IMG/M metagenome (GOLD analysis project Ga0302319, IMG submission 203319) | Peat permafrost microbial communities from Stordalen Mire near Abisko, Sweden - Bog_T0_2 | ecosystem: Environmental > Terrestrial > Soil > Wetlands > Peat | place: Sweden: Abisko, Stordalen Mire... | reverse complement strand
AGACTCGGCCTCGAAGTACCTGCACGCCTCGAGTTTGCAGAATTGTAGTGAAGACTTTTACATGTCGGCGCTGTAAACAAAAGACTTGCCGTTTCAACTGCGGAAGTTGGGCTAGGCGTAGCACGAGCCGACGAGGAAGGCAAATGGAAGTTTGTCGGCATGCTTCCGCTGTTCGATCCACCGCGCGAGCAGGCGAAGGCGACCATCGCCAGCGCCCGCCAGATGGGCGTGGACGTCAAGATGGTTACGGTGATCAAATCGCCATCGCCCGGGAGACCTCGAAACAACTCGGATTGGGCACCAACATTCTGGATGCCGGCGCCCTGGGCGACACGAAGAAGCAAGAGTCGGCCCAAACCGAGGAGTCGATTGAGAAGGCCGACGGCTTTGCTCAGGTATTTCCCGAGCACAAGTACCACATTGTCGACATTCTTCAGCGGCGCGGCCACATTGTCGGCATGACCGGCGATGGTGTGAACGACGCTCCTGCGTTAAAGAAGGCCGATTGCGGAATCGCCGTCTCCGGCGCCACGGACGCCGCACGCGCGGCCGCATCGATCGTACTGCTCACGTCGGGCTTGTCGGTGATCATCGATGCAATCAAGGAAAGCCGGCGCATCTTCCAGCGGATGAACAGCTATGCGATTTATCGCATTGCTGAGACGCTGCGTGTGCTGTTCTTCATGACGCTCGCAATTCTGGTGTTCAACTTCTATCCTCTCACCGCCGTAATGATTGTGATGCTCGCGCTGCTCAACGATGGTGCGATTCTGTCCATCGCTTACGACAATGTTCTGTATAAGAACAAGCCCGAATCCTGGAACATGAGGCTTGTGCTCTCGATCTCCACAGTGTTGGGAGTAATCGGAGTTGCGGCTGCGTTTCTTCTGTTCTATCTCGGTGAGCGAGTCTTCCACATCGACCGCCTGCACATCCAGACATTGATGTACCTGAAGCTTTCGTTAGCTGGACATCTGACCATCTTCCTCACGCGCACGCGCGGCCCCTTCTGGTCGATAAGGCCTGCGCGCATTCTATGGATAGCTGTGCTTGGCACACAGGCGATCGCGACGTTGATTGCGGTCTATGGCTTATTCATGGCGCCGCTCGGTTGGAAGTGGGCAGCGTTCGTTTGGTCTTACGCCCTCGTTTGGGCTCTGATCAACGACCGCGTGAAGCTGCTCGCGTACCGGATCTTCGATCCGGCCAAACCTGCGCTGCTTGCGAAAAGGCCGGTCGATCGGACGGCAGAGATTGTCGCGCGAGCTTATGAACTCTACCAACAGCGAGTCCGCGGCGAGAGCCAACAGGACCAGGACTGGCTTGAAGCGGAGCGAGAGGCACGCGGCGATCAGCCGGCTGAGAAGAAGATTGCTTAACGCGATGAGGGCTTGATGAATATTGATTCAAAAGACTACCGTGTACCGCCTGACAAGATGGTCGACCTCGGCAAGTGGCCGACAGTTGTCGACCCCTATTACAAGTCGACGAAGCAATATCAGGAACTTCTGAACCTACACATGGAGGGGTTGAACTCACTGCAACAACTTCACGATGCGTCCAATCGTTACGCACTATTGCTGATCTTTCAAGGAATGGACGGCGCTGGCAAGGATGGCGCAATCCGGCACGTCATGTCCGGGGTCAATCCGGAAGGTTGCGAGGTCTTCAGTTTCAAGCAGCCGAGCGCAGAGGAACTCGAGCACGATTTTCTATGGCGCACCACTTGCCGCCTTCCTGAGCGCGGCCGGATCGGCATATTCAACCGTTCTTATTACGAGGAAGTGCTGGTCGTTCGCGTTCATCCGGAGCTTTTGCGCGGCAAGGGATTGCCCGAAGAGTTGCGTGACCAGAAAGACATCTGGGCCCGAAGGTATGAGTCCATCCGCGATCTGGAAAAGCACCTTCATCGTAACGGCACACAGATTATCAAGATATTTCTGCACCTGTCTTACAAGGAGCAACGAAGGCGATTCCTGGCGCGCATCGAAGAGCCAGACAAAAACTGGAAGTTCAGTACCTCCGACATTCACGAGCGGAAATACTGGAAGCGCTATATGCAAGCCTACGAGGATTGTCTCCGCGCGACGAGCACTTCTCACGCGCCCTGGTACGTCGTCCCCGCCGACGACAAGGAGAATGCCCGGCTGATCGTCTCGCAGATCGTTCTTGATGCGCTTGGAGGACTCAAAATGGCGTATCCAAGGACCACTCCAAAGCGGCGTCTCGAACTGCAGGCGATCAAGAAGCAGTTGGCGAAATGATGCTGGTATCCCGACGCGGACAGCCCGCACAGACTCATGTTTCAAATCCGCAATCGCGCCGTTAATTGGATGCGGAAAAATGGAAAGGAATTGTCTTATGGCTACAACCAAAGAACTCCCAACCGACGCCGATCGGGATGGCGCCCTGCAAACCTTCAACAAGAACTTCGATCAGTTCGGCAATTCCTCCGGGTTTATCTTCGATGTCACCCTTTCAACTGCGATTGCGGCAAACGGAAAGAGCGAGGCTAGAGCCCCGGCGCCGAAGGGTCCGCTTTCGCCTGAGCTTCTCGACAAGGTGAATCGCTATTGGCGCGTAGCGAACTACCTGTGCATTGGCCAGATCTACCTGTTTGAAAATCCCCTCCTTCGCGAACCGCTCAAAGCAGAACAGATTAAGCCACGTCTCCTTGGCCACTGGGGAACCTCACCCGGACAAAATCTAATCTACATTCACCTGAATCGCCTCATCAAAGAACAGGATGCAGACATTATCTACATCTCCGGGCCGGGACACGGAGGTCCATCCCTGAATGCCTGCTCATACCTGGAAGGCACGTACACAGAAGTGCACCCTGAGATTACGCACAATGAGGACGGGCTCCGACTCATGTTCCGGAAGTTCTCTACGCCGGGCGGAGTGCCAAGCCACTGCGGGCCGCACGTCCCGAACTCTATGCACGAGGGCGGCGAACTTGGCTATTCGCTGGTTCATGCGTTCGGCGCGGCATTCGACAATCCCGATCTGATTGTTGCCTGCGTAGTAGGTGACGGCGAATCCGAGACCTGCCCGCTCGAGGGAAGCTGGAAGTCGGTCAACTTTCTTAATCCCGTCAGGGACGGTGCGGTCCTGCCGATTCTGCACCTCAACGGCTACAAGATTTCCGGCCCGACTGCTCAGGGACGAACCAGCGACGCAGATCTGAGGGCGCTGTACACTGGGCGTGGTTACAAACCGTACTTTGTTGAGGGCGATGATCCTCAGGTCGTGCATCAGCTTCTGGCAGGGACGCTTGATGATTGCTACGCAGAGATTCGGTCAATCCAACAGGCAGCACGCAAAAGCGGATTCACGAAGCAACCTGTTTGGCCAATGATCGTCCTGCGCACGCCCAAGGGATGGACCTGTCCGAAGGAAGTGGATGGAATTCCGATTGAAGGCACCTTCCGAGCGCACCAAGTTCCGCTTGCGACTGTCCGCGAGAATCCCGAACATCTTAAGATCCTTGAAGCCTGGATGAAGAGCTACAAGCCGGAAGAACTCTTCGATAAGAGAGGATCGTTTATTGCCGAACTGGCAGCAGTTGCCCCTGTCGGCAATCGCCGCATGGGGGGCAATCCCCATGTGAATGGCGGACGAGAACTGATAACGCTCGCTCTACCGGATTTCACTGACTACGCACTCGAGATCCCGGGACCTGGTCAGGTTCTAGCTGAAGCTCCACGCAAGCTCGGAGATTTCTTCCGTGACATTCTCAGGATGAATCTGACGAACTTTCGCATGTTTTGTCCCGATGAAACAAACTCCAATCGGCTGAACTCCATCTTCGAGGCAACTAAACGCTGTTCGATGGCTGAGCTAGTTTCGATCGACGACGAACTCGGGCCCGATGGCCGCGTGATGGAGGTATTGAGCGAACATCTCTGCGAGGGATGGCTTGAGGGATACTTACTCAGTGGCCGACATGGCATGTGGTCCTCTTATGAAGCGTTCGCGCAGGTGGTCGATTCCATGCTGACGCAACATGCCAAGTGGCTTGAGCAGTGCCGCGAGTTTTCGTGGCGCAAACCGATAGCGTCATTGAACGTATTACTCACAAGCCATGCATGGCGAAACGATCACAACGGATTCAGCCACCAGGCAACCGGCTTTGTGGACAACGCGCTGGCACGCAGAAGCGACACCATTCGCGTCTACTATCCGCCAGACAGCAACTGCCTTCTCAGCGTCTTCGATCATTGCCTGCGAACCCGCAACTACGTCAACATTGTCACCTGCGGAAAGCAACCGCAGCTGCAATGGCTCAACATGGACGAAGCTCTTGAGCATTGCTCGCGCGGCGCATCCACCTGGAAATTTGCGACCAACGACGGAGGGGGCGAACCAGATGTCGTGCTGGCCTGCGCAGGCGATGTGCCGACCATTGAAATTTGCGCAACGTCATGGCTCTTGCAAAAGCATGTTCCCGGCATCAAGATCCGGGTCGTGAATGTGGTGGATCTGATGACGCTGATGTATCCGGACAAACATCCGCACGGAATGGACGAGATGTCCTTCAATGCGCTCTTTACTGAAAACGCGCCCGTGATTTTCGCTTTCCACAACAATCGCTGGCTCATTCATACGCTGGTTCATGGGCGCGCCAATGAGGGCCGCTTCCATGTGCACGGCTATATTGACCAGGGAACAACCACTACCCCCTTCGACATGGTCGTGCTCAACGAGATGAGCCGCTTCCATCTGGCATTGGACGCCCTGAAGCACATTCCCCGGCTTCGCGTTCAGGCTGCCAATGCGATTCGGATGTTCGGCAAGAAACTGACAGAACATCACGACTACATTCGCGAGCACCTTGAAGATATGCCCGAGATCAGGAACTGGCAGTGGACCGCGGACTTCAGCGATTCGGTTGCGCCTGCTCCGTTGGCCAAGGGAAATCCCCGGAAGGCCATGTTCACCGACAGCTGAGCGGCGAGCTGCGGAAAAGTGAAGGCGGATCAGACCATCGCCAGCATGGTGTTGGCGATGGTAGCTTCCGCATTCTGGAATCCGGCAGGCAGAGAGATAAATTAAATGATCCGAAGCAAAGCAGGCGCCGATGAAAACGCAAGGACTCAGAGACACCGAAACAATGCTCTTCGCAGACAGCAAAGGTTTGCTCGCGATGGACGAAAGCAATCCGACTTGCAACAAACGATTTGCCAGCCTGGGGATTCCCCTGACCGAGGAGGCGCGGCGAGCCTATCGCGAAATGATTGTGACAACTCCGGGACTCGGTGACTTCATTGGCGGCGCAATCCTTTACGACGAAACCATCCGCCAGCAGACAACGGATGGAACTCCGTTTGTCAAAGTTCTACTGGATGCGGGAATCATTCCTGGAATCAAAGTGGACATGGGCGCCAAGGAATTAGCCGGCTTTCCCGGCGAAAAAGTGACCGAAGGCCTGGACGGACTGCGCGAACGGCTGGCTGAGTATTCAAGGCTGGGCGCTCGGTTCGCCAAATGGCGCGCGGTGATCGCGATCGGCAAGGACATTCCCAGCCGAGGCTGCATCCAGGCCAACTCAAATGCATTGGCTCGCTATGCTGCGTTGTGCCAGGAAGCCGGACTTGTTCCGGTCGTCGAGCCGGAAGTTCTCATGGATGGCGACCATGGCCTGCATCGCTGCTTCGAGGCTACAGAGGAAGTTCTGAGAGTTGTTTTCTGCCAGCTCCACACACAAAAAGTGATCCTGGAAGGAATGATTCTGAAGCCCAATATGGTTGTTTCCGGGTTGACCTGCCCCACACAAGACGCCGTGGATGAAGTAGCCGACGCAACCGTGAATTGTCTGTTGCGAGCTGTCCCTGCTGCGGTTCCGGCGATCGCCTTCTTGTCAGGCGGTCAATCGGCCGAGTTGGCCTCTGCCCGTTTGAATGCGATGAATGTGAGGTTCAAATCGCGGCTACCTTGGGCGTTGGCATTCTCGTTTGCCCGCGCCGTTCAACAGCCGGCCCTCGAACTCTGGAAGGGCCTGGAATCCAACGTACCTGCAGCGCAAAGCGCTCTGTATCACCGCGCACGCTGCAACCAGGCTGCACGCCGCGGCGAATACTCGGCTGCAATGGAGGAGATTTGACCGGCAACAAACACAGCCCCGAAGGCAACAGCAGCGACAGCGAAGAGCCCGATCCGGGCCCTTACTTGAGACGGATGCACCATGACTGGCGCTTCTGGGTAGACGCCGTAGTCGTGGCCGGGGCACTCGCAATCTACGTCCTGAGTGGCGACCTGGCTTGGGTTCCACACGGTCATCGGCAACCGGCGATGCCTGCAAATTCGGCGCATTAGGAAGACACCTCGAATTGCGCCGCCGACCGGACCATCGCAGTCAGGACACTGGTGTCGAACGTTGTTGCAGTCACTGTAGATTCTCCTCGAACGTTAGCTTTCGATGGCGAAAGTTGGATCTCAAACAATGGACTCCGTACCTTTGTATCCCTTGCGCCTCGAGCCGATCTATCAATATCGTCTGTGGGGCGGCAGACGCTTATCCGGGCTACTTTCGGCTCCGTTGCCGGGCGAAGGACCAATCGGAGAAGCATGGGTACTCAGCGACCGCGACGATCATCAAAGCACGATTGCTAATGGACCACTCAAGGGGCAAACAATAGGTTTGTTGATGGAACAGTACCGTGAACAGGTTATGGGCAAGCTGGCTTCGCGCTTCCGTCGCTTCCCGTTGCTGCTCAAGTTTCTCGATGCACAGCAAATGCTCTCTGTTCAGGTGCATCCCAGCGATGCGCACCCCGAACTTCTTCCACCTGGGGAGATGAGTAAGACAGAAGCCTGGGTTGTGATTGAGGCAGAGAAAGGAAGCCGCATTTATGCCGGCCTGCGGCCTGGCACAACAGCCGCCGACCTTAGGCAGTCCCTCGCCAACGGCGCAATCGTAGATCGCCTCAACTGCATCATCCCGACCCCAGGGGACGCTGTGTTTATCCCTGCAGGAACGGTTCATACTCTGGGCGCCGGCGTTGTTGTCTTTGAGATTCAACAGAACAGTGATGTGACTTTCCGTCTTTACGATTGGGGTCATGTCGACGGAAAGACGGGTCAGCCACGCCCCCTCCAGATCGAGCAGGCTTTTGTCTGTATAGATTTCAATGGGAGCGCCGGCGGCCTGTTGGCGCCCCGCGTAGAGACCGTTGCGCCTGTCAAGCGCGAACGGCTTTTTGATTGCGAAGCTTTCCGGCTATCGCGCTTGTTCGGCAAAGTTCCGTTTACCGTCGGTGCCCCGGCGGAGCCACGCGTCCTTGTTTGCATTGACGGCTCAGGCGAGGCCGACCACGACACGATTCCTTATCCGGTAAGCAAGGGCGAGGTCTGGCTTCTATCGGCAGAAGCGGGGGTGTGCAGATTTAGACCGAGCGGAGAAGTGACACTGCTGGAGATTGCGATCCCTGAATAGTTCAGAATTGGGGATTGTGCAGTGGCTCTGCGTGCAGAGGACAAAAATGAAGTCGCGCAACTTAAGAGTAGGAGGCGAATGAAGAAGCTGATTGTGTTCGACCTGGACGGGACGCTAGCGCCAAGTAAATCATCTCTCGATGCCGAAATGGCCTCACTCCTCCACGACTTGCTCTGCGTCGCTAGGGTCGCTGTCATCTCCGGCGGCGCATGGCTTCAATTTGAAAAGCAAGTGCTCTCCAATCTTCCGCAAGATGAACGCCTGGCAAGGCTGTCTATTCTCCCTACCTGCGGAACTCAATTCTTCCAATACGACGGGCAATGGAAAAGGCTCTATGCGGAAGATTTCACCGCGGACGAAAAAGAGAAGATCGTCAGTTCTCTGAGCAAAGCCGTTGGAACTGCGGGCTTCCCGATCGGAAAGACCTGGGGAGAAACAATTGAAGACAGGGGAAGCCAGATAACTTACTCTGCACTCGGCCAGCAAGCCCCATTGGAAGAGAAAGTGAAATGGGATGCGGATTTTGCCAAGCTGAAGAAGATCAAAGCGATTCTCGACACTCTTATTCCCGAGTTTTCTGTTCGCCTCGGCGGCGCGACATCCATCGATGTCACCAAGCCTGGCATTGACAAGGCGTATGGGATCAAGAAGCTGCGGGACATTCTCGGCATTTCGGTGCAGGAGATGATTTACGTTGGGGATGCCTTGTTCCCAGGAGGAAATGACTACCCTGCCGAACAGGCAGGTGTCATTTCCGTTCCTGTTAAAGGCCCCAATGAAACCAAGCGTGTCATCGAAGCGATCATTGCTTGCCTGGGTGACGATAAACAAGCGCGATCTTTTGAGGTGGATTGATGGGTGACTTCCAGCTGCGGCGCCTTGGCATGGTGATGGAACCGGAGCCCGGCAATCCCAACGAAGTCGAAGGAGTCCTGAATCCTGCAGCCGCTCGTGGCCCGGATGGGAAGCTCTACTTGTTCCCGCGGCTGGTCGCAAGAGGGAACTATTCGCGCATTGGCATCGCACGGGTGCGGCTCAATGCAGATGGCGATCCAGTAGGCGTCGAACGGCTTGGCATTGCACTGGAGCCCCAAGCCGATTACGAGCGCCGCCCGAGTGGTGGCGGCTGTGAGGATCCACGCGTCACCTATGTAGAACCACTCCAGCGCTACATCATGTCGTACACCGCGTTTTCGGATCAGGGACCACGGATCGCATTGGCCGAGTCGGAGGACCTCTTCCACTGGAAGCGTCTCGGGCTCGCAACCTATGCCCATTGGCACGGCATGGAACTGGGCAGCATAGACGACAAAGACGCAAGCCTGTTTCCCGTTGCAATACCGAACTCCTCCGGACATCACGAACTAGGTATGCTCCACCGACCGCTTTTTACCGGAACTCGCCCAGAGGAGACCGCTTGCCGCGCCACGTCCCGCGAGGTAGATCTCGATCGGGAGAGTATCTGGATTTCATATTGTCCTCAGACCTGGAAAGGTCGGGACCCAGACTGCCTGGGCCGGTTTACGTCTCATCATCGTTTGGCGACTCCGGTTTCGCCCTGGGAGCGGCTCAAGATTGGCGCCGGAACTCCGCCTGTCCTGACCAGGCACGGCTGGCTGATCATCTACCACGGAGTCAGCGAAGCGGGGAATCCTGATGCCGACGGTCGTCATCTGTGCTATTCAGCTGGTCTGATGATTCTCTCAAAGCTGCATCCACGCGTGATTCGCTATCGCTCGTCGGAGCCTGTGTTGACTCCAACAATGCCGCAAGAACGCGACGGGACCGTGGCCAATGTCGTATTCCCCAGCGGGATCGACCGCCGCGACGACCTGGGCACGCCCGATCGCTTCGATGTTTATTATGGAATGGCCGACAGCAGGATCGGCGTAGCGCGCCTCGACCTGCCTGATCGACTGTCGGCAGGAACAGAAGCTGACTCACCGGACGCTAGGGTCTAGAGAGTCCCATCGATCAAGGTTGACGGCTAGAAGAAACGCGAGGCACATTTTCACAAAAGGCCCGTTTATGCAGCGAATCAGAGTTGGCGTTATGTCTACGACCAGGTTTCCAGAAGCGGTTTGGGTCATTGCGCGGTCGCGCTACGACCAACGTCTCAGATTGCAGAACTTCGCCGAATGGTGCGCCGAATGGTGCGCCGAGGCCGAAGAGGCTCCGATCGTTCCTCTTCGCTCCTCTCTACTCCCTTGATTACATTGATACTCCATGCTTCACGACTCGGCTGTTAACCGGAGGGTTGAAGGTTCGAGTCCTACCGCGTCCACCGAAGACCTGCTTTACAGCTTGACATTCGACCTTTTACGCTTTTGCAGTTTTGGGTAGTCTTAAGCGTTGGCAGCGACTGGAAGCCGCTGGCATTCGCTGGGGTGGTCATTATCAAGCAACTCTTGTGGAATCAACGGGTTGCTGGCGCAAAAGCCGCTAGTTAAAGGGTTTAGTTTTCCTGCCGAAGTCGAGTCCCTTCTTCGGTACCAGTAATTGAAAATAAGGCACTTACGGCGGGTTTACCTACCCGCTGTACTAATTTTGGGGTAAATCTTCTTCTGAACCCTCAATTCAACTTCCCAAGAATCCGTCCACCTGTAATCCATAGAAGTTCATCAATTTGCCGGAAGGTCAGGCCATCGAGCCCGTACTTGTCGCGGAATGCGGTCACGGTTGCGACGCTATTGGACAACACAGGCAGACTCAATAATTGAAATCGTCGTTCGATCCTAGTGTCCCTTTAGGGTACCGTTGGAAAGAATCAAGTCTCAGTAGTCAGTCCCTGAGCGCTCGCGCCAAACGATGAACCAGGCTTTGCGCTCGAGCAAAACCTTACACCAAGAAATCGAGTAGGGCAATGAAGCATGCCCGATGCTCCGTGAAGCACCGCGAATTGCAAAGTCTATGGCAGAGGCGCTATAGACTGCTTCTTCCCAGGCGCTACATCGCCCTCCGAAGCTTTCATCTTCTCGCGTGTTGCTTGCCGCTCTTGCTCAATCAGGGTTTTCAGCGCGTTCAGTACTTCCTTTGCCTTCTCCCCATCGCCCGCCTGACGGTACGCTACCGCGAGATGCGAGTAGGCGGACCGTTCTTTCGGGTCAACCGTCCGCGCCTTCTCCAACTGTTCCACCGCGTCCTTCGGCCGGCCCAAATCCAGATAGATTGTTCCCAGCGAAACATGCGGCAGGCAGAGGTTTGGATTGATCGTTATCGACCTTTCCAGTGCGTTCTGTGCTTCCAGGTAAGCAGCGGACCCAGGCGCAACCCCGGTCCGAATCAGCGCCTCGCCTAGCAGATAGAGCAGGCTTGCGTCGTTTGGCTTGTCATTCAGCCTCTGCCGCAGAGTCTCGATTGCCTGCGCATCGTGCCCGGTCTCAAGGTAGGAAACGCCGAGCCCCACATATCCCAGGTTCGATTGCGGCGCCAACTCAGCGGCCTTCTTGAAGTCGATTTCCGCCTTTTCAAACTCGTCTTGCATCGCATACAGAACGCCGCGCATAAAAATCAGCCGATCTGACTTTGGGTGCGAGTCAAGACCCACCTGAATCACCTGCATTCCCGCCTGCAGGGATCGCTGATTCATGCAGAGCGAAGCAAAGTCCAAGTAGTTGTCCTCGTCTGCGGGGTCCAACGTAATCGCTCTGCGCAACGCGTCCACCGCATGCTGAATCTCGTTGTTTCCTTCGTAAGCCTCGGCCAGCAGATTGTTCAGCTCAGGGGTCTCATGTCTATGGTTGATAAGGTCCCGCGACTCATCAATTGCCTTCTGGAACTGCTTTGTCTCGATGTACGCGAGCGCCAGATCGAAACCCACGTCATACACATCCGGAAACTGCTCCTGCATCGACTCAAGGTAGGGAATAGCTCTTTGTGCCATCCCCAATTCTTCAAATTCAAGGCCCAGTGCGAATCGCGATTGCGGCTCTAAATCCATGGCTGATAGCGCGGTCAGGATTTCGTCTGCCTTGTCCTGCTGATTAGTTTTCAGATAGCTCAAGGCCAGGTGAGCGGCGGCATTTGGATTCTTGATCACAACTGGGCGTGCCTCGCTGTACTCGTCCGATGCAGACTTGTACTTCTGTTGGCGATAGGCAATTTCGCCCAGGTACAGGTGCACAATCGGGTCCCCCGGCACGTCCTTCCGAGCCTTCAGGAGTTGCATCTCCGCCGCGTCATACTGCTTCAGGTTGAACTCATTGATGCCCAGGTTCTTCAGCGCGGGAACAAATCCTGGGGACACTGCGAGAGCCTTCTGGAAATACTCGTTCGCCCTCGCAATTTCCCCTTTGCCCGTGAGAGCCAGTCCAGCGAGATTCAGATCCCGAACGTTGTGCGGCTCAGTCTTCAGCAACTTCTCCAACAGAGCCAGCCCCTCATCCCAGTGATATGCTCGCACCAAGGCCTCCGCCTGGGCGTAATCACCAGTGGTTTGGGCAGGCGCACCCTGCTGCGATCCAACAAAATAGCTTGCAAGCAGCACCGCACCCAGCAATCTGCAAGTGGTTTTGTGGCCGCTCTTAAGCCGTACCCGCCTGCTCATCGGATTCCCTCTTCGCCGTTCCTGCCAATTCCGCCAGAGAGCGGATTCGCATACAGATCCACTTCGGTCGACCTGCGTATCATAAGTTGAAAGTCCACAATGAACTCCCGCGCCGGCGCTGTCGGATGCGCAATCCGGTCGAGCATCGCGAGCAATGCCGTCGATCCGATCTCCAGGCATGGCTGCCGAATCGTGGTCAGCGGCGTCTGCAGCAGTTGCGCGTATTTCACATCGTCGATACCAGCAATTCGCAGTTCTGCAGGCACCTCGATACCCAGGGCGCTCACCGTGCGGAGCAGTTGAGCCGCAGTGTAGTCGTTCGCGCAAATGATCGCGTCTGGCCGAGTCGTCTCCATAAACTCTTTCACTGCCGGCAAATCGCTCGGATCCACACACTTTATCAGGGGATTTGCTCCCGCGCCCTGGAGTGCATGCAGAGCCTCTTGGTAGCCGCCGATGCGGGCATCCACGGTATGCGCGGAAAATGGCGAAGCTAGAAACGCCGGCCGCTTCGATCCAGTATTTATCAGGTATTGAGCGAGCACATAGCCTGCCCGGTGGTTGTCGATTCCCACCAGGTCGTATTTGCTCCGTTCCGGAAACAGCATAATATCCCGGTCGAGCAGAACCACTGGAATCTGCGCATCGTCAAGTGCCTGCACAATCGATAGGTTCACTTCATCCCTTCCTTCAAAATGCTCCACGGGTGCGAAGAAGACACCCGATACCCTGCGCTCAATGTAGTAACGGCATAGATGCTCGGCCTGAACTTCTTTACTCGCGCCGCTGAGGGAAGACGGACCCCAGAGCAGTTCATGACGGCTTCGACTTTGTGCCTGGGAGATTCCCTGACAGATTGGCTCAAAGATCTCCGTCGAACCGAGTTCCGGAATCAGCAGGCCGAAGACCAACGTCTCTTGTTCGTTTCGACTGGCGACTACTGTTCCCGCTCCCATGCGGCGCTCGATGAGTCCTTCCGTGACCAACTGCGCAAGGGCGCGGCGGATGGTGGGACGGCTTACGCCAAACTGCTCTACCAGTTCGTTTTCGCTGGCCAGTTTGTCGCCTTCCCGGTGAGTACCGTCGGTTAGGGTTCCGAGCAGTTGCTGGTAGACCTGCTTGTATTTGGGACCGTTACTCGCGGCTTTGGCGCTGGATTTCTGGGCCATTTTCTCCTTCTTCACCCAACAGTGCCGGACTGGAGCAGAAATGGGTGGTCCTTCGCGCTTGAATCTGGCTCGAATCCATTGACCCGGGACCGCTGATTCTGCGAGGCGGAGTTGCTTTTGCCTCATTTGCAAGATACGCGAAGACTTCTGTGACAAACTTTACCACAGGTTCTAACTACCTGTAATGCTTTTCATTGACAGGTTGATTCCAAGCGTTCTACTCTCTGTCTCAGTCTGGGCTTACGCGGTACCCTTTCCTCCATTCGACGATGAGTCGGAGATGTTCCCTTTGCGCACATAATCGAAGTGGCTTTTTTCCTCTTGCTTCCGAGAGGTTGCAACGAAGAAGATGCAATGTGCGAAAGGTTGCCGAATTGATCGCGGACTCCAGTGCATTCCAACAATGGGAAACCGCCGCTTGGAGTTGAAATGACGCGCGCATCAACTCCTGTCGAATCCAAATATCAGCTTTGGCATTCCGGTGGGCGGCGTGACCGGATACATGGCACTGCTTACTCGATCTTGTGGCTGATGCTGGTTTTGCTCGGCCTTCCTGCGGCGGATGCGGGGCTTGGGCAGACTAGTTACGGCGTGTTGGTGGGCACGGTCACGGATTCAACGGGGGCCCGAGTTTCAGGCGCCACTGTCATCCTCAGAAACGAGGGTACGGAAGGCGCCCAATCCATTGCTACGGACGATGGAGGCACCTACAGCTTCATCAACCTGAATCCCGGTTCGTATACGCTCACGATCACGGACCCGGGCTTCCAATCGTCGCGGCGAAACCAGGTGGATGTGCAGATCGGCGGGTTTACTCGTGTGGATGTAACGATGCAGGTGGGCAGTATTACGCAGACGATGACGGTGCCCAGCCGCGCCGGAGACTTGCATACTGACAGCGCCACGCTGGATGGAGTGATTGAGGGACAGCAGGTTGTGGAAGCGCCGCTAAACGGGCGCAACGTAAATAATCTGCTGGACTTTGTGCCAGGTGTGATTCCTGGCGGCGGGACGCAGGGTAGCACCATGGCGAATGGCGGGAGCGGCAATTTCAAGGCCGGCGAACAGACGCAGCCGATTGCATATGGGAACTACCAGATTGGTGGCGCGTTCAGCGGACAAAGCCTGTTTTTTATAGACGGCGTGGGATCGAATATTGCTGAAAACAACGTGAACACGCTGGTTCTTACACAGGATGCGGTGCAGGAGTTTCGCGTTTCGACCAGCAATGTGAGTGCGGAGTTTGGAGGCTATGGTGGCGGAGTAATTCAGATCTCGTCGAGGAGCGGAGGGAATGTTCTGCACGGCAATGCCTATGAGTATTTTCGCAACACGGTTCTGGACGCAAACGACTGGTTCAGCAACCACGACAATCTTGGCCGGTCAGTGCTGCACCAGAACCAATATGGGGTAAATCTCGGCGGACCCGTAAGGAAGGATAGGCTCTTCTTCTTTTTCTCGTGGGAGCACGAGGGGCTGTTCTCTGAGAGTCCAACCTCAGCGACGGTGCCCACAGCAGCGGAACTAAGCGGAGACTTCTCCAGCGATCCGCAGACTATTTACGACCCCGAAAGCGCCCGGCCGTTTCCCGAAAACCGGATACCAGCGAATCGACTGGACCAGACCGCGCTCAGGATTCTGAAGCTTGAAACGCCGGACCAGTCGCGCGTGATCCAGACGCCCTTCACGACGAATTTCTTTGCTAAGGCGCCCATTCGCGGCTACCAGGATCAGTACAACATCCGCGCGGATGCGAGCCCGGGGGATGCGGATACTCTGTTTGCGCGGTACACGTTTTGGAACCCGCACAATGAAGCCAGCGACCCGTTCGGCACCGAGACTGGCGCGGGTCCGACGGGAAATACTACGCAGGAAGCGGCGCTGGGGGACACGCGCATCTTCAATGCGAAGACGATTGCGGATGCGCGGATTTCGTACCTTGAGAATTACAACTTCCAGCATCCGCTGAGCGACGGGTTTGCGATGGGGACCATCAACAGCAACTACGGGAGGATTCAGTCAGAAAGCGAGAATCAGGAGGGAATGCTGCCGGGGCTGGGGATTCAGGGGTATGACGTGGGCGCCGAACTGTCCCACTTGTATTGGAACAACAACGCATGGGCGATCAATGGCAGCTTTTCACGCATCGTCGGCAGGCACACGGTGAAGGCAGGCGGGAACTGGCGGCAGGTGTTGTGGGAGAGCTACGGGAACAGCCAGGGGTTGGGGATCAACGCCTCGCCCTTCTACACGGCCGCGAGCGCTACTGACAGCCAGCATGGAAACGCACTTGCCTCGTTTCTGCTGGGGATTCCTTCGGGCGCGGGGATTCAGCAGGTGGGTACATGGCGCGCATTTCTGCATAACTACGGAGCATTCGTCTCGGACACGTTTCAAGCTACGCCGAGGCTGACTGTCACGGCCGGCCTCCACTGGGAGCAGCCCGGGTCATACTCCGAGGAAAACAATCTGGATTCAATTTTGCAGCCGGACTCCGCGGTGAACATCGGCGGGCTCAGTTCGATTCGCAATCCGGTTTCGGGTGGGACGATTCCGCTGACGGGGCGGCTGGCCTTTGTGCACTCGCCGGAGTATGCGTCGAGGCGGGAAGAGTCGCTGCACTGGAAGCTGTTTTCGCCGCGCATGGGGTTTGCGTTTCGCATGAAACCTGCGACGGTGCTCCGGTCGGGATATGGCATCTCGTTCTTCCCGTCGGAGATGACTGCGGATTCGCCTGGAGTGAGCCCGATCAATGCGGCATTTACAGGGGTTGCCAATCCGCCGGCAGGAAACCCGCTGCTGATCACGGTGGACAACCCGCTGCCCGCGAAGATGAACTTGCCCACCGGACGGACACAGGCGGGGTTGGACACTGCGCTGGGGCAAGGGATTACGGGGCGCGTCCCCAACCAGGCATCGGGCTATGCGCAGCAATGGAACCTGGCGCTGGAGCAGTCCATTGGTCACAACTCGACGGCTGCGATCGCCTATGCCGGCTCGAAAGGGACGCATCTAATTCTCTCGCTGACCTACACCGGTACTGGGCTGAACCTCAATCAGCTTCCTGACGGGTATGACTCGCTCGGCTCGCAATTGCTGACGCAGGTGGCGAATCCGTTCTTTGGGGTGCTACCGGCGGGGACGACCCTTGGGGCGCCAACGGTGGCGGAGGGCTACCTGCTTCTACCGCATCCGCAATACACGGGTGCAGTGTTGCAGGCCGTCCCACGCGTTGGGAACTCGAGCTATCACGCATTGCAGGCGAGCTATATCCGACACTTCGGCCATGCGGGGACGCTGCAGGGCGCGTACACGTGGGGAAAGCTGCTGAGCGACACGGAGAACACCAGCGCATTTCAGGACGGGCAGGGCGGGATTGCGGTGGTGCAGGACAACTTCAACCTGCGCGCTGAGAAATCAGTGAGCGAAGAAGACATTGCCAACAACCTGGTGATCAACTACGGACTCGATCTGCCGCTGGGCAGAGAGGAATCCTTCCTGACGAATCTGCATGGAACAGCCAATGCGCTGATTGGCGGGTGGCGGTTCAATGGGATTATCAAGCTGCACAGCGGCGCCCCGCTGGCACTTGTGGCTGCGGGGAATGGGCTGAGCCAGTTTGGGACAGGAGCCATCCGGCCGGATTACATTGCGGGTTGCCGGAAGCGCGAACTCGGCCCGCCGCACAGTGCGTCTCGTGCCAACGAATGGTTTAACTCGGCCTGCTTTTCTCAGCCGGGCAACTTCTCTTTTGGCAATGAGCCGCGCGTGGATCCGGCTCTAAAGGCTGAGGGCGCAGACAACTTCGATGTCTCCATCAATAAGTCTTTCAACCTGACCGGACGGGCAAGGATCAAGTTCACTTCTGAGATCTTCAACCTCTTTAACCACGCCCAGTTTTCTGAGCCGAACGTGAATATGGCTTCGCCGGGTTTTGGGCAGGTGCAGGCGCAGGCTAACCTTCCCCGGACGGTTCAGTTGGCGCTGCGGATGAGCTTCTGAGGTGTTGCGTTGAAGTCGAATTCAGTTTGCGCTGAAGAGCTGGCAGGTCGACATCAGGTTGAATTGGACAAAGCTTCGCGCTTTCAGGGTGTCGGACATGAGTTGTTCGGCATTGAGGGCGACCGGGGATTCGATTCGACTTGGGGCGAAAAGCAGAGAGGCGTCCCTTGCCAGATTTCGCAACTGCGGAGCGGCGAGGGCGGCACTTTGCTGCCAGGGCATGCAGCCGGCGCTCTCAGCATTCTGGTTTGCCGGCTCTGAGACGTGCAGGTCCGTGGCAATGGCATCCAGCGAGGGAGTGAGCGACTTGAGGAAATCCGCTGCATCGTGCTGGAGCCGGGAGAGCATGTTTGCGGCGAGCTGATTTACGCGGACCCGGAGGGGAGGCGGGAGTGTCTTGAGGGTCTCTGCCGAATATCGGCGGGCTAGCGCATCCAGCGTATCTGCCTCAGCCAGAACCAGCGAGGAGTGCAAGCGCATGGCTTGAAGAAAGCTGGTGACGGCCAGGGCACCGCCCAGCCTTGCCTGAAGCGCGTCTGCCAGGGGAGGGGTTGTGATGTAGGGTCCGGAACCGCTGATCGATTCGACGGGTTGAGCCAGTTGTGGGGGTTCCTTCTCTGACTCGGTGACGTGCGGGATGCGCCCGGCTGCAGCGCGAATGGCCTCCGCTTGGGCTGGCCGCAGTGCGGAAAGATGATAGAAGACGGCATGGTTTCCGGCCCATATCTCGGGGGCGGCTGCTGTGTCGGCTCCGATGGAGTGGAAGGCATCGCGGAGGTCGAGCTCGGAGGTTTCGAGGTCGGTGGCGGATACGGTGGCTGAAGCAAGGGTTGCTTTTACCCCTTCAGAGGCGCTGGGTGCCAGGCCGCCAATCGCGGGCTGGGTCGTAAGGGAGGGGGAGTCTGTGATTTCGTAGCTCAGTTCACTGATTTGGATGGGAGCCTGGCCCTGGAAATCGACTGTGCGCGCAATCGGGCGCCAGCCGGCTCGTGACAGCGTGAGGGAGCCTTCGGCGATTGCGGAGCCAGCGACGCGGGTGGTGATAATGACGCTTTGTTCTGTCTCCAGAACTGAGTCTCTGGGATCCTTTTGGGCGGCGCGCCAGAGAGCGAAATCCTCGGCATTGAGGGGGTCGTTGAGGTTGACTCGGGCGAGGTTCAGGTCCTGCTGGAGATCGGAATCGACCTTGGGTGCATCGGCTTCAAGCGGGGCGGGTCGGCCACGGTGGCTGGCGCGTTCGATGACGAGGGCGCCGCGGCGGAGGCGGATTTTCTGGTTCAGAACCTTGGATTGGGCGATGAGAGACTGGGACGCACCACGGGCATCGTCAAGCAACTGGGAAGCGTAAACAGACTGGCGGGGCGCAGTGAGAAACATGGACGCCCAAACCACCAGGGCGAGAGAGAGGCCGCCCAGGGCGAAGCCCAGCCGACGAGGGGTGTTGATGCAGACCAATTCGCGGAGCTTATCGATGAGGGACGGGGATGAGGCCGCGGACTGAAGCATTTGTATGCGGAGCGCATTGGCTCGCGGAGTGGGCACGGGCAAGTTTGCATTGTCGCGGAAGGTCAAGAAGCGAGAGGAGCCGAGCTCAAGCTGTTGGCATTTTGCCCGGCAAGGCGCGCACCCGCTGAGGTGCTCGGCCACGTGCTCGGCGATGCTTCCCTTTAGTTCGTCTTCGAGATGCAGAAGAAGCAGGTCGGCCGGGGGGTGACCTTCCCGAGCTTGCCATTGCTTACGATTCATCACTTACCCTCCCCAGCTCAAGCATCGCCTTGGCGCAAGACTCCGACACTGTCTGGACTGTTACCCGAAACATCTCGGCTATTTCACGAAGCTTCAGGCCCTCGGCGCGGAGCAAAAGATACTGATATTGACGCGGCGCCAGTTTGGCGATGGCCTTTTGAATGCGAATCTGGTCTTCGCGCGCGATGATCTGCGCTTCGGCATCCGGACCGTCGCTGCGCAACTGATCCATGAGGATTGCCAGATCCGGCTCGTCGAGCGTGAACTCCCGCTTGCGCTTGCGCATTTCATCGATGCGCAGGTTGTGCATGACCTTGAGCAGCCACCAGCGTGGGTTGTCGACCTGGCGGCCGTCGCCGAGGTGGCGAAAGAGGCGCAGGAAACCCTCCTGGATCAGGTCATCCGCTTCCGCAGCCGTCGATCCGGACAGGATGAGGTGGCGAAAGAGCCCGGCATAGTGCTCCTCGTAGAGTCCGGTCACATAACCAGCAAGTTGCTCATTCATCCGCGGATCTGATCCCGTAAGGCGCACAGGTTCGATTCGACGATTACTCCATCGCGGTGCTTCGCGCGCCATCACTTTCAAGTTCGTCAAGAGACTATACCCGTAGTGCCCCTGTTGGTAAGACGAATGAGCTGGACGCAATTCAGGTTGGGCACTTGAAGATTTTCTCAGAAAGCTGAACGAATACATTTCCAAATAATCATTACAAGTGAATAAGAAAAATGTTACAGGCAAACCTGAATCCTGACCTGCAGCTTCGTCTTTGTAGTCGGAGAGGCAGATTTCTCGATAGGGAACAGGTCTCCACAGCAGGTGCCGGTGAGGTTGGCGGTGATTTGCTGGTAGTTCTCGGGGCTCGAAATAAAAGGATCGCCTTCCCGGGACTCAACCTGACGATCGTGATGCATGTTGCGGGTTTTGAAGATGACGGACTAGATCATCTCTTTCCGCGGCGGATTGCAGAGGCAGATCGTTCTATCGGGGCAAGGTGAGGAGGAACAATGAAGCGACCGTTCAGGAGACAGGTATGGCTATTGATTGTGCTTTTGCTCAGCACCACGGCGGCATTTGCGCAATTCAGCAGCTCGATTGAGGGCAGCGTAACCGACAGCTCTGGCGCGATCATCCCCGGCGCGAAAGTTGTCTTAACAAGCATGAGTACAGGTGTTTCAAGTACTGCAACGTCAAACTCTGCCGGGCTCTACAAATTTCCATCTCTCGGTCCGGGGTCGTACAAGGTTGCGGTCACGATGCAGGGCTTTGCGCCGGTGACGGAAGACAACATTGATTTGACTGCGATGCAGACCAGGGATGTCTCAATCAAGCTGGGGCTTTCTTCGGTTACGACGAGCGTGGAGGTGGATGCGACACCTTCGGCGGTCGAGACGGAT
>Ga0302319_10008254_pt1 | contig 20296 bp, 16 predicted proteins | sample Bog_T0_2_FD_203319 | JGI IMG/M metagenome (GOLD analysis project Ga0302319, IMG submission 203319) | Peat permafrost microbial communities from Stordalen Mire near Abisko, Sweden - Bog_T0_2 | ecosystem: Environmental > Terrestrial > Soil > Wetlands > Peat | place: Sweden: Abisko, Stordalen Mire... | reverse complement strand
CAGCCAGCAACCGCTTCGCCATTCACCACGAGTTCTTTCTGGCGAGCGTTTTTCTTTTGCCAATGCTGGCAGATGGTCGCGCTGACGCGCACCAGCCAGTTGCGGTCCTTAACCGCTTCCAACAAATCCGCCGTGGCGAAATACTTGATGCCGTTGGCCGGAGGATTGCCCAGCGGCTTGAGCAGCCGGGCGGCAATCAACGCCGGGATGTCATGCGGTCCGCAGTTCAGCACCCAAGCCGCCTGCTCCGCCGTCAGGCGGGCGGGCAACTGGCCCAGCAGCATCAAAAACCGATGTTGGTCGTCTCTCATTTCAATTTTCCGAAGTCATCCTAATTAGAAACGTCTGCACGCATCGAATTCCGCTTTCGCCATGCTCAAATCTTCCAGCAGAAACGGAACCCACTCCCGCGCCGGCATCGCCGCCGTTGGCCAGTCCCGGCCTTTGGCTCCCCACTCGGCCTCATACAACCGATCCGCCATCGGCTCCGCCTCCGCTTCTCGCAGGCGCGCACGAATCCGAGCCATCGCCTCCAAGGCGACCTCGCGGGCCACTGCCCGCACCAACCGTTCATTAGCTGTTTCGTTCATATTCAGATTTCATCTGGGTGCAATGACTCTTCGAGCCATCGGGGGTCAGCCCGCGCTGCGCGCGATCAGCCCTTCCCGCACCGGTTTAGCCAACAATTTCAGCGCCACTTGCCCCACGTTGTCCGTCGTAATTCAGTCAATTATTTTTGGACGCACCTTTTCTACAAGGAGCCCCGCCCCCCACCCGCCCGCGCTGGCGCGCAGGCGGGTGGGGGGCGGGGGCCCCTTTGTTTATTTGACACGCGCCACAATAGCTTTGGCGTTTTATCGGTTCTCCATCGTCGGATTGTCAGTGCTGCGCCTTTTGTCCAACCCCAGGGATCAAGCCCCCGTAAACGAGCCAGACGCGCCCTGCACCATGCCCGAATGAACCGAGGCTGTCTCATCGCGAAGGTTACTCACAACGGGAACCACTTGGTTAAACCCCGTCGCTTTCGTCACCAGCCCGTTTTTCCATGTGTCCAAACCGCAGCGTCTGTCTCCACTCGCATCAATACCCGCTATCAGGCGGATAACAGATGCAGACAGCGTCACCGTGCTCGCAAAGCTGTATTTGTTCAGCTCATACGGATTTGCCCCCAGGCATTCTCCGACGTATTCCGCTCCGGCTCGTGAGCGGTCATATTGACGAACATCTACCCGCGCCCCACCCGTCTGAATCTTCCACAGATGTTCAGCCTGGTGTTGCAGCGTGTGATAGTTGCGCGTAGCAGTTCCCCCAACCAGACAGTGGAAGTGGAAACGCCCATTCTTTTCGCCTTCTTCACCACGCAATGCAATGAGAAGGCGGTTATAGGGCACGCCACAGACTTTGGCCAATTCTTGCAACCAGCGGAATGCTAGTCCGTAACATATATTTGCATGAGGGACGGTGCCCTTGAATGACGGGGTTGCAAAAAAATCCCACTGGATTCGGGCCAGTGAAATACCAAAGTCCGTGGCGATCTCGGATTTGCGGATCGGATCGCGCCAGTTTCTGTCTATCCGAGGATTTTTAGCCATAGGTTTTTACTTTTTGGCTTCGGCGATGATGCTGCCGAGCAGCGTGGCTTTGCCGCCATTGTCACCGTGCCGGATTTTGGCCACCCCCACTTGGATCGTGGTGCCAACCGATTTGCCCCACACCCGAGGCCGCTCCTCGTCCTTGGTCCGGTAGTAGAGCATTTCTTCCATGCGGTGTTCCGCCGGGTTACTCATGTCCATGCAAAGCAAATCGTATGCTTCGCCGCCGGGTTTTCCGTTCTTAGGAGGCCACGTGTTATGGACCTCTTTGAACACGGTTAATGTCATTATCATAGTGCTTTCTCTTTCGTTTTGTTTTTTCCGGCGTCATTGGTTGTTCCTGTCCGCAGCCGGGCGCGGACGGAAAATGTTTGTCTATTAGGCATCACTTTGCGCCAGAAAAAAACGCCTTGGCGTTTATGGTTTGCCCGTGCTGAAACACCTCTTCCAGCGGTCGGCCCAAATACTCGGAAATACGGAACATCATTTCTCCGCTGGGCTGCATTGTCCCCTGCTCCAACTTCGTCATATACGAACGGTTCACGCCAACCCGCCGCGCTAGATGCGCCTTTGAGACGCCCTTTGCGGTCCGCCATTTTGTTACCGTGTTCGTTACCATAAAAACTTTCGATTCCCGACTTTATCACTGTGATTACTGTCAGGCAAACATTATTTGCCTACTAGGCTCTTTTTTTGTTGACTGTCAGGGAGCGTCTGCTATATTTGACGGTGATGACGATGCAAGAACCAACAGCCGCCCCCGACCGGTTTATCCGGTTGCTGGATAAATCCATTCAAAAACAAGGGCTTTCGCTCCGCGATGTCGCCCGCAAGGTAGATGTTTCGATAGCCTATCTTTCCCGGCTTCTCAGGAAGCAACGCGGATTGCCCGCCGACAAAACCATCACCAAGTTTGAACAGGTTTTGGAAATTAAATCCGGCCGTCTTTTTGATGCAGCCCAACGCCATGATCCATTGGCAGTGAGGGTCTTCAAAAATGAAACTGCGCGCAGTTTGGTGAACGCATGTGAACAGCTCACGGATGAAGAGATTGACAAGGTTCTCAAGGAAGCGGAACGTCTCGCTAAAAAATATCACCCTGAAGAAAAATGAGTCCATACCTACCACAACCAACAATTATTGTCGCTGGTGTCCCCTTGGCCATTGAATTCACAGACGGTTTGCCCGACAAATGTGATGCTCGACTCGAACAGCGTGACGACCCCCGTGCTATCAGCGTGAATCGGAATCTGCCTCAATACCAACAAGTTTTCGGCATCGGTCGCGAATGTGGCTTTTTGTTACAACAGCGCGGATATAATTCTTTGGCGCTCGACCGCCCCTGGAAATGGAAACTTCTGGCTGCCGCCCCGGACGGTGATAGGCAAAAACTCTGCCATCTGGACGCCGAAGGTCGCGCGTTTTTATTCGTGTGTTTTTATGCAAAACGAGATGACTTTTTGGCTTTCGCAAAAAGCCAACCCAAAAAGTTTTTCCGGCTGATGTTTTCTAACGTTATCTTTATTGTTCATCTTTCAAGGCTCCGTCTCCAAACTTGGATTTTTAAGTTTTTTTACGCACTTGCGCTCTACGAAAACTGACCCGCCAATTGTCGTGACCAAACCCGGCAGCCTCCATTCCGCGTCAATCTGGCCTCCGTTCCGCTTGTGTGCCCGTTCCGTCGCGCTGAATTTGCACCCGCCCCCGCGCCAGACTTTCAGCCAACGGACAGACCCGTAAGCCGAAAGACTGGCTCGCCCCAAAACCCCCGCGCGACCGAACGGCACACCGCTCCTCTCCGCCCGGCTTGCCGCTGCTTTCCGGCAGCCGGGTTTCGTCACGATTGGAAAACATTGGCGCGACCGAAGCGGGGTTGCCATTCTCCGAAACCGGGGAGCGAATTTCTCCGAACGGCAACCCCGCTTCCGTCACGAAGGGGCTGGCGCACATATCCGCATCGCCGCCGTTGACCGTAATGGGTTGGCATCAATAGGAGACCGCCAGCCAGGATAAACCAATTATTAGACTATTCCATATATTTAATTATTAGTCCTACAAACATTCAAAATCATCGATGATGCTGTTGACCTTATTTTATTTTTGGTGTATTGGAGCAATGACAACTTCTCAAGTTGTCCGTTGGCGGGGCGTCGGGCCTTATGAAAGCAAACGACAGTGTCTCTTTAGGCAAACGGCCGGTGCGGATTCCAGGCTGGTGGGGAGAAACTATATTTTCATCAGGCGCTTTCTTTGCGCGCCCGCTCCTTCAACCGCCGCAAACGGGTCAACCGTTCTCGTTCTCCGGCAGCCGATTATTTGATCTGCCATGGGGCATTTGTGTCCGTTGCAAAATGTTTGAAAGATATTCCATTTTCATCCGTATTGTTGTTGGAACGGCTATGCGGATGATTCTCAAACGAACCCATTGCCCATTCGCCTCCTCAAAAATCTGAAGAAAGGTCCTTATGAAAACATCCATCATCATCGTTGCGTTGCTGGCATCCGGCCTGGCGGCCATTGGAGCCGGTCAATATCAGGTGGTCCAACGCGGCGCGAATTACAACGTCCTGCAAAAGACCACCGTTGAGAACGGCACCAACCGCGTCCACCAAATCGTGCAACTGGCGACGGGTTTGAATTACACCAACAGCTACGGCCAATGGGTGGCCTCCAAGGAGGAAATCGAAACATTCCCCCGGGGAGCCATCGCCCGCCAGGGCCGGTATCAAGTGATTTTCGCCAACAATCTGAATTCCGCCGGCGCGATTGACCAGCAGATGCCGGACGGTAAGCGGCTGCGGAGCAACATCATTGGTCTGGCCTACGATGACCGTTCCACCGGCCAGAGCGTGCTGATTGCGCAAGTCCAGGATTCACAGGGGGAATTGATTGCGTCCAATCAGGTGCTGTATCCGAATGCCTTTGAAGGCGTGAAGGCGGATGTCCGATATTCTTACAAGAAGGGTAGCTTTGAGCAGGACGTGATTCTGCTGGAACAGTTGCCCACGCCGGACACCTACGGTTTGAATCCCGCGACGACGGAATTGGAAGTGCTGACGGAATTCATCAGCCCGCCGAAGGAAACCATCAAGGGACACAGGGACCGGAAAAGCGGTCTGGTGGATCAGGAGGTTTCGTGGGGGGTGACTCACATCGGGCGGGGCAAGGCGTTTGACTTGGGAGCCAATGGAAATGTGCGCCAGCAAGTGTCTGTGCGCCGGCAATATGAAACCGTGAACGGGCGGAAAATCCTGGTGGAAATCGTGCCCGTCAAGAGCATCCAGTCCGATTTGCAAACCTTGCCGCTGCAAGCCAGCATCCAGTCCAGGCTGCCGACGCTGGCGTCGAAAACCATGGAACTCCCCCCAACGCCGCTGGCGCAAGCCGGGGCGAAACCCATGCGGCTGGCTTCCGCAAGACCGGCCGACCGGGGTTTCGTGCTGGATTATGTGGAGATGTATTCCGATCAGTTGGATGATTTTACCTTTCAAAACGGCACGACCTACTGGATTGACGGCTGGTTCAACACCGATTGCCAATTATACTTTGAAGGGGGCGCCGTGTTGAAATACACCGGCGACGCGGGGATTTATTGTTACAACGACAACAACACCGGCATCTATTTCGAGAGCACACCGGATCATCCGGCGATCTTCACCTCGGAGAGTGATGATTCGGTGGGGGAAATCCTGCCCTCCAGCAGCGGCACTCCTTCGATGGGCGGTTCGGGATATTTGATTGCTGCCAGCGCTTTTGACTCCAACGCATTTAATGTTCACGATGCCATCTTCTCCTACGCGGGACTGGCCGTCTGCTTTTGGACCGACCCCGGCATCTTAAACAATGTGCAGTTTATTGATTGCTACCAGGCCTGCTCGGGCGACAACATTATCTGGAACAACGGGCTGGCAAGCCAATGTTATTATTTTGGGGAAGCCTTGAGCCTGACCGGCAATAACGTGACGTTTGACACCTTGAATTACGGAATCATGTATGGCGGCAATGCTTATCTTACCAATTGTGTCCTGGCGAATGTCCCGTATATCATTTGGGCGGATGGCCCCGTGGATGACACGGCCAACAACGACGTGGAGGGCAGCCACAACGGTTTTTTCAACGCCGAGCTTCTGGGGGATGCTCAAATCGTCGCCGGCAGCAATCCATTTCAAACCGCCGCCAACGCCCATGACTATCTCGCCGTGGGCAGCCCGTTCCGCGACGCCGGCACGACCAACCTTGACCCCAACTTGCTGGCCGAACTCCAAACCCTGACCACCTACGCGCCGCAGGACGGCGGCTGGCCCGACACCAACACGCCCGACCTCGGTTACCACTATGACCTGGCGGCCTCGGTTCCCCCGCCGGTCATTACCCAGCAACTGGCCAGTCAAGTCGCGTTCGCAGGTCAAACAACTGTGTTCGATGTTTCAGTTTCCGGCTGTGGCCCGCTTTACTACCAGTGGCTGTTCAATGGCACGCCGATAATCGTCAGCAACCTCATCACGACCGTGGCCGGCAATTACAGTCAGGGTCCGGGCTACTCGGGCGACGGCCAGGCGGCCACCAATGCCGCTTTGTCAAACCCCAATGCGGTCGCTTTGGACGGATCGGGGAATCTTTACATTGCCGATGAAAATAACAGTGTCATCCGCAAGGTGGATGCCAGCGGCAATATCTGGACCGTGGCCGGCACTTACAGTCTGAACCCATACGGAGGCTACTTGGGAGACGGCGGCGCGGCCACCAATGCCGCTTTGAGCTGGCCAACCGCTGTGGTGGTGGACGGTTCCGGCAATCTTTACATCGCCGATGCAAACAACAACGTCATTCGCAAGGTGGATGCCGGCGGCAATATCTGGACTGTGGCCGGCAATGGCAATGTGGATTATACGGGAGACAACGGCGCGGCCACCAATGCCACCCTGAATTGGCCAGGCAGCATCGCGGTGGATGGCTCCGGCAATCTTTACATTGCCGATAGTTATAACAGTGTCATTCGCAAGGTGGATGCCAGCGGTGTTATCACGACGGTGGCCGGCAACGGTAATTGGGGCTATTCGGGAGACGGCGGCTCCGCGACCAATGCCACTCTGAATTGGCCCGATGGTCTCGCTGTGGACGGTCAGGGCAATCTTTACATTGCTGATGGTTGCAACGGTGTCATCCGCAAAGTGGATGCCAGCGGGGTGATCACGACCGTGGCCGGCAATGGCAGTTGGGGCTATACGGGAGACGGCGGCTTCGCCACCAACGCCACTCTGAATTGGCTGGGTGGTATCGCTGTGGACGGTTCCGGCAATCTTTATATTGCTGATACTGACAATAGTGTCATTCGGAAAGTGGATGTCAGCGGTGTTATTACGACCCTGGCCGGCAATAACAGTCTTGGGGGAGGCTATTCAGGGGACGGCGGCGCGGCGGCCAATGCCGCTCTGAATTGGCCATCTGGCGTCGAGGTGGACGGTTCAGGTCATCTCTACATCGCGGACGCCGGCAACAGCGTCATTCGCGCGGTGACATCCAATTACAGCATTGATTCAGACGGCGCCTTGACGATATACAACGCCCAGGCCGGCCAGGCCGGATATTATCAACTGGTCGTTTCCAACGCGTATGGCGGCAGCATCACCAGTTCCCCGGCGGCGCTGGCGGTGGATCCGAACATCATCCAATTCTCCATTGAAGTCACCAACGATTATGTCAACACCACCATGGCCACCGTGCAGTTGAACATCACCGCCGGTGTGCCGGGCTACTACGCCATTTTTGTCAACAACACCACCACAACCAACTGGCTGCCGTTCACCACCACCAATCTTGCTGTGAACCTCGGCTCGACGGATGGCGTTTATACGGTGAATGTGGGACTGTGCGGTTTGCCGGCGAATGCCCCGCAGACCTGGCAGAGTGCAACGCTTACCAAGGACACGGCCCCGCCGGTCCTGGTTGTCACCAATCCGGCGTCCGGCACGGTGGATCAGCCGTTGATTCAATTGGAAGGTTATTCGACAAAAGCCTTGTCCGCTTTGACCTTTGACGTGAGCAATGCCCTTGGCATGGTCACAGGGCAGCAAGGCTTTGTGACCGACCAGTATTACGACACGAATCTCTGGATGCTCACGACGAACTATTTTCAATGTTTTGACATCGAATTAACGAACGGGTTGAACCTGATCACGCTGCACGCGACCGATCTGGCGGGCAACGTAACAACCAGCAATTTTGGCTTCACACTGGATTATTCCGGCGCGACCAATCCGGTGGTTCAACTGACATGGCCGCAAGACGGGATGCAGATTTGCCAGGACAATTTCACGTTGCGCGGCTGGGTGGATGATCCAACGGCCATCGTTTCCGCGTCCATTACAGACGCGAGTGGGAACACGAGCATCATTGCAGGACAGGTGGAGCGCACGGGCATCTTTTGGGTGGATTCCCTGCCCTTGGCCGAGGGGACGAACTGGGTGACGCTGAACGTGACAAACTCGGCGGGATTTCCAAGCGAAACCGACATCAGTGTGGTCAAAAGCGACATGACCTTGACGTTGACCAGCATTGACGGCAACTTGTGGGAGCCGACGGTGAATGTGAGCGGGAACATTTCGGACCAGGCGGCGGCGGTCTGGGTCAACGGCATACAGGGGGTCAACAACGGGGATGGAACTTGGAGCGCGGGCAATGTGCCGGTTTCAGCCGGTGGCGTGGCGAGTTTTGATATGTCGGCAGTCAATGGCGGTGATCCCGCCGCCAATAACAACATGGACAAACCAGACCGGCTTTATGTGGATAGCGATGTGCAGAAGATGGATTTTACCGATCATTACCGCTTCTCAGCATGGTGGACTGAGGACACGAACTATCCCCCGGCCAACTGGTATGAAGACTGGACTACCAACCATTATGCGCAACAATGGATGGATGGACGGGGCGGCAGTGGTTCATCAACGAATCTGCATATTCACTTGGATTTTACCCCCGCGAATGTATACAATACGCTTTGCACAGAACAGATGAACTGGCCGGCGACAAATTGGGAGAACATTAATCAAGTGATGGGCACCGGGACGTTCACGGGCGATTGCTCGCCCAACGATGACGGATCCTGGCCCATCTGGCCGCCAGAGTTGGATTATAGGGGGTCTTACTCATATTTTTACGGGGAAAGCTGTAATGTGAGCGACCCGGTGTCGCCGCAAACAAGCTTTAATGTCAATCACGCCCAATATCAGCCGAATTGGGAATACACGGAAGATGACCAGACCTACACACGACACGCGCAAACAAGGTTGAAGTTGCAGCCGGGCGGGCGGGCGCTGCCACACAAGATGAGTTTGTTCCAAATCAGCGGAGAGGCGAGTGAGGAGTTGGAAAAGAGGGCGTCACCGCCCTTCACTTTTAACAAAGTCCCGCAAGGGATTCCATCACAGAATATACAGATAGGCAAGCTGGGAAATCTTGGCAGCGACGGGAACCTGTGGGTGGCGTTGCCGGATGGCGGGACGCCCGTTGACGCAACGCCGCAGGTGGCCAAGCCGTTTTATGTTTTCGATGCGACGGAGAAGAAATACAACTTGAGAATTCAAGTGAATGGAGCAAGGCTTTACCCAACTACGGTGATGAATGGCGCAACTTTTTGCGTGGGGCAGAAGCTGACCTTTTCACCGTATTGGTTTCCAAATGATCCGCCTTACGTTAATGACATTGCTCATTGGCATTTGCCTGGAAACTATGTAAATAATTATGTTGCTCCATCAATTTATGCCTATGACGGTTCGGGATATTATACTAATGATGCCAATTATCTCGCGGGTGAAAATACTTCATGCTGGTATGTGGATGCTCTGCAAGCTGGGAAAGCAAGTATGTATATAAGCCTGCAATTTCCCAACGGCCAGATTGTCAATATTGCGGCGGTTGGACAATTGAGTATTTATCGCCCATCGTATTCTCAAGTAATAAATTATCAGCCCCCTGCAATGATTGCTTTAAATAGCAGTAAAATGGGATTTGCAGCACCTTCTGGAAGTCCAATTGCGTTCAAATGCGTCGTAAGTTCACTATTTCCAGGAACCGCAGAATATGTTCAGTTATTTAATGGATATACTACGAATACTGAAAATCATTGTGATACGAGCGGAACAGATTGGTTGGATACTGCCGACCCTTATCCGTATTCAACACCATTACCTACTACACCTTCTTCTGTTCCTAATGATCCTCTAAATTACGCTCAGCCCGTGTTCGTCGACGCCCCTTGGGATACTTGTTTGAACAGTCCGAGCATTTCGATGTCCACATTCACGGACTATCTCAAGTTCATGCCAAATGGGTCTGGGAATATTTTTGTTACCTTGGGCAAAATCACATGGAAAGAATATGGGAAAGCGAATTTAGTGAATGGGGCTTGGAATTTGGATCCAAGTAGCTATGTTGTTCCGCCGAGTGGGCCTGTTGATTCAGACGCATTTCCAGCATGGACGCACACATATACCTTGTGGAATACTTATGGTCTATAGTTGTAATATGTTATGAACACACATATAGTTTCATTCACGACATTCTGTGGCACATTACGTATGAAATGCAATTTCAGCGGTTGTTCCCCATTATCTAAAATAATCGTTGGAGGATTGGCTGCTCTAATGGTCTCTTACGCAGCGTTTGGACAGTGGAGCAATCTAATGGATATGAAATGGTGGTTCAGCCAAGAGTCACTTATATGGAGTGCCGAGACAAATGGTTTTCGCACAGGAGTGTGGTGGTATCCGAACTCGGGAAATAGTAAAGTTGACATTTGGATTATGTCATCAAACAGATCGGGAAAGGACTATGTGTATCCGCCAAGTGGAAAGCTTCCTAAATTGGAACTGTTATATACTAATGGAGTATTGGTTCAGCCCATTAAAGACAAAATGGATGATGAATTGCCAAAACGAATATCGGTGAAGGACTTGCCAACAGTCGGCCCCGATGGCCCATTCAATGGACATGGTCTGCGATATCGTTATTTTTTTATTAACAATGGCGCTCCGCCAGACTTACTAACCAGCTTTTCGGTAAGCGATGTGTATCGAATTAAGAAAGAAGCGGATTATAAGTTGACAGTGTGTCCCGTGATTTACAAATTTGAAACAAACTATCAGTATGCGGATCGTATTGATTTGCCATCCGTCACCACAAAAATCCATCTTAAGCCATAAAACAGATGTGTTTGGATGTCACCAACGGTCCCCCGAACAACAGGGTTGAAAGCTGGACGACCAACCAAAATGAGCAACATTGGGCGGACGAGCTGGGCGGCGGTGGTTCATCGTTGAATCATCTGATTTTCCAGACGCTTGACCCCTCAACCAGCTACGCCAGTCTTTGCACGGAACAGATGAGCTGGCCGGCGACGAGTTGGGAGAACATCTGGGAGGTGGGTGGCACCGGGACGTTCACGGGCGATTGCTGGCCCAACAATGACGGGACGTGGAGCATTGCGCCGCTGGTGACCGGATATTCTTTTGGTTCATATTTCGGGGAATATTGCGAGAAAAACGATCCGATGCCGCCGCGTCCGTCGTGCAGGTTCTATCCCAACCCTTGGTGGCGTGCCCCTGCTAAACCGTTGGGTATATGTCTATAACCATAGCACCAACGTTTTGGGCTGTTTGAGAATGCCCGCGACAAACCTTCTCAGAATCACTTTGCTGGACACGCACGGACATGAAATAAAAAAAACAGAAGCGGGAGAAATATACGGTTTGCCGTTGTCGCAAGATCAAATTGAAACATGGCGTCGACATTGGAACAACCCTCACGAGCGCATGTTAATTACACTTTTTCCAAATGGAATTCCCCAATATGACTTGCCCACCGAGATTTGTAATTTTTGCATCAAAGACGTCTTTGAGATTAAAGAAGCTGGCGAGTATGAGCTTCATTTGCAATTACGGTTAGTTCAAGTTGGCATTGATCGTTTCGGTAACGTTCATTACCCAGTCACATGGTTACCAGAAGTCGTCGTCAAGGTTCAGGTTCGTTCAGAAGACATTGTGCTGCCTGATTTGAACTCGACACGCCAACCGTAGCACGCGTGATACCAATGCAAATTGGACACTTAAAGGGGTCAGAGAAGTCAATAGTAAAGTAGTATTGACAGATTGCTGCTGACTTGGCAGGCTGACAGCAGGTTGCCCCGCTGCATGAGCGCAGGCTGGCACGGTGAAATGCTGATACTGCCATTTCCCGCGCCAGTCCGCCCTCACACCGCCCCGACTTTGGCCGGAGACTGCGGCAAATCACCACTGCCGGGAAAAGCCATCAAGTCCCGTCCGTGGTAATTTTCCGCAGACTCCGGGCAGAATTAAAACCACGGCCGGGGGCACAAAGTCAGGTTGTTTGTCTTCGCCTTTTTTACGCCCGCCATCACCCCACCGTTTGCTGCTCACTGGTCCGACACCGAGCCGACATTTGGGAGCGAGATCAAAAACCGCGCCAGCGTCTCCCCTTTGCCCTTTCGCCACTGTCACGGTTTTAGCTTTCGCTGGGTTTTGTATGCACTTCGCGCACGGCTCGTTGTCTCCCCAACCAGTGAAGCGAGCAGCAAACGGCAGGGTGACGGACAGCGGTTTCAAAAAAAAGCTATGAAAACAACAAATCAAAATGAAGCGTCAGCACCGGCGAATGTTCGGTCATCGTCGGTTTCAAAAACCAGCAAGGCAATGCAAGCAGAGTTTGTCCGGCATTGCGAAAATCGCCGCTTGTCCACCGAAACGGTTTTGAACTATTTGCGGACGCGGTTGCCGAGGCAATACGAAGTCGCCGAGGTTGTCGGCAAATGGGTTTGGCTCGATGTCTCTCCAGCGCGGAAGCCGAATCTGGCCAGTCTGCTTTGGGCTTTGGGCTTCCACTGGAATCAGCGGCGCGGCGTCTGGCAGCATCCGTGCGGCACTTTCAACCCGTTCGGCATCCATCCCGCCGACCCGCGAATGAAGTATCGCTCCTATTTCCCCGCCGATGTGTTGCCCGCTTGAATGGAATCCGCACCATGAACGCAAAAGCGACACCGGCACTGTCAGTGAAACTGTCAGTTGGGATTAACGCCAATAGCCGAAAATTCTGGCGGATTAACCCAAATAGTCTTTCATTCTGCCAATGATTTGCTAATTTCCCTTTATCTGAAATCAATGCAACAGACCGTGTCCATCCGTGGTTAAATACTTCCCGTGCTTCCACACAAACAAATCGAGCTGAAGCTGCAAGCCGCCGTCCGCGCCGTTTTGCAGGACTTGGCGCGCCGAAATGAAATGGAGGCGGATGCCGTTTCCGCCGTTTTGGTCCGCCCATGTCCCGACCCGAAATTTGGCGATTACCAGAGCAATGCGCTCATGTCGCTCGCCAAGGCCCGGAAAATGAATCCGCGCCAGCTCGCCGCCGATGTGCTGGCGAAGCTCGATGTTTCGGATGTTTGCGAAAAAGTGGAAATCGCCGGCGCGGGCTTCCTGAATTTCCGGCTGAAAAATACCGCCCTCGCACAAACGCTCGAAGCCGCTGCGCGCGGCGAGCATTTGTTTTTTGAAAAAGTGGGACAGGCTTCCAGCCTGTCAGGACAGACGGAGACAGGCAAGATGCCTGTTCCACGAACTGCTGTCATTGATTTCAGCTCGCCGAACGTGGCCAAGCCGATGCACGTCGGCCACATCCGCTCGACGATCCTCGGCGATTGCCTTGCGCGCACGCTGCGGCTGCTCGGCCATCGCGTCATCACCGACAATCACATTGGCGATTGGGGAACGCAGTTTGGAATGCTCCTTTTTGGGTGGAAACGAGAAGACTTGCAGAATCAGGCGGCTTTCCGCGCCGCTCTGAATGCTGATCCACTTGGCGAAATGGAACGCCTTTACAAAAAAATCAGCGCTGAATGTCAGTCGAATCCCGAAGTTTTGAACAGTTGTCGTGAGGAATTGGTAAAGCTCCAACAGTTCGGTTCCGGTCCTGAAAACCGGAATATTTGGCGAATCATGGTTGACTGGTCGGGTAATCAATTTGCAAAAATATACTCCCGGCTCGGTGTGAAATTTGATCACTCACTCGGCGAAAGTTTCTACAACGACCGCCTCCAGCCACTCGTGGACGAATTTCTCGCCGCCGGTATCGCGCGCGAAAGCGAAGGCGCAACCGCTATTTTCTTCGACGACAATCCGCAATTGAAGGAGCACCCGGCGCTGATTCGTAAAAGCGACGGCGGCTTTAATTATACGACAACCGATCTGGCGACGCTGGCTTACCGGATGGAAACCTGGCAGCCGGATGAAATCATTTACGTCACCGACGGCCGCCAGCAATTGCATTTCCAGCAGCTTTTTGCCGCGTTTCGCAAATGGCAATCGGCAATCGGCAATCGGCAATCGGCAATTAAATTGGCCCACGTCTGGTTCGGCTCGATTTTGGGCGAGGACGGCAAGCCGTTCAAAACACGCAGCGGAGAGACGGTGAAGCTTTCCGATTTGCTGGACGAGGCGGAGGAGCGCGCGTTCAAAATTGTTTCCGAAAAAAGTCCGGATTTGCCGGAAACACAGCGCCGCGAAATCGCCCGCGTCATCGGCCTCGGCGCGGTGAAATACGCCGACCTGCTGCCGAACCGCCAGAGCGATTACGTTTTCAGTTGGGCCAAGATGCTCGCGCTGCAAGGCAATACCGCGCCGTATTTGCAATATGCGTATGCGCGCATCAGAAGCATTTTTCGGAAAGCTGCGGAAACATCCAACGTCCGACATCCAACATCCAACATCCAATTGATGGCGGCGGAAGAAATTGCGCTGGGCAAGCACTTGCTGAATTTCGGGCTGACGCTGGAGGCGGTGGCGGAGGAATATCGCCCGAATTTCTTGTGCAATTATCTTTTCGACCTGGCCGGAAAGTTCACGGCGTTCTATGAAAATTGTCCGGTGCTCAAGGCCGATGACGCCACGCGCGCCTCGCGGCTGGCGTTGTGCGACCTGACCGCGCGGGTGCTCAAACAGGGTTTGGAAATTCTCGGCATTGCAACCGTTGAACAGATGTGACGGCTGACGGGCGCGCCTGGCGTGGCCGCCCGACGCGGGCGCGCGGGGCAAAAGATAATGTCCAAAGCCAAAATCCGCATATAAACACGACTAATTAACATCTTTCGAAAACCGAAAGCCGGCTTTCGCATCATTATAACATATTGCTAATAAGCGACATATACATACGATTAGAATTTGACAAGTTCACCATGAGCGATTTACTATGATAACGCAATGGTGTCGCGCTGGCCGGGCATCCGGGCCAAGCCTCACTTTTGCATCGCGGTCAACATTTTGAATTTTAAGTTTCATGAGTGATACAATTGCAGAGGTGTCGTCGAATGGCGCGCCAAAGGTCTGCCGGATTAATGAGGCGGTCATCCGCATCGCCGGCAATTCGCAGGATGGCATCCAGGCCATCGGTGGCTTTCTCGCGCGGCTGGCCGGCCGCAGCGAGCAGGAAGTCATGACGTTCATGACCATCCCGTCCACCATTTCCGGCGGCCCGTCCATTTTCCAGGTGCGCATCGGCAGCGGCGAGGTTTTGACGGCTGGCGACGATGCCGACGTGTTGCTCGCATTTTATCAGCACAGTTACGAAGGCCACATCAACTCACTCAAGAAAAAGGGCATCGTCCTTTACGACGCCGACCATGTTGTGCCCAAGCCGGAATGGCAGTCCGAATATCACCACGTCGGCATTCCGATATCCACGCTGACGGTCGAGGCGATCGGCGGCACGGCCAAGGACAAGGGCAAAAACATTTACGCCCTCGGCCTTATCGCGAAAATGTTTGATTTGAATGTTCCGAAGCTTGAAAAACTGATCGGCGAGCGCTTCACGGGGAAAGATCCGAGCATTTTGAACAACGCGCTTGCGGCGTTTCACGCGGGCTATGCGAATTCACCCGGCAACGTGTTGGAAACGTTTCAATTTACTGACAGCCAGAAAAAGGGCGTCCAGCAGGTCGTGATGAACGGCAACGAGGCCATCGCGTATGGCCTCATCGCCGCCGGGGTCCGTTTTGGCGCAGCCTATCCGATCACGCCCTGGACTGACGTGATGGAAATCATGCGGCGAGAACTGCCGAAATATGGCGGCATGTTCATCCAGTGCGAAGATGAAATTGCTTCCGTCTCGATGGCGCTTGGCGCGAGTTTCGCCGGTCGCGTGGCGGTGACCGGCTCCAGCGGTCCGGGCGTTGCGCTCAAAACCGAAGCCATCGGCTGGGCGGTCATGGCGGAGATGCCGCTTGTCATTATTGATGTCCAACGCGGCGGCCCTTCGACCGGAATGCCGACGAACATCGAGCAGTCCGACTTGAACATCGCCATCAATGGCGGTCACGGCGACGCCCCGCGAGTCGTGCTGGCTCCGGCGAATGTGGAAGACTGTTTTTACATGTCCATCGAGGCCGTCAACATTGCCCGCAAATACGGCACGCCGGTATTTTTCCTGACCGATCAGGGCATTGCCACGCGCATCGAGGCGTTCGCCGAACCCAACCTTGAAAAAGTCTGCCAGGACATCACCCCGGATTTCACCCCGGTCGCCACGAACAAGCCTTACGATCTGTCCGCAAAGGATGGAATCACCCACCACGTCAAGCCCGGCACGCGCATTTTGGACGGCAAATATCCCATCGCCACCGGCCTTGAACACGATGAATACGGCCATCCCACCGGCTCGCCGAAACTGCATATGCAGATGAACGCCAAGCGCCGGACAAAATTGCAGGCGCTCGGCGCAACGCTGCCCGTGCCAAAAATTTACGGGCCGCCGGAAGGCAATGTTTTGCTCGTCGGCTGGGGTTCCACTGAAGGGCCGATCCGCGAGGCGGTGGACCGCTCCCGCGCCGCCGGCGACAGCGTTTCGGCCATCCATCTGCGGCATATCAACCCGCTGCCAAACGGACTGGAAAACATCTTCTCCGGATTCAACCACGTTCTCGTGGTCGAAATGAACGACGAGGGGCTTTACGGCTACGGCCAGTTGGGAACGGTGTTGCGCGCCCGCTATTGCGACGCGAGGATCCAAGGCATCAACAAAACCGACGGCCTGACGTGGAAGGTCAGGGAAATCATCGAGCGCGCCAAAGCCATCGTGGCCGCCGGGTTGCGCCAGCCGTGAATTTGAACCATTGCCGCGCCAGAACGTCTAATTACTAACATGAGCCAAACTTTGCTAGAAACTCCAGAACGCGCCAGCTCCATTATCGCCGCCGCCGCGCCGCCGCCGGTAGCGGAAGAGCGCAAGGGGCTGACGAAAAAGGAAATTGCCGCCGATCATCCGACGTGGTGTCCCGGCTGCGGCGATTTCTCCGTGCTCGCGCTTTATTTCAAGCTCATCGAAAAGCGCAAGCTGTGGCACGAGAAAATCACGACCATTTCCGGCATCGGCTGCTCCAGCCGGTTTCCCTATTTCGTGCAGGCGCACGGCGCCCACTTCCTTCATGGCCGCGCGCTGCCGTTTGCCAGCGGCGTTTCGCTGTCGCGCCCCGATTTGCACGTCTTCGCCTTCAGCGGCGACGGCGACGCGTTTTCCATCGGCGGCAATCATTTCACCCACACCGCGCGCAAGAACATCAAGTTGACGCTGGTGTGCATGGACAACTGGGTTTATGGCCTGACCAAAAAGCAGACCTCGCCCACGTCGCCGCTCGGCTTCAAGAGCAAGACCGACCAGTGGGGCGCGGTGGATTATCCGATCAATCCGATGAAGCAGGCCATCGCCGCCGGGGCCACGTTTGTCGCGCGCACCACGTCCACCAACCCCAATCACGTTTTGGCGATGATGGAGGCCGCGATGGACCACGACGGTTTCGGTTTCATCGAATGTTTGAGCGAATGCGTGGAATTTTACGAGGGCGCATTCGACGCCGCGAACCCGCGCAAGGGCGGCGCCTTCAACGAAGTTCCGAAGAACCACGACGCGGGCGATGAACTGGCCGCCTACAAACTGGCCGGCGCGGATTTCCCCGGCTATTTCGGGATTTTTTACCAGAACAACAAGCCGACCAAGAACGCCAAGGAAGCTGAAATCCAGCGCAACCTGATGGAAAAGGTCAAGGGCCTGAAAGACTGGCAGATTCTCCAGAAGAGTTTCGACCGGATGAAGTAATTACATTTTCGATTTACGATACACGACTTACGAGTCCGTCGAACACTTGTCGGGCTCGTATTTTTTTGTGGCGCGTCAATCGCAAATCGTGAATCGTAATTCCCGCCATGCCAATTTACGAATTTGCCTGTCCGAAGTGCCGCCGGATTTTCAGCTTCCTCTCGAAGCGCGTGAAGCCCGACCGCCTGCCCGTCTGCCCCAAATGCGGCAGCAAGAAAATGTCCAAGCAGGTCAGCCGCTTCGCCACGACCAAAGGTTTGAAAGAGCCGGCGGCAAAAACCGGACCCGAAACTGGTGAGCCACCCATGCCCGACTTGGATGACCCGCGCATGACCCGCGCGATGGCCGAGATGGAACGCGACATGGAGCACTTGGATGAAAACAACCCGAAGCACATGGCGCACATGATGAAGAAGATGAAAGACCTCATGCCACCGGGCACGATGCCAAAGGAACTGGACGTCGCCATCAAACGGCTCGAAGCCGGCGAAGACCCGGAAAAAATCGAGGCCGACATGGGCGATGTGCTCGGCGATTTCATGGGCGGTCCGGAAGGCGGCGCGGGCGGCGGCGGTTACACGAAGGACAGCGGGCTGTATGATTATTGAGTAAATGGTGAATAGTGAATGGTCAAAGCGCAGCACGTCTCCACCATTCACCATTTACAAATCACCAGTCACGTTTTCCCAACATGGCCCACATTCACGAAAGAATTGATTTCACGGTTGCCATCTTCGTCGTCCACGACGAAAAGATTCTGCTCATCCACCACCGCAAGCTGGACAAATGGCTGCCGCTGGGCGGGCACATTGAACTGGATGAAGACCCGGAGCAGGCTGCTCTCCGCGAGGCGAAGGAAGAAAGCGGCCTCGACGTGGAATTGCTCGGCGAGCGTCCGCCCACCACTTCGCCCGGCACCCGTGCCCTCATCGCGCCGCGATTCCTCGACATCCACCGCATCAGCGAAACGCACGAGCACATCGGCATGATTTACTGGGCGCGGCCAAAAATAGTGGCACAGGCTTCCAGCCTGTGTGGTTCTGAAACTCACAGGCAAGATGCCTGTGCCACTACGCTCGCCGCCGCCGAGCATCACGACATCCGCTGGTGTTCCGCCGGTGAATTGGACAAACTGGAGCCGCCGATGTCCGGCGCGGTCAAATGGTATTGCCGCGCCGCCATCCGTGAAATTTCAGGCCAATCATCATGACCAATGCCCTGCGGCTGAAGACAATCTGTTTCACGTTGGAAGGGTTGAGTTCCTTCGCAACGTCGCTCAATTCCTATTACCTGTATTTTTACATGCGGGACCAGTTTGGCTTTGGCATCAAGGAAAACCTCGCCTTCGCCGCGTTCAACGGGCTGGTCTATACCATTGCCGCCTGGCAGGCCGGGCGCTTCGCCCAACGCCACGGATATTTTAACGCGCTCCGGATCGGTTTCGCGCTCATGATTCTGGCGATGACCGGCGGGGCGCTGTCGCATCACGCGAGCGGCGTGATTGCCGCCACCGCGCTGTTCAACGCCGGCATGTGTTTCCTGTGGCCGACCATCGAGGCGCTCGTCAGCGAAGGCGGCGATGCCGTGACCCTGCCGCGCGCCGTGGGCACTTACAACCTCGTCTGGGCCTCCACAAATGCGCTGGCCCTGTTTGTTGGCGGCACGCTGTATGAATCGGTCGGGCACAAAGCCATTTTCTACGTGCCGCTCGCCTTGTGCATCGGACAACTGGCGGCAACATTGTGGCTGGTAAAAAGCGCCGGTGCCGCGACGGCCCACGGCGCGGCCGCGCCGGTCCTGCCGCCGGACCCGCATCGGCCGTCTCCGACGAAAACCCGCGCGTTCCTGCGGATGGCCTGGCTTGCCAATCCGGTCGCTTACATCGCCATCAACACGTTCATCCCCGAACTCCCGAACGTCTCCGCGCATTTTCACCTCTCGCCGATGTTTGCGGGCTTTGCCTGCTCGCTGTGGGGATTTGTGCGGTTCGGCACCTTCCTCACGCTGTGGTTTTGGACCGGCTGGCATTACCGGTTCGGCTGGCTGGTCTCGGCGTTTGTGCTGCTCATCATTTCGTTTGTTTCCATCCTCACCGTGCCGAGCTTGACGGTGCTGATCATCGCGCAAGTTTTCTTCGGCGGCGCCATCGGGCTGATTTACTACTCATCGCTGTTTTACTCGATGGACGCCGGGGACACCAAGGGCGAGCACGGCGGCATCCACGAGGCGGCCATCGGCATGGGCAACTGCATCGGCCCGGCGACCGGCGCGGCAACCCTGCAATTCCTGCCGGGGCTGGCTCACGGCAGCGCCATTGCCGTGAGCGTGCTCCTGCTGGGCGGCTTTGGCGGGTTGCTGGCCATTTGGAGGAAGGCGCGGGGGTAAAATCGGCCCATTTTTTCGGAAAACTCTCAATTTCAGGGCGTTAGAGCAATTCCATAAATCATATAGCGTAACCGGCGTGTAAAAAGAAGCCGAGGCGGTCGGTGGTTGAAATCGTGTCGAAGGCAAGGCCGGCGGCGACCAGCAATTCCGGCTGGGTGCGTGGGGAC
>Ga0302319_10008253_pt1 | contig 20297 bp, 29 predicted proteins | sample Bog_T0_2_FD_203319 | JGI IMG/M metagenome (GOLD analysis project Ga0302319, IMG submission 203319) | Peat permafrost microbial communities from Stordalen Mire near Abisko, Sweden - Bog_T0_2 | ecosystem: Environmental > Terrestrial > Soil > Wetlands > Peat | place: Sweden: Abisko, Stordalen Mire... | reverse complement strand
GCTCCGCCCGCAGCAGCACAACCGAAACCCTGTAGTTCTAATCCAACCGATACTCTCATAACCCCTGGTACAGAAAACGGGGGCAGGTCAGTACCAAATGATGTTCTTCTGCGATCTTCGCGCCGTCGAGCACAGGCAATGCCGTCTTCGGCCGCGAGAATCGCTAGCCGGGCGGGTTCGCGGATCGGCTGTCTGGCCCCGGACCACTTCTTTACCCTGACGCGGCAATCCCGGAATACCGAGACATCCCCGTGACGGCTATCCTCTTGAGGATTTTGCCATGAAACTGATTCGCACTTTTCGTACAATGACCTCCGAACGCTTTCTGGTCCAGAAGAAGGAAGGCCAGGATTCAGCCGCAATCGATCTTCACTATCTTGCTGATGGGCATGTGGCAGGAACCGTGTTTCTCTTTGAGCACGCTGGAATCGAGGATGCCGAAGTTCCCGAATTCCTGCATCACATCGACGAGGTGCTGCTGCCTTGGGTGAGCCTTGAAGACCGCACGCTGACATTTACCGTCGTCCGGGGCCATGTGGTAGGCGATTTTCAGTCCGATAAGGGGAAATCGGGAGCGGGTGGTTGATTCTCAATGGGGTGCCCAGCCCGAGTGAGAGTTTGGTGGCGTCAAAGAACTGGCCACGATGGGCATGGAGGATGAGACCGAGGAGTTGCCGCCCGTCGAGGTGACGCCGAGGTTGCCGTATGCTAGTTTGTTTCTGTGCAGACCGGCATGACAAAGAGGAGCTACCCTCTGGAGATGGCATTTCCAACAACGCCAGCGACTATGGCCACGTAAGCTACCAGCATAACGCGAAACCCCCACCTGTCGATTCGCCGGGACAGTGCAGCCCGGTCGTTCTTCGCACACTTGAATGCAAGTAGAGACAGGCCAAGACACAGGAGGATCACGAAGTAGGCCATTTGGTGAATCGTGTCTACGAGTGTCACCGTTCCCGCCAGTGGCAAGGCGCTGCCCACGACGTACTGATTCGCAACGGCGGCGAAAAGGCTCCCAATGAGCAGACCGGATCGTGAGTTGATGTCGCTAGGATCGACGAAGAATGAAAGCAGGGCGACCGTGATCGCAATGAACACCGTGAGGAAGAGCTTCTGAAACATCCCCCAAGGATGCTGGGGTTTCAGTGTGAAGGCAATCTCATAGGTCGAGAATGCCTCCCCCCATCCCCATTTATGCTCTCCAACCGAGACCGAGTAGTCGGCGATTTCACGATCCCTGGTCGTGATCTCCTCTCGGCCACTGTCTGGGGCTGCGACATAGACCACCACTCCGATTTTGTTCATAGAATCCTCAATGCTGACACGGATCTTGTGGCGATCGAATGGGAAAGAGCGGATGTCCCAGTGGTGCCCGATGACTGCAATGCACCGAAACGACTGGTAATACTCGCCCTTCTCCGGTCGGGACTCTTCGTCCTGTTCGCACATTGTCACGCTTTTCGCCTCGACAATCTCGAAGTGCTTCATCGGATTGATCTTGTCCTTGAACCGCAAATCGTACGTGAACGCGACGAACATGTCCACGGTGAGTTCGTCGGCGGGATAGTTCACGTCCCGTATCTTGATTAGCCACGTCCAAACAGTCACCGGAATCGCTTTGGCCGCCGGTGCGTAAGACGGTGTTGTGGGATCGCTAGCGTCTGCTTGCCTTATGGGTGCTGTCACCACAATGAAGAAGAACACTAAGATCACAGTACATCGCTTCAGCATTGTATCTCCTGCTGCTCTTCTATGGGCTCTTTCGGGCAGGTCATAATGGTCGGCCGCTGAAGCAGCGTTCATGATACCCATGATGGCACCTCCTACGGGTTGCATTCGTGGCACGGCCTCTTGCCGGCTTGGATCGCCTCGTCACGGTTGGCGTAATGCACCAGATTCTTCGCGGAAATCTTCGCCGCCGATTTGCAGTCCGCTCTATGGAACACACCGGAGTTCCGTGATGCGACGTAGCCCTCGGCTGCGGGGACGACCGGAACCGCGGGTTGCGCAGCCCGGTGCATCTGAGAGTACCCCTGCTCCCGACCGGCATAAGGTTCGGAGTGAGCGCAGTGGGTATTCCAATTTGCCGTGTACTGTGCCGCTAGTTCCGGCGACTGAATCACCAGCAAGTTCTCGGCGTTATTCTCCTCGGCGTTCTTGGTGAAATTAAAGCTGCCCGTGATGACCGTCTGCCCGTCAATCACCATGATCTTGTTGTGGGCGATGGCGTGCTGAGCGTCAATCTTCGTCGGGATGCCCATATTGACCATGAATGTGGCCGAACTGTACTTCTCTGTCCGCTGGGACTTGTCGAGGATGACCTCGACCCTCACGCCCCGCTTGTGCGCGTCCACCAGCGCTTTGGCAATAGGAACCGACGTGAATGAGTAGGCTTGGACAAGAACACTGGTCTTGGCAGCGTTCAATTCCTTGACCACCGCGTCGGTACAGCCGCCTCTTGGCGAAAAGTAAACCCCAATTGGGGAGAGGTGCTGAAATGACTGGCCCTGTATCACGTGGCCGGACAAAAGAGAGCGCCCGAGTTCGGCATAGGGCGCGAACGAGGACGATGAAGGGGCGAACTGAAAGGGGAACGGTGGGGGGCGCCGGCTACGGGCGTGCTTTGCTGGCACGGGCCCGCATCCGGGCCTTCGCACGCCGCCGACGCTTTGCCTCGAAGGCCATCTCGCGATCTTCGGCGCGATCCTGACGCACGGACTGAGGATGCGCCAAGGCCCAGCGGTCCGGCAGAAGATCGGCCAGGTACGGCGAGCCGGGTTCGAGGTCCGCAGGATGGTTCTGCTGGGCATCGGCCAGTTTGCGCAACGCATCCTCCAGGTAGTCGTCGATCACCAGATGATGACGATGCGCACTGCTGACGACGCTGTACAGTTGCAGGCGCCCCGCCGCTGCTTTGGGATGCCCTAAGAACTGCCAATTGGCGCGGCCCACTGTAAGTGGCCGAATGATTTGTTCCGATTGGCCATTATCGATGGGAATTCTCGGATCGCCGAGGTACACCGTCAGTGCCGACCATTGGTTCCGCAGATAGCCCAGCGCTTCGCCGATCCGGCTGCGGGGCAGCGCCCGCTTCGCTGCGTCGCCGTCCAACCAGCGTCGCATGCGGTTCCAGATCGGCGCCGCCTCGCGCTCGCGCAACTGGTGGCGTGCGGCGGCGTCCAGCGTCTTGCCCCGTTCTTCGACATCATACAACTGCTGGTAGAACGAAATCGCCTGCGATGCCAGGATCGGATCGTTCGACTCGGCCTGGATGAACTCGCGGCGGGCGTGCATATTGCAACTGGCGTGAACAATCCGCCCGTTGGAACGCTGCTGCAACCGCGAATTGGCGCCGCAGGCATCGCCCACGAAGATACCCCGATACGTGGCCAAGTGCCCGTCGATCACCGCGTTCTGATGCGTGAGTGACCAGTGGAACACGTTGTAGGGGGCCAGGCCGTCCAGGCCCGTGTACAACCATGCGTAGCTGGTGGCCGAACCGGGGAAGCCGTTGTGGGACGCCAGCCCCGCCTCCATCGCCTGGCGAAACCGACTGCGCGCACTGAGCTTCGCCAGATCTTCCTCGTCCAGTCCGTCGCGCAACAGCACGCACAGCGTCGTGTCGTCGCCCAGCAGGATTGGCTGTGCAAGCAGCAACTGCCACATCTGCTGGTACAAAGGGCCGATCGTATCCACAGCGTAATTCATCAGATCGTTCACCGTGGAGCGGCTGGGGAACCAACCGCACTGGGCGAACCAATCCTGCTGCCGATAGGTCGGCACATGAAAGGCAAACTTCAGCCCCGCCATCGCCGCTACCACGCTGAAGTCGTATTTGCAACCTTCGACGATCGATAGCGGCGGCGGCACGCTCTGCACGCCTTTCTCCGGCTGGCCAGGCACCACATACTGAGGTCGCTTGATGACTTCCACGTACATGTGCGGCTTCTCGAACCGCAACCGCTCGGTAGTCTTCACGCCGATGGGCTTCAGGCCCTGCTTCTGCTCTTCGGGAATGTCGAGAACCCGTTCGCGACGTTCGATGGTGGGCGGAAACTCCTCGCGGCCCTGCGCTTGCTCCCGGCGGGCCTTGCGCCGCGCCTCCAGACGCTTGAGCAGTTCCCGATCGCGCGCTTCGTCCGCCTGGTCCTGGGCGGTGACAATTTCCTGGTCTTCCGCACTGGGTGGCGGGTCGGGTTCGTCGCCGAAGTCCAACTGCCGCTGATCGGGAGATTCGCTGCGGCGCTCGCTCCGCCGTCCCCAGAGCATGTCCGTCAGCCGGTTGTTGGCGGCTTCCAGTTCCGCCACCCGCTGGCGAAGCGTGTTCCGCTCGTCGGTGATAATCCGCGTGGCGTCGACCAGCACCTCGTAATCGCGGCGAAGAGCCCCGAACTCTTGCAGAACACGGTCCAGGGATGCACGCAACGATGCCAGTTCCCGGCTGAGCATTTCGTTGCGCTCTTGGCTCTGTCGCAGTTGTTCTCGGAGCAGCGTGTCATCCATGATGCGTCCATCATCGCCGCCGCGCGCAAAACGTCAAGAGCAAAAAGACTCCAGCACCGACGCGATTTTGCGTGGGTGCTGGAGCCGGTGTGGTATCACCTCTGAAGAACAGCAAACCTCCTATCCGGCGGCCACCTGGTAACGCTTGCGACGCTTGGCGGTGTCGAGATCCACGCCGCCAATCATCATCGCCAGCGTCACGCTGTCGACCTCAATGGTCAGCGAAGCAGCGTCCCGGCCACTTGGCAATTGAAAGCGGCCGCGTTCCAACCGCTTCGCCCAAACTACTAAACCATCGCGATCCCAAAGAAGGATCTTGCATCGATTTTGCGCACGATTCAGGAACACGAAATAGTCGCCACAGAGAACATCCATGCCGAACGAATGGGTGACAATCGCCGAGAGGCCATCAAAATGCTTCCTCATATCCGTGGGGAGCGCATGCACGAAGATCCGAACTGCCGGAGAAAGGCTAAGCATGACGACTCTCTCCGCAAGGCAACTCCAGCCGTTCACCGCGAAGCACACGCAGCGCGGTAACCAGCGCCGCAAGATTCTGGTGGGGCAAACGAAGGATGGTGCCATCGGCCAACGCCAACTCGATCCAGGGACTGCCTTGGGTCGCCGTCACCGGCAGCCGCAGGAACTCGGCTGGGCGTGGCGGCATCACGGGATTGCTGAGCGTTGGGCGAGTCCGTCGGCGTGGTGTGACGCTGGAGCGTTGCGGCCCGGCAGCCTTACTTGCTGCGTGCCGCGTTGAGGCCGTAGCGCAAAGCTTCCGCTTCCAAGCGTGGAATCGGTGCGACGAGACCTGCTCCCTTCGGCAGAAGTCGACGATCGACAGCCCGCTGGAACGCTGTCTTTCCATCCGCTGCCGCCATTGATCCCAAAGAACCTGATTCACTCTTCGAGCCATGACTGGGTAACCTCCTCATACAGGGTGGGAAAAAACGAGAACCACCCATCAGGCTACCCCAGCCGTCAACCGTGCTTATCTCGGGCGCTCACGGACAAAATGAAGACGAGAATCCCCAGCGCAACATTGGAGAGGCGCTTCATATCGGTTTGCTCCAAAATCTCTTATTTCGGTGGCTCTGTCCTTTGATTCGATTGAGCAGATTAGATCACGTGAATTGCCTTGCTATGCCTTCGCCTGGCAGATGCGAAGAAGCCGCCGCAATTCGCGCGCACTCCACACGTTTGGCAGGTGCCAAGGTATTCATTCTTCCAGTCCGAAATACTTTTCTTCGCCAGCGGCCAAAGACTCCTGTTCAGGACGCACAACTGATGATTGTAGATCGAGACTGGTATCCGATGAGCCGTCAAACACTCGACCGCAGCCTCTAACGGCGCTTGATAATCGGCAGGATCGACCCATATATCGTGCCACGATGCCGCCGCATAACCCATCGGTTCCAGCCCCATCAAGGCCACATGCTCAACGAACGGCAGATTTCGTGCAATAAAGTACGCGATGTCTGGGAGCCTCTCGACATTCTGTCGCAACAAGACAACTCGAACCTCCACTCTCTGCCCGTATCGCCGCAGATTCATAATGCCACGGACTGTTTGGTCGAAGGCATTTTCCGCCTGAACAATATAATCATGCACGTAAGGAAGGTCACTGTAGATCGGGATACCGAACATTAGGTCGGGGTGATTGATGCAGGTAATGTTCCTGCACAGGGACATATAATTGAACATTCTGCCATTGGACAATACCTGTACCGCTGTGTGTGGCAGATGCCCCCGGCAGGCCGCGAGGATTTCTAAGAGATCATCGGGCACCAGTGTGGGTTCGCCACCGCTAATCCCGAGTTCCAAAGTGTCTTGGGCCATGAGCGGAATCGCAGCGAGCCACATCGGAGCCCAATGCTCCTCCTCGCCCGTAGGCTTAGGCGGCTGGGGGCACATGATGCAGCGACAGTTACACCGCCCGGTCACAAAGATCGTGTTGGCCGTGGAGTGCCTCCTATAAAGCACATGAATCTGCCCTGATCTCGGGGCAATGTGGACGACATCTCCGTCCGTCAAGTAGCCCATTAACGCCGGAAGTGGAAGAACACGAGGTCGATATGCCAATGTGTTGCCAAGTCGCTCGCGGGCGGTCACGTATGCCCTGAAGCCCTCGGGGTAACAATCCGCCTCGTTGGCCAGTAAGAGGACCTCCTGTTCACGGACGGCGAGCGGCCGATTGCAGTCCGTTGTCAGCCGGGCCACAAATGGATCGCCATCCCAAGACACGACACTTTGTCCGTACAGTTTGAGCATCAAATCCAAGTCCGCAAAATCTTTGCCGCTGCCGGTTCGTCCTCCAGCAGACGTACCAGATGTTTGACCAGTCCCAAGTGCATCTTGCAGAAGTCGCTCGCAGGTTTGAATCCCACCATGTCTCCTTGAGATCGATAATGACGCACAGGATCGCTTCCACAGTAGGGTTGGATTCCACAATCGGAGCATTGAGGCATACACTCGGTCAGAGTTTCCTCTAATGGAGAGAGAAGAGCCTCCGAGAGCATGATGCCTTTGTACTGGTCACTCAGAATGTCGCCCATCAGGAACTTTTGATCTCCCATTTCGGCCAACATCCGTGCCTCATCAGAGCAGTAGACGTTGCCATCGTAATTGATCACAATTCCGGCGATTCCGATCCCGGCCGGAGATTGCAAATCAACATACCTCGTCGCCCAGGGCGTCAATATCTTGCGAAGAAGTAGAACTGCGGTCGCTTCCCTGAGAACTATGCCTTGGGAGTTCAACTCCAGAATGTACCTTAGTGCCTCCCGATAGAATTGGAGCCATTCGTCTATCGAGTAACCAATGCCCGTTCCCAGGACTGCGGCCCTTCCATACGGATGGAGTGTGCGAAGGACGATAGACGAGAATCCCTGATGGACATATTCATCGACGATCTCCCTGGGCCTTTGGAGGCTTGCCCTGGTGCTCGTCATCAAGGCGGAGATTCGCTGCGGACCGAGCGTGTCTTGTACCCGGCGAATTCCCGAAACCACATCCTTATAGCTGCCGTGCCCGAACGACGGGCGGTTTCTGTTGTGGAGATCACACGGGCCATCCAAGGATGTTGAGAAGTAAACGTTATGGTCACGGCAGAAGTGGATCACCTCCTCAGTGAGTCTGGAAAGGTTTGTGGCGATCACGAATTCAATGTCCCGGTGCGCCGAGGCATTTCGTTGCTCCACGGACCGTACGATGTGCTTAACCAAGTCGAAGTGCAACAACGGCTCTCCCCCTTGGAACTCCACTTTAATCAACGAAGAGGGGCTACGAAACATGAAGTCAACGGCAGCGTCGGCTACCGGCTCAGTCATATCAAAGCGATGCTCATTTTCAGATCGTCCCGAGACCTGACAATACACGCAGGATTGATTGCATCGCAGCGTCGTCACCAACATGAAGAGGCTTGTAAACTGCGATAGAGCCGCCTGCTTGGTCCGGTACTTCGCCGCCAGGAGATCAACCGGGACCGTTGAGTCCCCGTCGATAAGAAAGTGCCTGCTCTTCAGCCGGTAGTATATATCGGAATGAATCGGCAGCCGGTGATGGACGAAGAGGCGGACAACTTCTTTTGGCAGGACAAGAAGCTCTCCGGTAAAGTTGGTAAGCAAGAAGCGAGTCGCATCCAACGCAAGAAAGCGAAAGGGAAGCAGGGAGTACGTTGCCCCCGCTCTCCCTTTATAGCGATCCAGTTGCTGGAATAGAGTTTGCGGAGACTGTACCGGCTCTTGCGGAACCTGCGGCTGCGAATCGATGGCCACCGTGGGACCTACCTTGCTGTGTTATCAACCCGAATGGGCGACGAAAGAGCGGAACGGAGGATGCACTTGGGGTCAGTATGGTAGTCGCTGTCATCACCGAACGCATCGATGAGAGAGGTCGCCGAAAACGCTTGTCTCAGAAGAAGGTCTCGGATCAGCCGAGTATCCTCAGCTACGACCTCCCGAAGTTCCTGATCGAGTACCTCGTTGCAGAAGTCACCCGCCATAGCCTTGCTGTTCTCCACAGCAGCTTTTGATTTCAGGAGTGCCTTGATCCAGCCACTATCGCTTGTTAAGAGTTGAATGTGGAACCGATCAGCGAATTTGTAAGCAGCCTTTTTTATGGCAGAAAGTCGATAAATCGCCGGATCAAGTTCAAATATCATCTCCCATTCAGAAACACTGCAAATCAGACAACCTTCTTGTGAATTGTCCACAGTCTCTCTCCGCACTTGCACTAATGCTATTTAACGCCGCTGGTTATTACAGAGGGATCTGAACGTATTGAAACCGTATGGACTACAAGGATATCATCTGCCTTGGCCGTAATTGTTCCGTACCGGAAGCTGAGTGTGTACTCAGCGCCATTCTTGACCACCTTGGTGCAAACCCTAGTCCCGTCACGCAATGTGATCCAATACCAATGATCCTCGGGCGGCACCCACGTTGCAAGTGGATGTACAATTTTGTCGACGATAAGCAGGTCCTCCTTCGCAATTGGCAACTGGATGGCACCCATGTCGATGATCGTTCCATTATCCTTTTCTACCACGTTGGCCCGATATTTCCTTCCGTTTTTCAATGTGATGACGCTGTCGCCACTCTCTTGCGCCGCAAAACCAGCATTGATCACTCCCATCTTCACTGCCTGCACATCGTCGATGTGGAGTTCACACGTTCCGAATTGTGTCGTAACCATAATGCCGTCATTCGTCGCTTGAACGTTTCCTGTCAGTTCAGTCCCATCTTGCAACCGGACTGTTTTGCGCGCCAATAGCTTAGGGGCTGGGGCCATGGTTGGCGTAGGTTGGGACAGTCGGTCTGTGTTCTCGGGTGAAGGTGTCGTTGATGGCGAGGGACGTAATGACGGAGTGTAGGAACTTCCTCCGTAATCGTATCCCGAACCAGACTGGTGTGAGGAGTGCGACGAGTGCGAACTATGCCCATGCCCTCCTCTGGCAAGCAAATTCTCGGTTGGACGCTCTAAGACCAGGGCATTCGGCACATCCTGATCTTCTCGCCGGGTGATCAATCGGCTCGCTGCTTGGTGGAGCAATTGCTGTACCAAGGGATCTGCCGAAGCGGGGCTTTGCGAGAAAAGGAAGCCCGCCGAGAAGGCTGTCGAGCCCACTGCTCGTAACCAAGAATGCTTTCCGGCTCGCTTTGGTTTGCGCTCACTCTGCATGGCACAACTCCCATCAATGTCCGCACTTCCTTTTGGCGTTAGATCGCGTGGAGAGACTGCGACCTTGCGCTAAGGAATTGCCATGGATTCCACCGATCTCCCGCTTAGACAGCCGGGCGGTCCTACCCTTAGTCCGTTAATCGACGACGAATTATCTTTATCCTGAACAAACTCCAGGTCGTAGTTTCCATCCAACGTCAATCCGGTAACCGTTAAGAGTCGTTTCCGGTCCGAACCGGGGATAAAGAAGCTCAAGGCCCGCCGAGTTCTGGAATCAGCGCTAACGATGAGAGTCTCATTGTTCTTTCGGAACGCCACGTTTGTCACCTTAACACTTGTTGGCAATGCCTTCTCCGCAGAATTGGCGTCTTCACGACCAGGCACCCCTAGGGATGACTCGATTGTGCCGAGATCCAATCCCAACAATGACGCCACATCAAAAACAAGAACCGCCGTTCGCCGAGCCTCCTCGATCCGGGCGATTTCTGCGGCGCGACGGTCGCGCTCGGCTTTGACGGCTGGAAATAATTCGGCGATTGCCGTTCGAGCCCGTTCGATTTGGTGAATTAGCATCTCGTCCGAGACCTTGTGTTTGGCGGCCTCGTTCACAACTTCCATATAGCTGTCGTAAGCCTTGAAGGGGTCCGACGCGCGAATCCTATCGGCCGCGCCAACTTTCTTAACGACCTCCTCGTAATGCGTTATCTCCCACCGATGGTGATACATGAAATACCACACAAGGAGGCCGACGACGACTAGCGCGAACACACCCGAACAGCCGACAAGAGACTTCTTATCCGAAGGCATTTCCGGCGTGTTACTTTCTGGCAGAGAAACCCGCGATGGTAAGGCGGTCAACCTCGACTTGGGATCACGCTCCAGACCGGCGGGCTGGGGTCGCCAGTCCACCAGAGGAATCGCTGGTATCGCGGGCGTCTCTGGTGGCTTTGGCGAGGCCGGCCTCGTTGCGCCTGCCATCGACTGTGCGGCGCGCGGGCCGACCGAAGTTGGCACAATGAAAAGCGTACCGCACTTGGGACAGTGGTGATGTGAACCCACCGCCTTGTCGTTGGCTTGAACGGCCTGATGACACTGGGGGCAGGTGAAGTGGATCATGGCAGCGTCCCTAGCCCGACACGAGAAATTGCCCGCCCCTCCCGAGTAGTATCCAAAATACCAGGTCCCCAAGCGTTGTCAATAGCCAACGTGTTATCGCCACGTAAGCCAACTGGTGAATTGTGTTTACGAGTGTCACGGTCCACGTTGACGGTCCAGCCAAAAGCATGGCAGCCATACTAGCCCGACGTTGGCGTCTTCTAGCCAACAGGCACCGCTTCCTTCGAAATCGCCCTGGCTGACAAGCGGTACCGAGCATGCGGCGCAACCTGTGACTCACTTCCCCCGTTTCTCGATCCACTCCCGATCCTCCGCGCAGAGTTTTTCCAAAGACACCTGAATTGTTGCGCCGTCCTCCTTAATCAGCATGGCTTTTCCGAGCACCATTCCTCCAAATCTGGCTCTGGTCTTGTAACGCCCGGTTGAGTCCGTCCACGTTCTGAGTACGAGTGCATCTTTGTTCGTATTGGGGACCGGCTCCAAACTTGGTACTGGTTCTGAAGTGGCTTTGGACTGCGACTCGGCAGCGTGGTCTGATTGAGATCGCATCGGATGATTGTCGTTCTCAGGGATCGCTCTTGACTCAGGAACGGCGACGGGCGGTGATCTACGGACGTCATCTTGTACGGGACCGCTACCTGTATTGTAATGCGATAAAGCGAATATCGCAAAGGCCGCAATCAAGAGAACACCTCCGCAGCCAGCGCAGCCGTTAGAGCAACTTTGTCCCGGCCGCCATTGGTGTCCGCATTGCAGACAGGTTAGCCAGATTCGTGGAGTGCCCCACACCGTCGTGCCCTGGCGGTTTCTTGTCGTCTGCGTAGATTTGCAGCATGGGCATGGGATTGACATAGCACTCTCCTTTCAGACCACCGAATTCCATAGCGAAGTCCACCAACTGAGCCCGAATTCGGACCTGGATACGTTCAGCCGTACCAGTCCGAAACCGAATGATTTCTGAAATAAGAATCCCATTTCTCATCCTCCGCGCGTCGCGCTTTTGCGATGGAAGCACGTCGTGGACCGATCCGTCGGTCTGGCGTTACCTGATTCGCTGTCGCAATCGGACCTACGACTTGTGGGCTGCTTGTGGTCGTGTTGCTGGAACTATAGCCGGCTAGCCAATCTTGACGGCCGCCGGAAACACTTAACGATGGGAATGCGAGGCACTGCGAGTATACGACTGCACATACGTCCCATTCTTGCGGTAATAGCCGCTAACGTAGACGCTGCCCCCGCTGCGTCTGCTGGATGTGCCCCCGCCGTAGACAATGCCCCCCGTTTGGCTTTTGCTGGCCGGTCGGGCATACTGCAAGTCCTCGGAAGACCAATCACCCAAAGACCTAGGCGATGCAGAGGCAGTTGTTTTGGGCTTCAAAGAATTCCTTGCGACGGTTATAGCTTCCATTTCTTTATCGGTCGCGCGCACTGAAGTGAGGTCATCATCGTTATACACTGATACCCACCACCCACCATACGCATCCGGGTCGGATGGTGGGGTAACCTCCAATGTTAAGCCCCTCCGAATCTGTTTATCCTTTTCGAGCGCTAAGCCGTGGACGGCTTCTCGATCCGCAGGCTCGCCCAGAAGGCTGCAAATGAATGCCACACAGTTCTCCTTGGCGCTCGCATCGTTCAAAAGAGCGCTGCGAACACCAATCTCAAAACCAGCAGGCGCGACCGGATCGCCGTAGACGTTGATTTCGTAGTCATGGCCCGCACGAAAGGACTTGTACGGGACATTTTTCAGAATACCATTGTCGATAACTGTTGCGGGAATTTGTCGCAGATCAGATGCCCAAGATTGCACGGCGGTAGCCACAACAATTGTTTTGTAGTCTGCCAACCGTGGTGAATGGGAAACCACCGACGCAGGTTCGGAAACAACTTCATTAACTGATATAGCTTCCGATTGCGGCACACGGAGCACGCTGAAACGATGTAGAATCGTAACGTATTTGTCGCTTTTCTGGAGAACGGTGCAGTCAAGTGAGTGGCCACCTCCGAAATCCAGCGTAGCCGTTGAGCAGAATCGCGTGGCGAATTGGCGGTCGGATTCAGATAACTGAGCAAGTGGCACTTTCAATGTGCTCCCACCGGCTCTTGCCAGCAGGACAGTCCCGTCTTCAACTGCCCGCACTTCTGCTTCCACGTGAAATGTGCCACTGTTGTCCGTCCATTCCCGCCCCCAAACAGTGGTTGTGGCGAGCAACAGCGTGATCAGAAAAAGGATAGGATGTGACATTGGAGCGATCCTCCCAAGACTGAGTTAATGAAACGCAGACGTGGCTACTCCTTGGTCTGGAAAATCTCCTCTATCGCCATTGGCTGGCCTTCATCCGTTTCCGGTGTCGGGCGCTCGTGAAATCCGTTTCTTTGTTCGAGAAGTTTTCTTATTTCCACCAGTTCAGTCCTGATCTGCAACAGTTCCTTCTCGCTCTGGCTAGCATCTCCTGAAAGGAACCAAGCGGCAAAGAAGCCCGCGAAGGTGCCAAACAATCCTACGCCCACACACATTAGGCCCGCAGCTATAAAACGACCCTCTAATGTGACTGGATACTTGTCGCCATAACCAACCGTGGAGATCGTTGAGAATGCCTACCATAACGCATCACCCGCGCTCTTAATGTTGCCATCCGCAGCCTCCGTCTCAAAATGAAGGACCGACGCAGAGGCAACGACGACCAGCAGCAGCGCAATCAGGCTGGCCGCAGTGACGACGCTTTGTTTGCGACGTTCAAGCAGGCATGTGGCAAGGAGTCTGGCAGCTCGAAAACCGCGTAGAACTCGGAAGATGCGACAGACGCGCGCGAGGCGACCCCAACGAAGCACCTCAACCGCTGGAATGCTCGATAATAGGTCGATCCATCCCCAGGTGAAGAAATAGTGGAAAGGACTTGGGGAACGCAATAGGCTCACTAAGAAGTCCACAAAGAATACGACACAGACTACATTGTCGGTGTGACCTGCCCCCGTTTTCTGTACCAGGGGTTATGAGAGTATCGGTTGGATTAGAACTACAGGGTTTCGGTTGTGCTGCTGCGGGCGGAGCGTAGCGGAGCCCGCAGCAGCACAACCGGCGGCAAACTCCGCCGGGGTCTGGTATCCCAGCGAACTGTGAGGTCGCCGGTGGTTGTACTCCAGTCGCCAGGCATCGGCCAGGTACTTGGCTTCGGCCAGGCTTGTAAATTCCTCTCGGTTCGTCAGCTCGTCCCGCAGGCGGCTGTGGAACGACTCGGCGTAGCCGTTCTCCCAGGGCGAGCCCGGCTCGACGTAGAGCGTCTCCACGCCCGCCTTGGTCAGCCACTGTCGAATCGCCTGGGCGATGAACTCCGGGCCGTTGTCGCTGCGGATGTGCTTCGGCACGCCTCGGATGCGGAACAAGTCTACCAGTACGTCGATCACCTTGTCGGCCGTGATGCTTCGACCGATCTCCAATGCTACGCACTCCCGAGTGTACTCATCCACGATCGAGAGCCATTTCAACGGCCTGCCATCGGTCGTCCGATCGTGGACGAAGTCCCAGGCCCACACATGGTCCTTGTACTCGGCCTTACGCCGTACGCAACTGTTGGCACTCGTGCCCAATCGTCGCTTCTTATGCTGTTTTTGCGGCACTTTCAGCCCCTCTTGACGCCACAGGCGATAAATACGCTTCCTGTTCACTACCCAGCCCGCCTTCCTCAGCAACGCCCAGATGAAACGATAGCCATACCGAGGATGCTGACCCACCAAGGCCAACATCTCCTGGACCAGACGCTTCTCCTCCTCGTCGTCCAACGGCTGATACCGTTGGCTCGAACGACACTGACCAAGAGCCCCGCACGCCCGACGTTCGGACACGCCCAGTTGTCGCTGGACATGCTCGACCGTCGCTCGTCGGCGGGCAGGGCTCAGAAGTTTCCCTGGAGGGCCTCCTTGAGGATCGCTTTGTCGAGTTCCGCTTCGGCCAGGAGCTTCTTGAGCCGCTTGTTCTCTTCCTCCAAGTGTTTCAAGCGTTTGGCCTCTTCGGCCTTCATCCCGCCGTACTGGGCCCGCCAACGGTGGAACGTCTGCTCACTAATCGCCAAGCTCTGGCACGCCTGTCCAATCGTCTTCCCCGCCGCCAGCATGGCGTCGGCATCCCGCAACTTGCCAATGATCTGTTCTGGACTATGTCGCTTCTTCGGCATCGAGAGTCTCCTTGCCCTTCATGGGGCTGTTAGGACTCTCATACCACATGGATCAGATTTTGGGTAGCAGGCCAGTACGATAGAGTGCCGGTTGGAAGCGGAGGGCAGCAACCCTCCTTCCGGCTGTAGCGGTTGTGACCATTTAGTGCCGGGGAACAAGGCGTTTGCCGGTTACGATTGTAGTTGCGTTGGGGGATGGGATGGCGTAGAGTTTAGTAGCGAACAATTTGATATGACGCGCGTGCGTCAAGCACTGCTTCACGGAAAATGACGAACTTGAGCTGAAAGGCTCTCGAAACAGTGGAAGCAGCACTTGGTCCGCGCCCCGTAAGGGGCGTCGGCCGTGCTGTTCCACTGCGCCCCTTCGTCAGGGCTCCGTGAGCGGGCGGTTCGACGCCCTCTTTTATTACGGGGTCACATGGCCACGCTCAAGACCACAGAGTTGTCGCAACATCGGCTACGATCTCTCGGCTGGCAGACCGTTGACGACGGGCAACAGGTGGAAGACGGCCGCTGGTGCCTGCTGGCCATGAGTGGCAGGCAGGTCATTCTGGCTTACGCTGACAACCGCCGGGAAGTCTGGTCAGCGGCCTGTTCAATGGCAGAGAGACTGGCGTGCGAAGGAGCGGTTGGTCGCTGACGGGCGGCTTCGGCCACGGAGCCCGACCTTTGGCTCCGAACGCGGTGGCCGCCACGTTCCCTGATCGCTTTGGTAGGTCATTGGACGTACCGCAGCGCGGCCAAGATCGCCAAGCCGCCCAACAGGCCGGCGGCAATTTCATTGCCCAGGCCAGGGCCGAAGAGGCTGCCCAGGGCGAAGGCGAATGCCAAACCCCCGCTGAGAATCATCGCTTGAAGGATCATGGTGTCTCCGGCGGGATGTTAGAGTCCTCATTGACGTGCCCTTCGTCCTGTAAACCGCGGTCCGCGCAGCGGGAACGGCACATCGGCGTGCCGTCGTTGGCCATCCGTTTCCTCTTGGTGAAAGTGACGATGATTTCTTCATCCAGTTGCGGGTCCAGAGCCTCGATGATCTTCCATTCGCTGTCGTGTGCCCGGCGCATCAGACCCTCGCGGGTCAGTCGGAAGAAAGGCCGCCCGTTTGAATAACGGTCGATCTCAGCCAGGAATGTCAGGGACTCCCCTTCCTGTCGCTCCAAGAAGGTAATGTACCCGTCCATCAGCTTGTCGGCGAAGGACGCCGAGACGCCCCGCAGCCAAAGGCTCACGAACATGGCCGCCGCTTTTCGGGCAATGACCTCGGTGGTCTGGCCGATCGACATGCAGCCGTGCTTCCAGGCCATGCTCCAGCCGGCGAACTCACCCGCAGGCGACTTCGCACCCTCGCCGTCCATCACATTATCGCACCACTCCACCGTGACTTCGTTCTCGGCCAGCACGCCGTTGTAGTTCCAGGCATCGGGATGGCCGTCTACCCAGTCGTCCAACTTGGGCAGCAGGTCGCGCACCACCTTCTGGCCGCCCGGGCTCTTGACGTAGCGGGCCAGGTTTCGTTCGGTGTTCCAGCAGCAGTCGCACCGTTTGGTGCCGAGGTAGGGCGTCGGCGTGCCGCAGGTCTCACAGGGGATAGTTTTGCGTTCGTCGGTCATTCGCGGGTCCAGGCGGGCTGAGCAGTGACCGGTGGGGCTGTCGCTCGTCGTTGCCACCGCGGGAATGCCCACACTTCAACCATACCACAAAACAGACGAATAGCAAACGAATCCGGTGACGTTCTATCGGACCAGGTTGGCCGCCGCCTGATACAATCGGAACAACTTGTCTTCCAGGCGTTCGATGCGTTTACACAGCTTCGGGTCCTTGGCGGCCGGGCTGGTTTAGTCCATGTGCAAATGGTGGCCGGTCTTGAATTGTCCGGTCACGAAAACGGTGCAGCCCCATTGCCGAATGCGCTTGCCGCGATCCATGTCGTGCCAGCGCTGGTGTAGCTCTTCGTCGGCCAGCCAAGTGCGGTGGAAGGCACTCGGGTCCTCAAAGAGAATCCGCCGCTTGTCGTGGCCGATGGCTACGGTCCAATGGCCGTCCTCCCATAACTCCCGGTAGGGTCGGTTGGACTCGCGGTAGGCTTGGAGCGTGACCAGCGTGGGGAAGCCGGCGTCGATGCCCCGCCGCAGATCGTTGACCTTCATCCGCTGGCCGGCACGGTACGGCAGCCCGTAGTATTGCATTACCCGCAGGATTCCTGTGGTGCTGGTGCCGTTGTGGGTGGTCCGGGCGAGCATGGCCACGCGATCCTCGCGCTCTTCCAGGCCGGCGAAGACCAGGACCGAGACCAGGGCGTTCGCACCACAGTCAAAGTTGAAGACTTGTCGGGTCTCGGGGAATTCAAGAATCCTCATGCAATCCTCGCGTTGGCAGCAAACTTGTCCTCGCAGGCCCCCAGGCGTTCGTCCAGGTCGTATTCGGTTTCGGGGAAGAGGTGGAAGCACTTGGCGAGATTCACGTAGAACCATCGCCAGTGCCGGCGCAGCCCTGGGTCCGGGTGCTTGTAGCCGACGATCTCGGCCCCGTGCAGCAGATGCAGCAAATAATGGACAGGGTAGTGGTCATGGTTCTTGAGCACGGCGGCCATCCGCCGGCCTAACTCGTCGTCATCGACGTGCTCAATGAATGATGAAGGCTTGGGGTCGAAACTGACCAGCATGGCGGCCCGCAGGCAGCGGACCAGCAGTTTCGTGGCGTCGTCTTTCGGCACGTTGTCGCAGCCGCGGACGCAGGACAGCAGTACGCCTTGGTGGCGCAGGCCCAGGGTTTCGACCCACGATTGCAATACGCTAGGCATCGGTGATAAGCCTCCCGTCCAGGTGGTTGATTTCGTGCTGGATGACGACGGCCTGCATACCGTGGTAGGCGCGGCCGTCCGCCAGGGTGATGTTCAGGTGTCGTTGCTTGCGGCGGGTGATGCCCGGCAGGCTCAGGCAGCCTTCGTCCATGCACCAGGTTCCGTGATGCTGGACAATCTGCGGGTTGACGAAGATTTCGCCCCAATCGGTGACGAACAGGCGAGCGTCGATGCCCACCTGCGGGGCGGCCAGCCCAAGGCCGTTCTGTTCACGCATCAGGCGGAACATCTGCCTGATTTCGTCCAGGCTGACCGTGGAGTCGCTTCGACAGACGTGATGCAGGATCGGATCGTCGGTGGTTACGAGTTGCACGCGGGTGCCTTCACGCTGTTTGTGCCCATAGGACAAAATGGGTGACTTACTATAGGCCAAAAAAGTCTTTCAACAGTCGGACGAGGACGTGGCCGTGGCAGGGACGCGGGTGGCAATGGCAGCCGAGTCGCTTTCCGGCCAGTTCCGGCAACGCCGCGATCAGATCGGGTCGTCGCCGGATATGGACCTCATACTTGGCGAGAGCCAACTCCCTCGGACACTTTTCGGTGATCTCAAACGGGTTGCCCCATTTGCTCGGGCGGCAAATCAGCACGTCGTAAGGTTCCTGGTGGATGTTGACAACTTGGGTCATGTGGTGGTGATCTCGACCTCTCGCATCAGGGCCAGGCTTTCCCGTCGCCACCAGTCCACCGTCGTCTTGGGGACGCCCAGCCGCTTAGCGGCCTCTTGCGCGGTGCTGCCCTCGAAGAAGATCATCTGGATGACCGCCCTGTGTGTCTCCGGCAGCACCGCCAGACGTTGCGTGGCCGCGGCGGTGGCCTCGGCATGCTCGTCGTGGTTGGGATCGGGTGAGACCTCTGAGGCCAAAGGACTGTGCTGGTAGGCATACTGGCCGCGCTTGATGACGCGCGGGTCACTGGCGCAGCTCTCCTCGGCCTCTTGCAAGTTGAAGTGCTCATTCAGTGGGCGGCTGCGCCGCTTGTCCCGGCACTGGCGGCACTCGAACTTGATATGGTTGCGAGTCAGGCGGGTGGCGGTCGTGTAAAGCCACGGCCGCAGCATGGTGCCGGCGATGAACCGGCCGCGATAGGCGTGTATCCACGCCAGCACGTCTTGGAGGATGTCACGGCTGTCGGCCATCAGGGAAGGGGCCAGCGCGCGGAGAAGATTGCCGATATAGTTGCCGAGCGGTGCTTCGTAGCGTCGGTGGATTTCCGTGAAAGCCGCATCGTTGCCATGCTGGTAAAGGTCCATCAGTTGTTCATCACTGCGCGCGAACATCTTCTGCTTCTCCTGAGTTGTAGGTATGGTGGCAGACAGACGAATAGGCAGACCGCGAGACAGACAAGCGAACAGACGAACTGAACGCCCAACAAAGCCAGCCGACCAAAGATGCGTCCAGAGAGGCGTCGGAAGACGCAGGCTGGGCACGATCTCCGAGAGACCGAGTGATTCGTACCGCGGCGCTCGAAGTGTTGCGTGAACGCCGTGCGATGTTCCACTGGAAAAAATATGCATTACGCTTTTTTCACTCGGCCAGTCAAATCCCCGACGAAAGGTGGCCTCCGTCCGGATTTTTTTCGTGCCCGTGGTTCGGTCCCTCCGGGTATACCTGCTGGGTATGGCATTTTTCGTGCTGACACAAACCACATCAACGTCGCGACGGTGAGTTGGAGTAAATCGAGGTGGGATTTTTGCCGGGAGGCCGGCGGCGAGCCGGGTTGTGCGGCTGCTGCGGCTTGTGCCGGCCGCGTTCCAAATGGATTGGCGAGTCCCACAGTAAACGTGCCGCTTTGACCGCTCTTTGCCGCGACCTATGCTTATTCGGGGCGATCACACCCAATACGAGGAGCACGCAGATGGCGAAAAAGACACGACGTGGCCAAAAGCAATGCCCAAGCTGCAAGGCGTGGGTTAAGGGGACCAGGGCCAAGAGTTGCCCGAGATGCGGCCACGACTTCACAGGCAGCGTAGCCGCCGTCGAAACGGCACCGAGCGCCGCTGTGGAATCGCCGACGAAGCCCGCTTATACGGTCACGTTGGACCAGATCAAGGCGGTCGGCCAGACGGTGACGACCATTGGCGGTTTCCGTCGCCTCCATGAAATGCTGGCGGTCATCAAGGAGGTCGGTGGCCTAAAGAAGTTCAAAGATTTGTTGGAGGCAATGGAGGTCACGGGCGAGGCCAAGCCCTGATCGTGGCTTCGTCTGCGCCACGCGGCGTGCTTGGGCTCGCAAAGCGGCCGGGTCCGCTGTCTCGGCCGCGTGTCGCGTTGGTAGGCGTCGATGTCCGCCGGCAGAATGCGAATGGACCGGCCGACGCGGTAGTGCCCCAGTTCGTCCCGCTCAACCAGATCGTAGACGGTGTTCGCGGCGACGTGCAGGCGATTTGCCGTCTGGGTCACCGTAAGGGCCGCTCGGGGTTGGCGTCGCCGGGCGACGGGCGTCAGGCGTCACTGACGCCTGCTGAC
>Ga0302319_10008252_pt1 | contig 20297 bp, 19 predicted proteins | sample Bog_T0_2_FD_203319 | JGI IMG/M metagenome (GOLD analysis project Ga0302319, IMG submission 203319) | Peat permafrost microbial communities from Stordalen Mire near Abisko, Sweden - Bog_T0_2 | ecosystem: Environmental > Terrestrial > Soil > Wetlands > Peat | place: Sweden: Abisko, Stordalen Mire... | reverse complement strand
AAACGAGTTACCAAACTACCCTATGTACCAATCGGTAAACTTCACCACCGAAAAAACCACACTTTTCGCCAAAAAACGACCCGTTTTGCGCCGTTTTTGTATCGATCTGGCATGTTTTTTCCTTCTCAATGTCAACGACAAAAGGCCCGCCGAAGCGGACCTCATATCAGTTCGAAAACCAATCGGCAAGTCTCGACTTACATCACCGGATAAAATCCCGCAATCCATCCCTGCAGCACGGCCGGAAACATTCCCAGCAACACCACAGCCGCAGCAATCCCAACCAGCACAATCATCGTCACCGGATGCACCGCAATCGGAGTCTCATCCACTGCCGGCATCACGTAAGCCCGCTTCAAAACCTGTATGTAGTAATAAAGCGACACCGCACTAAGCGCGACGGCAAGGGCCACCAGCGCAAAAGGGATCGGCCCAGCACCCACACTCAGCACCGCCGCAAACAAATTGAACTTCGCCCAGAATCCCACCAGCGGCGGAATCCCCGCCAGCGAAAGAAACAAAATCAGCAGCACCGCCGCCAGCGCCGGATTGCGCCTATGCAGTCCCAGGAAGGCATCCATCCGGTCGCTCCCCGTAGCCCGCTCCACAACCGACACCACCCCAAACGCCCCAATGGTAGTCAAACCGTAAGTCAGCACGTAATAAAGAATGGCCTGTGCGCTTCGCGGCGAGTACGAAAAGTACGCTAATCCCAGCAATATATAGCCCGCATGCGCAATGGCTGAATATGCAAGCAGCCTCCGCACGCTCAACTGCGCTAACGCCGCAAGGTTGCCAATAATCATGGATGCGGCAGCCATCATCGCGAGGGTCAATGTCCACGGCATGTTCAGGCCCAGGTACTTCGGCGCCGGTCCAACATAGATGAAAACCGTCACAAACCCAGTCGGATAAGCATCGCGAACGGCATGCAGAATCGCCGTCCCAATCGAGATCAGCAAAGCGAAGCTAGCGACCTTCGAAACCGACGCAATAAACGCCGCCGCTGGAGCAGGCGCGCCTTCGTACGTGTCCGGAGCCCAAAGATGGAACGGTACCGCTGCCACTTTGAACCCGAGCCCCGCGGCAATCAGGACCAACGCCACGTAGAACAATGGACTGCCCGAGGAGTTCGCAGTCAGAGAGCCGAGCACGATCTGGTGCAAATTGGTCGAACCCGTAAGGCCGTAGAGATAACTGAATCCAAACAGCAGAAACGCCGCCGACATTCCGCCAAATAAGTAATACTTCATTGCCGCTTCGGCGCTCTTTCCAGAACTCTTCGCGAAGGCCGTCAGAATATAGAGCCCCAGACTGAGTAGTTCCAGCCCAATGAAAATCACCAGAAGGTCCTGTGCACTGGCGATGAGCAATCCGCCAGTAGCAGCCATCAGGACTACTGCCACATATTCGCCAACATTCTTTGTAAAATCCGAGCCGATCAGCAACAACAGCGTCAGTGCCGTCAGCACCAGTATCCCAACCTGCGCAACCGCCGCAGTCCCTCCCACGGAAAGCAGAAGCTCATCGCCATAACTCAGCCCCGGCCCGCCAGTGGTTAAGACCGCCCAAACCGCCGCGCCGCATCCAACCACGCCCAGAAGCGCCGCAACAGCAACGCGCGTCTTCAGTGCTGCCTTGCGCAAGAACCCAAGATCCACCACCAGCACCAGCAGCGCCGCAACTTCCAGCGCCGTCTCCGGCAGCGTCACACGGAAGAGATCTGCGTAGTTCATTGCACACCTCCCGCAAGCAACGCCTTCACTGCCGGCTCAATTTGGTCCAGCAAAATCCTCGGATACAAACCAACCGCCAAACTCACTCCGGCCAGCATGGCCACGCCTGTAACCTCAGGCCATGTAATCGCCGCAAACGGATGCGCGCGTTCCTTTTCCAGTTCATGCGCACTAGCCTTCCCATCGCTGAAGAACGCCTTCTGCATCGCGCGCCAGGTATACGCCACGCCCACCACAATCCCCAGGCCCGCCGCAACAACCCACCACGGCTTCGCAATCCAAGCACCAATCAGAACCTGCAGCTCAGCCACAAATCCTGAGAAGCCCGGCAGCCCCATCGACGCCATGCCCGCAATCACAAACGCCCAAGCCGCAAACGGAATCCGTCGCGACAGGTGCATCGTCTCCAGTTCCGCCAGTTGTCGCGTGTGCGTCCGCTCATACACAATCCGCCCCACAATCGCGAACAGCAACCCGGCAATCACACCGTGTGAAAACATCTGCATCACCGCGCCGGTTATGCCCACCTGGTTCAGCGTCATCAGCCCCAGCAGCACAAATCCCATGTGGCTCACACTGCTGTAGCCAATTACAAACTTGAAGTCCGTCTGCGCCAGCGCCACCAGGGCTCCATACACAATCCCGATCACCGCCAGCACCGCAAACACATCCCGCCACGAACCAATTCCAATAAACGACCAACCCCACGGATCAAGCCCATGCGGAAAAAGCCATATCCCCACCCGCAGGCACCCATACGCGCCCAGCTTCATCACCACACCGGCCAACAGCATCGACGCAGCCGTAGGCGCGGCCACGTGTCCAGTCGGCGCCCACGTATGAAACGGCCACATGCCCGCCAGAATTCCAAACCCGATAAACACCAGCGGGAAGCACCACATCTGGAAGCTCACCGGCAAATTCGCCGCATGCAGCGCAATCAAACTCGTCGAATGACTCCCCGAAGTCGCATACGCTGCCAGCAGCCCGATCAGCACCATCGCCGAGCCCACAAACGAGTAAAGCGCCAGCTTCATCGCCGCATATTCACGTCGCGTCGAACCCCAGATCGCGATCAGGAAGTACTTCGGCACAATCGCAATCTCGTAGAACACAAACAGCAGGAACAAATCGTAGCTAAGAAAAACTCCGTAAACGCCGCCAATCAGCGCCAGAAAGAACGCGAAAAACTCATTCGTCCGCAGCTCGATATTCCAACTGAATAAAACGCCGGCCACCGCCGCCAGTCCCGTCAGCAGAACCAGCGTCCGGCTGATTCCATCCGCCGCCAGCAGGTAGTGAATCCCCATCGCCGGCACCCAGGCTTTGTCCGTCAGCACCACAAGCCCTTTGCCGAAGTCGGCAATGTAGCCCAACACCCCCACAACCAGCCCAGCCACCGCAACCATGAGCGCAAGAATCCGCGCCATGCTCGATGGCTTGGCCGGCAGCATTGCAACCACGAGCGCGCCGATAAACGAGATATAGATCGTCAATGAGAGCATCTAAAATCTCCAGTGCGCGAGCAGGTTCACGACCGTGGGGTTCACGCTGTCCACAATCAATTGCGGCAATATGCCAATCAGCAACATCAGTCCAATCACCGGCGCCATCGCCATCCGCTCTCCGTGCGTCATGTCTGGAAAGCTCGCCAGCCGTTCCGGCACAGGCCCGCTGAAAACCTTCTGAATTACTGTCAGAATCACCGTCGCCGTCACCAGCAGTCCCAGGATCGAAACCGTCGAAGCAATCCACGCCAGCGAAAACGTCCCGCGGAAAATCAGAAACTCGCCCACAAATCCATTCAGCCCCGGCAGCCCCAGCGACGAGAACAGCGCAATCCCCATAAGCCCCGCCAGCACCGGCGCCGGCTTCCGCAACCCGCCAAAGTCGTCAATCCCGCGATGCCCGCCCGTCCGCGCCTGCAGCATCGCCACAAACCAGAACAGCGCCGCCGCCGTCACGCCATGGTTGAACATCTGCAGAATCACGCCATTCAGCGCGGCCGCCTGGCTCGCACTCACCGCCGCACCCGTCGTCGGAACCGCCAGCGCAAAAATCCCCAGCAGGCAATATCCCAGGTGGTTCACGCTGGAGTAGGCAAACACCCGCTTCAAATCCTTCTGCGCGGCGGCCGCCCACGCGCCCATCACCACAGTCGCCACCGCCAGCACCAGCAGCGGAGTTCGAATCGTCGCAATCTGCGCCCCGAAAAGCGGAACTGCTATTCGCAACAACCCGTAAACGCCCATCTTCGACATAGCGCCTGTCAGCAGCATCGTCACCGGCGAAGGCGCTTCGGCGTAAGCCTCAGGGAGCCACGTATGGAACGGCACCAGCGGCACCTTCACCGCAAACCCCGCCAGCACCCCGATCGCCAGCCACAACATCACCGGCACGCCGAAGAATCCCGAGCCCAGGTGCGCCGCAACCGCCTCTTCCAACTCTCCCGTAGAGGCAAGCAGCGTCAAATGCGGGAAATCCATGCTGTGCGTCGAAAGAAATACCGCTATAAACGCTACAAGCAGCGCAACCGACCCGGCCATTGTGTACACAAAGAATTGTGTCGCTGCAGGCCCACGCCGCGCCCCGCCCCACAGCTTGATCAGGAAGAACGCTGGAATCAGGCTCAGCTCCCAAAACAGAAACCAGTGGAAGAAGTTCAGCGCCGTAAATGAACCGAAGAGTCCCGCCTCCAGCACCATCACGAGTCCGAAATAAAGCCCCTGCTGATGATGCACCCGGTGCGCCGCGTCCACGCTCATCAGCGTCACAATGGCGGAGAGCACCAGCATCAGCGCTCCCAGCCCATCCACGCCCAGGTGATACTCGATTCCCAGCGAAGGTGCCCACGCCGCGAGCTCGGTAAGCCCAATCGACCCATTCGACGGCAACTCGCTCCACACAAACAGTGCCAGCGCCAAACTCGCCACAGATGTAATCAGCGCAACTGTCCGCGCATGCTTTCCAGCAAACAGCGCAATCGCCGCTCCCAAAAGTGGCAGCACCGTCAAAAGTGTAAGGATAGGAATCTGGCTCATGCGCGGCTCCATATCAGGATCGCCACCAGCGCCACAATTGCCAAAGCCAGTATCCGTAAATAACTCTGCACCCGCCCGTTTTGCATCTGCGACAGCAATCCGCCGCCCGTCGAAAGTTCTTCGCAGCCCTTATCAAAGGCGCCATTCACCACGTTGGCATCCAGGAAGCGATTCAACTCGGCTCCCAGCCGGGTCAACAATGCCACCGCGCTCACCACGCCGCCCCACACGCGCCGGTCCAGCCAGTCCGCAACCTTCGCCCACCATCCGTAAAACGCAATCACCGTCGCCCCGTACAACTCATCCATATACAGCCGGTTGCTCAGCGCCTTCCAAACCGGCGGCACAGCTCGTTCCAGCACATCCGGCTCTTCCGCGCTCGTTGGCTTGTTGCCATACAACAGCCAGCCCAGCCCGATGCCCACAATCACAATCACGCACGACGTAGCCAGCAGCATTAGCCATGCCGGTTCCGCAAAGGCATGCAGATCACTCTCCGCGGGCACGCCATTCAGGAAGCTCCGGAACCATGGCCACGCCGGAGTCCCAATCGCGCCTAAAGCCACAGCAAAGAATGCCAGGATCGCAAGCGGCGTCGTCATCACCTTCGGGCTCTCGTGCGCATGCCCGTGCCCGCGCCACTCACCGAAGAAAACATAACTCACCTGCCGTGTCATGTAGAACGCCGTCAGCACCGCGCCAAACACCAGCAGATAATAAGGAACCTGCGACACCGTCCAACCATGCGCCGACTCGAGAATCGCGTCCTTGCTCCAGAATCCTGAGAAGAAGATCGGCACGCCGCACAGCGCCAGCGTACCCACAGCGTAAGTAGCGAAGGTCACCGGCATGGTCGCGCGCAATGCGCCCATCTTGCGAACGTCCTGCTCTTCGTGCACGCCGTGAATCACAGATCCCGCGCCCATGAACAGCAGCGCCTTGAAGAACGCGTGCGTAATCAGGTGGAACATGCCCACCGCCACGCCGCCCATCCCGAGGCCCGCCATCATGTATCCCAACTGCGCCACAGTCGAGTACGCCAGAATCCGCTTGATATCGTTCTGCGCAACAGCAATCAGCGAAGCAAACACCGCCGTAAACGCGCCAACCCACGTAACCACCGTCAGCGCCGTGGTGGTGCCCAATATCGCGCCGTGCAACTGCGCTCCAGCCGACATCAGCGGATACACCCGCGCAATCAAATAAACACCCGCCGCCACCATCGTCGCCGCGTGAATCAATGCCGACACCGGCGTCGGTCCCTCCATCGCATCCGGCAGCCACACATGCAGCGGAAACTGTCCGCTCTTCCCTGCCGCTCCCGCGAAGATCAGCAGCCCAATCGCTCCCGCCGCGGTCAAGCCCCAGCACGCGTGCTGCGCCAGCAATCCACCCAGCGCCGTTGCCTCCATCGAGCCCGTTCCGCCGTTATAGAACAGCAGCGTTCCGGTCTGCGCAAACAGCCACACAATGCCCAGCAGGAAAAACACATCCCCAACACGCGTGGTCAGGAAAGCCTTCTTCGCCGCCGCAGCAGCCGAAGGCTTGAAATACCAGAACCCAATCAGCAGATACGAAGTCAGCCCCACCAACTCCCAGCACATAAACAGCAGCAGTAGCGAGTTCGCAATCACCACGCCCAGCATCGCTCCCGCAAACAAGCTCAGGAAGCAGAAGAAACGCGTGAAGTTTTCATCGTGCGCCATGTACCCGGTCGAGTAAATGAAGATCAGGAGGCCGACAAACGTGACCATCACCAGCATCACTGCCGAAAGCGGATCAAGCACCCATCCCAGGTCCACATTCGTCGAGCCAAATTGAAACCATGTGAAGTTGACTGTCTCGCGCACGGCAGCCCCATGCGACCATCCGCTCAATACGTGAGCAAATGCGGTCGACGCGACCAGCAATGAAAATCCCAGCGACCCAATCGCCAGCGTAGCCGCGGTCCTGCGCTTCGGCTGCTTCAGCAACGCGATCACGCCCGAAGCCAAAATCGGCACAGCCGGAATCAGCCACAGGATCTGCGCAATTCCCGACGCGGCCACATGCGGAGTGAATGAAATTGCTTCTTGCATCAATTCCTCACCCCTTCATCCTGTTCATAGCATCCAGATCCGTGGTATGCGCATGCCGATGAATCGAGATCACCAGCCCCAGTCCCACCGCAGCCTCAGCCGCCGCCACCGCAATTGAGAAGATCGCAAACATCATCCCCGTCAGCGCCTCGGGATGCGGCCCGTACCGCCAGAACGCAATCAAATTCAGATTCGCCGCATTCAACATCAACTCAATCCCAATCAACACTAGGATCGCGTTGCGCCGCGTCAGCGCACCGGCCAGCCCAATCGCAAACAACAGCGCGGCCACCAGCAAATATCCAGCCAGAGGACTCACTTCGCCTCCTCTTTCTCATGCATGGCCACAATCACCGCGCCAATCAGCGCCGCGGTCAGCAGCAGCGCCACAATCTCCAGCGGCAGCACATACCGGCTCATGAGCGCATTGCCAATATCCATCACGGTCACCGTCGGCGCAGCGGCCGATGGGTTCGCCGCACCCGGCAGAGCGCTTGCACTATTCAGCACCGCCCAACCCAGCACCGCAAAAACCGCCGCCGCAATCGCCAACCCGGTCAACGGAAACTTGCTGTACACGCCATCCTTCGGCGTCTCAGAACCGCGCGTAAGCAGAATCGCAAACACCACCAGAATCGCAACCGCGCCGATATAAACCAGTATCTGCGCAAACCCTGCAAACTGTGCGCCAAGCTTCAGAAACAACAGCGCAATCCCTGCGAAAGCCACCGTCAGGGCCAACGCGCAATGCACGGTATTCTTCAGCAGCACCGCCGCCAGCGCCCCCGCCACCGCCAACCCCGATATCAGATAAAACGCAAAGTTCATCTGCCGCTACCCCAACCCTTACTCCGCATACCGGTAACTCCTCGGCCCAAAGTGTTTCCTGCGCATCCCTACCCGCGCCATCACCACGTAAGCAATCACCAGCACAACCGAGCACACTACCCACCGCTCCCACCCGTCGCCCATAAACCGCCACGCCGCGGCCACAAACAGGTTCAGCATCGTAAACGGCAGCACAAACTTCCATGCAAAGTTCATCAACTGGTCCTGCCGCAACCGCGGCAACGTTCCGCGCAGCCAGATGAATACGCACATCGACAACATCACTTTGCCGAAGAACCATATCCACGAAGGCACCCAGCCCAGCACCGCCAGCGGCGCCGACCACCCGCCCAGAAACAGCGTCGCTCCCAATCCGGAGATGGACAGCATGCCCACATACTCACCCAGAAAGAACTCCGCAAACTTGAAGCCCGAGTACTCCGTAAAGTACCCCGCCACCAACTCCGACTCGCCCTCCGGCAAATCAAACGGAGAGCGGTTCGTCTCCGCCGTCGCCGCGGTCGCAAACATCACAAACCCTGCAAATCCCCAAGGCGTAAATATGTACCAGTGCGGCAATCCCCACGTGTACTGGTTCTGCGCCTCAACAATCCTGTTCAGCGACAGCGACCCGGTAATCATCACCACCGCCACGCTCGACATCAGCAGCGGCACTTCGTAGCTGATCATCTGCGCCACCGCGCGCATTGCGCCCAGCAGCGAATACTTGTTCCGGCTCGACCATCCCGCCATGAAAACGCTCAACTCCGTCGACGCGCCCATCGCGAAATAGAACAGCAGACCGGCGTCCATGTTCACCAGCGTCATGTGGCGTCCCACCGGCAACACCGCGTAACCCATGAACACCACCACCACCAGGAACACCGGCGCCAGAAAATGCACCGCCGCATCCGCACTCAGCGGAACCAGGTCCTCTTTGGTCAGCGACTTCAACCCATCGGCCACCGGCTGCAGCAACCCGAACGGCCCCACCCGGTTCGGCCCAAGACGGTTCTGCATCCGGCCCAGCCCCTTGCGCTCCAACAGAACGCAGATCGCAAACAACCCCGGAAACGTCACCAGGATCGCCGCAACCGCAATCACCACAATCGCGACAGGCTGCAGAAATGCCGGCAAGAATCCGACCACCCAGTGCGTCAGAAGAACGAATACCTGGTCCAACTTATCGATCACGGTTTCGTCTCCCCTTCCGCCGGTTTCACTGCGGGCGCGGCAACGGCATGCACTGCCGGTTTTGCCGCAGGAGGAGCGGCGGCCGGGGCAGCAGCTTTAGCAGCGGCAGCAGCAGCAGCAGCCTTGGCCTTTGCATCCGCCTTGGCCTTTTCCTCAGCCAGCCGCGCATCCACTTCCGCCGCCTCGGTGGGATGAATCTTGTGGTAATACTCGTTTGTCTTGGCCAACTGCTCACGGTCAAGCAGCAGCCCTCCAAAGCGATCGGTCGTTGCTAGCTCAAACTCCGTGTCCATCTTTATCGCATCAAACGGGCAGACCTCGACGCATATCTGGCAGCTCATGCAGACCGAAATATCGATGTCGAAGCGTGCCGGATAGAACTGCGCCTTGCCCAAGTAGTCAAGTTTCTTGTCTTTGGATTTTTCGATGAAGATGCACTTTGGAGGGCACTCCTTCTCGCAAATCTGGCAGGCAACGCAGCGCATTCCCGCTTCCCATTCCGGTCCGCCGCCGTCCCTGTTCTCCACATCGTAGACCAGGAAGGGAAAATCGCGCGTCGCCTCAATGGGCGCGATCCGCTGCTCCGGGTACTCGACCGTCGTCAGCCGTTCCGCGGACACAAAACTCCCCGCGAAATTCCGCGCCGTCTCCGCCAGCCCCTTCAGTATTCCCTCGCCCAGCAAGTTACCCCTCCGAAAAACAGCTTCTAGCTATCAGCTTTTAGCTCCTAACTGCTCGTTCTAACTTCCAGCCTCTTCCAGCAACTCCGTCGTCACCCGCACTAAAGAGCTAGAGGCTAGAAGCTAGCAGCTAGAGGCTATCTATCCACTTCTCCCAGCACAATATCCACGCTTCCAAAAATCAACACCACATCCGCCACGTTCTGCCCCAGGCACATATCCTCAAGCACCGTAAGGTTGATCAAGCTCGGCGGCCTTACGCGATACCGGTAAGGGTTCGGACTCCCATCGCTGATCAAATAGAAACCGAGCTCGCCCTTCGGCGCCTCAATCCGTCCATACGCCTCGCCCGGCTTCGGCCGAAACCCGCGCAGCTTCGCCTTCGGATCCATGACCGGGCCACCCGGAATCTCTTTCAGTGCCTGCTCCAAAATCTTCAGCGACTCCCTTAGCTCCAGCAGCCTGATCATGAACCGGTCAAACACATCGCCGTGATCGCCGAGCGGCACCCTGAACTTGAAGCGGTTATAAATCCCGTACCCATCCACTTTGCGAATGTCGTAGTTCACGCCCGAAGCCCTCAGCATCGGCCCGGTAATTCCCGCATTCACCGCGAGGTCGGACTTCAAAATGCCCACGCCCTGCGTCCGCGCCATCAAAATCTCGTTGCCCGTCAGCAGATTTTCGAACTCGTCAACAAACTTGGGCAGTCCCGCCACCACCTTGCGCACGCCATCCAGCCATGCCGGCGTCGCATCCACGCGGCATCCGCCAAACCGCATGTAGTTCACCATCATCCGCGCGCCAGTCAGCGACTCGAACAGGTCCAAAACCTTCTCGCGCTCTTTGAAGGCGTACATCAGCGGCGTTCCGCTAGCGCCCATCTCCTGAATCAGAAAGCCCACAGCAGACGCATGATTCACCACCCGCGTCAGCTCGCCGCAAATCACCCTTAGATACTCAGCCCGCTCCGGAACTTCCTGGCCCGTCAGCGTCTCCACCGCCAGCGCATAGGCCCAGTTGTTGGTCATCGGGCATATATAGTCCAGCCGATCCGTAAACGGCATCGACGCCAGGTAGCTCATCCCTTCGGCGAGCTTCTCGTGGTTGCGGTGCAGGTAGCCGAACACCGGCTTCAGCCGGATCACCCGCTCCCCGTCCAGCGCCACATCCATCCGGAACACGCCATGCGTCGAAGGATGATGCGGCCCCATGGCCACTTCCAGCAGTTCTCCCTCGCCGTCGGGCTCAATCACCGGCGGACGGTTCCAACCTTCGGGCTTCAACGTCGCGTCCACGTATCCTGATCCGTTCATGCGCCCGCGACCGTTCCTTCCTGGACCGCAGCGGCTTCCGCCGCCTTCACGCGCGCCACATGCTCCTGCGCCCGCTTCATCACATCGTCGTGCGCCGTCGGCTCGTACTCAAAATCATCCGGCTCCACATAGTCCCGCCGCATCGGATGGTCCTTGAACTCATCCCACATCAGCAGTCGCCGCAAATCGGGATGCCCGGTAAACACAATCCCGAACAGGTCGAAGATCTCCCGCTCCTGAAACTCCGCTGCCCGCCAGGTCGGCGTAAGCGAAGGCAACTCCACCTTGTCGCTCCGGTTGGCCGTCCGCATCCTGATCACCACCGGCCCATGTCCCTTGGCCATAGAAAACAAGTGATACACCGCCTCCAGATATCCCGGCTCCACGCGCTTCCGCGTCTCTTCAACCGTCTCCTCGGTTACGGTCTCCACACCGTCCACGGTCTTTGTCACCGGGCGCGTCACCTTTACTTTTTCAGAAATCTCTTTGTCCGGCCAATCCACCCCGGTCGCATTCGAAAGGAAATCCAGCTTCAGATCAACGTCATCCCGCAGAAACGTCGCTACCGCAACCATGCTCCCCGGCGCGATCAGCAGCGAGTGCTGTCCGCTCACGCTGGGGTTCGCAACAATCTCCACCCCCGCGCCCGGAACCGCCGCCAAAATCGCCGCCTTGATCTCCTCAACCGTCTTCAAACCGATTTCCTCAACTTCAATCTGTCATCCTGAGCGTAGCGACGGACCTGCTTTTCAAACTAACCACTATTTACTAATCACTAACCACTGCCTTTATCTGCACCGGCCAAACCCCCGGATTCGACGTCGGCTCCAGATCATGCGCACCCTGCACCGGCACTGGAAACTCCGTCTGCGCATCGGCATTCAAATGCCGCGGACGATTCGGTCCCGTCAAACTCTGTCCATCAATCTTCTTCTGCAGCGTCATAAACGCCTGCAGCAGCGCCTCCGGCCGCGGCGGGCATCCTGGAATATGCACGTCCACCGGAATATAGCGATCAATCCCCTTCAGCACGTTGTAACCCTGCTTGAAAGGCCCGCCTGAAATCGCGCAAGCCCCCATCGCAATCACATACTTCGGTTCCGCCATTTGGTTATAAAGCCGAACCACCTGCGGCGCCATCTTCTTCGTCACAGTTCCGGAAATGATCATCATGTCCGCCTGCCGTGGACTCGGCCGAAAAACCTCCGCCCCAAACCGCGCCAGGTCGTACCGCGCCATGGTCGTCGCAATCATCTCAATTGCGCAGCAGGCCAACCCAAACTGCATCGGCCAAATCGAGCTCCGCCGCCCCCAGTTATAGAGCTCCTCGATGGTCGTAACGAAGACGCCCTGTTTCCCCAGTTCGATCTTCAGTCCTTCTTCCACCATCGTCGCTTCGCTCCTAGTCAGGGGTCAGGTTTCAGGGTTCAGTCCCCGAACGCCCCGCCCGCTGATTCCTCCCGGCTACCCCTTCAAAATGCCCACCTGGCCGAGTTTTCACTAACTCAAAAGAATTCCGATTTTGAGAGCTGCATAACTGATCCCTGATCCCTGAAACCTGACCCCTGCAATCACACCCACGTCAAAATCCCCTTAGCCCAGGCCCATGCCAGCCCTTCAATCAGCATCAGCACAAACACCAGCATCGCCACACACGCCGCCACGCCCAGCCCGGTAAAAGCCACCGCAAACGGCAGCAGAAACACGGCTTCCACGTCGAAAATCAGAAAAATAATGGCGTAAAGATAATAAGCGCTACGGAACTGAACCCACGCATCGCCCTTCGATTCCAACCCGCACTCATAAATCGCGTTCTTGATCGCGTTCGGCTTCCAGGGAGAAAACACCTTCCCCCACAGCCACGCCAGCGCCAGCGGCGTCAGCCCAAACATCAAGGCGCCCACAAACAGAATTGCGAGAGAGAAATAAGGACTGGAGACCATCAGTGAAATTCAAATCCTTCATGACAACCGTACCAGTTTGGGGCCTCGTTTGGCTAAGTGGATGTGAGCTACCTCACACCTCTCCGACCCTATTTTTCCCCATTCATCCCACTCTGTGAACCATCCGCTGCATCAAGCCGGACCGCCAACCACGGAACATTTCACCTGCGGCCCGCGTAGCTCTACCCGTTTGCGCCACACTCTCCGTCTTGTTCGGTGAAGAAGGGCTAATGAGCAAGCAGGAAGAAGAAGTCGGAGCCGCCGTGATTGAGCTCCTGGCGATCATCGTCGAGCCGATATTCGCGGTCCTCGAATCTCTTGCCTGAAACCCCCTCCCCCCAGCGCACTCCTCGCCGCAGGTGGCGGTCCACCTTAAGGCGGAAGACATTCCGCCCCCCTTCCCTGTTACCTTTCTTATGTCCCACGGCCACTTGCATCTCGTGTGCCGCTGGGCCGTAAGGCTTCCCTGGGAGTTCACCGGACGATGTTGAAATCTGTACCCCGCCGCTGGCTGTTGACCGCCTCCTTCGTCTTCGTCTCGCTGGTCGCGGCATGGAACGTCCGTGCCGCAACAGATCCCCCATCGCCCGCCACCACTCCGGCAACCACAGCCACGCCCACCAATCCCCAACCCTTATATGGTGCAGCCGTCCCCATCACCGGCCCTACCACCTCGTTTCACAACTCAGTCGCCTCCCACTACAACTACGCCTTCGGCAAAGACACTCCGTTCCTGCCCTCCAACGCCACCAGTTCCACCGGCCAGTTCGTCAGCCCCAAGAGCTTTTACACGGCGGAGTACTGCGGCCACTGCCACCAGGAGGCCTACCACCAGTGGCGCGAGTCCATCCACTCCAACAGTTTCCGCGCCCCGTGGTACCTCAAAAACGTCAATGCCCTCATCGACGAAAAGGGTGTCCAGTTCTCGCGCCACTGCGAGGGATGCCATAACCCCGTCGCCCTGCTCTCCGGCGACCTGTCCCAGGGCATGCCCAAGAAGCGCCCCTTTGAGCAGGAAGGCGTTACCTGCTCGACGTGCCACTCCATCATCTCCACCGACCCCACCGGCACCGGCTCTTACGTCATGGGTATGCCGGCAGTTCTAGTCGATGAATCTGGTACTCCGATGGCCGGCCCCGTCTCCGACGCCGAAATCCTCGCCCACTTGGACCGCCACTCCAAGGCCGTTATGCGCCCCCTCTACAAAACAGCCGAGTTCTGCGCCGCCTGCCACAAGGCCGCCATCCCCGCCACGCTCGACAACTACAAATGGCTTCGCGCCATCTCGCTCTATGACGAATGGCAGGCCGTCAGTTTCACCAGGCAGACCCCCCTCACCTTCTACCGCAAAGACTCCGTATCCACCTGTCAAACCTGCCACATGGTTCGCGAGCCCCTCAAAGATGGCGAAATTGACCCCGGCGCCAAAGACGGCAAGCTCGTCTCCCACCGCTGGCCCGCCGGAAACACCCTGGTCCCGCAGTACTACAAATTCGACGAACAGGCTCGCAAGGTAGCGGACTTCCTCAAAAACTCCTACGACGGCAAAGGCGTATTCAACGTCGACATCTTCGCCCTCGAAAAAGAGAGCGCTGCTACCACCTCGAGCGCTGAGGCAGACCAGAATGCCGGGGCTCTCATCGCCCCTCTCGGCCTCACCGCCTTCTCCCTCGCCCCCGGCGAAACCCTCGTCGCTGACGTCGTTATTCAGAACAAGGGAATTGGCCACTCCTTTATCCCTGAGCAACGCGACTTCTACGAAGCCTGGGTCGATTTCTCCGTCAAAGACAGCGCCGACAAAACCCTCGCCGAATCCGGCTTCATTCAGCCCGATGGCTCCCTTGACCCCAGCGCTCACTCGTTCACCAGCCGTCTCATCAATATCAAGGGCGAACTCAACAGCCTCCACGAGATCTGGCACAACCGCGTCCTGGCCTACAACAACACCATCCAGTCCGGCCGCTCGCAGTTGGTCCGCTACCGCTTCCGCTTGCCCAAGGACATCGCCGGCTCCATCTCCTTGACTGCCACCGTAAAATACCGCCGCTTCAACCAGCACTTCATCGACTACGCCATCACCGAGACCGGCCAGAAGGAACCAAAGCCCTACCCCATGCCGATCATCGACATGGCGTCGGAGACAAGGACATTCAAGGTTGGGGACAACGCGCCTGCGCAGCCCGATACCTCTGAAAACAAAGACCATCCTGGGGTCCCAGAGTGGATGCGGTGGAACAACTATGGCATCGCGCTTCTTGATGCGCAGCAGTACGCAGCCTCGGTCCACGCCTTTGAGCGCGTCGCCGCCCTGCGTCCCGACTACGCTGACGCCTTCACGAACATGGGGATTGTCGATATCGCCTGGGAGAAATACGACGACGCGAAGGCCAACATCGCGAAGGCCCTTACGCTGCTGCCCGGCGATCCGCGCGCCCTCTACTACCGCGCATTAGTCGAGCGCAACGCAGGCCAGACGAAGGAAGCCATTGCAGACCTGGAAGCCGTGCTGGCCAAGTACCCGCGCTCCCGCGACGGCCTCCGCGAGCTAGGCTTCAGCTACTACCAGCAGCACGATTACCCAATGGCTAGAGCAACTTACGAGCGATTGCAGGCCGTTGACCCGGATGACCTGGCGGCTCATTATCAGCTGGCCATCCTCTATCGCCGCATGGGCGACAAGGCCAAGGCCGCCATCGAGTCGGCCAAATTCGCCGACCAGAAGGACGATCCAACGGCCTCGGAATTTGCGCTGATTTACCTCCGCAAGCACCCTGAAGTAGCTGGCGAATCAGTGGTTTGGCACACGCACGACCTGACCGGCGACAAGCCCAAACAGCCCCAGAAGATCGAGTACAAGTACATCCCAGGGGCCGGATTCTAGCCCGCCGGCAAGCTGGTGTGAGGCGAGAATCAGGTGGCCCGAGTAGCGCGAAAGGTGCAATCGGAGGGTTGCGCTACATAGCTGAAATGGCTGCAGAAATGGTTACAAAACATACGAAAGGGTTGAACCTGTGGTTGCGACTCGTTGAGACACGTACCTTGCGGGCAGCCTTTTTGAGATGTTCCGGTTGTAGAGAGTTTAATTAAACGAGGCACAGGGTTGCGGAGATTTAGCCGTTTTTTTGGAAAATGCGCTGATTCTGCAGGAGATAGTGGCTTAAGTTATTGATTGTGCGTAAGTTATTTGGAATTTGTTTTCTGTGCAATTGCCACCTGCAACAAGCTCCGCGCTTTGCCTGACCAGAGGGTTGTGAGCCATCAATCTGTCGCTCGGCCTTGCAACTCAACGCCCGACCTCCACCTCCGCATACCCGGCTCCGCCCTTCAATTCTGAAACCGGCGCACCCTTCAAATACACATCGAAGAACGCATCGATGTAGCGCTCCGAAATCTCTATCTGCCGCGGGCCATTCATCATCCTGCCCAGCGTATGCATTACTCCCATCACAACGTGACTCTTCGTGTCGTCGCTGAATCCGTAATGGTTCGCCGTCCGCAGCGTGATCATCCACCTGCCGTCAGGGGGCAGCCGATCATAGATCCGCTGAAAATCCCCCATCACCTGCCTCTTCTCAACCCCCGACTCGCCGCTGTGATCGCTCATCAGAAACATGAATGGCTTCGCGATACCATCCGCAACCACACTGCCCAGCGGAAGCCCATCCACATCAATCCCCGCCTTGCACCGCACATCGTCATGGCAGAATTGCAATGCCGTTGCACCTCCCAGTGAGTGCCCAAACATCCCCACCCGCTGCATATCCAGCCGCCCCGTAAACCGGCCAGCCGGATCAGACGAATTCAGCTCTCCCAACTTGTCCAGTGCAAAGCTCGTATCCGCAACCCAATCCTGCATCAGCTCATTTGCCAGAGACTTCTGCTCCGCATCGCCCACAAGATCCAGATTGTTCTGCTGCGTCCTGCTCATTACTCGCCCATCCGGAAACACCGTCACCATGCTGCGATACGGCGCATCGAATCCCACCACCACATACCCATGGCTCGCCAGGTCCTCCACCAGGCTCGTGTAATTCGTTGTCAAAGCAGCAAGCCCCGGCCTCATCAGCACCACCGGATACTGCTTCTGTTCGCCAGACACCGCCGCATCCTGCAAACTGTGCGCACGCACACGCGACGGATCACGATTCATCAGCGTGATAAACCATCCGCCCTCCATCGCATTCCGCCACGCGGCAGGCATGTAGTCCGCAGTCTGCAACGTTGGGTTGCGCTCCGCCGGGTACCAGATCCACGCAGCCAGCTCTCGCTTCGTACCTGCCTCCGGAGCCAACGGATCAACCCGCACAGGGTCGCGCCAGTCAAACGTCACACGCCCCACGGCATAAGACCCCGTAGGCGCGGGCAACATCGTTGCCCGCGAATGGTCCATCCACATCGCTCCCAGCAGGAAACCGACCAGCAGCACAATGCCGGCAAAACCGTAGAGTGCCACCTTGAGAATGATCTTGAGTACGCGCATTTTGGGGGTCTCGTCTACAGATTGAAATAGAACACCGGCGCCATCGCAGCCAGTACCGCACCGGCTTGCATCGTAAGCACTCCCAACGCCTGCCACGGCGCACGCCGCAACCACTTCGCGGCAAAGAACACCAGAACGGGCAACTGGCCTGCCATCAGAATCTGCCATAGATGCGCAGTAGTCCCCTCATCGGCCTCGCGTGCCGCCCCGTAGAACGCGATATGCCCCACCACCAGCGCCAGCGCTGACAGCGACATGCCCACAGGAATGAATGCGCTCGGTTGTCTCATCACCGCGCCTAACGAATAGCTGGGTTGATTCACCTTGCCTCCTTGAGTCGGTGAGATGCGCTCCAATATCGCCGACCGAACCACATCCGTCCATGCACCCATCCCGCCGCGCCCGTCCTCAAGCAGCGCCTCAAACTCCGCCCCATAACGTTCGCGCCAGGCGCGGGGATACAGCGCAATCAGCAGTCGAGCCATGATCGCGGTCATAACGCCTCCAGCCGCTCCAACGCGGCTTTGGCAAACTGCTTCAGCGTGGCCAGTTTTGCGCACAGAACTCGCAGCCCCTCCTCGGTAATCTGATACGGCTGCCTGCGCTCCTCGGGCTCCAGAGGCTCAATCCAACCCTGCTGTTCAAGCCGCGCGATCGCCCCGTAGAGCGTCCCCGGCCCCAGGCGCGTTCCACACATTCCGGCAATATCCTCAATCATGGCGTGCCCATGCTTCGGCCCATTCGCCAGGCTCGCCAGCACCAGCAGCGGCGGATCGGAATAGTGGCCCAATCCGACGCCGTTTTCGTCCTCTACTACGTTTCGCGTACTACGCATGACGTAGTTATCTCACAAGTTTTCACTTTGCGCAACAAAGTTCTTCGCGTTATTCGAAAGAAGAATCCTGCAGAGCTGCAGGTCGCCCAGCCCCTGCCTCTGAGACTCGGAAGTCTAAATAAACTTCCCGCCGAGGCCCGCTGCGGGTCTATCCTTTTCTTGACATGATATTCGGAACCAAAATCGAGAAGATCGGATGGGTTGTAGCGGGTTCCTGGGGGGTCGTCACCGCATCGATGATTGCCTTGGAAGTTGACATTTATAGAATGCACAAATTTACCGCCGCGGACACGTTCTCATTAGCATGCTGGATCATGATTTTTCTGACGAGCGTCTTTCCCCTGCTCTTCGACCGATTGGAACTGAATGCCGGACAACTTCGTAAACGCGAGGGTTTCAGGACCACAAAGATTCCCCTCGCCGAGGTGACCCTCGTCAGAAAATATGGGCTTACAACCGGCCAATTGGTGATTGAGTTCGAACCAGCCATGCCCAAGGCAGACCCCAAATCCATCGTGGTCAATCCAAAAGATCGGAGCGGCTTCGTATCTGCAATGCGCCAGTTTGCTCCCCAAGCTACATTCGAGATCTAACGCCACCCGCCTGATTCACGCCGCCACAATTCCATACTTCCATTCCAAGAACTCCCGCAACCCCGCCGGCGCCAACCCCGCCAGTTCCTGCCAGGTCATCACCTTGCAGCGCGTCCGCATCTCCGCACTTCGCACCGCCTTCATCACGTCAAACCACCCCTCCCGCAAATCCGGCCGCCGCTCATCATGCACCACGCAGAAACTCGTCCCGGAAGCATAAGCCGCCAGCACATTCCTTATTAATTGATAGCCCGCATAACCCGGCTCAACCGGCTCCGCTTCCCGCGCCTTCGCGACAATCCCCGCCTGAAATTCCCGCGCGACTTCATTCGCCTCAAACTCCGGCAGCGCGCCGGGCTCCTCCCACTCTTGAGTAAACTCCTCCGCGAACTCGACTGCCGTCCGCCGCCGCGCAGCACGCAACTCCAATCGCGGCAGCAGCTCGCGCTCAAACACGACATCAAAATCCCGATACCCCTCAACCACCTTCGCCGCCCGCGTCTGAAGATCCGACTCCGTCAGCTTTGCTTCCACCAGCAGGCCACCCCAGCGCATATCAACTTCCGTCCGATCAAATCGTCCAGAAGCAAGCGGCACTCGCGCCTTCCACCCAAACACCGGTAGCCCATCCCCCTCAACTCCCAGCGCGCGTCTCAACCCGTCCAACTCACGCGCTCCAAATCCAAGAAACACATTCATCAGCAGCGCGTCCGAACTCATAGACGAATCCAGTTCCCGCCACCGCCTTCCACTCTCCGCCTTGGGCAGCGCCCTTCCTTGCGCATGAATCTTGTCGAACCGCCGCAGCCACTCCTTGTTCGCCACAATCGCCGCATAAGCATCATCGAAAAAATTCCCATGCCGCTGATGATTCGTCACTGGGGACCCCGCGGACAGGTCTTCGTCTGCGGGGCGTTCATCCGGCTCGTACACAATCACCGGCGAAGCACCATAGCTCTCCACATGCGGAAGGACACGCCCGCTGCCCTGCGCCCAAACGCGGTTCCGCCCCATCAACTCTCGCCGTAACTCGCCCGCGTACCACCCCGAACCCGCTGCCATATCCAGTCAGACTACTCCAGTCCATCGCCCACAAATTCCCTCTTGCGCCCATCCCAAATCCAATGCAAAATCCAAAAAAGGATTCTCGCCGTCTCCCGGAGCCACCATGCCCAAAACCGCCGCCAGCCCTCTAAACTTCAAAGCCAAGTTAGTCAGCCGCGGCCCCAACGGCGCGTGGACCTACCTTCAGATCCCTTTCAACGTTCCTGAAATCTTGGGCCGCAAGGGCCAGGTTCCCGTCCGCGCCACCATCAACGGATTCACGTTCCGCAACTCCCTCATGCCCCGCGCCGGGGCTCACATTCTTGGCGTCGGCAAAGACATTCTCGCCTCCGCAGCCGCAACGCCTGGCGACACTGTCCAGGTGGAGCTTGCCCTCGACGATGCTCCGCGTACCGTCACCGTTCCCGCGGACATCGCGGCCGCTCTCGCCAAAGTTCCCGCGCAGCAACAGTCCTTCAACGCTCTCTCCTACTCCCATAAAAAGGAATACGTTGATTGGATTGAGAGC
>Ga0302319_10008251_pt1 | contig 20301 bp, 13 predicted proteins | sample Bog_T0_2_FD_203319 | JGI IMG/M metagenome (GOLD analysis project Ga0302319, IMG submission 203319) | Peat permafrost microbial communities from Stordalen Mire near Abisko, Sweden - Bog_T0_2 | ecosystem: Environmental > Terrestrial > Soil > Wetlands > Peat | place: Sweden: Abisko, Stordalen Mire... | reverse complement strand
GCTCCCATTTGCAAAATGACTTTTCCAACGGCGCGGTTGCTGGTCGCACGTGGTGGCTGGAACGGGCACACGTTCCGGCGGCCTTCCCTTGGGCAGATTTGTCTGATGCGCCAATTGGCCGAAGCGGGAAAATGATTTGGACACAATGAACAGGATTGGAGGGCGGACTTTTTCGCTGGCAAAAAGGCGCGGGCCGGGGTTAACTGAACGAAACATGGAATTAACCACAACCGACTAACCGAGAAAATATATGTCAACCGAAGCCCAATGCCCGTTCCACCGCGGCGCCGCCGCCGGTGGCACCTCGAACCAAGACTGGTGGCCGAACCAATTAAAGCTCGAACTCCTGCACCAGCAATCCTGCAAATCCAACCCCATGGGCAGGGACTTCGACTACGCCCAGGAATTCAAAAGCCTCGATCTCGCGGCGGTGAAGAAAGATCTCGCGGCACTGATGACCGACTCGCAGGATTGGTGGCCGGCGGACTTCGGCCACTACGGCCCGTTGTTCATTCGCATGGCCTGGCACAGCGCCGGCACCTACCGCACCGGTGATGGCCGCGGCGGCGGCGGCCGGGGCCAGCAGCGCTTCGCGCCGCTCAATAGTTGGCCGGACAACGTAAGCCTGGACAAGGCGCGTCGCCTCCTCTGGCCGATCAAGCAGAAGCATGGCCGGAAAATTTCGTGGGGCGACCTGATGATCCTCGCCGGAAACGTCGCCCTGGAAACGATGGGCTTCAAGACGTTCGGTTTCGGCGGCGGTCGCGAGGACGTCTGGGAGCCGGATCAGGATGTGTATTGGGGCCAGGAGAAGAAATGGCTCGGCGCCGACATCCGCTACGCGCAAGGCTCGCCCGGCGTCGCGGGACACGGCGTCATCAACTCCGACGACAAAAGCGAGAAGCCGCACACGCGCGACCTGGAAAATCCCCTTGCCGCGGTGCAGATGGGTCTGATCTACGTCAACCCCGAAGGTCCGGACGGCAACCCCGATCCGATTGCCGCGGCGCGTGACATCCGCGAGACCTTCGCCCGCATGGCAATGAACGACGAGGAGACGGTGGCGCTCATCGCCGGTGGTCACACGTTCGGCAAGACTCACGGCGCCGGTCCGGCGTCCAATGTGGGGAAGGAACCGGAAGCAGCCGGACTCGAAGAACAAGGTCTGGGTTGGAAAAGCAGCTTCGGCACCGGCAAAGGTGGTGACGCAATCACCAGCGGCCTGGAAGTCACCTGGTCCCAGACACCGACGAAGTGGAGCAACTACTTCTTCGAGAACCTGTTCAAGCATGAATGGGAACTGACCAAAAGCCCGGCTGGCGCCCATCAGTGGGTGGCCAAAGGGGCGGCTGCGGATGTTCCCGACGCTCACGACCCGTCGAAGAAGCGACTGCCGACCATGCTGACCACGGACCTCTCGTTGCGCTTCGACCCGGCTTACGAGAAGATTTCGCGGCGCTTCCTGAAGAACCCGAAACAGTTTGCCGACGCGTTTGCCCGCGCATGGTTCAAGTTGACGCATCGCGACATGGGACCGCGCGCGCGTTATCTCGGCCCGGAGGTTCCGAAAGAAGAACTCATCTGGCAGGATCCCATTCCGGCGGTGAATCACAAGTTGATCGGCGAGAAAGAAGTCGCCGTCCTGAAAGCGAAAATCCTCGCGTCGGGCTTGTCCATTTCGCAACTGGTTTCCACCGCCTGGGCCTCGGCGTCCACGTTCCGCGGCTCCGACAAGCGCGGCGGCGCGAACGGCGCGCGGATCCGCCTCGCGCCCCAGAAAGATTGGGAAGTCAACCAGCCGGCGCAACTGGCCAAGGTGCTGAAGACTCTCGGCGGTATCCAGGGCGCGTTCAACCTGACGGCCAAAGGCGGCAAGAAGATTTCGCTGGCCGACCTGATCGTTTTGGCCGGCTGCGCCGGCGTCGAGCAGGCCGCGAAGAAAGCCGGCCACACCGTGAAGGTGCCATTCACGCCGGGACGCATGGACGCCTCCCAGAAGCAGACGGACGTCGAGTCCTTCGCCGTGCTCGAACCCATCGCGGACGGCTTCCGCAATTATCTCAAGGGCAAATACACCGTATCGGCCGAGGCGCTGCTGGTTGACAAGGCGCAATTGCTGACCCTGACCGCGCCCGAAATGACGGCGCTCATCGGCGGCATGCGCGTGCTTAAGATCAACTTCGAAGACGCGCAGCACGGTGTCTTCACCCAGCGACCGGAGGCGCTGACCAACGACTTCTTCGTGAACCTGCTCGACATGGGCACGGAATGGAAGCCGGTTTCGCAAGGCGCGGACGTGTTTGAAGGCCGCGATCGCAAAACGGGGGCGGTCAAGTGGACCGGCACGCGTGTTGACCTTGTCTTCGGTTCAAACTCCCAACTCCGCGCCCTGGCGGAAGTTTATGGAAGTTCCGATGCTGACAAGAAGTTCATCCACGACTTTGTCGCGGCTTGGAACAAGGTGATGAACCTGGATCGCTTCGACCTTGCGTGATTTGTGACCTTCCTTCGCGAGACGTCCGGCGGAGTTTTGCTTTCCGTTAAGCTCCAGCCGCGCGCCTCCAAAAATGAAATCAGCGGGCCGCTCGGCGAGGAATTGAAAATCAAAGTCACCGCGCCGCCGGTGGACGCGGCGGCGAACCAGGCATTGATTGAGCTGCTTGCGAACAAGCTGGATTGCCCGCGAGGACGGGTTGAATTGATTCGCGGCCAGACTTCGCGGCACAAGACCGTCAAGCTGCATGGCTTCACGCCGGAGGAAGTGTTGGGAAAACTCATGTAGCAGCCGACGCAAGTCGGATCATATCAATTGGAGCGAACTCTCGTTCGCTGCCACGCCAAAGATTCTTTGTCACCTCTTCGCGCTTTCCCGCCACATAAGCGACGATATGATGACAACCAAGCTTATGCCGGTCGCAGCCAACAACGACGCGGAACTGGTCGCCGGAACCCTGGCGGGCAACCGCGACGCCTTCAGCCAGATTGTTTCGCGCTACCAATCGCTCGTCTGCTCGCTCACTTACAGCGCCACGGGCAATCTCGGCCAGAGCGAGGACCTCGCGCAGGAGACGTTCATCACCGCGTGGAAACACCTCGTCCACCTGCGCGAACGGGACAAGCTGCGCGCGTGGCTGTGCGGCATCGCGCGCAACCGGATCAACAATTTCCTCCGCCGCGAGGGCCGCGAGCCGAGTCACCGGGCTGAATCGCTGGAGGAGATTTCCGCATCTCATTCGCCGGAGCCGCTGCCGGTGGAACACACCATCAGCAACGAGGAACAGGCGATTCTGTGGCGTTCACTCGAACGCCTCCCGGAAATCTACCGCGAACCGCTCGTCCTGTTTTACCGCGAACATCAGTCCATCGAAGCCGTCGCCGACCAACTGGAGTTGACCGAGGATGCCGTGAAACAACGGCTGTCGCGCGGACGAAAACTGTTGCACGAACAAGTCCTCGCCTTTGTCGAAGGCGCACTGGAGCGGACGAATCCGGGAAAAGTTTTTACGCTCGGCGTTCTGGCGGCGCTGCCAGCAGTTGCAACTTCCGCAAAAGCGGCAACAGTTGGCGCCGCTCTGGCCAAAAGCGGCGCAGCGGCAAAAGGTGTCATGACGATCGGTTCGCTGGGTGGTTTGTTCGCGATGCTTGGCGGCGCATATGTCACTTGGAGAGCACACGCCGATGACGCCAAATCGCCGCGCGAACGGCAGTTCGTGCTCCAGATGATTGGTGTTCGCATCGTGGCTGTTTCGCTCATTTTTGCGGTGTCTTACGGCATTTTGAAATTCGATTTTTCTCATCAACCTCTTTCCCGCGAAATGTTGAGGGCCGCGTATGTTTTCTCAATCTACGTTCTTGCGATGATGCTGTTCGCATACAGCAGTCGTCGTCGGGAAAAGATTCAGATTGAGGAAGAAACATTTATGGAAGCCGAATGGACGACGCCCAGAAGGGACACCGATTCTAAAGCGAATCCTTCCAACACCCAATTAAACACCAATTTCAAAGCACTTAAATTCAAGGCGTTCATGCTCGTCCTGGCCGCATATATGATATTCCAAGAGCCGTGGAAACAGGATTTGGTTCAGGCCCTTTTGTGGTCGGCGATATTGGTGCTGTGTTTGTTTTGGGGCTGCCACATTTGGAAAAATCTTCCGCGTTTCCAATCACTGCGGTCAGGCTGGGTTTTTGCATCTCCGATAATCATGGGGTTGGCGACACTGTTTTCCTTCAACTTTCACCAATATCAGGCGCAGGCAGGTTCAGATGCTTCAACCATTGCATTGCCGGCGGAAGTTTTCACTTTCAACCTGGTCGTGGTGCTGGCCTATGCTGCGTTCATCGGAATTCTTGTTTGGAAGCGCAAGGCAGCATTCCGGTCAATGCCGCTAAAACAAAATTGAATCAACCAATTTTCTCCGCCAGTTCCTCCGCCGGGTAAGTCCAGATTTCGGCGAGCGTCGGATGATAATGCGGCATGGCCGCGAGTTCGTGAACGGTCATCCGCTTCGCCATCGCCGCGACGATTTCGTGAATGAGTTCGCCGCCGACCGGGCCGACGCACGCGCCACCGAGAATTTCGCCGGACTTCGGGTTTGCGAGCAGCTTCACGAAGCCGTCCTTCGCGTCCATGATGAGCGATTTGCCGTGGTCGTTGAACGGATAGCTCGCCGTGAGAAATGGAATCTTGAGCGCGGCGGCTTTCTTCTCCGTCAAACCGACAAACGCGACTTGCGGCTCGGTGAACACGACTGAAATCAGCAGCCGGTAATCCATCCGGCGCGGTAATTTTGGTTGCGCGATGTTGTGCGCCGCCGTTTCGCCTTGCTGAATTGCGATGTGGACGATTTCATGCGGCCCGGTGCAATCGCCCGCCGCGTAAATGTGCGGCGCGCTGGTCTGCATTTTGTTGTTTGTGAGGACGCGGCCGTTTTCAGTTTTTACTCCGGCGTTTTCCAGGCCGAGCGACGCGGTGTTTGGCACGCGGCCCAGCGCAAACAAGATTTCTTCGGCGGAAACGGAAATGGTTTTGCCACCGTTCTCGAATGAAACGGTTTTCAATTTCCCGTTGCGCTTCGCGTCCAAAAGCTTTGTGCCGGTGAAAACCTGGATGCCTTCGCGCCGGAAAACCTTTTCGATTTCGATTCCGGCGTCGGTGTCGAACTCCTTCAAAATGTGCCCGCTGCGCTGGATGAGCGTGACCTTGACACCGAAGCGGGAGAAGAATTGCGCGAACTCGCACGCAATCGCGCCACCGCCGAGGATGATGAGCGACTTGGGCAATCGCTTCAACGCCAGCGCCTCGTCGCTCGTGATGAAACCAACGCCGTTCAGTTGCGGCAATGGTGACGGCGCGACGCCGGAGCCTGTGGCAATGATGAAGTGTTTGGCGGTAATCTTGGTGGGGACGCGCTGCCGCGCGTCCTGGCCGACCGGCAGGTCGGCCCTACCGAGTTCCACGGTGTGCTTATTCACAAACCGCGCGGTGGCGCGGATGAATTTGAAGCGACCGTCGTTCAATTGCTTCACGCGGAAGCCGGCAAAATCTTTTATCATCAGATTTTTCCGCGCCATCACTTTCGCAAAATCATAGGAAACTTTTCCGGCGCGAATCCCCCACGGTTCGGGATGGCTGGCAAGGTGCAGAACTTCAGCGGCATAGAGCAACGCCTTCGTGGGCATGCAGCCGCGCAGAATGCAGAGTCCGCCGACTTCCTCGCCGCCTTCGATGATGACCGTTTTCAACCCCGCGCCCGCCGCCGTCCGCGCCGCCGCGTAACCGCCGCTGCCGCCGCCGATGACGGCCACGTCGCAATCAAATGGTTTCATGCCGGAGAAGATGGAAGCGCGGCGCGGAAATGCAAATTCCAAATTCAGTCCGGTGGCCGGAGCGCGAGCTGTCCCAACTCGCTGCACTTTTGCCAGACAGCCGGGCATCGAAACAGGTCAGACGCATGAGTCTGTCCTCGCGCTGCGGATTGGGACAATCCGCGCTCCAGTCGAATCCGGCTCCATTTTTAGTTGCGGCGCGCGCGTCCGGGCTTCATCTTTTTGGGATGAGCGAAATCATTTACCCGCGCAGCCCGCGCGAAACGATGGACGGCTGGAGCTACCTGCCGCGCTACATTGATAAAATCCGCCTGCACCTCGCCGGCAAACTGCACGCCGATTACACGGATAATTTCGGCAGGGGATTTGACGGTTTCTGGCTCAAGGCCGCCGGCGTCACACACGAGCAGATGATTGGCGTCGTGAAAAGCTCCATCACCGACGGCGAGGTTTGCGACTGGGTGCGGAAAAACGTGAAGCGCACCGCCGCTGAAAAAGCCGCGCACTGGCAGGATATGTTGAGCCGCCCGCTGCCGAATGACGAAGCGGCCATCGCGCGATTGAAAATGCGCAAAGAACAATGCGGAGGCGCGCACCGTGACGACGTGAAAACCTTTGTGGACGTGATTGACCTGGACGAGAAGCGGATTTAGCGCGGATTTCCCGCGCTTTCCTGGAACGGTCACTGGTGCTTTCGAATGAGCCTTGTCGCGCCGACTCCTGCCGGTTCAGAATTTGAAATTCCATTCACGGGTCGCGTATTTCTCCCGCGCCAGCGTTGATATCATTTGCAGTGGCGGATTTTCCAACGGCTCGTTTGCCGTCCAAGCCAGCCGCAACGCCGATTTCACCGTGTCCAGGGACACATTCACATTGGTCAGGAACCGGTCGTGGCCGCGGCTCTCGCGGTAATCGGGCTGCTTGGACGGCATCAGTAAAAGCTCGCTGACGAGCGCAAGGTCGAAGTCCAGCAGAAAAGTTCCGTGAAACAGCAGAAACTTTTTCCGGCGGCGTTGCGAATTGCCGGAAAACTTTTTTTCGCCAATGGCCAAATCAGTGTGGCCGCGGATGGCGCAGTTGATGGTTGATGGTTGATGGTTGATGGCCTGGATCGCCGCGCGGTTGCGGCGCATGATAAATTGGTTGGCGACGGGGATGCTGTGGAGCGGGCCGTCCTTGGTGATTGGCAGCACGAGCGCGTAATTGAGGCAGCCGGGGCCTTGCACGACCGTGCCGCCGCCGGAGCAGCGGCGAAGAATCGGAATTTTCCGCGCTTCGCACGCGGCCACGTTCACTTCGGTTGCGACCTTGTTCGCGTAGCCAACAACGACGAACGGCTCCGGCGATTCCCAGAAGCGCAGGCACTCCGCGCCTTCGCCGGATTCGCACCAATCGAGCAACGCCTCGTCGCACGCCAGATTTTCAGCGGGCGAGGGAAGTGTCAGGTCGAGATGGCGCATCGCGATTTCGCTGGCGTTGGAGGCCATGTTAAGGTTTATTGCTCACGCACGTTTCCGTGCTAAAGAGGTAACACAGTGAACGTTGATAAAAAAGAAATTTACGGTTCGCGCGCCGGCGCGGCGGGCGGATCGTCGGAAGGTCACAACGGCGACAAATGGAGCGAATCTCTGCAATCGGTTTTTGAGCTGGCGCTGGAATACCAGGGGCCGGAGCGCACCGCCAAATTGCTGGAGCAACTCGCCGGCCAGCTTCGCGCCGCGCCGCGGCCGTCCGCCGGCGCGACGACGCCCTATCTCAACACGATTCCGGCGGACCAGCAGCCGCCGTATCCGGGCGACCGCCAAATCGAGCGCCGCATCAAGAGCATCATGCGCTGGAACGCGATGGCAATGGTCGTCAAGGCCAACTCGACCACCAACGTCGGCGGCCACATCTCGACCTACGCCTCGGCGGCGACGCTTTACGAGGTGGCGTTCAACCATTTCCTGCGCGGGCACACGGACAGTTTTCCGGGCGACATGGTTTATTTTCAAGGACATGCCGCGCCGGGAATGTATGCGCGGGCCTTTCTCGAAGGCCGGCTGGACGAAAAACATTTGCAGAATTTCCGGCAGGAACTCGCCGAGGGCGGCGGACTGTCGTCGTATCCACATCCGTATTTGATGCCGGATTTCTGGCAATTCCCGACGGTCTCGATGGGCCTCGGTCCGATCATGTCGCTGTATCAGGCGCGGTTCAACCGTTACCTGCAGGCGCGCGGTTTGACGAATTGGAAGGAGGAGCCGAAGGTCTGGGCGTTTCTCGGCGACGGCGAATCCGACGAGGTGGACACGCTCGGCGCCATCACACTCGGTGCGCGGGAGAACCTCGACAATTTAATCTGGGTCATCAACTGCAATCTCCAGCGGCTCGACGGCCCGGTGCGCGGCAACGGAAAAATCATCCAGGAACTCGAAGGTCTTTTCCGGGGCGCGGGCTGGAACGTCATCAAGGTCATCTGGGGCAGCGACTGGGACGCGTTGTTCGCGAGCGATAGAAGCGGTTTGCTGCTCAAGCGCATGGAAGAATGCGTGGACGGCGATTTCCAGAAGTATTGCGTTGAACCGGGCAGTTACACGCGCAAACATTTCTTCGGCAAATATCCCGAACTGCTCGAACTGGTGAACCATCTCACCGACGACCAGATTCGCAAGCTCAAGCGCGGCGGACACGATGCGCACAAGGTCTATGCCGCCTACCAGGCCGCCTCCGGGCACAAAGGCCAGCCGACGGTGATTCTGGCCAAGACGGTGAAGGGCTACGGACTCGGCGAGGCCGGCGAAGGCAAAAACATTTCCCACCAGCAGAAGAAAATGAACGAGAAGGAGCTGCGCGAATTCCGCGAGCGCTTCAGGATTCCCATCAACGACGACATCATCGCCGAAACGCCATTTTACCGGCCCGCGCCGGACAGCGTGGAAACCAAATACCTGCTCGAACGCCGCCAGGCTCTCGGCGGTTTCCTGCCCGCGCGCAAAGTCACTTCTACCGTGCTCGACGTGCCGAAGCTCGATTGCTTCGCCGAATTTTTGAAAGGCTCGAATTCGGAGATTTCAACCACGACAGCTTTTGGAAATGTGTTGAGGATTTTGCTGCGGCAAAAGAGCATCAGCCGGAACATCGTTCCGATCATTCCCGACGAGGCGCGCACTTTCGGGCTTGACGCATTTTTCCGCGAGATCGGCATTTATTCGTCCAAGGGCCAGCTTTACGAACCCGTGGACAAAAATTCCCTGCTTTATTATCACGAGGCCAAGGACGGACAGATTCTGGAGGAAGGCATCACCGAGGCCGGTTCGATGGCGTCGTTCATCGCGGCGGGCACGAGTTACGCCACGCATGGCGTGCCGATGATTCCGTTTTACGTTTACTATTCGATGTTCGGCCCGCAACGCGTCGGTGATTTGTTCTGGCTCGCGGGCGACATCCGGGCGAAGGGTTTTTTGCTGGGTGCCACCTCCGGCCGCACCACGCTCAACGGCGAGGGCCTGCAACATCAGGACGGCCACAGCCTGCTTTACGCCAGCACCATCCCCACCTGCCTGCCTTACGACCCGGCGTTCGGCTACGAACTCGCCGTCATCGTGGCCAACGGCCTGCGCCGCATGTATGTGGAGAACGAGGACATTTTCTATTACCTCTCGCTCTACAACGAAAACTATTCCATGCCGCCGATGCCCGCGGGCGTCGAGGACGGCATCCTGAAGGGGCTGTATAAATTCAAGGTTGGTGTAGAGGGTAAAAAGGTGAAAGCACACATCCTTGGCAGCGGACCGATTATTCAATCCGCGTTGAAGGCGCAGGAAATCCTGGCCGAACGCTACGGCGTCTCTGCCGATGTCTGGAGCGCGACCAGCTACAAACTTCTGCGCACCGACGCCATCCGTTGCCAGCGCTGGAACATGTTGCATCCGACCGGGCCGGCGAAGAAATCCTACGTCGAAGAATTGCTGGCGAAAGAGCAAGGGGCATTTGTGGCCGTTTCGGATAATATCCGCACCGTGCCCGACCAGATTGCGTCGTGGGTTCCGGGCGGATTGTTCACGCTTGGGACGGACGGTTTTGGCCGCAGCGACACCCGCACGCGGCTCCGGCGCTTCTTTGAAGTGGACGCCGAATCCACCGTCATCGGCACGCTTTACGCGCTGGCGGCCAAGGGGCTTGTCGAGCCGCAACTCGTCGAAAAGGCCATCAAGGATTTTGGGGTTGATCCTGAAAAGATCCAACCGCAATTGGTTTGATTGAGCTGAAAGCAGGGTGTTGCTAAATGGTGGCCCACCGCAAGGTGCGTCAACCCCGATAAAATCCAGCCGCAGATTGTTTAGTCTCGGGCTTGACGCAAAGGCGCAACGCGGCCAAGCCGCAACCAAAAGCAATTCCATAAGGAAGCCAGGAAACCACGAAATGCTATTGATGGTCCTGGTTTCCGGGGTTCCTCATTAAAAATTACATTCGATTATTTTTCGGAAAGTTGGAGCGGGCTGACGCCCGCTGCTACAATAGCGATTCCATAAAGAAGCCAGGACACAAGGTGAAAGGGAAAATGGCGGCAGCGGATGCAAGTCCGCTCATAATGCCACCGACGGAGTTTGAGCCGGCTCACGCCGGCTGCTACAATCCATGCTGGCGGTAGATTGCGGGTGCGGGCGTTGTCGCCGCCCAAAAATAGAATCGGGCAGCCAGCAATGAAGAATCCAAACAGTTGCCAGCCGCCCGTTTGCCCGAAACGCCCGGAAAAATCTAAATGAATGGGAGTTGACTGCGGAGTGATCAAGGGAATCCCGTATTGATTGCTGGGGGATTTTGACCCTCAACCATGAACCATGAACTTTGTCAAGTGGCCATGACGGAGGCCGGATTGCTCCAGTTGCTAGCCCCGGTGCTGCCGCCAATGACCCGCGCCCGGCTCTCTGGCCTCGGACAAAGCGGGCTGGGTGAGCGGCTAAAATCTCCGCGTCAACGGCGGGATCCGTTGAGCCCTCCACGATGGTGGCACCCCGGCCCTTCGCCCGCCGCACAGATCATCCCGCCACCAGTCTGGCTGCGCCCGTTCCCCGCTGCGTTTCAAAAATAATTTATACAAATTTCCCGGTTGCGGTGTCTATCCCATGAAACCGTGACTGGCCCTGAACAATCTGCCTGGTGCGAATCGCTGTATGAGGCGAAGGCGGCGGAATTGATCCTTTATGGCCGCGCGCTGGGCCTGACCCACGGCGAGGCGGAGGACGTTTTGCAGGAAACGTTTCTGGCTCTGTTGAAAATGGCGGGTGGTGGCACCACCTGCCAAGGTGCACCTGGCAAGTTGCCGCTGGAGCCGGAGCATTATTGCGTGCGCAGTTTCCGGAATCGCGCGCTGAATCATCGCCGCTCGCTGTGGCGGCGGCTGACGCGGGAATTGGAATCGTTGCGCTGGTTCGAGAAATCGCCGGGCGAAAGCGAGGCCGAACGCGCGGCGATGGATTGTCTGGCCGCATTGCCGGTGGAGCAGCGCGAGGCGATTGTGCTGAAAATCTGGCACCGGTTCACGTTCGAGGAAATCGGCGGGCTGCTGGGAATTTCGCCGAACACGGCGGCGGGCCGTTACCGCTACGGTTTGCAGAAAATCAAACGCCAACTGGCCGCCGTCGCGCAGGCGCGCTCCGGCGTGCCGCGGAAAGGAGTTGTTTATGGACGAGAACGAAATGAAATCACTGGAGAGCCGGCTGCGTTCCTGGCGTCCGCGCCGACCGTCGGCGACGCTTAAGTGGCGGCTGTTTCTGGCGCGCGCCGTAAATGTGCCGCGAATGCTCCGGGTCGCGGGCTGGCTGACGCCGACCACGGCCTGCGCGCTGCTGACGCTGCTGGTGCTGAATTCTGAAAACGCCGTTCCCGCCCGCGACCACCGGCTGCCATCCATCATGGCGATGTTGAGCAACCAAAGTTACGCCGTGTCCATGACCAGCCGCCAATCCGAGCAAAACAATTTGTCGGTCTTTACTTTTGATTGGACAAACCACAGCGGTTCGGGTTTTATTAATGGCTTTCCGCAGTTCAGAAAGTAATGGACTGGCGAACACGATGAAAATCCAACAACCGACGAACGCAAAAAAAACGGTGCCACCACCTGTCAAGGGGCAACCAAAGCAGGGGCAGCCGCAGAAACCGGCGGCCACACCGCCTCCTCCACCCGTAAAAATTCCGCCGCTCTTCCGCAAAATTGACTGGCTGGTGTTGATTGTCTGTTTCGCGGCGGTGTGGACGGCTTATCTGCTCACGCTGGCGCCGGACTTGACGCTGGAGGATTCCGGCGAGCTGTGCACGGCGTCGTTTTACGCGGGCATCCCGCATCCGCCGGGCTATCCGTTCTGGGCAATCTATTCGTGGCTGTGGACGGTGATCGTGCCGTTTGGCAGCGTCGCCTGGCGGGTGGAGGTGGGCGAATCGTTCGCGGCGGCGATGGCATGCGGTCTGGTGGGCCTCATGGTTTCGCGCGGAAGCAGCATGCTCATCGAGGGCATCGCGGAGTTGAAGGAAATGAACCGCAAATGGGAAACCGTCATCTGCATCGTCTGCGGCATCACGGCGGGGTTGATGCTGGGTTTCGACAATTTCATGTGGAAGGAATCGGTCGTCATCAACCGCATTTCGGTGTTCGACGTGCCGTGGCTGATGGTGGTGGCGGCGTGTTTGATGCGGTGGATTTACGCGCCGCACCAACGCCGATACCTCTACATCGCGATGTTTTTCTTTGGCGTGTGCGCGACCATCCACCAGACGATGCTGTGCGCCGCCATGGGCATTGAAATCGCCGTGGCCGCCACGCATCCCAGATATGGCCGCAGCTTTTTCCTGGGCAACAGCATCGCGTTCCTCGGCGGGCTGGTTTTGATGCAGTCCCAAACCATCCCCGCGCTGAACGGCTTGAGTCCGACGCTGCTCTTCATCTTTTATGCCGTCGGCATTCTCTCCGTCGTGGGCTACGTTTTTCTCGCCATTCTCACCAAGGAAGATTTTACGCACCTCTGTCGTGATGGCGCGCTGGCCGGAAGTTTTTTGCTCTTGTGCGCCGTTCCCGGCAATGGTTCCGCGTGCGCGTGGCTCGGCTTTTTTTCCGGCATCGCCTTCATTGTGCTGGCGTATCTCACATGGAAGCAGGATCTCGGCTGGCTGATCGTCATTGCGTGCGGATTGCTCTGGATCCTCGGCGTTTCGTTTTATTTTTACGAGCCCATTTCGGGCATGACCGTCCCGCCGATGCAATGGGGTTATCCGCGCACGGTGGAGGGTTTCTTCCACGCATTGTCCCGCGGCCAATATGAAAAGGCCAATCCAACGGATGTCGTTCACGACCCGATGCACTTCCTCCAGCAACTGGGACTGCTCATCAGCGGTCTGGCCGGCTCGTTCAGCTGGGTTTTTCTGTTTGTGGCGCTGGTGCCGTTCTTTTTCCTGCTCAAAATGCAAAAACGCGAGCGGGCGTGGATCATCTGCCTCACGGCAATTTATCTTTGCGTCGGCATTCTGCTGACCGTCTTGATGAACACGACGCCCGACCGGCAGTCGGCGGAGGAAAACAAGGTGTTCTTCACGGCGTCACACGCGGTGGTGGCCATCATGATCGGTTACGGGCTGGCATTGCTGTCGTCCTACATGGCCACGCATTACCGCAGCTTCCGCAGCGTCGGCCTCATGCTGGGAGCCATCACGCTTCTGCCCGCCCTCGTCGTGCTTTTCGATGGCGTCGGCACCACTTTTTACGGCGGCGTCGGCGCGCTGACCTATCAAAAAGCCTTCTTCCTGTTTTTCTGCATGGTTGCGGTTTTTATTTTGGCGGCAATGGCCGCGCACTGGTTCATAAAGAAACCCCAATCGCCGGTGGATGATGATTTTCCGGGCTGGATGTTCGGCGGCACAGCGGTGGTTATTCTGGGAATTGCCGCGTATCTGGCCTTTTCCGGGGATGACCGGCTGGGCTTCGACCAGGTTTTCAGTGCGTTGCCGCGCATTTTTGCGCCGAACCAATACAGCCTTCCGGTCTGGGGGGCGCTGTTGATTCCGGGCATTGTCATCGCCTTCATCGGCGGCCTGGTGATTTATCGCAACCGCGCACCGATGCTGATTACCTTGTGCCTGTTTGCCGTCCTGCCGGTCTATTCAGGCTTTTCGCACTGGGCAAAGTGCGAGCAGCGCAACCACTGGTTCGGCTATTGGTTCGGGCATGACATGTTCACGCCGCCGTTTGAAGGACCGGACGGCAAGTTCAGCTACGACTCCAAGCTGCGCGGACAGATGATGAAAGACCCGGTGAAGGGCAATCTTGTGTATCCCGAAATGGCGCGCGACACCATCCTCTTCGGCGGCACCGACCCCGGCCGGTTCTGCCCGACCTACATGATTTTCTGCGAAAGTTTTGTCCCGGCGAAGGACAAGCCGATGGATCCGAATTACGACCGCCGCGATGTTTATCTCATCACGCAAAACGCGCTGGCGGACGGCACCTATCTGGATTATCTCCGCTCGCAATACTTCCGGAGCGCGCAGCATGACCCGCCGTTCTTCAGCCGGCTGTTCCGATACTTTGCCGCCCTGGCCCTGGGCAGCGGCAATTCCGGCAATGTCATCACGGATGTCAACAATGAAGACGTCGGCAAGGGAGACACGGGAAACTCGCTGATTGAGGGCATCGCCAATCTGCTGGATGAAACCCTGGACCAGCCGCTGGCCAAATTTGGCAAACGTGTCGAAGACCGCCGCCGCGCGGAAGGCGTTTATCCGCCAAACGAAATTTACATCCCGTCGCCCCTTGATTCGGAGAATTGTTTCAGCAATTACACCGTGGATGTCCAACACCGCGCCGCGACCGGCCGGCTCCAACAAGGCGAGGACGTGCAGGTGGACCCCGCCAGCGGCCGGGTTTCCGTTTCCGGGCAGGTCGCGGTGATGATGATCAACGGGCTGTTGTGCCGGGTGATTTTTGACCACAACCCGACCAATGAATTTTACGTCGAGGAAAGTTTTCCGCTCGAATGGATGTATCCTTACGAGACGCCCTTCGGCATCATCATGAAGATCAACCGCGACCCCATCGTGACCCTGCCGGATGTCGTCTATAAACAGGACCATGAATTCTGGAGCAAATACTCCGACCGCCTGATCGGCAACTGGATGAACTACGACACCAGCGTCCAGCAGATTGCCGACTGGGTGGAAAAAGTTTATCTGCGCTACGATTTTACCGGGTTCACGGGCGACCGGAAATTCATCCGCGATGACGACGCGCAAAAGGCGTTCTCCAAATTGCGCAGTTCGCAGGCCGGCCTGTATGCCTGGCGGCTGCATTTGCTGCTGCCCAGCCCGCCCTATCCGCCCCTTGATCCGCAATACCTGCCCTACCGTCCCAAGAGCGACGCGGAGACCCAGCAGTTGTATAAGGAGTGCGACTTCGCCTTCAAACAATCGTTCGCGTTCTGCCCCTACAGCCCGGAAGCGGTGGTCCGGTATGTCAACTTCCTCTACCAGTTCCGGCGATTCGACGATGCGCTCATTGTCGCCGAAACCTGCCATAAACTTGACCCTTACAACGGGCAGATCTTGGACATCGTCAATCAAATCAAAGAAATCAAAAAGCAGATGGCCCAGCAGGGCGCCGACAACCCCGGAACGACCGCCGGCTTGCAGCAGATGGAAGCCGAGTTGCGCGCGCACCCCGGCAACGTTCAAAACCTGCTCATGCTCGGCAGCGCCTACTTTCAAATGCAGCGCACCAACGACGCCCTCGCCCTGTTCGACCAGGCGCTCACCAATTCCACCCTTGGCTACAACGAAGCCGCCGGCCTCGCCCAGCTTTACAGCCGGTTGGGCAACGACTATCTGAACCGGCTTGAGGCCGCGCTCCAAAAAGTCGTCACCGTCGCGCCCGAACAAATCCGGCCCGAGGCCTATTACGACCTCGCCGCGCTCAAGGCCGTGACGGGCAAAACCGGCGACGCGCTCGCCAATTTGCGCATCGCCGTGGAGTTGAGCGGCAAGCGCCTCCAGCTCAACCCCAATGCCGGCGACCTGGCCGCCACCAACCGCACCGACCATCGCTTCGACGCGCTGCGCAGCCTGCCGGATTTTCAAAAAATCGTCCCGCCAAAGTGACCCGGCGGTGGAAAGTTTCGGCCAAATTTGACGTGAGATTTTGACGACGCGGCCTCATCGGGCTTGACTTGCCGGAATCAATGCGCAGAATTTCTTCACAAATTCCGTCGCATAAAATTTACGCAGCCAATGTGATGCCCTGAACCAGTTTTATTCAAACCATGAACACATTCCAAAAATTCTCCGCCAGCCTTCTCGCGTTGTGCGCGATCATTTCCACGTCCGCCGCCAACCCGGCGCTGCCGCTGCAAAACGAGCCGGTGGATGTCAGCCCGGATTTCCGGGATTTCTCGGACCTGTATTATCTGGCGGACAAGCTCGCCGATTTTGATCCGGCGACGGCGTCGGGCAAAATCACCTACCAGCGCGCGGAGTATTTCACGCGGCAGGCCTTCGACAATATGCTGGCGGTCATCAAGCCTGTCGGCCTGAATGAATTTCCCGAGGATCAATACGCGGTCAACCCGACGCTGCCGTTCTCCGTCGAATTCGTTTCGCCGCGCACGCTGCGCATCCGCGCGACGAGCGGCCCGCAGGTTCACAAGCCGCTGGAGGAATTGATGCTCGCCGGGCCGGTGCCGAAGGATGGCTCCTGGCAATATGCGAAAATTGACGGCGGCCACCGTTACACCAGCCAGTTCGGCTCCATCTCGATCATGGAAAATCCGTGGCGCATCATCATCCGCGACGCCAGCGGCAAATTGCTGACGGAAACGGATCACGCGTCGGACAACGTTACTTCGTTCACGCCGATCATGCCCTTTGCGTTCGTCCGCCGCGCGGCGGATTATTCGCGCAGCATGAACGCGGCGTTCACGCTGTCGCCCGGCGAGAAAATTTTCGGCTGCGGCGAATCCTTCACCTCGCTCGACAAGCGCGGGCAGAAGCTGGTGTTGTGGACGGACGATGCCAACGGCATCCAGAACCAGGGAATGTATAAGCCGATTCCATTTTTCATGAGCAGCCGCGGCTACGGCATGTTCATGCACACGTCCTCGACAATCACCTGCGATTTCGGAAATTCCTTCGCCGGCGTGAACGAGTTGATGCTCGGCGATGACGAGCTGGATTTGTTTGTATTCCTCGGTTCGCCGAAGGAAATTCTGGACGAATACACCAAGCTCACCGGCAAGTCGCCGCTGCCGCCGCTGTGGTCATTCGGCCTGTGGATGAGCCGCTGCACCTACAACGCCGAAACGCAGGTCCGCGACATCGCCGCCCAGCTCCGCACGAACAAAATCCCCTGCGACGTGCTGCATCTGGACACCGGCTGGTTCGAGACCGACTGGCAGTGCGACTATGAATTTTCCACGACCCGTTTCACCGACCCGAAAAAAATGATTTCCGATTTGAAAGATGAAGGCTTTCACATTTCGCTCTGGCAACTGCCGTATTTTGTGCCGAAGAACAAACTGTTCCCCGAAATCATCGCGAAGAATCTCGTCGTCCGCGACGCGAAGGGAAATTTGCCCTACGAAGACGCGGTGCTGGATTTTTCAAATCCCGAAACGGTCCAATGGTATCAGGCCAAGCTGGCGAACCTGTTGAAAATGGGCGTCGGCGCGATCAAGGTGGACTTTGGCGAAGCCTCGCCGTGGGACGGCCTCTATGCCGACGGGCGCACCGGTTTTTACGAACACAATTTGTATCCGCTGCGTTACAACAAGGCGGTCGCCGACATCACCAAGGCGACGACCGGCGATAACATCATCTGGGCGCGCAGCGCGTGGGCGGGCAGCCAGCGTTATCCGATTCACTGGGGCGGCGACGCCGAGAGCACCGACGACGGCATGGTGGCGGAATTGCGCGGCGGCCTGTCGTTCGGGCTTTCCGGCTTTTCATTCTGGAGCCACGACGTGGGCGGATTCACGGCGGACTCGGTGACGAACATGGACAAAAATCTCTACGCGCGGTGGCTGGCGTTCGGGATGTTGAGTTCGCACAGCCGATGCCACGGCGTCGCGCCAAAGGAACCGTGGAATTACGGCCAGGCGTTCATGGATGAATTCCGCACAATTGACGAACTCAAATACCGGCTGATGCCCTACGTTTATGCGCAGGCGAAGGATTGCTCCGACCACGGCCTGCCGATGGTGCGCGCGCTTTTCCTCGAATTCCCCGACGACCCCGGCTCGTGGAACGTGGATGACGAATATCTTTACGGCTCCAGCATCCTGGTCGCGCCGCTGTTTCACCAAGGCGAAACCAGCCGCGATGTTTATCTGCCGCCGGGAACGTGGATTGATTATCAGACCGGAAAAGATTATTCCGGCGGCTGGCAACACATCGAGGCCGGCGCAATTCCCGAAGTGATTCTCGTGCGCGACGGCACGGTCTTGCCGCACATCGCGCTCGCGCAATCCACGATGCAAATGGACTGGTCGAAACTGGAACTGGTCGTGTTCGCCAAGAACGCAACGACGGCAAAAGGCATGGTCTGCCTGCCATCCGACAACGTGCAGCATGAACTTACGCTGACCAAGAACGGCAACAGCTTCCAACTCGAGAACGATCCGCTGGCCGGCAAAGTGGCGTGGAACATCCGGTTGAATTCCGGTAAATAGGAAAAGCCGGACTGACAAATGCCTGCAACACGCGCGAGAAATTGCATTTTCGGCACGGAGCCAATGCCGGATAAATCAAAGAAATTTCCGGATTGTTGATTCGTCGCCTTCTGTTCCCAGCAAATAGACTTTGTCACCTTGCGTCCAGACAGCGGTGATCAGTCCTTTGTTGGCGGCTATCCGGAGCTGGCCGTTTTCCGGCGCGTCCTTTAGCGAAGCGCGATCCACCACGAACAACCACAGGTCGCTCGACTGGTTCGGCGGCAGCGGCCGGCCGGTGCGAAAACAAATCATCGAAACTTTCACATTCTGCCAGCCTTCGACGGCACAGCCCGTGACGGCGGCTTTTTGCAGGGCCGCGGACAGAACAAAATCTGACGGCGCCTGTTTTTGCACGAGGTAGGCGCGGATTGGCGCCGGATCATTTGTCGTCAAATCCATTCCGTAACCGCGCAACGCGACGCCGGCCATTTGATTCCGGTAAATGGCCAGCGTGTTGTCTTCGATCTGGCGGCGCGGAAGCCAGGATGACGACATGACGATCAATAAAATGACAACGGCCGCCAGCGCTGCCAGCGCGGCGAAGACGGTGTTTCGCCGGTGGCGGGAAAGTGTTACAATCCGTGCCGCCTGTTCGGAAATGATTTGTTCCTTCAGCCCGGCAGGCACGGTAATTTTGCGGAATTTGGCGCGCAACGCCTCCTGTCGCGCGCAATGGTCCTCCAGCCAGCGCGCCAGTTCCGGCTCGCGTTTCGCCAGGGTCAGCGCCCCGGCAATTTGCGGGTCTTCCGCGTCCGCCGTTCCGGGCCGATAAAGCAGCAAGATGGCTTTGGCTTCGGTGACGGTCATAAACGGGTTTGTTCCGGGCGCGGCCCCCCAGTTTCATCGCCGAGTAATTTCTGCAACCGGCTGATGCCGCGGGCGAGCCGCGATTTGACAGTGCCCAACGGCACTTGAAGGATTTCGGCAATCTCGTTGTAGGAGCAATCCTGCAAATAAAACAGCGCGACTGGCGCCTGATAAATTTCATCCAGCCGCGCCAGCGCCGCGAGCACGTGTGCCGTGTCGTGACGGCTGATGGCGGCCGGCGACACCACGGGCAATTCAGGCTCGGCCTGATCCAGTTCGACGTGCGGGAAGCGCGTCTGCTTGCGCCGGATGCCGAGAAATTCGCGATGGAGCGTGGTGAACAGCCAGGTTTTCACTTTGGATGGGTCACGCAACTGGTGGCCTTTGGCCGCCCAAATGCAAAAGGTTTGTTGTGTGAGATCACAAGCGTCGGACTCGTCGCGAGCGAGGCTGAACGCGAATTTGTAAAGCGGCTCGTAATATCGAGTCACCAGACTTTCAAAGTCCAGACATTCAGCCATATCGCGACGACAAGATTAAGAGTGGGCAGCGGCCCAAATGTTCCCGACGGATTTGAAGGAAACAAATGTTGGGAACAAATTGTGTTCGGGTTCCTCTCATTTGCAAGAGGATATGAAATTTATGTTCCGATTTTTTCCGGGTGCTGCCGCTGCGGCGGCATTTCTGTCGTGTCTTGCCTGTGCGGTTTCCGGTTTCGCCGCCAGCACCAACGTGACAGTGGGAAACCCGACCGACCGCTTCTCGCCCACCAATGTCACCATCAACGCCGGCGACAAGGTGATATGGACTTGGGTTGCCCAGCCGCACTCCACAACCAGCGGCACGAATGACGTGCCGAGCGGATTGTGGGATTCGACCGTCATCACTAAACTCCCGCACGCTTTCACCAACACGTTTCCTTCAGCGGGCAGTTTCTCAT
>Ga0302319_10008250_pt1 | contig 20305 bp, 15 predicted proteins | sample Bog_T0_2_FD_203319 | JGI IMG/M metagenome (GOLD analysis project Ga0302319, IMG submission 203319) | Peat permafrost microbial communities from Stordalen Mire near Abisko, Sweden - Bog_T0_2 | ecosystem: Environmental > Terrestrial > Soil > Wetlands > Peat | place: Sweden: Abisko, Stordalen Mire... | reverse complement strand
CCCTCCTGCGGGGCAATGATCAGAAGCATGAAGCCGAGAAGAAAAAAGGCCGCGCCGAGAAAGATGAACCAATTGATCTGGGGCCGGTCGCAGTGCCGCAGGTAGAAAAAAATCGCCAGGGTCAGGAAAATCAGGGGGATGGTAAAATTTTGCTGAAGATTGTCCCCATAATAATAAAACGTCTTCCAGAGTCGGGGAAAATAATTGGGCAGGCCGATGGTGGCGTCGAGTTGCGCATCCTTCGGCACGACGCCAATCACCTTGCCAAAGGTCGATTTGATCAGGTTGGGCAGGCTTTTGGGGTACTGCTCGCGGCTTACCTCGTAGTAAAAGCCGTTGCGTCCCGCCGCAAAACCCCAGTTCATCGGCGGATGCGTGCTGGAAGCGTAGCTCTCGTAGGCATAAGGCACCAAGCCCACCCAGCCGGCGGCGAAAACGCCGATGATCAAGCGGCGGTCCAATTCCGAGGTAAAGAGCAACCCGACGGCCAGCGCCGCCAGGCCCATCACGGCGATGCCGGAGACGGAGGCGATTTGCATCCATCCGGGATGGAGGTAGCAGCCCAGGAGCCAAAAGTGGGGCGCGGATGTCGTGTAACGCAGCGTGTCGTCCTCGGTTGGGCTCAGGAAATAGTTGCCATAGGCAAAAAACGCGACCGCCGTGAGCGCTCCGGTGAGGAAAAGACGCAGGCGAAATTCCTTCAGATAGAAAAACGAGACGATCGCCGTCGAAACGAAAATCAACTTCGCCATGGCCTCGCTGATGCGGTGCAACTGGTCGTCAGCGGAAAGCCAGCTGATGTAGACCAGGATGGAGAGGCTGAATAAATTCACCGCAAAAAGTACGGACCAGAATTTTCCCGCCCGGACGAGAAATGCCGCCAGGATGAAAGCGGGAATAATCTGGACGAGAGTATGGTGGTTGGTCAGGCCCAGCGAAAAAACGAACACGGCCAGCACGAGCCGGTGCGACTTTTTGGGTTCGAGCATCCAAAGATAAAAAAGTAGGAGAACGACGTTCACAAAGAGCGCGTTGAGCGTGCCGTGGACGGCGGAGATGACGGCCTGGCTCCACATCACGTCGCTGAAACCGATGACCAGGCCGACCATCAATCCGATGTAAAACACGTAGGGGCGCACGGCGGCCTGAAGCTCCGGGCCGGTCCAACGTTGCAAGAGCCAGCGTCCCGAATGGCAGGAGAGGAGAGTCAGTACCGCATTGGAGACCCCGCCGAAAAGAGCGCAAAGCAGGTTCATTCGCCACGCCAGGCCGCCGAACGGGAGGAGATGCGAAAGGAGGAAGCCCGACATCGTCCAGAGCGGATAGCCGGGGGGGTGCCCCACGCCAAACTTGGCGGCCGCCGTGATCAGTTCGCCCGAATCCTCCAGCGTGACGTTGGGCGCGAGGGTCGCGATATAGACGCCGAGGGTGATCAGGAAAACGAGCCCGGCGGCGATGAAATCGGAGCGCTGAAAACGCTCCGGTCGCGAAGGCGGGAGATTGCGGATGGTCTCATCCGGCTGGATGGGCGCGGCTACCGTCGTGAGGCTCATGGCTTTGCTTCCACCTTGGAAACGGTTCCGATCTCGCGCGGCGGCACCGTTCCGCGCAAGGCAAGCCACGGCACGCGCCAGACCGCTTCGCGCACGATGCGCATCGACATTTTCGAGACGCCCGCATACCGGTCCTCGAAGACGATCGGTACTTCCTCGATCTTCCAGCCCAGGCGCCACGCCATATGGGTCACCTCGATCTGGAAGGCATAGCCATCGCATTTTACTTTCGATAAATCGAGCGTGGCCAGCTTCTCCGGGCGGAAGGCCTTGAAGCCGCCGGTCGGATCGGTGAAAGGCATGCGGGTAATGAATTTGACATATTTACTCGCGCTAAGACTCAGCATCAGCCGATGCAGCGGCCAGTTGGTGACGCGGACGCCTTCGCGGTAGCGGGTGGCGAGGACCAAGTCGGCGCCGTCGTCCAGCAGTTTGAGAAAATCGGGGATGGCGGCCGGGTCGTGGGACAAGTCGGCATCCATTTGCAGCACCGCGCTGCAAGGTTCCATGGCGTGACGCTGCACCACCCATTCAAAACCCGCGATATAAGCCGAACCGAGCCCGAGCTTGCCTTTGCGTTCCAGGAGGAAAAGATTCTGGTTGTATTTCGGATGCGCCCGCACCCAATCGGGCGTGCCGTCCCCGGAGGCGTCATCGACCAGCAGCAGGCGTGCGTCGGGCACGGCATGCCACAAACGCCAGGTGAACCTCGGCAGGTTGTCGCGTTCGTGATAAGTCGGTACGACAATAAAAGGGGAAAGCATAAAGGAGAATCAGATCAATTCCGAGATCGAGCCGTAGTCGGGATCGAGTAGTCGTTTGTAACTGCGCAACGCATAGGCGTCGGTCATGCCGGAGAGATGGTCGCACAAAAGGCGGGCCTTCTCAGCTTTTTTGCTGGCACTGAGCACGGCGCGGTGGACGTCTCGAGAAACTAACACTTTTGGTTTCTTTCCGAAGTAATTTTCAAACAGGGTTTCTGCAAGCTTTTTGAGAATTAAGCCACCTTTGAATTCAATTTGCTGCAGTGCGCTTGAGCCGAAGATAAGTTCCTTGCATAGCACCTTGTGTAAGGCAATTCTAGAGTCAGCCAAAGGCTCCAATGTTGCCTTATAGCCATACCGTCGAGTTTTTTCCGTCATGAAGTTAGATTGTCTCTCCAATGAGACGCTTTTAATCAATTCCCCGATTAAGACGTTCATTTTGGGTTGAAGCGATTTTTTTACCATTAATTCTTGCAGTTCGAGGAGTTGATTTCTCTGGACATCGGTTGGACGCTTTTTCGAATTCGAATCAGCATCCTTCTCCGCGAGCCATTCATCCAATTTTTCGGGGGTCAAAAAGCGTGCCTTCCATCCATCTACAATGTCGAAACATGAATAGGCGATGTCGTCGGCCAGGTCCATAATCTGACATTCCAAGCTCCGAAATTTGTTTAGCTCTTTCACTCCTATTTTTGAGGAAAGATTTTTGCTTCCAAAGCAGAATTTAAGAATTTCAGACTGATCATCGTAAAGAAATTGGTTTGTATCCTTTCCTCTTTGACGGTGAAGACGCTTGTATTTAAGGATGCCGTCAAGCAGCGCTCGGCTGGGACTCATGCCTCCCCGATCCTTTGTTCCGTGGTAGATCGTCCGCGTCAGGATGCGCAAGCTTTGGGCATTGCCCTCGAATCCGCCGTAAGGCGCCATCAAGGCATTGAGCACCCGCTCGCCCGCATGACCGAAGGGCGGATGTCCGATATCGTGGGCGAGCGAAATGGCTTCCAGAAGATGAAGATCTATTTTTACTTCGGGATGAGCTCGAAGTAGCCAAATCGAGATGGACTCTGCGATGCGAGACACTTCGAGCGAGTGGGTCAGCCGCGTCCTGTAAAAGTCATATTCGCCTGCCTGAAAAACTTGTGTCTTAGCCTGAAGTCGTCGAAACGCCGGACTAAACATGATACGATCTCGGTCCGTTTGGAAGACGCTTCGATAGTCGCTGGTCCGGTGGTTATTGTGCGCGTTGACCAGCAGTTCCCGGTCAAACGCGCCGTAAAAATCATCCGCCATTTTCTTCTTCTAGCGGCTTCTGTTCGGGAGGGCGATTGGTTTTCATCTTCGGTCGATTCCTAATCCTCGCATAAGAAATCCTGAAAAAAGTGTTGATGGTATCGGCAATTAAGCTTACTTACCGGAACCCGTAATTAGTTCTGTTATGTTAGCAAAAACCAATTGTGAGAAGGCGACGACCAAACGGTTCAAGGCCAAGCTCAAACCTTATCATCACCATTTCAAGGATTGTTCCAAGGCCGTGTGTGTGCACCATGGCCGCTCCCGCGCCAAGGTCCGGCTGGGTGATCTGGTCACCATTCCCGACAGCGATCTCCATCACGTCATGGATTCCAAAGCGATGCTGGCCATCAGCCACGCCATCGAAGACATCGCCGCGGAGGAGCGCCAGGGCGAGCTGATCGCCACGTTCCAGGATTTCAAAAACTTCCTTCCCTATAAAAATCGCTACATCGGCCTGGCGGAGGATCTCGATGCCGTGCGCGTGTGGGGCTGTGGCAAGCCACCGCAAAAATGCGGCAAGGTCGATTTCATCCAGGCCGACGAACAGCGCCTGCTGCGCTACTGGCTGGTTCTCTTCGACAGCGAGCACACCCGGGCCGTTCTGCTTTGCAAACAGGTCAACCGGGCGGAGAAATTTGAGGACAAGAAGTTTCTCGGCTTTTACAGCTTCAACCCCTATCTGGTGCAATCGATCCGCTGGCGGTTTAACCTTTTGAGCTGCGGCCTGACGCGGGTTATCTCCCACTGGGAGAAGTCCTTTCCCTTTCCCGACCTCAAAATGCGCGATTTGGATCGCTTGATACGTCAGCCCGATGCCGTTAATGTGTAAGTAGTTGCGCTTATTTACGTATTTTCCATAAAAAAGTTTCATTTTTCTTTGAACGGGGGCCTTTCGGGTGGGTCTATCCCTTTGTAAGTTTCATTCATTCTCCTCCTTGGTAACAGGCGCTGATCTTCGGATTAGCGCCTGTTTTCCTTTAGGGCTTCCTCGTTCGGTCGGCGGACACAAAGAAACCCAAACTCAGGCATTGACCGCGCCGCTTCCTTTTCCTTTGATGGCTGGCTATGCGTCACACCATCACCGTCCTGGTCGAGAACCGTTTCGGCGTTTTGACGCGCATCGCCGGACTCTTCAGCGGGCGCGGATTCAACATTGAAACGCTTAACGTAGGCCCCACCCATCGTCCCGACACTTCGCGCATGACCATCGTGGTCGTGGGCGACGACCGTGTGCTGGACCAGGTCACGCGCCAGCTCAACAAGCTGGTCGATGTGATCGAGGTGAAGGATTTCCACGAGGGCGAATATGTGGACCGCGAACTTGTGTTGCTCAAGATCAAGGTCAACGACAAGACCCGCGCCGAGGTGATGCAGATTTGCGACATCTTCCGCGCGAAGATCGTCGATGTGCAGCCGAAGAGCCTCTCGATCGAGGTCACCGGCAACGAGTCGAAGGTGACGAAGTTTATCCTGCTGATGGAGACCTTCGGCATTGTCGATCTCACCCGCACGGGCAAGGTCGCCATCGCGAGGAAATAACCTCGATTATTGCCTATCGCACCGTGACGGGGGCGGCGGGCTTTTTCGGTGCGGCGGGCGTGATTGGCGGAGTTCCCGGAATGGCGGCGGTTTCCTGCGCTGCTTTCCAGTCGTCGATTCCCATGCGGTGGACCAGATCGCGGCACTCCGTTTGGTGCGTCACCTTCTCCTCGATGGTGCGCAAAATCACATAAAAGACCGGGGTGAGCAACAGCCCGAAAAAGGTCACGCCCAACATGCCGAAGAAGACGGCCACGCCCATCGCATGCCGCATCTCCGCGCCTGCGCCTTCGGAGACCACCAGCGGAACCACGCCCATGATGAAGGCGAAGGAGGTCATGAGAATCGGGCGCAAGCGGAGCCGCGCGGCGTGGATGGCCGCCTTGACCGTTTCCTCTCCGTGGGTCTCCAGGTCACGCGCGAACTCGACGATCAAAATGGCATTTTTGCACGCCAGTCCCGCCAGCACGAAAAGCCCGATCTGGGTGAAGATATTATTGTCGCCCTGGGTCAGCCAGACGCCGGTAATGGCGGAGAGCAGGCACATCGGGACGATGAGGATCACGGCGAGCGGGGCGAAGAGGCTTTCATATTTCGCCGCCAGCACGAGATAGACGAGCAGAACGCAAACCGGGAAGACCAGCAGCGCGGTGTTGCCTGCCAGGATCTGCTGGTAGGTCAGGTCGGTCCACTCGAAGCCCATCCCCTGTGGAAGGGTGTCACGCAGGATTTTGGAGATGGCGTCCTGGGCCTGGCCGCTGGAATAGCCGGGAGCGGGGGCGCCGGTCAGGTCGGCCGAGCGATATTCATTGTAGTGGGCCGAGCTGTCGGGTCCCGTCGTATCGGTCAGGGTGACCATCGAGCCCAGCGGTACCATCTGACCGGCGTTGTTGCGGACTTTCAGGTTCAGGACATCGTCCGGCTTGGAGCGAAAGGCTTTGTCCGCCTGTGCGATCACCTGGTAGGTGCGGCCGAATTTGTTGAAATCGTTGATGTAGAGCGAGCCGAGATAGACCTGCATGGTGTCGAACACGTCCTGCACATTCACGCCGAGCTGCTGCGCCTTGGTGCGGTCGAGATCGGCGTTGAGCTGCGGTACGTTGATCTTGTAGCTGGTGAAAAGCTGCGGTGAAAGTTCCGGGGCCTTCATCGCCTTGCCCAGGACCGCCTTCATGGCCGAGTCGAGGGCCTCATAGCCGAGGTCGGTCTTGTCTTCGACTTGCAGTTTGAAGCCGGCCACCGTTCCGAGGCCATTCACGGGCGGGGGCTGGAGAATGGCGATGAACGCATCCTTAACCCCGAAATATTTCATCTGCAAGGCATGGGCAATCGCGCCGCCCGAGAGATCAGGCGTCCGGCGTTCCTCGAAGGGCTTCAAGGTCACGAAGACGATGCCCGCGCTTGAGCTGTTGATGAACCCGTTGATGGAAAGACCGGGAAACGCCACCGCGCTCTGGACGCCCGGCTGCTTCAGCGCGATGTCGGACATCTCGCGAATGACCTTCTCCGTGCGGTCAAGGGTCGCGCCGTCGGGCAACTGGGCGAAGCTGACCAGGTACATCTTGTCCTGCGTCGGCACAAAGCCGGGGGGGACGCGCTGGAAGACGAAATAGGTGCCGGCGAGCAGACCAAGATAGACCAGGAGCGCCAGCGCCTTCAGGCTGACGATGTTACCCACGCCCCGGCCATAAGCGTGGGAACTACGCCGGAAAATCCAGTTGAAGCCGCGGAAGAACGGGCCGAGAACGAAGTCCATCGCCCGCGTGAGCCAATCTTTTTTGGCATCACGGCCCTTAAGCAGGATGGCCGCCAGCGCGGGGCTGAGGGTGAGGGAATTGAAGGCGGAAATCACGGTTGAGAACGCGATGGTCAACGCGAATTGGCGGTAGAACTGGCCGGTCAGGCCGGTGATGAAACCGATGGGCACGAAGACGGCGCACAAGACGAGGGTGATGGCGATGATGGGGCTGGTCACCTCGGTCATGGCCTGGATCGTCGCCTCGCGGGGCGCCCGGCCCTCTTCGATATTTCTCTCCACATTTTCGACCACGACAATGGCGTCGTCGACGACAATGCCGATGGCGAGCACGAGCCCGAAAAGCGAAAGCGCGTTGATGGAAAAGCCAAAAATATGCATGACCGCAAACGTTCCGACAATCGAGACGGGCACGGCCAGCAGAGGGATGATCGATGCGCGCCACGTCTGCAGGAAAACGATCACGACGAGCACAACCATCGCCAGCGCCTCCAGCAGGGTGTGGACGACGGCCGTGATCGAGCCCCGCACGAAGACGGTGGGATCATAAACGATCGAGTAATCGATGCCGTCGGGGAAATTTTTTTTCAATTCGATCATCGCGGCACGGACCTGGTCGGAAATCTGGATCGCATTGGAGCCGGGCGATTGGAAGATCGGGATTGCGACGGCCGGCTTGTTATCGAGCAGCGAGCGCAGGCCATATTGGGAGGCCTCGATTTCCGTCCTCGCCACGTCTTTGAGCCGGGTGACGATACCGCCCGAATTCTTGATGATGATGTTGTCGAACTCGGAGGGATCGGTCAGCCGTCCCTGCGCGTTGATTTGCAGCTGAAGCTCGACGCCGTCTCCGTAGGGAGGTCCGCCGATGATGCCCGCCGCCGCCTGAACGTTTTGTGCGCGCACGGCGCTGATGACATCGTCCGCGTTGAGATTGAGTTCCGCGAGCTTCATCGGATTGAGCCAGATGCGCATCGCGTAATCGCCCGAGCCGAACAGCCCGACCGTGCCGACGCCGGGAATTTTGGAAAGCTGGTCCTTGACGTTCAGCACCGCGTAATTGCGCAGGTAAAGCATGTTGTAGCGATTGTCCGGCGAGATGAGGTGGACCACCATCGTCAGGTCGGGCGAACTCTTGACCGTGGTGACGCCGATCTGCTGGGTGACCTGCGGCAGGCGGGGAAGCGCCTGGTTTACCCGGTTTTGCACGAGCTGCTGGTCGAGATCCGGGTCGGTGCCGAGCTTGAAGGTGACGGTGAGCGTGAGCGTGCCGTCGCTCGCCGCCTGCGACAGCATGTAGAGCATCCCTTCCGTGCCCGCGATTTGTTCCTCCAGCGGCGTGGCGACCGTCTCCGAGATCACCTTGGGATTCGCGCCGGGGAACTGGGCCGTCACCTGGATGGTGGGGGGGACAACCTCAGGATATTCCGAGATGGGCAGTTGAAAGACCGATACCAGCCCGGCCAGGAAAATCAGGAAGGAGACGACCCCGGCAAAGACCGGCCGGTCGATGAAAAATCGCGAGAGATTCATCAGGGCCGGTTGGTTTTGGCCATCTCTTGATTGCTGCCATTATCGGATGAATCCTTTTGGTCGGCAACCTCCTGGGGCGCCACGGTGTCGTTGGGCCGGACGAACTGAATGCCGCCAACGATCACACGGTCGCCCGGCGCGAGGCCGCTCTCGACCACGCGTTGCGACTTGACCGACTTGCCCAGCCCGACCTCGCGGTACGACACCTTGTTGTCCGCGTCGACCACGTAGACGAATTTCTTGTCCTGGTCAAAGCCGATGGCACGGTCGGGAACGAGCAGCGCGTCGGCATCCTGACTGGCCGCCAATTTGACCGTGACAAACATGCCGGGGACCAAAGTCCCGTCTTCATTGGCAAATTTGGCCCGTGCCCGGATGGTGCCCGAAGTGGGATCGATCCGGTTGTCGAAGCTTTGAATGAAGCCTTTGTAGACGTGATCGGCATCGCCCTGCGCGACCAACTCCACCGGAATCAACTGCTCCTGATTATTGCCGTTGGCCTTGTTCCGGATCGTTTGCATGTAGGTCTGCTCGTCGACTTCAAAGTCGGCATAGATGCCGTCCTGAGACATGATGGAAGTCAGCAAAGGTGCGCCTATGCCGCTCTGCACGACATTACCGAGCGTTATTTCGGCGCGGCTGGTGCGTCCGGAAATGGGGGCCGTGACGTAGGCGTGTTCCAAATCGACCCGGGCTTGTTTAAGTTGCGCCTCGGCATTTTGCACGTCGGCCTCGGCCACACGCTCGGTATTGTTGTAGGTATCCAGATCACTTTGCGCAATGGCGTGAGATTGAATCAAGTTGGCGGCGCGGGCCTGGTCTAATTTTGCCAGCTCCACCTTCGACTGCGCAGAAAGCAGCGAGGCCTCGTCCCGCTCGACCGCCGCTTCATAGGGCCGCGGATCGATCACGAAAAGGATGTCTCCCGCCTTGACCGACTGGCCGTCCTGAAAGCGCACCTCCGTGATGCGTCCGCTGACTTCGGGCCTGATTTCCGCGTAATCGACCGCGACCATCCGTCCGGAAAATTCGGACCAAAGGCGGACTTTTTCCTGGGCCATGGTCTGGACGGTAACGGCGGCGGGAGGTCTCGATGCGGGTGACGGTGCGGCGCTCGCGGTGGTCGACTGACTCGTATAAAAGTGATAACCCACGGCGCAAGCCGCGAGGATCACGATGAGCGTGACGATCCGCCCCAGGGTGAACATGGAAAGGAAGGTTTTCATTATTTGAGCAGGCGAGAGAGGTTAAGACGAGCGAGGGGTAAAGCGGGCTGATCGGTACAATTAAAGACAAAAATAATCAGGCGGGGACGGGATGCTCTTGCGGCTTGATCCCGAGCAAACGCACCACGCCATGTTTGAGGCGCTCGACTTGCTTGAGGCTATTCTCAATCTTGGCCTGCATCAGCACGCCGGTCATATAGGAGAAGACTTCCTGGGCCAACTCGTTGTGGTCGCGCGATTCGATCAGGCCCTCCGCGGCGAGGTCACGCACCAACGATTCCCAATATTTCATCATGCGCGCGCTGATCTGCTCGGCCTTGAGCCGGATGTTTTCGTCCTGGGTGCTGAGTTCGCTGCCGATCGAGCAGAAAGGGCAACCCAACATCTTGCCAAAGCTCGCGAATTTCTGCTTTTGATCATCGATGATAGCCTGGCAGATGAGATCGAGGCGTTCCAGAGGAGGAATCTGGGGCGAGAAAATGCTATCCATCTTGGGGCGTTTATTTTCCCAATGGCGTTCGAAGGCGGCGACGGCGAGGTCCGATTTCGACTTGAAGGCGTAATAGAAGCTGCCTTTGTTGACACCGGCCTTGACGCAGATATCGTCCACGCTGACCGAGCCGTAGCTACTCTCCCAGATCATGTCGATGGCCGCTTGGAGCAGCTTCCGTTTGCTTTCGCTTTCTTGTTTCACGCAGCCAACTTAGTTGACTGGTTGGTATAATGCAAGGGCTTTTTTACTCGCTTCAGTAAGGACAATGGCGACAGCCATTTGCGCAGCAGGTTCCGCGCTTGAGGTGGTAACGCGCCGTGAAGACGACGTTACCTTGGGCGTCCAGGTAGGAGTCTTCGTTTTCGGAAATGGCTCGCTTTGCTTCGGCGAGGACGGCTTCAAGGTCATCGATTTCCCGGGAGATCCGGGCGATCGTTTCGAGGCAGGGACGGCATAGACATGCGGGATCGAGGCGGTCGGCGGCCAGGCGGCTCAGAATGTGATTGGGCACGACAATCTCATGGCACCAGCAAGGCCCTTTGTAGAGATGGCCCTTGGCCACGCGGCATTGATTATCGCCACCGCACCGGGGACACCGTTCGGCATGGCCGAGGCAAATTTCCTCTGGGCCGATGACCTTTATTTCTAAAAGAGATGCCAGTGCTTCCATTGGGGTTGATCGCCGAAGTGACTACAATCTGTAGTGGTAATATCGACAAGCATACTTCTAATGGTATTTATTTGGCTGAAAGTCAAAGCAATTTCCCTTTGCGCTCTTCGGTAAATTGAATGAGGCAATGAAACAAATGTAATTCCAAGGCTCGTGGAAATGACTGTCAATAAGGCCGTTATCGGTGTATGATCCCACTGTGTCTGGAGCTTTGCTGAAAACCCTGGCCTTGGGATCGCGTCTTGGCGACGAGGCGACCATTACGGAAACGATCGATTCGAGCCTTTTCCAGCAGACTTCGACCATCGGCGCGTTGCTGGAAAAGCAATTGGTGACGGAGCACGACTTTTTGCGGGAAGTTTGCGCACGATTCGGCCTGCCCTGGTGGGAGGACGCGCTGCCCGCGATGGATGAAAAATTGCGGCAGCAATTCCCGGCGCGGCTGGCGCTTCGGTATCATCTTTACCCGGTCCGGTTGAACGACAACGACCTTTATCTCCTGACTTACGACCCGTTCAACCTCACCGCCCGGCAGGTGATCTCGCAGGAAATCAAAGAACCGGTGACGTGGTGCGTGGCCACGCGACGGAGCATCATGGCCGCTTTGCGCACCGGCTATGGCGTGGGCGCGGAGACCTTCGAGGCGATTCTCGAGGGTCGCGAGATCGATGACGCGACGTTTGATCTCAAGCAGGAAGTCAACGTGCTCGATGACGATGACCCCGAGGCGACGGTGGTTAGTTTCGTGAACCAGATCATGCGCGCCGCTTTGGATGAACGCGCGACCGATATTCATGTCGAGCCGCTGGAAAACGATTTGCGCATCCGTTATCGCATCGACGGCGTGTTGCACGAGGTCCCCGTCCCGTCGCGGATCAAAATGTTGCAGGCCAGCGTGGTTTCGCGCATCAAGATCATGGCGAATCTCGACATCGCCGAGCGCCGGATGCCGCAGGACGGCCGCATCAATCTCGAGATGGAAGGACAGCCGATCGACGTGCGCGTGGCGACGATCCCGACCGTGAGCGGCGAGAGCATCAGCCTGCGTCTTCTCTCGCGCAACAAATTCGATTTCTCCCTGCTCGGCCTCACGCCCGTGGCCGAGCGTAAAATCCGCGACCTGATCTCGCAACCCAACGGCATCATCCTGCTCACCGGCCCGACCGGTTGCGGCAAGAGCACGTCGCTCTACACGTTTCTCTCGATGCTCAACACGATGGAGCGGCGCATCGTGACGGTCGAGGACCCGGTCGAGCACAAGTTGTCCGGCGTGATGCAGATCGCGGTGAAACCGGAAATCAATCTGACTTTTGCGACGGCGCTGCGCAGCATTTTGCGCGGCGATCCGAACGTGATCATGATCGGTGAGATGCGCGACTTTGAGACCTCCGAAATTGCGATTCGCGCGGCGCTGACGGGTCACCTTGTCTTCAGCACGCTCCACACCAACGATGCCATCGGCGGCATCACCCGTCTGGTCGACATGGGCGTGCAGCCGTTCCTGGTCGCCTCGTCGGTGCGCGCCTTCCTGGCGCAACGGCTCGTGCGGATGCTTTGCCCGCACTGCAAGGCGCCCGCGCATCACTCGAGGGCCTTCCTCGAACAGACCGGATTTCCGATGGCCCATGCGTCGCGCATCATGCAGGCCAAGGGATGCGAGCATTGCCGGGGCACGGGTTATCAGGGTCGCGCCGCGCTGTTTGAGATTTGCATGGTGACGCCCGCGATCCAGGAATTGATTTCGCAGGGCAAATCGGGCGAGGTTTTGAAAAACAAGGCGCTGCAGGAAGGGATGATCCCGTTGCGGCAGGACGGATGGAACCGCGTCATCGCCGGAGCGACGACGGTGGAGGAAGTCGTGCGCGTGACGGCGGCGACGGATGTCGAAGTGCTCGACGAGTAAATTCCATTCATGTAGCGACGGGCATGTGGATAGATTTTTGCTGAAAATAAGAACGGGAAAATTGAAGTGCGACGGTCATAGACCGCCGCTACATTAAAAATTATGGCCGTTTTCGCATACCAAGGGACTGGTTCGGGCGGAGAGCGCCGCACGGGAGAAGTCGAGGCGCCCACCCGCTCGGAGGCGCTGCGTCGCCTGGCGATGGATCGCATCCAGCCGCTGACCCTGGTAGCCAAGGCGGATGCGGTTGCGCCTGCAAAATCGGCGCGGGGAAAATCGACCGCCAACGGCCAGCCGCGAAAGGAAAGCAGCTATGTCGCGGGCGGCATCCGGTTGACCAATGCGCAGGTGATTCTCTTTACCGACGAGCTGGCCGATTTTCTCCATTCCGGATTGCAACTGGAACCGGCGCTGCAACTGATGGAAAAGCGCGAGGAACGCTCACCGATCAAGGATGTATCGGCTTATCTGCGGGAGAAAGTGCGCGATGGCACGAGCTTCTCCGAGGCGCTCAAACATGCTTCGCCCAATTTCGGCGAGCTCTATTGCAATCTGGTCGCGGCGGGCGAAGTCAGCGGAGCATTGGCGCCTTTGCTGCGCAGGCAGGCCATCCATCTGGTCGCAATGCAGGATTTGCGCAGCCGCGTGAAGCTGGCGTTGATTTATCCCACGGGCCTCGTCCTGGCGGGAACGGGCGCGATGGTTGTTTTCATGACCGTCCTGGTGCCGCAAATGACCAAGTTATTTGCCAAGACCGGAAGCTCGATGCCGCTGCCCACGCTGATCCTGGTCGACATGAGCACGGCGACGCATAAATACGGATTATTTTTGGCGGCCATCATCGGGATCATGGTGGCAGGTTTCATGGCCTATATCCGCCAGCCGAACGGCCGACGCTGGTGGGATGAGATCAAGCTGAAGATTCCGCTGCTGGGAGGATTGATGAGCGATTCCTTCTACGCGCAATTCTGCCAGATCATGGCCAATCTCCTGCAAAACGGACTGCCCCTGCTCAGCGCGCTCAAGCTGGCGGGCGGGGCGACAGGCAATGTGTTTTATCGAAGTCTCCTGATCCGCATCACTGACCTGGTGGGCGAAGGGGCTTCGCTGACGCGCTCGATGAAATCGGTCGGTCATTTTCCGCCCAATCTGCGCGACCTGGTTAAGGTCGGCGAGCAGACCGGCGAACTGGGAGGGACCCTGGAAAAAGTGGGCGAGCGCTACGAAAAGATCATCCAGATGCGCATCGACCGGATCATGTCGATTGTGCCGCAGGTCATCACGGCTGTATTGGGTCTCATGGTTTTGCTCATCGCCTGGTCGATGCTGTCGGGTATTTTCCAAGCCATGCACGGGTTGCAGGGTCAGGGCCATCATTAAGCAGAGCAGGGACAAGCGTTTTTGAGTTCCAGATAGCGTCCCCTGTTACGGTTACACAAGGAGCTTACTTTCCAGATTGTTTCACGGGCGGGGGATGGTACGGTATTTGGATATGAAGATTTTTATCGATAGCGGTGACACCAAGGACATTCGCGAAGCCAATGAGATGGGACTGATCGACGGCGTAACCACCAACCCGACTTTGGCCTCCAAGAGCGGCAAGCCGTTCAAGCAATTGATCATGGAAATCACCGAGATTGTCGACGGCCCGATCAGCGCCGAGGTGGTCAGCCTGACGGCGCCGGAGATGATTGCCGAGGGCGAGGACATCGCCGCGTGGCACAAGAATATCGTGGTGAAGGTTCCGCTGATTCCCGAGGGGCTCAAGGCGGTCAAGCATTTCACGGCCCATGGCATCAAGACCAACGTGACGCTTTGTTTCACGGGATCGCAGGCTTTGCTGGCGGCAAAGGCGGGGGCGACTTACATCAGCCCGTTCGTGGGACGGCTCGACGACATCTGTAGTGAAGGCATGGCGGTGATCCGCGATATCCGCACGATTTACGACAACTATGGTTATGAGACGCAAATCCTGACGGCCAGCGCCCGCTCGCCCATGCATTTCCTGGAAGCGGCGAAGATCGGCAGTGACGTGATCACGGCCCCTTTTTCCGTGTTGAAGCAATTGCTGAAGCACCCGCTGACCGATAGCGGCCTGAAGCAATTTCTCGCCGACTGGGAGAAAGCGAAACAATGACGGACGCGGCTGCAAGTCGCGATGCCGCGTCGCAGCCGCCGCTCTTCCGTTGCAAAGTCCTTAAGCCCCCTCGCTATCTTGTCCCTCCGCAGGAACGTGTCGTGACGCATCCGCCCATCGACGTTGTCGCCGGGGTCATCCGCCATGACGACGGGAGGGTGTTGATTACGCAACGGCTGGCCGACGACACGCTGGGCGGCTACTGGGAATTTCCAGGCGGGAAAGTCGAACCGGGCGAAGAGTTGAAGGCGGCGCTGAAGCGTGAACTGGCGGAGGAACTTGGCGTCGAAGCGGAAATTGGCGTGGAAATCCACCGGATTATCCATGCTTATCCCGACCGCGACGTGCGGCTCTATTTTTTTGCAGCGAGGATTGTATCGGGCGAGCCGCAGAAGCTCGAAGTGGCCGACCTGCGCTGGGTCACGCTCGACGCGTTGATGGACTATCAATTCCCCGAGGCCGACCTGCCGTTGTTGCGGCAATTGCGGGGTGCATAATCTCTCATCTTTATTTGGATCGCAGCTTCATGAAGCGGGAATAACTGGGGCAAAGCGACTGGAGCTCGCAGTGGGGGCAATCGGGGTTGAGGGCTTTGCAGCGGCGGCGACCGTGAAAAATGAGCCAGTGGGAGAAGAGGGTCCAATTCTTTTGTGGGACGAGTTTCATGAGGGCAGGCTCGATTTTTTTGGGATCGGTCTGGCGGGTGAGGCCGAGACGGGCGGAGAGGCGGGCGACGTGGGTGTCGACGACCACGCCGACATTCTGGCCAAAGGCGTTGCCGAGAACCACGTTGGCCGTTTTGCGTCCGACGCCGGGGAGTTGCACGAGGGCGTCCATGCTGGCGGGGACATTTCCTTCGTGCTCATCGACCAGAAGGCGGCAGGTGGCGCGGATGTTTTTCGCCTTGTTGCGGTAGAGGCCGATGGCGCGCAGGTCGTGTTCGAGTTGGGCGGGGTCCGCCTCCGCATAGTCGCGGGCGGTGCGATATTTTTGAAAGAGGCTGGCGGTGACTTTGTTGACCTGCACGTCGGTGCACTGGGCGGAGAGGATGGTGGCGATGAGGAGTTCGAGCGGGCTGGAGAAGTTGAGTTCGCAGTGGGCGCCGGGATAGATGCGCGGCAGCACCTCGCAGAGGGCGCGGGCGCGTTCGGCGGGGGTGGGCGATTTCAAATGAGATTTCGGGTTATATTGGTCGGCGCGAAATAAAATTTCGCGGGAAACAAGTCCTGCGGACGGCGGCAGCGTTCCCAAGTGAAGGAACGAGGAACCATCCAGCATTACGGGCTGAGGTGGGCTTCGGCGTACTTGGCCTTGGTGGCCCATTCGGGCGCGGTGTCGGAATAGTTTTCAAGCAATTCGTCGAACTGCTTTTTGGCATTGTCGTTGTCGCCCGCCTTGGCGTAGGCCTCACCCGCATCGTAGAGTCCCTCGGCGCTCAGTTCGGGCGCGGCAGGCCCGAAGAGGGTGTGTGGCTCCTGGAAATAGTGGACGGCATACTCATTGGGGCCATCGGAGGTCGGGGTGACGGCGTTGCCGCTATTTTCGAGCAGTCGCCCGTAGCCGAGCATGGCCTTGGCTTGCAGAGGCACTCCACCCTCCTGGGATTGCATCAATTTGGCGTAGATTTGTTTGGAGAGGTCCCGGTCGGCGGAGCGTTGCGATTGTTCGTTGGCGAGCGCGATGCCGTAATTGGCCTCGAGGATGTGGGGGTGCCACAGACCGCCGCCGGGGAGAGCTTCGAGCTTCAGAAAGTAGTCCTTGGCCTGTGCCGCTTCCCCTTGGGCGAGTTCCACCGCGCCAAGCCCATAGTAGGCATCGCCTTGAGCGGTCTTGTCATTCGGCGCGGCGTTGTCGAGCAGATCCTGATAGGTCTTCGCGGCGGCGGTATAGTCCTTGGCGGCGAGGAGCAACTCGCCGAACTGGTCGGTTTCCTGCCGGGTCAGGCGCAGGCCGGAATTGGCATCGATCACTTTTTTGTAGCGGTCCAAGGCCTGCGGATATTGCTTGGTTCCGTCCTTGTAGACGAAGACGAGACCAGCCTTGGCCAGCTCGAAGCGCGCCTGCATGTCGGGCGAATCGAGATCAGCCTCGAACTTGGAGAGGTAGTCTTCAAAATCAGTCTCCTTGAGCAGGCCCCAGGAACGGCGTTGTTTGGCGATTTCGATAAGGCCATTGAAGGCATCGCCCACGGCATCGAGCTGGTCTGCATCATTTTTCAGCGTGGCGACGTAAGCCTGCTCGGCGCTGCCGAGGCGCTTTTCTGCCTCGGTCCGGTTGGCGACCGTCATCGATTGGTAGTAACCGAGCGAATGGGCGGCGGCGAGCCAGAGCCCGCCGATCTTATTTTGCGCCACGGCGGCAATTTCGGGTTTGGGGGCGTTCGCCAGCGGTTGGTAGAGCGCGATGGCATCGTCGAACTTATTCTCCCTGATGAGGGCCGAGCTGACTTTGTCGGCGGACTGGGCCAGCAGGTTGTAAGCGTCGGGATAAGCCTTGGCGAGATCGTTGGCCGCCTGGATCATGGCGGGTACATTCTTCGTTTGATCGTAAAAGACGACGATGTAATAGAGCGCATAGGGGGCTGAGTCATCCTTCGGGAATTTCTGGGCGATGTCCTGGAGCGCCGGGACGGCGGCGGGGTTATTTTTCTGTTCCATGGCCAGCGCGGCAAAAAGAAGGACGCTGGGGAGTTCCTTGGTCGCGTTCGGAAAATTATTTTGGAAGGCCTTGGCCTCGGTGATGACATCGTCGAATTTTTGCAGCGAGTTAAGGGTCTGGATGTATCCGGCATCGGCGGCGGCCTGCAATTCGGCCCCGGCGGAACGATTGTCCCGCACCTTTTGGTAATCATTCAGGGCGGCGGTGAAGTTCCCGTCACTCGCCTCGTTTTGGGCCCGGGAAAGGAGGAGGCTGTTGGCCTGGGGACTGGTGGGGTTGGCCTGGAGGAACAGTTCGACGACGGCATTGGATGCGTCGATCTGCCCGAGCGCGGTCAAGGCCTGCGCCTTAAGCGTGATGGCATCGGCGACATATTTGCCTTTGGGGAAATCGTGCAGGCTGCGGTCGGCCTGCTTGAGCGCGCCGACGTAATCTTTTTGATCCATCAAACTGCTGGCGATCTGGACACTGATGCTGGCCGCCTGGGGATCGCCGCGGTGTTGGCTGAGATAATCGTTCAGCGCCTTTTCGGCCAGGGCCGACTGGCCTCCAAGGACGTAGGAATAGAGGGTCTGGAAATCGACTTCCTGGCGCTGATCCGTAGTAAGGGGCGCATAGGCGATGAGCCGGTGCAGGATGGTGCGCGCCTCGTCGGGCTGCTTCATGGAGACGTAGCATTCCGCGATGCGGATGAGGGCGTGGATGATCGGATCGGGACCGTTTTGCAAATCCTGGAGTCGCCCTTCTTCGCGGTCGATCAAAAGGCTGGTGTCGCTGGAGAGGGAATTGGAGGGGTTTCGCGAATTCGCGGCCTGGGCCGCCCGGCGGAGTTCTTCGAGATGGTTTTGCTGAAGGGTAATGATGTCCTCCTTGCGGCGGACCTGGCGGAAGGCATCGAGCGCATTCGCGTAGTTGGCGGGTGTGGGATAGAGGGACGCGAGCAGGAACAAGACCTCGGCCTTGTTCATGTTGGCCTCATTCGCCTGGACGAGCGCGTTGGGGTCCTTGCTGACCTCGTCGAAGGCATCGAGCGCCTTTTGTCCAAGGGCACGGATCGTGGCATTGGCATGTTTCAAGGTGGAGGCTTGTTTGGATTGAACGGCATAAACACTGCCGAGCAGCAGCAGGTAATCGGGTCGGCTCAGGCTGGCGCTGAATTGCGGGGCCTGGGTGAGTTGGATCAGGTCCTTTTCCGCATTGGCGTAGTCGCCGGATTCATATTGCGCCAGGGCGCGATAATAGGTGCCCGACTCGACAAAGCTTTTGTTGTCGGGCGTGAGGGCCATCGAGGCGAAATTGACCAGCGCAGTCAGGGTTTTCGTCGCCTGCTGAAAGGCGTTCTTGTCGTTGTTTTTCAGGCCCTGGGAAAATTGGGCCATCGCGGTGTAGTAAAGTGCCGTGGCGCGAAAGGCGGGCTTGTTGATGGCATTGGCCAGCCGGGACAAGCGGTCAACCGCTTTGCTGAATTCGCCGGCCCGCCAATAAGCGAACCCCGCCCGGATGCGCGCGTCATCCGCATGAGGATTGCTGGGATAATTGGTGATGAGTTGATCGAAGTCCTGCCCGGCGAGGGCAAATTGATTGTTTTGCAAAGCCGCCGCGCCTGAATTGTAGAGATCGCTGGCCGGATCGGCCCTGAGCCAGGAGGCGGCGGAAAAAAAGCAAACGGAGCCGATTAAAAACCACTTCACAATTTTTACTCTGTTGGCATTCCTTCTGGTTTTAAAGGAAATTCACCGACCAAGGCCCGACTTTTGCATGGGTGGTAACTTTCAACGCCGGAAAAACAGGGCCACGAGCGTCAGCACGATGCTGACGAGGATGCAAGTCGTGACGGGAAAATAAAACCTGAAATCGCCGTTCTGGTAAGAGATGTCACCCGGCAAACGGCCCAGCCAGCCGAGGCCTCGTCCCGACCAGAGCCACGCGCCCATAAGTGCCACGAGCAGGCCGACCGCGAAAAGAAGCTTTCCCAAATCCTGCATGTTCCAATTTAGCCGGGGCGTGAATATCTTCAATCCCCGGGTGGTATTTCCAGCGCGGGCGCGGGCTGGCCCCATCGCTCCTGGGCGCTTTGGGGTAATTCTTCGGGAAGGATCTGGTAATCGCGTTTGACGTCCTCATAAAGCTCGCGCCAGGCTTGGACGATGCGGTCGCGCAGCTCTTCGCGAGTGGCGGTTTTATCGCAGGGAATGACTTTCCCCACGCGGATGAAAACGCGGGGGCGGCGCAGGTAGTTCTTCAAGGCGTAAATTTGGTCGGAACCGATGATGACCATGGGGATGACGGGCACGTCCATCATTTTCCAGAGCGAAGCGGTGCCGATGGGCAAATCGGCCCCGCCGAGCACGGAAGTCTTGCCGTGGCGGATTCCCTTCTCCGGAAAAATGCCGACGATGTTGCCGTTTTCGAGCCGCGCCATGGCGGTGCGGAGCGCGGCGCGATCGCTCTTGGTCCGGTCGATGGGAAAGACGTGGCCCCACACCATCATTTTGCCGAGGACGGGAATTTCGAGCAGCGGTTTGTCGGCCATGAAATGGATCACGCGCGGAAATTTTGCCGCCATGAACGGCGGATCGAAATGGCTGATGTGGTTGGAAAGGAGCAGGGCCGGGCCGGACGGGGGGACGAGATCCATGCCGTCGTAATGGGCTCGGGAACCGGGACGCAAAAAGAGCAGGAATAGTTCGCGGCAGAAGTAGTAAAAAAAATTGCTCATGTATCGGTGGGCTGCCCTGGCAAGAGTTCTAGAGCAATCCGTGGCGGAGCAAAACTTTTTC
>Ga0302319_10008247_pt1 | contig 20310 bp, 15 predicted proteins | sample Bog_T0_2_FD_203319 | JGI IMG/M metagenome (GOLD analysis project Ga0302319, IMG submission 203319) | Peat permafrost microbial communities from Stordalen Mire near Abisko, Sweden - Bog_T0_2 | ecosystem: Environmental > Terrestrial > Soil > Wetlands > Peat | place: Sweden: Abisko, Stordalen Mire... | reverse complement strand
AATCGCTTCACGGAGATCGTCCCAACTGCGCATCTGGTCTTTGCTCACGGCATCGTGATAGGCGAGGTCCAGGTACAGCAGCATGAACACGGCGGTTTCCGCATCCACGCCAAGCAACGCGATCAGGCCCACCCATACCGCAATGCTCATGTTGTAGTGAAGCAGGTAGAGAAACCAAATGGCGCCGATTGCGGAGAAGGGAACCGCCATCAGAATGATGAGCGTCTTCACCACTGACTTGGTGTTGAAATAGAGCAGCAGGAAAACGATGAATAACGTGATCGGCAGCACGAGCTTCAGTTTCTCTTTCACTCGCTGCATCGATTCATATTGGCCGCTCCATTCGAGCTGGTATCCGGCCGGAATGCTCACCTTATCGCGAACCGCCTTCTTTGCCGCTTCTACATAGCTGCCTATATCGCGCCCACTGACATCGACGTATACGTAGCCACTCAGCCGGCCATTCTCGTCGCGGATCATACCCGGACCGGTCTTCAGCGAAATCGTAGCAAGCTGGCCCAGTGGGATCTGCGGACCACCGGGCGTGGCGACAAGCACACGCTGAAGTTGGTCGATGTCGCTGCGGTAATCGCGCAGGTAACGAACGTTCACTGAATATCGCTCGCGTCCCTCGACGGTTGTCGTAACCTCTTGTCCGCCGACGGCGGCCATGAGGACGTCGTTTGCGTCGTCGATGCTCAGACCATAGCGGGCAAGCTGATCGCGCTTGAGGTCGAAATCGAGAAAGTAGCCGCCCGTGGTCCGCTCGGCGAAAACGCTGGTCGTACCCGGAATGTCCTTAAGTGCCATTTCGACTTGCTCGCCGATCTTCTGAATCTCTCCAAGATCGGAGCCGAGCACCTTTACCCCGAGCGGTGTGCGGACGCCGGTCGTGAGCATGTCGATGCGCCCCTTGATAGGCATTGTCCAGGCATTGGAGAGCCCGGGCATCGTCAGCGCCTCATTCAATCCGCTCGGGCCGTAGATCAATTCCTGGGTCGATTTATGGTCGGGCCAGAAGCGCCCGAGCGTACTCTGCACCCAGCCAGGGGACCACTTGGAGTACCAACGCTCACGTTTCGGCCAGCTCGCTTGCGGCTTCAAAACTACGAGCGTCTCCATCATCGAGAAAGGCGCAGGATCGGTGGAACTCTCTACTCGCCCAGCTTTACCAAACACGCGCTCCACTTCCGGGAAGCTCTTGATGATCTTGTCCTGCACCTGAAGCATTCTGGATGCTTCCGTTACTGAAATGCCCGGCATGGTACTCGGCATGTATAACAGCGTGCCTTCATCCAACGGAGGCATGAACTCCGACCCGAGTTTGAAGAAAACCGGCACGGTCAGCGCCATTGAGATAAAGGCAGTGCAAATCGTCTTCCACTTATGCTCAAGGACGAATTCCACCACCGGATGGTAGAGCTTCATCATCGGGCGGCTGATGGGGTGGTCGTCTTCGCTGTGAATCTTGCCAACCAGAATCGCGTTCACGATCCGAGCCAGCCACGCTGGCCGGATGTTGTATGGGTCCATTCGCGTAAACAGCAAACGCATGGCGGGATCGAGTGTTATGGCCAGCACGGCGGCAATCGCCATGGAGAAGTTCTTGGTATACGCAAGTGGCTTGAACAACCGTCCTTCCTGCGCTTCAAGCGTAAAGATTGGAATGAAGGAGACTGCGATCACAAGCAGTGCGAAGAAGCTGGGGCCGCCCACTTCCTTAACCGCCGAGATGACGACGTTGTGGTAGTCGCCTGGACGGCCTTCGGCATTCCAATGCTCAAGTTTCTTGTGAGTCTGTTCGACAACCACCACCGCCGCATCCACCATGGCGCCGATAGCCACGGCCAGGCCGCCCAAAGACATGATATTTGCAGTCATGCCCGACAGTTGGATGGGAATGAACGCAAGAATGATTGTGATCGGGATCGTGATAATGGGAATGATGGCGCTGGGAAAGTGCATCAGGAAGATCAAAATGACGACGCTCACGATAACGAGTTCTTCGATCAGCGTGTGCTTCAGGTTCTCCACGGAACGATCGATCAAATCTGAGCGGTCGTAGGTATTCACGATCTTGAGGCCCTTTGGTAAGGTGGGCTCAATGTCCTTGATCTTCTCTTTTACGCGCTCGATCACTTTCTGCGCGTTCTCTCCAAAACGCATGATTACCACGCCGCCGACGGTCTCGCCTTGCCCATCCAGTTCGCCGACGCCGCGACGCATATCGGGGCCATAAGTGACGGTACCGATATCGCGAACCAGTACAGGCGTGCCGGTTTGAGGGTTGTACAAGACAACGATCTGGCCAATGTCATCGAGCGTCTTGATGTAGCCGCGCCCGCGAACCATATATTCGCGCCCGGTCATTTCCACCAGCCGCGCGCCAACGTCGTTGTTACCTTTCTGGACTGCCTCAACCACCTTGTTGATAGGGATCTTGTAGCCGAGTAACTTGTTGGGGTCGACATTAATCTGATATTGACGAACGAATCCACCCAGCGGCGCTACTTCGGCAACTCCCGGTATCGCCTGCAAGGAATATCGCAGGTACCAGTCCTGATAACTCCGCATCTGATCCATGCTGTAGTGCCCGGTGGTGTCAACCAGTGCATACTGATAAATCCAGCCAACTGCGGTGTCGTCTTTTGCTAACTCGACATTTACGCCCTTTGGCAGCTTTGGAACCACCGAACTGAGATACTCCAAGGTGCGCGAGCGCGCCCAGTAAAGGTCGGTGCCCTCCTCAAAAATGATGTACACATACGAGTAACCGAAATCGGAGAAGCCGCGAATGTCCTTTACCTTGGGCAGCCCAAGCAGAGCCGTGGTGATGGGATAAGTTACCTGGTCTTCCATAATGTCGGGGCTGCGATCCCAACGAGAATAGACGATGACCTGTGTATCAGATAGATCGGGTATGGCATCCATTTTCGTGTTCTTCATCGAATGCACGCCGAACGCGACGGCAACGCCGACGAACAGGAACACCATGTACTTATTCCTTGCGCAGAGTTCAATCAGGCGATCAATCATTGCTGGGACTCCCATACCATCTGGGCCAGGTCATGAATCACGCCGCCATTCTCGGCGACGAAGGCTTCCGCTACCTTGCGGTCAGCGAAGGCAAAGGTGCCTGGTGAGCAACGGTCAAACGCCATCTGATCCGTATGTTTCATCTCACCCATATTGGCCATGTCGTGCTCGCAGGCGACAACGCGGCTTCCTTCCACGTACCAGGCGCGCTGTGGGTCCAAGCTCTTGCGGGTGGGATAATCGGTGACTTCGATAAACTTTACGGGCTTATGCTCCTGCCGTCCTTCGGTCAAGGCACAATGCGCGCAACACACGTCGCGACGATGGCCTCCGATCTCGACAACCACGTGCGCTTCCGGCTTAATGTGACGCGCACAGATACTGCAAAGTTCCGCGGAGCGCCGATGCATGAGCCAGTAACCGCCTGCATAAAGTGCGCAAAACACCAGGACTGCAACGGCTCCATAGATGGAAGCTTTCTTGGCCATAATTCGCTCCTTAGTTTTTCATCTCGCTCATGGCGCTCTTCAGTTGGCTCTCGGAGTCGACCAGGAAGTTGCCTGAAGTTACGATGGTGTCGCCCGGCTTCAAGCCGGACAGAACAACGACTTTGCCGTCGAACTTCGCGCCCATCTGAATGTTGCGAGGCTCGAATACTCCGCCGTCGTGGACGAGAAACACATATTGCTTATCGCCCGAATCCATTACTGCTTCCTGCGGTACCAGAATCTGGGTTCCATAGTTGATCTTCAAATCCACGTTAGCCAACATCTGCGGCTTCAGCTCGTACTTAGGATTCGCACACTCAATCCGAACCTTCACAGTGCGGGTTACGGGATCGACCGTGGGATTGATGTAAGTGATCTTGCCGAAGTACGACTTACCCGCGTAATAACTCAGATGCATTTCCACGTTCTGCCCCACCTTTACGTACGGCACTTCGTACTCATAAACGTCGGCGATTACCCAGACCTTCGACAAGTCCGTGACTTGATAGAGATCCATGTCCGGAGTAATAGAGGTCTGCGGGAATGCCTTGCGATCCGTTACAAAACCCTGCACCGGCGAGTAGAAGGTAAGAGTGCGGCTAACTTCGCCGCTTTCGTCCAGCTTTCTGATTTGTGCGTCGGTAATGTCCCAAAGTCTTAGGCGCTCACGGGCGGAGCGCAGCAATGCCTGCCCACCTTGCGAAACTTCCTTGAACTCAGATGTACCGAGACTCTTCTCGCCACGTTTTGCGATGAGATATTCCTCTTCGGTTGCCACCAGGTCAGGGCTATACACGGTGAACATGGGCTGCCCCTTCTTCACCAGTTGGCCGATGTAGCTGACGTAGACTTTGTCGATGAAGCCGCTGATCTTGACATGAACGTGCTCGACCTTGGTTTCATCGGCTATCACTTGGCCGGTTGTGCGAACCGAACGCATTAGCGGCTCGCGCGTTACCGTTGATGTCCGAACGCCGATAAGCTGCTGCCTGTCAGGCGCGATTTTCACCGTGCCCACGGCCATAGCGTTGGCGGCGGTGCCTTCGTCGGCGTACTTCGGGACGAGTTGCATACCGCAGTCGGGAGCGATGCCAGCCTTGTTCGCTTTGTATGCCGGATGCATCGGGTCATACCAGTAGAGGATTTTGCGTTCGCCCTGTGAAGCTGGTTTGCTCATCGCTCCGGCATCGGATTGTGCATCGTCGTCCGCATACTTGGGCACCAGGTCCATGCCATCGGGAGCCTTTCCCGGCTTGTCGTAATGATGTGCCGCGTTCATTGCGTCATACCAGAAAAGGACTTTCCGCTCTGCTGGTTTACCACTGGAGTTGGCTGCAGTCGAAGCGTCATCGTGATGCCGGAAGTGGCTGACGATCCGGCTGCCGTAGATGGCTCCAATCGCGACGACAACGATCATTGTGAGAATTCCTAAACTCTTGCGAAGCATTGTTTTGCTCTCCTCGGCATCGCGATGCCAATGACTGCGATAGGAAGCTTACTGAATCTCTGCTTCAGTGCTGTGATCGGTTTCATCATGGCTCCTTCTGCGGCGCGGGCATATTTTCCGGTGTCTGAATCTGCGACGTCAGGTCTACGCCTACCATGCTTTCCAATCGCGCTAACGATGTCTGGTAACTTGCCAACTCGCGGTAGTAGTCGATTTCGTAGTTCAACACCATCGAAAAGTTCCCGATGACAGTCAGAAAATCCGCGGTTCCCACCTGGTATGAAGACATCGAGGACTCCAATGCGAGGGAAGACTGCGGAACGATGCCTTGCGAAAATAGGCGTAATAACTCGTCGGAGGCTTTGGCTGCGAGGTACTGCTGTTTGAGTTCGAAGTTGAGTTCGTTCTGGCGATTGCGCTGGCTGTGTTCGGCGACGATCTGTTCCTCGGTAGCCTGCGCGACGGCCTCGTGTTGCTTCGTTTTGTAAAACACCGGGACGTTGATCGTGAATGTGAGGCCATGCATGTCAGGCATGTTGGGACGCTGCTGGTACATGTACCCGACACTTATATCCGGATAATAGTCCTTCTGTGCCAGGTCGATTGCAAGATGGCTGCGCTGAACCATCTGTTTTTCGCGCTGCAACCCGGTGTCATTCTCGCGTGCCAGCCTGTATAGGTCCGCTAGGGAGACGGTAAGCGCCGCTTGCTGCAGGTTCGCTGCCGGTGGCAAAGGCGCATCCGGATCACGCGCCAATAGGGTGTTCAGTCGAGCCTGCGAGGTCTTGCGCTGCTGCTCCAGCACGGTAAGGCGCTGCATCAACAGTGAGATCTCCACCTGCGAACGCAGAATGTCCTGTTGAATGCCTTTACCCACGCGATAACGCGACTCGGAGATTTGCGATAGCTTTTGCAGAAGCTCTCTGTTTTGCTGCGTGGTCTGGATGGCCTTATCGTAGAACCAATAATTGTAGTAGGCAGACTTCACGTCCGCCGTAACCCTTCGGCGCGCGGCTTCGTAATCCCAGTGCGCCGCGTCAGCTTCCTTCGTCGCTATCTCGCCGCGGAGCTTCAACTTTCCGGGATAGAGCAACTGCTGTGTGGCGGCGACGCTCCGATAGCTCGACGGGTCGCCGCGCTGCACGCTGAAGGGCGTGATGTTGCCGGCCCATCCAATGCCCACCGTAGGGTCGGGCAATGTCTTGGCCTGCGGAACCCGCCGCCGCTGCGCTTCCACGGCGTGCAGCGTGCTTTGAACGCCGGGGTTCTTCTGGAGCGCCTCGCGCACAAGATCGTCCAGGGTGGAAACGCTGTGATCGCCTGGTGATACCGGCGGCTGCGGCGCTGTTTCCGGCGGCGCGGTTAGCGAGAGTTGAGCAATGGGCAGTTTGTCAGGCGCTGCATTCTGAGCCAGCATCTGCACGGATAACAACAATCCCACGAGGGTAATTGTGACTCTATTTCCAGTCATGTAAGTCTCTCTTTGATAGGCAAAGTGACGACCCTTAGATACTGCTAACTAAAGGACACACGTCGGCTGCGAGGACTGACCTAGATGAGAAATGTGCAGAGTACGGATAGAGGAGGGGAACTTCTAAAGGAGCGCGCGTCGCCGCGCGATTCCGTCCCGGAAAGCAGGGGCATGGATGCTGCCGGCTCTGCCGCCGCGACGAGTGTCGAGCCTAGCGTGCGATTCACGGGCGCTTGCGCGGCAGTTGCGGGAGCCGCTTTTCCCGACGAAACATCGCAGCAAGTGCCGCCCTTGGTATTCGCCTGCAGACTCATGTCTTGGGAGCAGTGCGGGCCGCAACATTCATGCGTCTTTGCGGAGGTTCCGAGCAGGCAAGCCCCAAACGCCGACAGACCGCTTGCCAACAGAACAAACGCTAATACCGCGGCAACGAGTTTGAGTCTCTGGGGCATTTGTAAGTACAAGGTATAACGATATCACAAGAGTATGGGAGCTCGGCGGTGTTCGTCTGTGACCATCGTCACCATGACCTCACGGCGCGACATCGAGAATTGACGTCAAGCCTTTCAGGTCTTTGACTACAATCTGCCGGGCATCCACTTCGAGCAGCCCTTCGGCCTGCAACCGCGTGAGGTTGCGAGAGATCAGCTCTCGGACCGTTCCGAGTTGATTTGCCAACTCCTGGTGGCTGGCCGGTAACAGAATCTCCACTCCCCGCACAGTTGTTTTGCCTTCGCTTCGGGCTAATCGCACCAGCGTGGAGACAAGCCGCTGGCGAATTGTGGTGAACGACAGTTCCTCGATGATGCCAACCAATCGCCTGAGTCTTGCACCCACAACGGCGAGCACTTTGAGCGAGACCTCGGGATGCTCCAGGCAGTATGCCTGAAAATCTCGCCGCGAGATGAAGGCAATTTCGGTGTCTTCAACGGCTATCGCCGAGGCAGGGTAAGGGCCACCGTCAAAGACCGGAAGTTCGGCGACGGAGCCTCCCGGCTGTTCCACGGCCAGAACCTGTTCTCTTCCGTTCACCGAGGTCTTGAAGATGCGCACCCTTCCCCGGGAGATGATGTTTAATCCCTTGCAGGTCTCACCCTCGGAAAACAATAGCTCTCCAGCGCTGAACAGCTTTCTGGATGTGCGTTGTGCAAGCAGGAGTAGCTCAGGTTGAGAGAGACCCGATAACAGAGGCGTGTTCTTTAGGACAGCCGCGAGGTCCGTGAGTTCAATGGGCACGCGACGAATTATAACAGCGCGAGACTTCGGTTAAGGAGTGCCCGGAGAAGGATTTCTTCTCCGGGCGAAAACATCATGCAAGCATCGCGGCGAGGTCTTCATCGGCAGTCTTAATGGCCATGAGGTTGAACTTCTCATGGAGCAACTCGAGCACTGCGGGCGACAGGAACGCAGGCAGCGTCGGTCCGATGCGGATGTTGCGAACGCCAAGGTGCAGCAGCGTGAGCAGGACTGCGACTGCCTTTTGCTCGTACCAGGACAGGACCAGCGACAGGGGCAGATCGTTAACTCCGCATTCAAATGCCTTGGCGAGAGCGATGGCAATCTGCAGAGCCGAGTAAGTATCGTTGCACTGGCCGATGTCGAGCAGGCGCGGGAGTCCGCCAATCTCTCCGAAGTCCAGCTTATTGAAGCGGAATTTTCCGCAGGCAAGCGTGAGGATCAGGCAGTCGCTGGGAATCGATTCGGCGAGTTCCGTGTAGTAGCTTCGGCCGGAGCGTGCGCCGTCGCAACCGCCAATCAGGAAGAAGTGGCGAATGGCGCCGGACTTCACGGCGTCGACGACCTTGCCTGCCACGCTGAGCACTGCATTGTGGCCGAAGCCGACGGTGATCTCCTCACCAGAGCCATCTTCAGAGTAACCAGGGGCGAGCAGAGCAGCCGCGATAACCGGAGCGAAGTCCTGATCGGCGATATGCCGGACGCCCGGCCAGGCGACAGCGCCAGAGGTAAAGATGCGCTGTTCGTATGTGACTTTTGGTTTCTGTATGCAATTTGAGGTCATCAGAATCGCGCCGGGAAATTCAGCGAATTCTTCAGCCTGGTCAGTCCACGCACCGCCGTAGTTTCCTGCCAGATGCTCATAGGCTTTGAGCTTGGGATAGCCGTGCGCGGGCAGCATTTCGCCGTGAGTGTAAATCTGAATTCCAAGGCCTTTTGTCTGCTCAAGCAGCGCAAAGAGGTCGTGAAGATCATGACCCGAGACGAGGATCGCCTTGCCTTTGCGGGCGTTCAGCCTCACCTTTGCGGGCTGAGGATGTCCAAAGGTTTCAGTGTGCGCTTTGTCCAGAACTTCCATGACGCGATAGTTCAGCTCGCCCACAGCGAGTGCCATCGCGAGAAGGTCGCCGGCGGCAGGCGAGGGATGGGTGAGAAAGTCGAGAATCTCGTGGATCTTCGCGTAAGAGAGTGGATCGCCCGCGCCAAGGGCCAGCGCATGGGCAGCGTACGCGGCGACTCCCTTGATGCCGTAGAGCACAAGTTCCTGCAAGTTGGCGGTTTCTTTACCTTCGGTGAGAAAACGCGCAGGCAGCAGCGCTTGCTGGCCCTGGGCCAACAGGCCATCCAGTGTTGTGGCGGGAATCCATGTGGCGGGGGCGTCAAGTTTGGCGGGAACTACGCCGGCCTTGGCGCAGGCTTGCTCATACAATGCGCGAGCGGCATCCCGCGTTGTCACGGCCTCATGGATCAATGTAACCAGGCGCTCGGGATCGAAATTAACGTTGGTAAGCGTCGCGAAAATAGCGCGGATGGTGAAGCTGTCGATCTCCGGATCCGCTGCACCCTGCTGCCGCGCCCGATGTGCGTACATCGATATGCCCTTAACGGCTTGGATTAAGAGATCCTGAAGAGTTGCCGTAGTCTCGTCTTTTCCGCAGACGCCAAGCGTCTGGCAGCCTTCGCCCTTTGAAGTTTGTTCGCATTGGTAGCAAAACATTGAGTGTGGACCTTCCTGTCTGGATTAGTTTGTAGCCTGAGCATACGGACAAGGGGAGGCTCTCACAGCGACTTAAGTCACAGGCACAACGAATTACATTTCTCTTTAATTGGAGTGACTAAAGTCGCTGTGATCGGCGCGGCGCCGGTCTAAGTTGTGTTTCAAGGAGATCGCCATGACCGCTAAAGCACAGACCGTTCGCGAAATTGCACTGGAACAGCCATCCTCAATCCGTGTGTTTGAACGCTATGGAATTGACTATTGTTGCGGAGGTCGCAAGCCTCTCGCCGAGGCATGTGCCGCCGGAAAGCTCGAAGTTGACACGGTAATTGCGGCCCTTGAAGCTGCCGCGAAAACTGCCGCTCCCATCGTGCAGGACTGGACAGAGGCATCGCTTGAGAAGCTAAGCGGACATATCGTTGCCACGCATCATACGTACGTTAAAAGGGAACTACCGCGCTTGGCGGAGCTGGCCCTCAAGGTTGTAGCGCGTCACGGTGCTACAAAGGCTGAGTTGCCGGTAATTCAGGCCAGCCTGGCGCGGCTGGACGAAGAATTGACCCAGCATCTGGCAAAGGAAGAAGCCATCCTGTTTCCCTATATCGTAAGCTTGGAGCGCGCTATCGCCGAGGGCGGCGCAAAGCCTCATGGGTGTTTTGGAACGGTTGCCAATCCCGTCGCGATGATGACCCAGGAGCACGATGCGGCTGGAGTAGTTCTCGCGGAGATCCGCCAGTTAAGCCACAATTTCGTGACACCCGCGGATGCCTGCCCTACCTATCATGCGTTCTATGATGGATTGAAGGATTTCGAGCAGGACCTGCACCAGCACATACATCTGGAGAACAATATCCTCTTTCCTCGCGCCATCGACCTGGAGGCATCGGCCAATCCGGCTAGTTAGTCGCGTTCGGAGCGCGTATCCGCGCCTGCCTAAAGCCGGCTATCGAAAGATAGTCTGGAATTTGTGAAGCTTGTCACAGTTATTATGGATGCTGGCCGGGTAGTCTCATTTACATCCGTTACGGATGCGTGGATGATCCGCGCTTTGGAGGCTTTTAATGTTTGAGGGATTGCTGCAACCAATGCATTTGATCGTAATTCTGTTCATTGCCCTGCTCGTGTTTGGACCGAGCAAATTGTCGGAGCTTGGCAAAGGCATGGGACAGGGAATCAAGAACTTCAAGGATGCCGTGAACGACAATTCCGGTAAGCCTGCCGAGACGAAGAAAGACAGCACGCCCGTAGCCTAAGATTATCTCGAACTCCAGCGGGCGTTATGGACGTGGGGTTCCGCACTCGTCAAAAGTCATATTGAGAGCGGCGCTTCCGGTACGGTCTTTCCATTGGAAGAACAGCTCGGCATAGGACGCGGTGATGTAGTCGCTTGCGCTGAGGCCGAGGCATTTTGCGATGCGGTCGATCCACTCGGGCGCGCCCTCGATTTCACCGAGGTCGCCGATCGGCGTGCGGTCAATAACGACCTCGCCTGTGCCGTCGGTCCATTCTGCACGATATTTTTCATAGCGAAAAGCTGGCAAAAACCCAAGTGCGGTGAGAATCGCGTGCATCTCGCCACCGTTGGCGACCGAGGTTTCGTGCTCGACGCGAGTCTTGTACTTGCCGGCAACGCCGCGCGACTTGTGGGTGAGGCACCAGCGATCGCCATAGGCGCGGAGCCGCAGCACCTCCGAGGCGCGCCGGAGATCGCCTGAAGCCGTGTCATAGAGGGTGTTGGACTCGAAGGTAGATGGCGTCTGCTCATGGAATCCATCGCTCTGCAGTGAGCACACCAGGGCGGCGGCGTCTTGAACCATAAATTTGATTTCGACTTCGTTGCTATCGTGTGCGCTCATTAGACCTGCCCTCTACCCACGGTGTATCTGCATGGCACGGTCGGCGGTAACGGCAAAAAGAATCAACATTGAGATGAAGCCGTTGGTGGTAAAAAAGGCAGCGTTGAGCCTGCTCAAATCGTTGGCCTTCACCAGGGAGTGCTCGTAGAGCAAAGCGATGCCGGTAATCGTCACTCCGGCAACGGCAAGATAGCCGAGGTCGAAGCTAAACAGCATCCAGGCGAAGAAAGCGAAGGCAATGACGTGGAATGCCCTGGCGACGCGGAGCGCTCCTGCTATTCCGAAGGCTCGCGGGATGGAATAGAGACCGCTGGCGACGTCGTACTGGTAGTCCTGGCAACTGTATAGAATGTCGAAGCCTCCGCCCCAGAACATCACCGCGGCGGTCACAATCAGCATCCGGACGTCGAACGTTCCACGTACTGCAACCCACGCGGCGGCCGGAGCCACGCCCATGGCCAAGCCAAGAAAGAGATGCGCCCAGCGGGTAAATCTCTTGGTATAGGAGTAGGCGCAGATGATGATGAGCGCCAGCGGCGAAAGATAGAAGGCCAGGGGATTCAGCATCCATGCGGCAAACAAGAGCAGGGCGGAAGCTGCAATGGTGAAACAGAGAACAAACTGGCGGCTGAGCAGTCCCGCGGGCAGGGCGCGGATGGAAGTACGGGGATTGAGCGCATCGATATCGGCATCCACCAACCGGTTGAAAGCCATGGCGGCGGAGCGCGCCGCGACCATGGCAACGCAGATCCACCCCAAGGTGCGGGGCGTAGGAACTCCGTTGGCGGCGATCACCGCCCCGGTCAGTCCGAAGGGGAGCGTAAGGAAGGAATGCTCCCACTTAATCATATTGAGAGTCACGCCAATGTTCTGAAGAGTTTTCCGTAACATTTCGTAGAAACCAGGCACCTGTGTATTGTATCTGGTGCTCACGCCTCATGTGGGTTGCGATATCATAAGGGAATGCCGGAAGTTCAGTATCCCGTCACCGCCCCGCGCCACAGCTTCTTCAGCGAAGATGCGCGGCTCAACAGAATTCACGACAAAATTATGGCCGGTGAGCGTCTCGGCGAGAGTGATGCGCTGGCGCTCTATCGCACGCCAGACATGCTGGCCCTGGGCTGGCTGGCGAACCATGTGCGCGAGCGGATGCATGGCAATATCGCGTACTTTAACGTGAATCGCCACATCAACCACACGAATGTCTGCGTGGCTGCCTGCAGGCTGTGCGCATTCGGGCGCAAAAAGGGAAGCGAAGGCGCTTATACCATGGCGCTGGATGAGGTATTCAAGTCTGCCGCGAGTGGTTACACGGAGGCGGTGACGGAGTTCCACATCGTCGGGGGATTGCATCCGGAGCTTCCGCTGAAATATTTCACGGACATGTTGATTGGGCTGAAGGAGCGTTTCCCGCAGGTGCATCTGAAGGGTTTCACCATGGTGGAGATCGCGTTTTTCGCCAAGCTCAACAAGTTGACGACTCGCGACGTTCTGGTGAAGCTGAAAGCTGCCGGACTGGATTCCATGCCGGGAGGCGGCGCAGAAATTTTTTCGGAGCGCGTGCGCGCAATCATCTGCGATCACAAGATCGATGGCAACGAGTGGCTGGACGTAGCCCGGGAAGCGCATCTGCTGGGAATCAAGTCGAACGCTACCATGCTCTACGGACATATCGAGGGCAATGAGGACCGGGTCGATCATCTGCTGAAGTTGCGTGCCTTGCAGGATGAAACCAAGGGCTTCCAGACGTTTATTGGACTTTCATTCCACCCCGATCACACCGTTCTGCGGCATCTGCCGTGGACGACCGGCGTGCTCGACTTGAAGCAGATTGCGGTGGCGCGGCTGGTGCTGGATAATTTCCCGCACATCAAAGCCTACTGGCAAATGCTGACTCCGAAGATTGCGCAGATTGCGTTACGCTTTGGCGCCGACGATATTGACGGCACCGTGGTGGAGGAGAAAATTTACCACGATGCCGGAGCGACAACTCCACAAGGGTTGAGCCGCCAGGATCTGATTCGGTTGATCGAAGCGGCAGGGCGGGTTCCGGTTGAGCGCGACACCCTCTACCGTCCGGTGACGCGCACGGCGACTTCGGTGTCAGTCTCCGTCTAGCGAGGTGAAAATTTCATGGCCGCTGCCCACCGGGGCGGCGGCTTTGTCTTGGGCGAAGATCAAACAAATTCCCACAGTGGGGCATCGGAATTACCTTAGAGTGTGCAACCACGTTCTTTTTTCTTGCCTCTTTGGTAAAGAGTGATAAATTCCCTCAGTTCAGGACCGTACGAGTCGAAAGCATTGAATTTTGCGAGGCTCACAAATGAACGTCCATTTTACGTACAAGCTGGATAAATCTCCCGCCAATGAGCAGTATCTCCAATCACAAATAGATAAATTGGGACCGCGGTTGCAGGTATTCAACCCGGACATGATTTCCCTGCGAGGTTTGTTCGAGGAGGCGCCGAAATCGGGTTTTACGGTGGCGCTGAATTTGCGCTTGCCTGCGGGACAGATGTCTTCCCGGTCGAGCGCGGAGTCTCTTCACGCCGCCATCCGGGTTGCGTTCGAAGACCTTACCGAACAGTTGCGTAAACACAAGGAACATTTGCGCAGCCAGTACCGCTATCCCAGGGTGAGGGGAGAGGAGCGTCAACGAATCGAGCCTCAGGTCGCATTCGAAAGCACGGTCGCGTCGGTGAAACTGGAAAAAATTTCCAGCGGTGACGTGACCGGATTTGTGAATGCGAATTTGGATCGCCTGCGCGGGTATGTGATGCGTGAGATCCGCTTCCGGCTTGATAGCGGACAACGTCGTTTAGCGGAAGTTAGCGTCGAGGAGGTCATCGACGAAGCGATTGCAAATGCGCTGGACGAGCATTGCCCACGCCCGGAAAAAATTGCGCTGGAGCCATGGCTCTATCGCCTGTCGCGCTCAGCAATGGACAGGCTGGGAAATCAGCTTGAATCGGGCGCGCGTTCGGTAGCGCTGAACGATGAGGAGCGTTTTCCCGCGCCCGACGTTGACAATGAAGAAATGTTCGAGTTTTATCATCCCGATGAGAGCGTGACCAACGAGAACCTCATCGCGGACCGGCGTGGCAGCACGCCGGAGGATGACGCATCGCACGACGAACTGATGGCGATGGTCGAGCGTGCTCTGCGCGATGCAACATCGGACCAGCGCGAAGCGTTCTTGCTTTTCACGCTGGAAGGCTTTCGGCTGGCGGAGATCGCGACGATTATGGAACATACGGCGGCGCAGGTGCAGCACGACATCAAGGTAGCGCGCGAGCATCTGCGGCGTTCGCTGGTTGCTGCCGGAGGGCGCAGGCAGAAGCTTGTAGCCGATCGGGCATCCTCGCAGGCACGAAGCGCCTGACCTGACGAATCATAGGAGCCGGGTCATGAGTTCGCGGGCGCGGGAACCTAGTTTGTTGCGGAGGTGCTCCAGGGCTTTGCCGTGAATCTGGGACACGCGGGATTCGGTTTTGCCGATGGACCTGGCGATTCGCGCCATCGTGTGTTCCTTGAAGTAATAGAGAATCATGACGGTGGCTTCGTCCGCGGGAAGCTGCGCGATAAACTTGCGAAGCTCGCTGCGGCGTTCATTCTGATGGCACATGGCGTCTGGGCGCTTCTCCGGGTCGTCCGCAACGCTTTCCTGCACCGAGAGATGTTCGCTGTCCTCCTGCGGTTCAAACTCAACTTCCTTCAGACTCTGAACCGCGTTGGCAAATTCAAAGAAGGTGTTCAGATCCAGGCCCATCGAATTGGCCAACTCATCGCTATCGGGCTTTCGTCCCAGTTTGGATTCAAGCGCCCGGGTTGCGTTGTCCAGTTTCTGCTGGCGGGTGCGGAAGTATCGCGAGGCCCAATCGAGTTCGCGGAGACTGTCGAAGATTGCGCCCGTAATGCGGATACGTGCGTACTGATGGAATGGCAGGTCCCGTTGCGGACCGAAGCGCCTGGCCGCGTCGATCAGGCCAAGAGACCCGGCCTGTACCAGGTCGTCAAACTGCACGGAGGCGGGAAGGCGGCGCAGAATGGAACGCGCAATCTGCTTCACTTCCTCCATGTGGGCCAGAACGAGTTGCTCCTGCTCATCCTCCGGCACAGTTTCGAACGGTGGAGGTGGAAAAAACGGTGGCGGGAGCAGATCGGGGGAAAAATGAGCGCTGGTCACAGGCCGTCCTTTCCAATAAGGGGATCAATGCCCGGACGCAGCAAAAGCTGGCCGCAATCTATGCCCATACTCGCTCCCTCGAAGCGTCCGGATCAAAATAGAGGGAGGGCCTCCCGTTATTAAGAGGTCCATCGGCAAAGCGTGGGCACAACTTGAGCGTGGGCGATGACAAAGTTTCAATGGCAAAATGGAGGGCAGGCCAGAGGCAAAATGGCCGCGAGGACAGCCTTGAATCCTATTGAGCCTAGCGAAGTCTCTACCCCGTTTCATGTCTCGTCAGACCGGCGTACCCCGGCTGGCGTATGGATGATCTCCACCGCGCTGTTTGCGTTGCTGATGTGGGTTGCGCCGCGCTATGGCTACTTCCGCGACGAACTCTACTACATGGCCTGCGGTGAGCATCCTGCATGGGGCTACGTCGATCAACCCCCGCTGATCGGATGGGTCGCCTGGTTGCTTCAGCACACTATCGGGGCCTCGCTCTACGCTTTGCGCCTGCTACCGGCGCTTGCCGCCTCTGCACCCATCTGGCTCACCGCGCGCCTTGCCCGCGAACTTGGCGGCAAGAGGCGTGCCGAAATTGTCGCCGCGCTCCTTGCGGCAGTCATGCCGGTCGCCGTTACCATGGCGCATCTGTTCACCATGAACGCCTTTGACCTGGCGCTGTGGACCGCGCTCGCCCTGATTCTGGTGCGCCTTGAAAACACCGGCAATCCGCAACTCTGGCTCCTTTTCGGAGCCGTCGCCGGAATCGCCATCCTCAACAAGTACGGAGTCATTTTCTTCCTGCTTGCCCTGCTTGCGGGAACTCTCGCCACAGGCTGGCGAAGATGGTTTGCAAACACTTATTTCTGGATGGGGATTGTGCTTACAATCTTTATCGCACTTCCCAATTTCCTCTGGCAGCAGCAGCGCCATTTTCCGTTCCTTGAATTGATGCGGAACATTCGCCGCAACGGTCGCGATGTTGCGCTGCCTCCCCTTGGCTTTTTCCTGCAGCAACTGCAGATTGTTAATCCCGTTTCCATGCTCGCCGTTTTTGCCGGAGCGATCTGGCTTCTCCGCAGCAAGCGTTATCGCGTCCTCGGCATCGCTTTCGTTGTCTTCTACACTGCCCTGATGCTGATGAAGGCGAAGAACTACTACCTCGCTCCGGTGTATCCCATGATGTTCGCCGCCGGAGCCGTGGCCCTCACCCAGTGGACAGATCGTCCTCGCCTGCGCTGGATTCCAGCTGTAACCGGAGCCCTTGCGAGCCTTGTCTTCCTTCTGTTGCTTCCCATGTTCATCCCCGTGCTTGATGTGCCCCACTTCGAGCAATACATGAGGGCGACCGGGCTCAAGGAACCGCAGTTCGAGCATCACAAACCAGCTGTGCTCCCTCAGATTTACGCCGACATGTTCGGCTGGCCCGAGATGGTCGAGAAAACTGCCGCCTTCTACAACACGCTCACCCCGGAGCAAAAGCGGCGCACCATCATCTGGGGTGATAACTATGGAGACGCTGCAGCCGTCGATTTCTTCGGCCCGCGCTACGGTTTACCCAAGGCAATCGGCGGTCATCAGAGCTTTTTCATATGGGGCCCGCGCGATTATCGCCGCGTGGACATGATCAACCTCGGCTCACACGATGACGAAACATTGCAGAGTGAGTGCGATTCAGTCCGCGTGGTCGGCCACGTCTATCACCCGCTGGCGCGTTCTGACGAAGAATTCGATATCTACTACTGCCAGGGCCTCCGCATCGACCTGCAGCAAGTATGGCCGAATACTAAGAAATGGGACTAGGGAACGCGGTTCATAAGAATTCGTTCTGAAAGATAGGAGAATTAGAACTGTCGGGTGCCCCACCTTTGCCGCGCCGATTTTGCGCGGGCAAGGTGGGAAGCAATCCCCTCCACATCTGCAAAGGCTTTGCTCCCGCAGTTGGAGTTGCTCTTGCGTTTGTTCGTGCCATTGCCTCCCACCTTCTGCGGTCAGTCAGTCGCTGCTTTCATGTCGCAAAGAAAACGGCGAGCCCTCAGTCAGGCTCGCCGTTCGCACTGAATGACGCTAGGTTACTTCGATTCCTTCTCTTTCTCCTTGTTCTTGTTCTCCTTGGCGGGAGGCGGAACCTTATGCTCCTGAGCTGGTGCCGCCGCAGGCGCAGGCGACGTGCGCTGCGGCTGTGCCGGTGCGGCATTGTGCTGTGGCTGCGCCGGTGCCTGTGCTGTGTTACGTGGTTGCTGTACCGGAGCAGCCTCCCGTGCGGGAGTTGGCGAGGTTACTGGCCGGTTCGGAGTCTCCGCGGGACGCGTAGCGGGTACCTGTCCAGAGGCGTTTCCTGCCGGCTGTGCCGGACGCGGAGCGTTACGAACCGGCGCACCGTTCTGGCTTGCTGGAGCCTGATTAGCGTTTGCCGGAGGCACGGTCTGTTGAGGCGTAGCGGGCACATTTTTCGTTGGCGGTCTTCCGCCCTGCGTGAATGCTCCAGGCTGATTTGCAACCGGCGGTTTTTGCTGGTTTACGGCAGGCTGGTTAGTCACGGTCGGTCTTCCGCCTTGCTGGTTTACGGCAGGCTGTCCACCGCGAGAAGGCGAAGGCGGATTGGTTGCCCGAATATTAGCCCGAACCGTTGGGGCCAGTGGCATGCCGTTGGATTTCTCCAGCAACGGGCGTTGCTGTTCAAAGGTCACCGGACGCGGTGGCGGAGCTACTTTGGAAGCTACCTGCCGCGGCGCGACAATATGCTGCGGCACATTGGACGGAGCGCGCCCGCCAAGTACTGCCGCTTTCGTCGGTACCACCGAAGCGTTGGTCATTACGCTGGTGCGTCCCACGGCAGAGGCGGGAACCACCACGAAATTTCCTCGCACAGGTTTCCCGGATGCGAAGGTGCTGTTCGAGACTCCCGTGACGGCCCCATGCACTCCAGCGTTTTCATAGTGAACGTTGCTGATCGCGTTGTTTCGGATATTGACGTTGGTGGTCGAATAGTAGTTGTTGATGACCGTAACGTTGACGACCCGGGAGTTCGAGATGTTCACATTGCGGGCATACGCCGGACTGACGTGATACGACGGGATATACGGGTCATGCCAGCCCAGAGGGAACCATCCCACTCCGCCGCCCCCGCCGATTCCAATCGACACGCCAAAGCTTGGGCCGCCAACCCATGCAACCAGGGCGGGAGCGTACACCGGACGAACTCCTACCGGCCCCGGAATCCATCCCCAGCGGCCGCCATCGTTGACCCAGCGGCCATAGTGGAAGGGAGCAAATCCCCAGGGCGCGTCGTCCACCCAGGTCCATCCCCACGGCTCAACCCAAGCCCAATGGCCTTCGCGATAAGGAGCCCATCCTTCCTGTACGCGCGGGTACCAGATCGTCCCATACGCCGCCGAAGGCACCCAGGTTCCATTGTCATCCAGATCCTCGTAGCCCACGGTTCCAGCCGCTACATACTGGGCGGATGCTGACGAGGTTTCCCGCCGTTCGCGCATCTCGCACCACTCATCAAAGGCATCGATGGGCCGCGGCGCCGTGCGCATGTAATTCAGCGACTGTCCCTGGCTGAAGCTGTACTGTTGGCCACCGCGAATGCGCAATGCGTCGCCCTGCCCGCTTGCTTCGCCATCGCCGTGGCGCACCGTGATCCGGCTAATATCCTGATCCGGCAGCACCTCGAAGCGATACTCGCCCGGCTTGGAGACGGTGTACGCAAAATTCGGCGTATCGACTTCCACAACCTCGTCCGGATTGAGGTAGCGCACGGACAGGTTCAGCGTGCCCTGGTCCAGTTCGATCTGCGTTGTGTTGTCATCCAGGTTTGTGAGGGTGACGCTGGTCTCGCTGCCCATCCGCAGCGCCGCTGAAGCCATCGTCAGCTCGGCGCGTGAATCGGCATCGGTCCAAATCCGGTCTGCGGTCGTCAGAGGACGATTCAAGTTAGCCGCTACCCAGTCATCGACTCCACCGGGCTGCAACGAAACCGCTCCGTCCATTTGCTGCAGGCGCATAACCCTAGTTGGTGGGTCGCCCGATGGATCCTGGGCAACCGCTAATCCGCCCATCGCCAGCACGGTAAGCGCAACCAGAAGTTTGAAACGCAGGGATGACTTCATTCTCTATCTCTCCTTACAACCTTGATGAAAGCACGTTCTATCTTCTCAGATGTTCTAAACCCATGGCTCGACAGTTGGTTTCGCGGCTTGCATGAAAATGAGGAGAGCTCCAGGAGCCCTCCTCATACTTTCAAAGCGGATGCGTACACCTCTGCTGACTACTTTGACGCCGGTTCCCAACCAGTGTCTTCCTTCTTCAGCACGATAGCCGCTGCCGACGGGGCGCCGTGGTAGTAGTTGGCTCCGTGCTGGTCGATCAACATGCCACGTTCGTAGGGCGGAAGGCTCTGGACGAACTTTCCGGCGATATCAAACAGTTCGCCTGCCTTGGTGGTTTGCCATGCCCAAGTATATTGAACCTGGCACTTATCGTGGCTCAGTTTGGTAACTTTGCCGACGGAAACAAGTTTGCGGGAAGCCAGGGGCATCTCATAGACGGTGGTTGTTTTTGCTTTGTCCGGTACTCCTTTTACGCTTGGCAGCGAAGCCAGCAAATCTTTGCCTGCGGGGGTGAGATCGACCTGGGAGGCGTATCCCTTGCCCTTTCCGATCTTGAGGATTCCAGCCTTTTCCAACAGCTTGTACTGGGGATCGTTCGCGCTCGTGTTGCTTACGTTTCCGGTACGGAAAGTCACGCTCACGGTAGGAGCCGCTTTCAGCTTGTTTTGGATGACCGTCGTCGCCTCTTCGGGTTTGACCTTTTGCCTGCTCTGGAAGATGACTACGCCAATACCGCCAATAAAGAGCCCGATCAGCACGAAGATTATCAG
>Ga0302319_10008246_pt1 | contig 20310 bp, 22 predicted proteins | sample Bog_T0_2_FD_203319 | JGI IMG/M metagenome (GOLD analysis project Ga0302319, IMG submission 203319) | Peat permafrost microbial communities from Stordalen Mire near Abisko, Sweden - Bog_T0_2 | ecosystem: Environmental > Terrestrial > Soil > Wetlands > Peat | place: Sweden: Abisko, Stordalen Mire... | reverse complement strand
TTCCCACATTCCCACCGCCACGACGACGGCTGGCAATATATTCTTCCCGAAAGGACAAAAACCCGCCTGCCCGAAAAATACTCGCCTTCAGGCTCATTCCTCGATTGGAAAAGACTGGGGGGAAAGCAGGGAACAAGGTACCGAGGGAACAAGGGACCCAGAAAGCGGGGAACAGCTAGTAGCAAGAAGCCGAAAGCTACTGAATACTGCCTAGTCCTACAGCCATGGCGTCGATGGAGAGGGAACGCAGGAGGTTGCGGCGCATGCCTTGCTCCACCTGCACGAGGGCGCGAGCGGCGCCATCGATCCAGTCAACAGAGAGGCCTTCGGCGAGGCGGGCCAACTCGGCGGCGATGTCGAGATTGCGCATGAGCGCGGGTGTGCCGGCCACGATCAGCAGCAGATCTTCGAGGAGGCTGCCGAGAGCGCGCAGCAGATTGACGGTCTTCTCCTGCCCGTCGGCGCCCGCGCGATAGGATTCCGTGGCATGGAAGAGCTCGGAGTAATCCGGCTCGCGCAACGCGGTGCGCAAAATGACGAGCGCGTCCTGACGGCTGGCGAGGTAGACATCGAGATCGATGGAAAGGGCCCGGCCCACTGCGCCCTGCGCGAGGCGCGCGGCCAGCGTCCGCTGCTGCGGCCTGAGCTCTGGGCGACGCTGAGCGAGGAGAGATTCGAGATCGGCCGCAGGCAATGCGCCCAGGCGATGAATCACGGCGCGCGAACGGATGGTGGGCAGCAGCTCCTGGGGATTCTCGGTGAGCAGGATGAGCGTAGTGTGATCGGGCGGCTCTTCCAAAAGTTTAAGAAGGCTGTTGGCCGCCTCTTTCATGAAAGCGGACGAAGTGAAGATGGTGAAGGCGCGCTTGGCTTCATTGGGAGGACGGTAGTACGCCGCATGAATGGCCGAGCGCACCTGGCCGAGCTTGATCAGGAGCTGCGGAGGATCGGGTGGAATGACGAGGACGTCTGGATGGGTCTGCACCATGATGCGCGTCTCGCGCTTGTCGGTGTCGCGCATGTCCTCGCGGGCGGCAACGGCCTCGGCGACGAGCGCGTCGAGGTTGGCGGCCGCGGCAATGCGGGTGCAATTGCGGCAAACGCCGCAAAAGTCAGGCAGGCCATCGGATTCGGTAGGGCTGAGGCAGTTGATGGTCTGGGCCAACATGAGGGTGAGCGTGTACTTGCCCGCGCCGCGAGGTCCGGCCAGGATCATGGAGTGGGGAAAACGGCCGGCGCGCACGCTTTCGCGCAGGTGCGTGACGGTGGCCGTGTTGCCGAGAAAGTCTTGAAAGCCCACGGAAGAAGCTTAACAGGGAGGCAGGGACCGAGGGACCAAGAAGGCGAGTCGGCGGGTCAGCAAGTCGGCGAATCCTGCGACAGTAAGTCGAAGCCAGGGCACACGGCGCGGGCTTTAGAATGCAGTTTTGGATATTTGCGGCGGTTTGCTTCGAGGGTTGCGGTGCAGGTGCGAAAGGCTGGGGGAGAGAGGCGAATGGGTCGGCCAGGGAATGAGAGGTTGGGGTTATCGGCGGGGGATCTGCGGACGTTGCGCGCGCTGAAGACGCCGGCGCGGATCCAGAAGTTCATCGATTCGCTCGAGTACCAGTACGCGGATACGGCGGGGTCGCCGGCGCGCGTGTTGCGCGAGCGCAAGGGGCATTGCCTGGAAGGGGCGCTGGTGGCCGCGGCGGCGTTGCGGGTGAACGGGCACCCACCGCTGGTGATGGATCTCGAATCGGTGCACGACGACGATCACGTGGTGGCGCTCTATCGCGAGCGCGATTTGTGGGGCGGCATTGCCAAGTCCAATTTTGCGGGGTTGCGCTTTCGCCCGCCCGTTTATCGCACGTTGCGCGAACTGGCGATGAGCTACTTTGCGAGCTACTACAATTTGCGCGGCGAGTACACGCTGCGCGGCTACTCGCGAGCGGTAAACCTGGCACGCCTGGACCGCTGCCACTGGATGACCGCCGAGAAGGACGTGTGGTGTGTGCCGGAGGCGCTGATTGCGGCGCGGCACTACGAGATTGCTCCAGACAAGGTGACGCGGGCGCTGCCGCGGCTGGACCGCCGAAGCTTTGAGGCGGGAATGCATGGGCGGGTGAAGCACTGAGGGCAGCGGAGCCAGGGTCTGGCAGGTCAGCAAGTTAACTGGGGCGTTGGAGCCCTACATCATCAAAAATCGAAGAAAATGTCAAAGATGCTTGACAGGTGTTGGAAGTTGATGTAATGTTTACTTGACTATAAGTCAAGGAGACAAGTCATGATGGGATGCACTAACAATCCAGCGGCTCGGCGTTACTATCGCCGCGTTACATACACCATGTTCGTTTACGCGCTATTGCTCGTGGTCTCGGTCGTGGCCTTTACGCGCCACCATCCCACCGGTCTGTTGGCCTACGTGTTGGCTGTTCTGCCAGCCCTGCCCATCGTCGGCATGATGGTTGTCTTCGGACTCTACCTGCGCGAGGAGAAAGACGAAGTGCAACGCGCGATCGGCGTTGAGGCGCTGGTTTGGAGCACCGGAGCCACGCTGTCCCTGACCACGGTATGGGGCTTCCTTGAGAACTTTGTGCACGTTCCGCACCTGCAACTGATGTGGATCTATCCCATCTTCTGGGTCTTCTTTGGCATTTCTATGCCCATGATCAACGCGAGGTACAAGTGATGAACTGTGCGATCAAGAGTCCGGCGCAACGCCGGTTTGTGCGTGCCTCCTTGATAAGCGCTACGTTGGTGGTCGTGCTCGCGGTGGGTGCTGCCGTCACGTTTCGCCTATGGCATTTGAAAGGCCTGCCGGCTTATCCGGTGGCAGTGCTGCCCGCGCTGCCGATTCTATGGGTGCTGTTCGAGACGGGCCGGTTCCTCGCCGTCGAAAAGGACGAGTTCCAGCGCAATCTACTGGTGCAGTGCATGCTGGGCGGGATCGGCGGAACTCTGGCCACGACCACCGCCTGGGGCTATCTGGAGGCGTTCGCGCACGTACCGCGTCTGCAAGCGGTTTGGGTCTACCCGATCTTCTGGCTCTTTGTGGTCATCGCCTGGCCGGTGGTGTATCGGAGGTACAAATGAAGAACCGCCTGAAGGTACTGCGCGCGGAGCGCGACTGGTCACAGGCGGACCTTGCCGAGCGGCTCGAAGTTTCGCGGCAGAGTGTGAATGCGATTGAAACGGGGAAGTTCGATCCCAGTTTGCCGCTGGCGTTCAAGCTGGCGCGGCTGTTTGGGATGAGGATTGAGGAGATTTTTGAGGACAGCGAGTCAGCAAGTTAGCGGGTCAGTAGATTCGCGCCACCCCTCCTTTTTTCGTCCGCCGCGGCAGACGAAATAGGGAGGGGGCAAATCGGTGAGTCAGCAGAATGCTATTCCGACTGGGCGATCACTTCGAAATTGCGTGTCGTGCCATCAGGGAAAAGAATTTCGAATTCCTGAGAAGATTCATAACTGGTTCTATGCTCGTCTTTGCTCAAACGAGCGCGATAGTCACCGGGGTTTATGAGGCCGTTACAGCACTTGGCATGGGCGGAACTTGTACGGCCGTACAGTTGATAGTGCTTGCCGTTGATCGTCGCGCTGACAATCTCTAAAACTCGATTTGGCCCGTCGTCCGCGGAGAAGGGATTGTATCCGGTTCCGGAGATATGAACGGCAAGCGGAAACTGGCTCGGATCGCTTTTGTCATCGGCAGCGAACGCGCGGTGAGAACAAGCAAGGATGAGACAGGAAAAAAGGATGGCGGAGAGCAGATTTTTCATTGCGATTTCCTCCGCCGTCCATCGTAACTCCGACTGTCTTTTCCGGGCGTGAGCGCGATCACTTGCCGGTATAGATCACATGCCAGATCGACCGCGACCCGTCGTCGGAGACGAAGAGGGAGCCGTCGGGCGCAACGGCGACGCCTACGGGACGGCCCCAGACATCGCCGTCGCCTGATCCAACGGTGAAGCCGGTGAGGAAGTCCTCGTACTCGCCGGTTGCGTGGCCGTTGTGCATGGGCAGGCGGATGACTTGATAGCCGGTGCGCTGGGCGCGGTTCCAGGAGCCGTGCTCGCAGGCGAAGCCATCGCCTTTGAACTGAGCAGGGAACTGCGAGGCTTCGTAGAACGTCATCTCGAGCGAGGCGAAGTGCGGGTTTAAGAGAATGTCGGGCGTGATGACTTTACCCTTGAACTCGGGATGCTTGCCTTGGTGGCGCGGGTCCTGCTTGCCGCCGCCTACGCCCATGTACCACCAAGGCCAACCGTAGAAGCCGTCCTCCTGGACGTGGGTGATGTAGTCGGGCACGAGGTTGTTGCCGAGGGCGTCGCGCTCGTTGGTGGAGCACCACAGCTCGCCGGTGGTGGGATTGATGGCCTCGCCCACGCAGTTGCGCAGGCCGGAGGCGTAGACTTCGAGGAATTTTCCTTCGGGCGTGAATTCGAGCACGTCGGCGCGGTGAAATTCCTCGGGATGCGTATCGGCGTCGTCGACATTGGAGTGCGAGCCGACGGAGGCGAGGAGCTTGCTGCCGTCCTGCGTGAAGACGAGATCGCGCGTCCAGTGGCCGCCGCCGCGGAGACGGCCGCCGCCGGGCAACTCGGCGATCTGTTCCATGGGACCGCTGGCGGTCAGGTCTCCATTTTTGTAGGGGAAGCGGACGATGGCGTCGGTGTCGCCGATATAGACCCATTTTGGATGTTCGCCCGCGGGATAGAACGCGATGCCGAAGGGCTGGTGCAGGCCCTCGGTGAAGACAGACGTCTCTTTCGGCTTGCCGCTGGCGTCGACGCCGCGGAAGATCTTGATTTTGCCTGTGGCGCTCTCGGCGAGGAAGAGGTCGCCTTTGGGCGCGAAGCGAATGAGGCGCGGGTTGTCGAGACCTGTCGTGTAAAGCTCCACCTTGAAGCCTTTGGGCGCGATGGGCCAGGCATTGGCGGGGCGGGGAACGATGGTGGGGCCGTTATCGACGGATTGATCGGGCGCGGGATCGGGCAGGTCGGCGACGGTGAGATGGCGGCGGATGCCGGGAGATTCGTGCGCGGCATCAGTGAATGCGGCCTGGCCGGTGAGGACGGGATGTTGCGGCGTTTCTTGCGCGAAGGCGGCGGTGCTGAGGGCGAGCAATGCGCCGGCGAGGACGGCAATGACGGTGACTTTCAGATTCTGGTGCGACATTTTCACGCGACCTCTTGTGGGATTCGATCAAAATGCACGCGCGGGAAAAGAGGGAAGCGCGCGGGACCCACTGTTCGATGCGCCAATTGCAAACGGCGCATCAGATTTCACTATAGCCTGAGGTGGGCGGAAGAGTAATGCGGGTGCCGGCATGTGCGGGTCTGGAGACCCGCACTACAGCCGGTCAGGAGACCGGCGGTACAACCGCTAAAGCCCGGTGAAAAAGTTGCCCGGTAACGTGGCAGTCACCACCACGCGCTCGCCGTGCTGCGTGACTTCAGCGGTTTCGAGCAGTTCCTTGAGGCTGTTGTTGGCGGAGTTGGCGCCGAGGGGTTCGGTAAAGCCGCGCGCCATGGTGACGATTGTGGCCAATGCGGCGGCCTGGCTGACGGCGGTCGACGGAGAGGGAGCAATTTCTTCAACGCGCAGGTGCAGGGAGCCGGTCCAGCGGACGCTGGCGATGATGGTCGAGTCGGGTTCGAGGGGCAGCGCCAGGCCGAAAATGTGGATGGCGCCGTCTTCACCAAACGGAAGGCCGATTTGGCCCACGCCCCAGGCGATTGAAAGTAATGGCACGTCGTGATAGTGCTGCTCGAGCAGCGTGGAGCCGGAGAGTGGCCAGGCAGCGGTGCGATGGCGGTCGAGGATGGCGTGGATTTTCTCCGGAGTAGGGAAGTTGGAAGCGGCCATGGTGTCGTAGCCGATTTGCGCGACGCGAACGGTGCGGCCTTCCGAAGGAATGCTGTAGATGGTTTGTGCGTCGTAGGTTTCGCGCGAAGTGGCGTGCGCGTCGAGCCAGGCGTTCATGCGCTGGCCGGTGATTTTGCCCACGAGGACCATCGAATAAGCCACCGGCCCGTTAGGTCCGCTGGGGTCGGGCATGCGGTGCAGGGCAATCGCCACCTGGTCCACGTCGCGCTCGGGGTCGATGCCGATGGCGTCGATGAACTGCTGATACTCCGGGGCGCGCTCGGGAGGTTTGAGCTCTTTATGAAAGAGCGTGCGGATGGGCCGGAAGTCGATATAGAGGATGCCGTCGGACTCGGGCAGCAGGCGCGCGGCCTCGGGCGGAGCCTTGGAGCGCAGAAAGATGGCCAGGGCCAGCAGGACCAGGACCGCGGCGACAATCAAAAGCGTTCTGCGCGTGCGTCGGCTCATTGTTGCGGGCGCCCAAGGAGATTGTTCAGGCCCGCATTCAGCATAGCGGATCGGAACCGCTATTCCATGGCCGAGAAGGTGAACATCTTGCCGTATCCGGCACTGCCTCCCAGATTGGCAGCGTCATTCGGCGCCAGAAAACCGTATTCTCCTGCGCCCAGTTCGCGGCCCAGGGTGACCTCAAAGACACGCGGCCCCAGTTGCTTGCTGCTGAAATCGATTGATTCCCTGGCTTCGCTGCTGGAACGATGGAACTCACCGCCTGTCTCCAGGCGAAATTCGCGGCCCTTGTCATGTGCATGAAATCGCAGAAGGACATATTGGCCGGGAGAGGCGCCTTCCGGCACAAAAAGGATGAAGTTTGCCGGGAGCGTAACCGTCACATCGCTGGACGATCCGTCGACCCTCGCATTGACGTCCCCCTTGATCTTTCCCTCCGTGGCAACCGACTTCGCCACGCCTCCCGCCTTTCTTGTTACCGTCTCGGCCAGCAGCGGTTTCCAGCTTTCGTCTCTGACCTGGAAGTAGATGCCAACGCCGTCAACGCCCGCCGGAGCTTTCCAGACTGGCTCGGCAGGTTTCGAGGGAGCTTCCGGCAAGGGTCGCCGAACACCGGGCGGGGGCGGCGGCCCAGGCCGGGACTTCATCAGCACGGCGGAAATCACTTTGCTGTCGGCACCCGCAGTGCGCAGCGCGACGAGAGCATCCGCAGAGGTGTCGTATTTGCCGGGAGACGCCTCGATGGTGGTAACGATGAGGTCGTCCGACAGCCCCGCCTTCAACAGCTTGATGACGGCGGCGTTGTCCATGTCCTGTTGCGCGAAGAGCAATGAGGAGATGGCCAGCAATGCCAGGGCAGGCAGTCTCTTGCGCATACAGCTTCTCCTTGCGATGGGGGTCCGTGGAGCGCGCCTAACGAGAATCAAATTCGAGTTTACAGCCTTCCGGCAGTGTGTTAGATTTCGTTGCGCAGGGGGAAAGCATGAAAATCCGTTGCTGTACGAATCGTGGTATTTCGTTTTTTTACTCGTTATTCTTTTGCGCGATCTTCTCACTTCTGTTTTTGGGGGGCCGGGCGGCCCGTTCGCAATCGTCTCTTGAGAGCGACGTTGACAACGCTCGAATCATTGAAATGACGCACAAAGGTCTCGGCGATGACGTAATCATCGCGAGGATCAAGGCGAGTCCGACAAAGTTCGAACTTTCAGATGACGACCTGGCCAAGCTCAAGAAAGAGGGCGTTTCGGATGCCGTCGTTGCGGCCATGATTCAGTCAACGCAATTGAGCATTGCCAAAGTCAAGATCGATGGAAACCCGGTTGCGTTGCGCGTCATCGGTGAGCAGAAGGTCGGAGGGCGGCTCGGGCACGAGGTCACCTTGGGGATTAAGTCCGTCAAGAATAAAGCATATTTGCAGGGACAGCACGCTTCTGTGATCGCCTCGCGGACTCCTGTGATCGAAATTGAACTCCCGGCGAATGAAAGTATCGACAACTACATCGTTGTCGAGATGGACGACAAAGGCGACCGGAGAGAGATCGAAATCGGCTCAGTTGGCGGAACCGTCGGTGAAAAGGTTGGCATTCGATCCGATAAAATTGCCCGCACTTCCGCAGCTCCACTCGGGGGTCGCCGTTATCGGATTACGTCGGTACAAGAATTGAAGAAGGGCGAGTACATCCTGTATTCGGTCGGCTCCGCAGATTTTCCTCACGGCGTCTATGGGCAGGGGTACGATTTCTCGGTTCAGTAAGAGGCGACCATGAAAATGACGGATGCCTGTTCGAGAGCTTTTCAGGGTCTGGTTGTGCTAGGAGCCCTCCTCTTATTTGCGCCGTTCAATCTCTGGTGCCAAACTACCTCAGACAAGAGGCCTGACACGATCCTCCTGGTTGACGGTACTCCGATCCATCTTGTCCTGATGGACGATCTGCAAGGGAAGCAACTGACGGTCAAGCAGACGGTTCACTTTAAGGTTCGCGAAGATCTGGTTGTTGACTCCAGGCCGATTGTGAAGACTGGCGCGGATGCATTTGGGCACATTGAAGGGGTTTCCAAAAGCGGCCTGTTCGGAAAATCAGGAAAGCTCTTTGTGCAATTCGATTATGTGGAATCGATAGCGGGAATGAAGATTCCCTTGAGAGGTGGCGCTGGCGTCAGCGGCGGAAAAGGCGGGGCGCTCACTTGGGAATCGGCCATGTGGTATGGACCGAACGCAAACCTGCCGGTCGGGACGATGATCAACGCCTATGTTGACAAAGATCAGCGGATACCGGTCCCGTAGACCGTCACGAAAACTGCTTATATCGGTTTGACGTGCCGCGACCCGAAACCGCACGGAACGCGAAGGGCTAGCTCGGCTGCGGATTCTTACACGTTGAATTGCGTTGGGCGCACGGTGCCCCGGACCTAAAAACAATCGATTCATCGTCGGGGCACGGCGTGCGCTATTCGAGGCCGGTTTAGTTTCGTCCGAAGTCGAAAACCCTGCTGTTTGTTGTGCCGCCCATTGGGCCCACAGCTACCGACCCACCGGTGGAAATGAAACCGTATTCTCCGGGATCGAGAGCTCCGTTGAGAACAACCTTGTAAACGCCGGGACGCAATTTGGTGTAAGTGAACGCAGTCACGCCCTTATTGTCTGTGCCGCCTGAAGCCCCAAAAGCGTTCATAGATCCCATCACAGTTTCGCGCGAGTCACCTTTGACATCGAATTTGAGCAAGGTGTATTCGTTGGGGGTAGTTGTGCCTCCGAAAATGCCTGATGCGTTGCTTAAACCGGCGCTCGTCTGCTCAAAGTAGAAGTAGAAGATTGGTTGAGAATCTTGCACGCGGGCATTGGCGTGAGCTCCGCGTAACACAGCCTTCATCTTCATCTTGGCGATACCGTAGGTCATAGCCGAGGCGAACACACCACCGGTCTTTCCCTGCGAATAGACGTTGGGCTCCAGCATCGTCATCTTCGACCCAGCGGGTGCGCCTGCGTAGTAGATGTAGATTCCAGCTTCATGAGGAGCGGCGGGATCATCGGGGTCAACCCCCGCTGCGGCCGTCGATGGAAGATTGCTATTTACTGGCGCGGGCGCGGATGCGGTTGGGGTTGCCCCGGAGCTTCTAAGGAGGACTGCGGATACCACTTTGTCGCTGGCGCCCGCCGCTTTTAAGGCGATCAGGCCATTTGCCGATGTGTCGTATGTCCCCGGCGAGGAGTTGATCGTGGTGACGATCAGGTCGTCCGAAAGACCTGCCTTGACCAGCTTGATCACGGCGTCGTTGTTCATCGCCTGCTGGGCGGCGACGGCGAAACAGAAGACGAGAGAGAAAATTGCAAGAATACTTTTACGCACGAGGCTTCTCCTTACCGTTTTGGCTGCTACAAAAACGCTCAAGGGGAAGCATCTGCATCATCTCCCTAAACTCGGAATTACGCAAGTGCCACTCTGCTGTGCAGGAGACCATAAGACGCCCAAAGGCCCGTCCGTGAAGCGGATGGGCCTTTTGCGATCAATCGGTGTGGGCTGAAGTGTCGAATCGGATTCTAGTGCTTTTTCCTGTCGAGGTACATGCCGATTCTTAACCGCTCGAATTGCTTGTTCAAGGCCTTGCCGTAGACTTCTTCCGTCTGGTCGACGAACTTATCGCCAAAGCTTTCGGCGTTGGACATTCTGGAGAAGGCGACGACTTCGCCGGTCTTGGCATCGACCATGGTGAGGACGAGGGTGGCGTAGGAGATGTTGCCGCCACCGCCGACGATCATTCCCATGGCCTTCTTTCCACCCGAGGTCACCTGGCCTTCGCCCTCGACAAAGACGATGACGTCCGCTTTGGCCGAGCATGGCAACAACGCCGCCTCGTCGCCAATCGTGTAGCGGTCTTTTCCGATGTCTTTCGGATGCCGGTTCAGCGTTTTTGTGATGTCTCCATACTTCTGATTCAACTGCAGGATCACCTGCTGGATTTCATCGTTTGAGGCCCCGCTCGTCATGGGATCGCTGGCCTGGAAGATCTGCACTCCGGCGGTCTTCAGGTGCGCCTCCACCATGCTTTGAAGAGTTGCGGTCCAGGTTTCCGATTCCCTGGACATGCCTTCGCCGCCTTTCATGGTCACCTTGGAGAGCTTGCCCTCGACGGGCATCATGCAGGCGGTGCGGATGCGAAAGTCTCCCGAAGTGACCTTGCGATTTTCATAAGACCACGATGGCGTGACGGCGGAGGCGCAGGAGGCGAAGACTGCGGCGCAAATTAAGACGGTGAGAATACGAGCTTTCAGTGGCATAGCGCTTTCCTCATATTTTTGGGCTGTGAAAACCTGCGGGCGCGATCGCCGACCCGCTCCGACTATTGCGAGTGAACCGGCGCTTCAGTCAACTTCTGGACTGCCGCAAGGCGGCGCTGGATGCGAAGGTGATCCATGCTGGTTCCGGATTCCATCTGCAAATAAGCCTGGTATTCGAGGGCGGCCTCGTTGAATTTGCTTTCCTGCTCGAAGAGGAAACCAAGTCCGCTGTGGGCGGCGGCATCGTTGGGACTGCTTTGGATGACGCTCTTATAGAGCTGTTCCGCCATGGCTTCGTTATCGCGAAGTGCGGACTGCCCTTCAGGCTTCTCGCGGAGCTTCTTTTGCTCCTCCTCCGGCGTCATGGAAAAGTACTCCTTACGGTGTTCCGCTTGCCCGTGATGGGTACGCTCCTCATCCGTAGGAGCCTTGGTCTTGGCGCCGAGTGCGCGATATGAGTCGGCAAGCAGCACCTTATATTTTGGATTGTCAGGGAATGTCGCAGACAGCCTTGCTGCCCGATCGACTGCCGTACGTTCGCGGCGGCTGCTCAGGTCGGCCCCGATTTCATAACAGATGGCCGCGGAGACATTGTCGAGGTATGTTCTCGGATCGCCGGTGACAAACGCGCCGGCCGTGTGCGCGGAGGCGAACTGCGCGGCGAATTCGCGACGATCGCTCAGCTTGGGGTGGTCGCGGTAGAAACCCAGGATGGGCTCGTACTCAAGAGTGCTGTCATGATCAAGCAACTCAAAGGACCGCGCCATGGCGTTGGGATCGTACGAAGCAGCGGTCATCGCCGCCAGGCCGTCGCTGTCGGCCTGGTGCTCCATTTCGCGGGAGTATCCGTAAATGGTGGCGACGATCACATCGCTGCCGATCATTGCGGCCAACTGGACAGAGGCGCCGAAGATCTGGACGCCGGCCGACAAGTTGTTGCCCACCGGTGCAGCCGCGGCGGCAATCTCAAGAATATTGATGGTGAGCGCTTTCTTGCGCACGCTGCGGTTTTCAAGATAAGTGTGCCGCTCGAAGACGTGCGCGGTTTCATGGCCCAGTATGCCGGCAAGCTCCGCTTCATTTTCAAGAAGTGCCAGCAGACCGGTGGTGATATAAATGCTGCCGTTCGGCAGCGCGAAGGCGTTCACCATCGGATCGCGCACTGCTCTGAAGCGAAATGTGACGTTCTCAGGGATGGGCCGATTGCCGAGGACGCGCTTGCCCACCGAATCGAGAAAGGCCTGCAGGGCGGGATCGTGCAGGACCAGGCCCTTTTTCTCGTAGAGTGCGTCGACGGCGTTGGCTTCATCGAGGAGGTCGGTGTCGATCTTTGTGAAGGAAAATCCCGGTCCGGGACCGCTCGGGACTTGCGTCCAGTCCGCACTGATTGGGACTGTGGTATTGATTGAAGGCGCCTGTTGCGAAGAGAGAAGAGGGCTGAACGCAAGAAGAACTGCACCTAAGAGCCGCGCGTGCATAATACGTCTCCTGAACTTACACGACAAAAAAGTAGGAGCCTAGAAAGTTGACACCATGATCTACCTGGGCCAGGGTTTTGCGCAAGGGGAAGCGAAGTTGCATGCGCTGCCTGTTCAGCCATCAATTTCCGGATTTTGCGCGTTTGCTCCGGGTGCGGCGGTGTGCTAACCTTGATTTCTGTGCCGTGTACGCGGAAAGTTGGAGTGTGTCCGCGCACTTTTCGGCGCCTCGGGAAGGTTTCCGTGGGTTAAGAGCTGGCGTAGCTCAGCTGGTAGAGCATCTGATTTGTAATCAGAGGGTCGGGGGTTCAAATCCCTTCGCCAGCTCCACAAAATGGAAGCCGAAACGGGGCAGTTGAAGCGGCGAAAGTTTTCCGGCGCAAGGGATTTTCTGAGCGCCGGGCCTGTCCTCCGCGGTGATCCCCACTTCAGGCGCAGGCACGTGAGTCCGGAAGCCACCGGGCGTTGCGGCGTGCGCGGAAGCGGGATGAAAGAAGCGGCGTTAGCGGGGCTAGCGGCGTTGGCGGAGTCAGGGAACGAGCCAGGAAGTGCTAAATGGGTGGCTCGGACGAAATGGGCACAGGTGGCCGAGCGGTTAATGGCAGCAGACTGTAAATCTGCCACTCATTCGAGTTACGGAGGTTCGAATCCTCCCCTGTGCACCAGAAATGCAGGGACTTAGGGACTAGGGACGTAGGGACTTGGGACTAAGAGACGCGGCGAAGATGGGAACCGATCTGGAGAACGGTAAGTTGGAAGGCTCCGGCGGGAATCTTGACCGCAAGTTCTGGGTGGCCATGGCGATGTTTGCCGTTTTGGCCGTGTTGGTTTGGCTGACCATGGGCGAGGGTTCGATACCCGTTTTTGGAAAGCCGGTAGAGTTAAGGCTGGTTCCGTTGATCGTGATTGGCGGAATGGCGCTGCGCACGGTTTTAGCCCGGCAGGCGGAGAAGATTCGCAGGCAGGGGAAGAGGGACGGCTTTTAGCTGTTAGCTATTAGCTTCTAGCTCGTAAGAGCCGCTTCAGTTTGGAGCGGCAGACTCAAGCTAAGAGCTAAAGGCTAAAAGCTAATGGCTGGTTTTAAGGTTTAGCGGGCTGATGTAGCTCAGTTGGTAGAGCACTCCCTTGGTAAGGGAGAGGTCACCAGTTCAATCCTGGTCATCAGCTCCAGAGATAGAGCTTTTAGCCGTTAGCTATTAGCTTTTAGCTTGTTCCGTGGTAGATCAGGCCAATACGGCTGGTTCCAGCAAGCATCAGCTAAGAGCTAATGGCTAAAAGCTAAAGGCTGCTTTACGGGCGGGAGTAACTCAGTGGTAGAGTCACAGCCTTCCAAGCTGTTGGTCGCGGGTTCGAACCCCGTCTCCCGCTCCAGAGTTCGGCTGTGAGCTGAAGGCTAAATTGAGGGTCGGGAATCGATGTTTGAGCAGGTAGCAATCGCGGTACAGGATGAGCAGGGATATGCGCGGCTGCACGCCCTGATCGATGCAGTCTTCGATGCGCGCGACGTGGAAGTTTTTCTGAATCGCGTGAGGAAGTCGAAGCTACGCATTCGGGATTACGAAGGCATTCTGAGCCGCGGGCTGCTGGGCAAGGATGCGATCGCGCTCTACCAGGCGCTGCCTGTGAGCGACCAGGGGCTGACGCGCGAACGGTATCTGCGGCTGGTGGAAGCGGTGCCGCTGGAGCTGCGGCAGAGGTATTTGAAGTTGTACGCGTATTACTGAGTAAAGACAGCCGTTAGCTCTTAGCTTTTAGCTATTAGCTGATGCGTGGGTGAGTTGATGGCGTCGGCTGAAGCGAGAAAGTGCTGAAAGCTGATGGCTAAAAGCTGAAAGCTGGTTTTTTGGGGCTGGAGCCCGATGGCGGGCGCTCCGATGAGTAACGGGCAGCAAGAAGAAGCGAAAGGAACCTGAGGCGTTTTATGGCGAAGGAAAAATTTGATCGCAGTAAGCCGCACGTCAATGTAGGGACGATTGGTCACATCGATCACGGCAAGACGACCCTGACGGCGGCGATCACGAAGGTTTTGCAGAAGCACAACCCGAAGAATCAGTTCCGCTCGTTCGACTCGATTGATAACGCGCCGGAAGAGCGGGAGCGCGGCATTACGATCGCGACGGCGCACGTGGAGTACGAGACGGCGAACCGTCACTATGCGCACGTGGACTGCCCCGGCCACGCCGATTACATCAAGAACATGATCACGGGCGCGGCGCAGATGGACGGCGCGATTTTGGTGGTTGCCGCAACCGACGGCCCCATGCCGCAGACCAAGGAGCACGTGCTGTTGGCCCGCCAGGTAGGCGTGCCCTCGGTGCTGGTGTTCCTGAACAAGTGCGACGCGGTGGAAGACGAAGAGCTGATCGAGCTGGTCGAACTGGAAGTGCGCGAGCTCCTGGCCAAGTACCAGTTCCCCGACGACGCGCCGGTGATTCGCGGCTCGGCCCTGGGCGCCTTGAACGGCGAGCCCAAGTGGGAAGCCCAGATCGACGCGCTGATGGCGGCGGTGGACAGTTATGTGCCGCGTCCGGATCGCGCCATGGATCTGCCGTTCCTGATGCCGATTGAAGATATTTTCTCGATCTCCGGCCGTGGCACCGTCGTCACTGGACGCATTGAGCGCGGCAAGGTGAAGGTGGGCGAGAACGTGGAGATTGTAGGATTCCGCGAGACGCGCACCACGGTGTGCACGGGCGTGGAGATGTTCAAGAAGCAGCTGGATGAAGGCATGGCCGGCGACAACGCGGGCATCCTGTTGCGCGGCACGGCGAAGGAAGACGTGGAGCGCGGCATGGTGCTGGCGAAGCCGGGATCGATTACGCCGCACACCACGTTCAAGGGCACGGTGTACGTGTTGAGCAAGGAAGAGGGCGGCCGTCATACGCCGTTCTTCAAGGGCTATCGTCCGCAGTTCTACTTCCGCACGACGGACGTGACGGGCGTGGCGGAGTTGCCGGAGGGCGTCGAAATGGTGATGCCGGGCGACAACGTGGAGCTGACGATTGAGCTGATTACGCCGGTGGCCATGGAAAAGGGTCTGCGCTTCGCGATTCGCGAAGGTGGCAGGACCGTGGGCGCGGGCGCGATCTCGGAGATTATCAAGTAACAGGGACTAAGGGACTAGGGACTAGGGACTAGAAAAGACCCAGTCCCTGGCTCCTGAGAGGAACAGGTAATGCGGGAAATCATCACGCTGGAATGCACGCAGTGCAAGGAGCGCAATTACACGACGACGAAGAACAAGAAGACCGTCACCGGCCGTCTTGAGCTGAAGAAGTTCTGTAATCGCTGCCGCAAGCACCAATTGCATAAGGAATCGAAGTAGGAAAGGCAGGGAATAGGGAGTAGGGAATAGGGAACAGAAAACGGCGCGGTTGCGCTGAAAGATCTACCCCCTGTTTACTACCCTCTACTCCTTTCATTCAGGGGCGTAAGCTCAACGGCTAAACTGTCGGTCTCCAAAACCGAACTTGGGGGTTCGAATCCCTCCGCCCCTGCCAGATTGAGACGAGTGGTCAGTGAACAGTGGTCAGTGGTCAGTCAGGGCCTCGGCCAGGAAGTTGATTCGGCTTCTATCTGCACGGAGAGACTGATCACTGCACACTGAGCACTGTTCACTGAAGGGAAGCAGTATGGCAACGAAGACAGCAATGGAAAAAGAAGAACGGTCGTCCAAGCGGCAGGAGCCGGGCGCTCTGGCTGAGTTTGGGAGCAACGCCGTGAACAAATGGCAGGAGTTTACCGGCTTTCTGCGCGACGTGCGCGCGGAGACGCGCAAAGTAGTTGCGCCCACGTGGAAGGAAGTAAAGTCAACTACCTCCGTCGTGATCATCGCCGTGTTTCTGTTCGGCGCCTACTTCTTTATGGTCGACGGACTGTTTAAGAACGCCATGCATGTGCTGCTGCAAAAGCTGGGTGGATTGCAGCAATAGGCAAGAGCAGCGCGGAATCGAGAGTTGAATGTCAGATGAGTTAGAACAGACAGAGTTGGCTCAGCCCGCAGACGAGCCGGGCGAAGTAGAAGAGACCAAGGTCGAAGAGACCGAGGCGCAAGAGCCGAAAATCGAGGAGCCTGAGGTGGAAGAGCCCGAAGTGAAGGCTGCTGCAGCCGCGCCCGAGGCCGTTGAAGCAGCGCTCCCGGCTGCCGCTGAAGCTGCGCCTGAGGCCGCCCCGGCAGAGCGCAATCCGAATTTCAAGTGGTACATTTTGCATGCCTATTCGGGCTTTGAGCGCAAGGTGCGCGAGTCCATCGAGAGCCGCGTGCAGGCCTTTGGGTTGAAGGATCGCGTGGGCCGCGTGATGATTCCCACCGAGCCGGTGACGGAGATTGTCAACGGTAAAAAGCGCACGGTGGAACGCGTATTTTTGCCCGGCTACGTACTGGTGGAGATGGAGCTCGACAACAACCTGTGGCACGTGCTGAAAGACACGCCCAAGGTGACAGGATTTCTGGGTACCGGCGACAAGCCCGTGGCGCTGAGCGAAGAAGAGGTGAGTTCGATTCTCTTCCGCAGCGAAACCGCCAAGGAAAAGCCGCGGATGAAGATCAAATTCGAGAAGAGCGAGCAGGTGCGCATCACGGATGGGCCGTTCGCCAACTTCAACGGCGTGGTGGACGAGATCAACGAAGATCGCGAGACCATGAAGGTGATGGTTACCATCTTCGGCCGCTCCACGCCCGTCGAACTCGAGTTCAGCAAGGTAGAAAAGATTGAGTAGTCGAAGCTCTTCGCTATTAGCTTTCAGCTTCTAGCCGGTCGGGCGATCTAGCAGTCGCCGGTTGCGAGCGAACGCGAAAGTTTCGACACCAAAATTTGCATCAAACAAGACCAGCTACGAGCTAAAAGCTAGAAGCTAAGAGCTGGTTGCGAAGGAACCGAATCATGGCAACGACCAAGAAAATTACCGGCTACGTAAAGCTGCAAATTGAAGCCGGCAAGGCAACGCCCGCGCCGCCGGTAGGTCCCGCATTGGGCCAGGCGCAGGTCAACATCATGGAGTTCTGCAAACAGTTCAACGCACGCACGCAGAACAAGGAGATGGCCGGGCTGATTATTCCGGTTGTCATCTCGGTGTACGCCGATCGCAGCTTCAGCTTTATCACCAAGACGCCGCCGGCGTCGGTGCTGCTGAAGAAAGCGGCGGGCATCGACAAGGGCTCGGGCACGCCCAACAAGGAAAAGAAGGGCAAAGTGACCGAGAAGCAGGTGCGCGAGATCGCCACGCAGAAGATGCCGGATTTGAACGCGTCGTCGGTCGAGACGGCGATCAAGAGCATCAAGGGCACGGCGCGGTCGATGGGGATTGAAGTGGTGGCGTAGTTCGCGATTCAAGGAGTTCGATCAAAAGGCTCTCCGCAGTGCGGAGGGCCTTTGTTTTGGATTGCGATCGACGCACGGAGTTTTTGCTCTGAGCTCCATGCGCGTCCAATTCGGTCAATGCAATTGGTTTGCGCCGGCTGTATCCCGGGTTCGTATACTTTGCGGTTCTCTTGTAATGCGCGTGCGAGCCCACGCCAGGGCTGATCAAAGATCTCCAATTGGGAGAGGGTGCGATGTCGGAGCCGCGAGGCAAGACCGAAACTGTTTCAGGCACAGCGTTCGGGACGTCAAGTGGGCACCGCCAGGACATTCATTGGTCAATCTTCGTGGTCGTGATCAGCGCTGTCATCGGGACAGCAGCGATGCTTCTGACGCCGTTTACGGTTCCGATGCCAGCCTATTGGGATCTGGCATTGGAATTTTCAAGAAGCTTCAAAATTAATGGAACTTTCCACGCGGATTTCTATCCCGCGATGCTGGGGTTCGGTTTGCATTCACTCGGCCCCCTCGGATACGCATATGTGCAGTTCGCGATGTACATTGCATTTGCGATCGCATGCTACGCAACTCTGCGTATTCTGCGCATGCGGGCTCCATGGGCGGCCTCGCTGGCGATTGTTCTCGCGCTGTTTCCCGACGTCGCCGGCGGAATCAAAAAGATATGGGACGTCGACGCAAGCTGCATGACTTTTGTCGTGATCGCGTGCTGCATTTTTCTTGTCGCCGCCAGAGGAGAATCCGCAATTCGGAGCATCTGCCTGGGTGCCGTATGGGGAACCGGGATCGCCATACGGCCCAATTATCCATTCCTGATCGCCCCTATCGCTCTCGCCTTCTGGTTCGCGCTGTCCAAGGACCAGAACATCTGGCGGAAGATCGCAATTCGCCTCCTGCTGGTGTGCAGCGTCGCATTTATAACCTGCGCAATGTGCAACTACTGGGCGCACGGCGCGTTCTATTGGCCGCAGAATGGTCCATACAATTTCTACCAGGGCGCCAACCGCTTTACCGAGGAGGTCATCGAATCAAATCTGAATCCGGAATCCTCAATCACGCTTTCCATGGAAAGCGGAGATTTTGGTAACGTTACAGCCGCAGAATTGCCGGCCCGTACTTCGGCATTCGATGCATTCGATCCAAATGATTCCCTGACTCAGTTTTCGCCGTTGTACATGCGGCTGGGGCTTCAGTACGTAAAATCGCGTCCGTTCCACTGGGTGTTCAAACTAGGCGCTCTTAAGCTTTTTACAGTTCTCAGGCCGGACACAAAGGTCCACCCCCTTTTTTCGCCGATTGGGCTGTGCCGTCTCATTCTGAGTTGCGCACTGCCTGTCTGGATTCTGGTTCTCTGCGCACAGACCAGAAAAAGGTGGACGCGAATTCATCTGATCACTGCGGCGATTATTGTCTGCTACTGTATTCCGTTTGTCCTGACGACCGGCGATCCACGATACGGTATCTCATTGAATCTTTTCCTGTGGATGATGACTGCTTATCACCTGTATAAAATGGCGGACGATTCGACGAGTGCCGGCGGGTGGCGGTTGGTTTTCCATCGATAGATCTTCTGCAGAGCAGGAGCGGCGGTTCGCGGCTAAGCCCCGACTGGTTGCAGCCCCATGATTTCGACCTCGAGGCCGCCGAAGTCGGGGTGGTCGTTTTCCCGGATCCGATAAGCGACATCGATGCGGCTGCCTTGCTCGAGGTGGAGTTCCATGGCGCGCTCGGCGAGGTTCCAGCCGACGGCGCGGATGGAGCTGGTGGGCTGGGCGGAGGTGGGCAACGAGGCGGAGGATGCATGCGGCGGCGCGGCGAATGATGTGGTGGAGTCCTGCGTGAGTTCGAGCGCGAGGTGCCGAGCTTTCATGATGCGCGGCGCTTTGAGGAGACGCGCGTTGCGCGCGAGGAAGAGCGGCTCGGGGTTGCCGTGGCCGAGCGGCTCAAGTTTCTTCAGCCATCCGGCGAGCACTGGCGTAATGCGGTCGAGTGGCAGTTCGGCGTGGATGCGGAGAAGCCGCTCGGGCTCGCGCGCGGCGAGGTGCTGGTCGGCATAGGCGCGCAGGCGGTGCTTCAATTCGGGGAGTTTTTCCGCCGGGAGCGCGAAACCCACAGCGAAGGCATGGCCACCGAAACGCGTAAAGAGATCGGCGCAGCTTTCAAGAGCGGCAAGCAGCATGAATCCGTCGACGGAGCGGCCCGAGCCGTGAGCCACACCGTCTTCAACGCTCACGACGATCGCCGGCTTGGCGGTGCGCTCGACGACGCGCGAGGCGAGAATGCCGATGACGCCGCGATGCCAACTGTCGCCGTCGATGACGAGGAGGCGGTCGGCGGCAATCTCAGAATCGGTGGCGAGGCGGGCTTCGATGGCGGTGAGCGCGGCGGCTTCCACGTCGCGGCGTTCGCGATTCAGGCGCTCGAGCTTGGCGGCGAGATCGGCGGCGCGATGCGAGTCGCGTGTCGAGAAAAGCTCAATGACTTCGGAGGCCACATCCATGCGGCCGGCGGCGTTGATGCGCGGCGCAAGACGGAATGCCACATCGAAACCGGTGAGTTGTTTGGCCGCGGGATCGAGCGCGGCCGCGGCAAAGAGCGCGCGCAGACCAGCGCCCATGGGGCGGCGCAGTTCTCTCAAACCAATCGCCGCGATGGTGCGGTTCTCGCCCTGGAGCGGGACGGCGTCGGCGATGGTGGCAATGGCGGCCATTTTGAGGAAGCTGGGCAGAGTTTTTTCGCGCGCCCGCGGAGGCTCGCGGCGCTCCGATTCACGCCGTTCAAGCAGCGCCTGTGCGAGCTTGAGTGCGATGGCCGCGCCGCATAACGATTTTTCGGGATACGTGCAGCCCTGCTGGTTGGGATTGAGGATGGCGAGTGCGGCGGGGATCGCATCATGCTCGGCCGGCAGGTGATGGTCGGTGACG